>Ga0208242_100331_pt1 | contig 40183 bp, 33 predicted proteins | sample SubbioAug_CSW13A_FD_184825 | JGI IMG/M metagenome (GOLD analysis project Ga0208242, IMG submission 184825) | Serpentinite rock and fluid subsurface biosphere microbial communities from McLaughlin Reserve, California, USA - CR12Aug_CSW13A (SPAdes) | ecosystem: Environmental > Terrestrial > Deep...
CTATATATCCAGTATTTTTGCAATTGTTTTCGCGAGAAAAGTCAGTATTTTCAGTGGTTTTTAATGGCCTAAGAGCTTTTTTTCATGCACGGAGATATTGAGTGAGAAATATCACAGGAAGTTAAGGCATATACAGGACCTCAGGCAATTGGAAGAGATATTCCAGCATTTAGCACTGGATGGAACCAGAAAGAATGTTGCAACCACTGTTTTGTGTAGAATCGTAACCAGTATTGAGGAATTGAGAGAAGCAAGGGAAGATAGAACGGTGATTGATGCCGTCCTTGCCCAAGTGAAGGAGCAAACCATCAGTAGAGCATCGGAGCTACGTGACAGAGATGACTACAATCAAATGAATCGGGTGTTTAGGGCCTCACAGCAAAACTTCTCTAAGTTAAATCAAAATTACCCTGATGCGAATGTGTCGGATATATTAGACGAGATAAGAAGCATTGTTTCGTTGTATACATCCAGAAAGACTTCAAAATCAGTTGTCAAAGAAATGTATGCGAGCAGTTATATGAATGCAAAAGGGGTAAATAGGAGAGGAGACGATGACGAAGTGGGCAAACGGCAGCAGGTGTTGAAGTTGTTGCTTGACTATGCTGGCGCGAGGGTTACGGACAATACAATTCCTTATCCCACATATCATCAGGTAGCTGCTTCCCAGTATAACGACGAAGTTTTTCATACCTATCAGGAGTTGGGAGGAATTCTCCAAGCTTATCCGTTAAATATCCGTTCCTGGGACCTTGAAGTGAATGGTGTGGCCGTAGAACTGGATGAGGAACTGCACTTTAATCGGTATAGGGCAATATCTCTGCAATCTCCATTATACAAGTTGCTCCCCCATTTCGGTTTGCAAGAATACCGCAGCTATTGTGAGTTGTATGAGAATGAGTGCCTGAGGGCGGGTAGCTATGGTAAGAAATGGGCCAGCCCCAGCACAGAGGTACAGTTCGGTCATGCAGGCCAACCGCGAGACCTTGCAGGCAATGGTTCCCCACGCTGGAAGCAAAGGGCTTTCTATGATTTCGTGAAGGATTTGTCTCCGCTTGTCATCAGCGTGCCTGTGGCTAGAATTTCTGTTTGGGATAAAGTTGATGTTGGTAGAGAAAAAGTATCCGTGGCAAAAATCTTAGATAGTAAAATGTATGATGCGGCAAATGAACTCCTACGCATTGTTCGATTCCGTGCAGGAGTATAAGCGAAAAGCCCCAATGTGTGTTGGGGCTTTTCTGTAAACAAAGTAGGAATATGGAAATATTTGTGGAATTGGAAAAAGAGCAAGGTAACTTGGTCTTCCCTATGATGCTTTGCTTGATATTTCTTTCATGCACTCATTACACACAATTCTTTATGCTGATGCACATTATCTGCGCTTTGACAGAAAATGCAGGCTGGCTTATGCTTTCTCAGTATGATCAATGGGATAGAGGTTCCGTCATGTAGTCGAACAAGTAACAGAGGGCCTAAATATGTTTTCTATGATGAATTAGAACCTTACTATAAGAGAGGTCAAGCCTAATCATTTACAATCATAAGAGTAGACAACCCGAAGAAGATTATCTTGAGCGGTTTAGAATGTTACGCGATTTCCTGAAACCAGAAGATGATATCTTTTATCTCCGTTTTAACCGCTTCTCAGTACGTGATTTTGTTTTTGTATTGCAACCTTCACACATTAAGCTTCGCGAGCGAGTAGGGTGTCGCCACAGACATCGTGGTCAACTCCTTTCAATATTTTGCAAATAAAAATGAGGTCTAGGAACCGTAGTCCCTAGACCTCACTATTGTTATAATATATATTCTATTATTCAAACTAAACACTAGTTGCACTCTCGGAGAGAAAGTGGGGAGTCGGAAATTGCGTTTTTACTATATAATAAATCCGCTTCTAGTTGATAGAACTTATAACCTCCTCCTCCGGTCCAATTAGCTTCTTTAGATATCCCCCCTGGTTCACCTTGTATAACCTTAACCATTCTAGAAACTGCAAGGTCTACGATATGTTTTCCAACTTCGATACCGATGTATTGTCTATTTAGCTTTTGTGCTACTGCTGAGGTAGTACCTGAACCGAGAAATGCATCTAGAACAATATCTCCTTCATTAGTTGATATTTCTAAAATTCGCTGTATCAGCTGTTCTGGTTTTGGTGTATCAAAAACGGGTTCTTCTGGAAATAACGAGAGCAAATGCTTTTTTGCCATTTTGTTAGAACCAACTTCATTACAAAGCCAAAGAGTTTCAGGTGTTACCCCTAGTGTTGCCTGAGATAAAAACTTTTTAATTCTAGGAACACCATTTCCATCTTTGCCGAACCATATATTATTCTTAGCAATTTCTTGATTCATGCGTTGTTTGTTATATGCCCAACACCTACCGTTAGGCAATCTATGTATCTTTCCATTCGGAGCAATAAGCTCATAGAATTGGTTACTTACAGCGTGACCTGCTTGAACATTAGCAGATACAGACTGCCAAGGTCCTCTGGGATCATTATCGGGATTTTTATATCTGGCCAATATCTCAGGAGTTGCGGGAAGAAGGTTTCTAGATAATTTAAAAGCCTTAGGATTGCGAGCATAAACTAAGATATACTCATGATTATTAGAGAAAACTTTACGGTTTTCTCTTGAAGTTCTTTGCTGCCAAATAACTGTTGTAATGAAGTTCTTTCTTCCAAACACCTTATCAGCAGCGACCTTAAGGTAATGCACTTCATTATCATCAATCGATATCCACAAGCTTCCATCTTCGCTTAAAAGTTGCTTTAGTTTTAATAGAGTTTTAGATATATTTTGAAGCCAAATATCATGGTTTGTATCGTCATGATAATGAGTATATTTTTCTTGATTATTGTAGGGAGGATCAATATATATGCATTTGATTTTCCCTAAAAGCTTATCTTTTAATATGTCTAGAACTAAATGATTGTCTCCCCGAATAAGCATATTTTCCGTATTGGAATCGCCATATGAATGCTCAGTTACATGATTAAGCTTAGCCATCTAATAATCAACTCCAATACTATTTTTTACATACTATTAGTAGTTCTGCTTGTTCTGAAGCTTTAAAGTTTTTGTCTGAGTGATTTAACTTACTGTGTGAAAATTGACCAGCTGAAATAATTTCTACCTGTTTAAAATACCTATTTGCCATTAATCCTAACTGTTCAATGGAAAGTAATCTAGGTGTAGATTTTGATGCCTTATCATATGGTGAATAAGATAAAACTAACGAGGCTCCTAGTTCGCTTACCTTATCAAATAAAACATCAAATGCTTTGGGAGCTTTGCTTTTAATACAAAACGGAGACTGATGTCTATCTGACCTATATACACCCCTGCTAATCTTACCATTTGCAAATGTTTTTGAAACTGTAGGATTGTCTCGTAAACATATTGTTTCAAGCACATGATAGTACCGACTATAATGATATCTAGTATATGGCGGATCTGCATATACAACCTTAACACTGTGGTTAAAAGAATTTAAAGCATCTACATAATCCATTTTGTAGCTAACATGATCAGATTTCGGTATTTCTTGTGTCAAGTATCGCTCTAGCCATACTTCATAATTAGTAAATACATTATGGTTTCTATCATTTAATATCTTTTTTACTAAACTAATTTTGGGTTTACCGCTAGCATTTCTAGGTTTAATAGGCTGGGCAAATTGTTTCCCCACTGTGTTCACTATATCGCTTGCTGTACTTAATGTAGCTGCTAGATAAGTATCTTTAGCATCTTTAGGCAATTTTGAAATCTGCTCTAATAAGGAATCCATCTGAATAGATTGTAAGTAGGAAAAGTAGAGACCACCAAAGTACCGCCCTACTAGAGCCCCTGAATTAGTTAAGAGGTTATACTGTTGTAAACGCTTAACCGTTTCTTCCAAAGCATTTAATAGTTCAGTAGAGCAATTTGATATAAAGCCTTGCTCATAACTAATTACTGAACCACTTTCAATTAGCTCACATAATGGGAAATAATTTCCTGCATAAGCTTGTTTAATAGACTCTAGCTCGTAATAAATCATCGGTTCAAAACACCATTGTAAAGTTTCATAATGTTTAGAAGTCTTACAATGATTAATAAATGTGCTTGTTTTATAATTATTTAGAGCAGGCCTTAACAGCGCTGTACATATAACTCTTGAATATTCCTGAATATCTACTGATATTACTTTTCTTCTTTGAGCTAGGTAGGCTGAGACAGTTCCCGAACCAGCAAATAAATCGCAAATACACCCACGGCTAGGATCCACCATATCAACTGTGTTTTCTATGAAGTCAAGAAATCTCAGCTTGCTACCCAGGTAGTGGATAGGTCTAAATGGTTTTTGCATTTTTTTCTCCTACTGGGTTTGGATTCTAATCTTTTATTTCCCAAAATGGCAAATGATCACAATGTTTCCTTAATTCCTTAACTACAGAATGTATTCTTTGCATTCTATCCTGACGACCAGTATAGTTTCTATCTGCAAACCTTTTTATTTCTGAATAGATAGTATCTGTCGGCATTGCAAGAATATATAGGAACATCCTAGTAGACACACGGATAAAAACTGCAATTGGGCGGCCATTATCAGGATATGTTTTGCCTGCTGCGGCTTGCAACTCAAATCGATAGTTTTGACTCCTTACTGATACACTTGGTCTAATCTCTATTTCTCCCAGGGTGCCATCTAAATGAACATTCCTTAAAAGAATTCTTAGACTATTATCCCCTACTCGTGCACCAAAGAAGTGGGTAAAAGAGAATTTATCAAAATTGGCCTGATTCCATCGGACATCCCCTCTTGGAATTTCCGCTATAAGGACAGCATCTTCTTCACTAAAGTTCCATGCATCCAAATCATGATCTTCTGCCGATTCCTCAGAAACGAGTTCTACTTCCTCTTCAGCTTCACATGCATCTTTAACTAATTTTTTCACCTTTCTGTACGTTCTAGAGTTTTCCTTAGCTTTTTCTAAAACTTCAGTATCTTCAAGCTGAAACAAATTAACATCATTATGTTTCAACCAGTTATTCCAAAAAGATTCAATCTCGTTTATTTCACGGCTTCCAACACTAATAATACTAAAAGCTTCCCAGTTTCGTCTTAAACCTTTTTCAGTTAAATTAGCAGAGCCAAGTATCAATATTCCACCATCTTTATTTTTAAACCAGCTAAACTTTGGATGAAATAATGATCCATTTACTGTATGCATAAATATCAAAACTTCTAAGCCGGGATATAACTGGTTGAGTTCTATTAACCGTATAAGCGTTTTTTCATTTGTGATTTCATCAATACCTACTATTAATTTGTAACTACCAGTTGAAACAAGCTTTATAAAAATATCATCTTCCAAAAAAAGCCGAACGCCACCTGCTGTAACAAAAGCATAGACTCCGCCACCACCACGTGCTTCTTCACAAGCCTTTAATAATGCTTCGTGAAATGAATACGAGTCAGGATATGTTGGATCTTGAATATGTAGACTCATTTTATCCCTACCTTTCGTAGCCCAACTATCAATGTATACATTAATTAGACATCACAGGTAGTTTCCCCTTTTTTTATACGTCCTGACAATCGTTAATTGAATTACAAACATATGTTCTACATAATGTTTAAATTTCCTTCCTAGATGAAAAATATTAAAGGGGGCCAACGATGAGGAGACTGGAGATGCTGAAAGCAAGAGAAATACTGCGACTGAAATTCGAAGCAGGATTATCTGTACGTGATATCGGTAACGCCTGCAATTGCGGCAAGAGCACGGTGTCGGATCTGCTTAAAAGGGCTCAAAAGGCCAAAATAACGTGGCCCATTGAGCTTACGGACAAGCAGTTAATGTCGGCACTATACCCGCCAACAGAAAGCCCGACATCGCATCCTGAGCCCGATATGGAGTACACCTTCCACGAGATGAAGAAAAAGAATGTAACCCTTATGCTCCTTTGGGAGGAATACAACCTGAGTTCCCGAAAAGTATAACGATGAATTCTTGAAAAAACGCGTAACTATTCAGGGGTAATAATTAAATAAACACAGGAAAGCGCTAGGAAGATTATAAAAAAATGAGTACAAGGAAAAAAGGCACGAAAAAAGAGAACCTATATCAAGCTTACAGGCTCTTGAGGTTTCTGTTTTATGATAGTGCGGAAAATATTACAGATGTTCCGATTACCCATCGCCGCCGGGGTGTTCAAAATCAAATGTGGGAAGGATTCCATTAAAAATATCATTAATCGTCACATAAACATTGGCGCCCTGTTTTTTCAGTGTTGAGATAAGGCTGGCAATTTTCGCGTAATTTTTGGCACCTTCCTCGGAGCGAAAACAACCCGCAACCTATCCGTCCCCACATTGAATCATTCCGCCGCACGAGCATACGGATTCCGGTTTCTTTTCAATGATTTTAGTGGGGTTCTGGAAAAGCTCAATGGTGCGACCGGGATGACCCCATTGCCCGCCGGGCTTTTTGCCGCTTTGCTGGCGGAGGCTTTTTGCCTTCGCTTTCCGAAACCCGTCTGTCGATGGCGGCTTGCTGGAATTGGCGCTGTTCTTGCTGAGCATGGCCTTAAATTTATCTCTCTGATCACGCAGCGCCGCAACTTCATCCGTGAGTCTTTCGATCTCCTTGTGGTCGAGTTTCATGAAAGGCCTCCTGTCTGATACGTTCTTGAAAAATCTACTGTGTTAATGCCGCCTTAAAATTCTTTGCCAGAGGATAAAGATAAATGTCTTTGATGGGTAAAATGGCATCCTTATGCCCACCGTCACGGCCGCGCCCCGTTGTATTTCCTACATGGATCCAATTTGCAGCCCGGTAAGAAATGCCCCGGAAGCGACCTGCTTCCACAAAGGTTTCAAGACAGTAAACAGGGTGACCGTACTTGGATTGCCAGTCATCCGCAACCCTGCGCACGACCAGCGACAATATGTGGCTTGCCAGATATGCAACCTTGACCCATGGAAAGATTAGAAACCTTGTGTTATTCGTCATGTTATTGAGCCCGCGTACCCTTTGTCTTTTGTCCCAGCCGATAAAATCGTCCCTCTCCCGGCACGACCACGCTGCCGACCCAAACAGCAAGCAGGATAGCGACTGTCCATCACGGCTATATACCATATACTTCATATTCTCACCAATTGTCCGATCAAATCCAAGATAGTGGTATTGGTCTATGTATGATTTGAATGTAGTTAAATCTCTACCTGAACTCACGTTTTCTATGCGTAAGGGACGCAGCTCCGGCAATTTTCTAATGATAGGCGTCGTGTCATGCTCAATATGTTTGATTACGTCAGACCCGCCCCCTGAACGTGATGGCTTCAGTGGTGCAGGAAGTCTTATCCTGTCCGCTTTGTCGAGCTCGCGTAGCAGATCCCTGCATGATATGTCTTTCAACTTCCCGTTTGGACCCTGCCAGCGCCACATTCGACAAATATGTTGCGATATCTGTGTACGGTTCCATTCAGGGTTCTCCCTGATGACATTCCGAATTTGCTCAACTCTATTTTCCGTTATTTCCGGTCTTGTGCGACTCAACATTTGTTCTCCTTTGATCAAAATCTTTTAACTGATAATATATTCGACGCAGACCGGTTAGAGTTCTGCTTTTGAATGAAATTTTGTTGCAATTAAAATAAAATGTGGGAAATAAGTTGGCTGTGGAGCACAGGACGACTAAATAAAAAAGGAACCGATATTCGATTCCTAAATTATTTCTTGCTTTCAGTTGAACTGGTACCCCTGAATAGTTACCATTAATCATGCGTCAGCTCTGTTTATAGCCCTTTTTGCTGGACTTAATCCTTATTACATAGTATAATAGAGTAGTAAAAGGAGGAATACCTTGTTTTACGAAGTCTTGTCTGCCCACTATGACACTGTATTCCCGTTGGAACCGGGGAAAGTTACGTTTCTTGAGAAAGAGTTTCAGGCAAAGAATGCCCGTCGGATCTTGGATTTAGCATGCGGAACGGGTACCTATACTTTGGAACTGGCTAAACTGGGTTTTGAAACATGGGGAACAGACTTGGAGCCTGGGATGATCGAACTGGCCCAACGCAAGGCAACCCTAGAACAATCTGCGGCGAAGTTTGCTGTTGGTGATATGCGTGAACCGGAAGGTCTGGGGATAAAGTTTGACGGCCTTTTATGTATAGGCAATTCACTGGCCCATCTTCTTGACATCAATGATGTCACGCAGGCTCTGCGTGGTATGTATAACGTTTTGCATGTTGGAGGTGTAGCCGTTTTACAGACAGTAAACTTTGACAGGATTCTTGCCGCGGGTGATACACAATTACCTCTGATAGAACGGGAAGGATTGCGCTTTGTTCGGACTTATCGGCCACGCAGTGAAGAGCGTCTGGTCTTTGACTCGGTACTCGAGGTAAGCGAGCACGGCAAACCCAGGCGCTATGAAAACAGTGTCGAGCTGCGGCCAATTCGTTGCCATGATTTAGAACAGTGGCTACATCAGGCTGGGTTCTCTACAGTGAGAACCTACGGAGATTTTAAGTACAGTGAGTTTACAGCGAAATCACAGGCTACGGTGATGATAGCGGAGAAATAGAAAAAGCGAAAGGCACCTTGTATACAGGTGCCTTTGTTGTATTATCCGGCTCTATGATGAAACTTTGTTAAATGTTTTCTTCAAGTGCACAACTGAAGGTTTCTGTGTAAAAAGAGAAACAGTTACGAGGACTATGGCTGCTGCAGGTAGCGAGTAAATAAGCGGGTCAATGTGTGTCCAAGGAAACGGCAGTAAGGTGGCTCTCCCGAAAATGCGGCTTACCAGGCCTACAGCGACGGCCTCTTGCTCATGCAGCAAGATATAACCCAGGCCACTGACAATACTGCCGGTAACAGTACTGGCCAAAGCGCCAGCCTTGGTGGCCGCTGGCCAGAACAGAGTAGCAATGAGTGTGGGTAGGAAGCTGGCGGCGCAAATCCCGAACCAAAAGGCTGTAGCCCGGGCAATTATGCCTGCGGGGAGGATATATGCTAAAATGATGGCTGCTCCCAGTGATAAAAGTATCCCCAGTTTCGCCCAAAAACGGGTGGATGCGCCGGGAATAAGCCGGTCCACTCCCAATGTTTCCACGATATCACGGGCGAAGGCTGCTCCCTGGACATGGAGCAGGGATGAGAGGGTAGAAATCGCAGCGGAGAGCAATGTTAACATGAAAAAGTAAAGAAACCATGACGGCATAATCTGCAGAGCAAGGCAAACAACTGATAACCATAGATAAATGGTACCCCTCAAGTAAGCTTTGCCATTGTTGCGGCAAAAAAATAACCAGTTATCTCTTAGATAAAGGACATGGACATGTCAACGATGTGGAACCACCTTAGATCGGGACGTAAACGCCGCCATCAATATAAAGCTTGAAGGATGCAGAATACTTGGTATTACCTAGTGTGATAAGAACCGTTGGGCGAACGGGGATAGCTTGGTAATAATATCAGCACTAGCTGATACGTCCCAAGAAGCCCCCACCTCTTATAGGTGGTGGGAGTACGTCACAAACAAAAACTCCCCTGTCCAGAAAGGACGGGGGAGAATCCCGCGGTACCACCTTAGTTGAATGCAAACGCATTCCGGCTTTAATCGGGTACGGAAGTTATCGATACCCTATTCATATAACGGTGAAAACCGCCGCCACCTACTCAGTTTCAGTGCGGAGCTCAGGGGTGAACCTCGATAAACCGTAACCGCCGGGCTTACACCATTCCCGGCTCGCTGAATGTTCGTGTTTTATCCAACTTCCCCATCATTGCCTGTTAAACCATGTATTGTTTATTTTTATTAAAATAACGGTGATAACATGTCAAAAAATGTTCTAGTATCTGTTCTGGAAACAGCTGCGACAATATACAGGACGATCGTTGGTGGGATTGAAGGGAACTTCAGTTTCCACACCGCAGGCCGAACAAGTTACAGTATACATGCGACGCTCCGAGCGTCCACCACCACCACCGTTACCGCGTTGTTTGCGGGCGGAGCGGCAGGAAGGGCAACGGACGGGTTCATTTTCAAACCCTTTTTCTGCATAAAATTCCTGTTCACCTGTTGTAAATACAAAATCCTCGTTGCAATCGCGACAGCTTAAAGTCTTGTCCTCAAAAGCCATAAAAAAACCTCCTTTGTTTTGGCACCCTGTTCCCCGGACCGTGGCACTGAAATCTAACCAACCAACAAAGGAGTATAGATTCCCATTAACCTTTCTGAGAAAACAGTGGTAAATACATTATACACTCTCAGCATAAAAAAATGCAAACAAAAAATCCTCGATATTACAGGGATTTCGAGTATAATAGTCCTGTATGGTATTTTTGCGAAACGGGGGAAGAACATGAACAATCAAATGAAAGGTTTTCTGTTAGTGTTCCTCTCCGCGGCAGGGTTTGGTTCCATGCCTGTGTTAGCCCGTGTTGCGTACCAGGACGGTGCAAATATGTACGAACTTCTAACCGCGCGTTTTGTTGTGGCCTGGGCTGTACTGGCTGTTTATCTCTGGATTAAAAAACCCCGCAGGATACTCACGAAAAAAGAACGGGGTGGAGCAATCCTTATGGGGCTTTGCGGCTATTCAGTCGCATCACTCTGTTTTTTTAGTGCTCTGCAACGTATTTCAGCACCACTTGCGTCCATTTTTCTATATACATATCCTACATTTGTTACCGGCCTCTCTGCTCTGATCGGTATGGAAAAAATGGACCGTGTAAAGGCCGGAGCTTTGCTCATTTCTTTTTTGGGAATTTTTCTCATACTGGGCTCTTCGTTTTCCTCGATTGATATAGGGGGAGTCGCTTTGGCAATTGCAGCGGCTATCCTTTATTCTGCCTATGTATTGCTGGGCAACTGGACTCTCCGTGACGCTCCGCTCACAGCGGCCACAATGTGGATTTCTCTGGCGGCCGCGTCCGGAATCGGCGGATATGGTTTCCTTTCCGGCCAATTATCATTTCAGTTTGGAATGAACGCCTGGCTTGCCATAGCCGGACTCGCTATATTTTCCACCGTTGCCGCTATTGTGGCTTTTCTTCGCGGCATTGTCTTGGTGGGAGCATCACGTGCCAGCATTATCAGTACATTTGAGCCACTAATTACAGTGGTTCTGGCGGCCGTTTTTCTTTCCGAAGTTCTAGGGGTCGTACAACTCCTGGGGGGATTTTTAATTTTGGCATCTGCTATTTTAGTCAATAGAACAAAAAAAGAAGATGTTAAAAAAGTAGCTACCAATATATCCATATAAGAGAAAGACGCTTCACGGAGCAATGCGTTGAGGAGAATATCAATAGTTTCCTGTACACCATTGTTGAAAACATAAGTGATTTTGGGCTATAATGAGACTAAATCATTTTTATATAGGAAGTGTTTTTATGCATGTCCGTAGCATTCTGGATGAAATCATCACGCATCGTCCGGCACATCTGACTCTCATTGATCCTGTCAAGCAGTCTCCGGCCAGAGCCAGCGAGATTGCAGAAAATGCCGATAAGTTCGGAACCGACGGTTTCCTTGTAGGTGGTTCAAGCGGCGTTTATCAGGCAAATCTTTCTGAAACTGTCGATGCTGTTAAACGTGTCAGTAAAAAGCCGGTTATATTTTTTCCCGGCCAGGATAAAGCGTACAGTCTAAGTTTTGATGCCATGCTTTACCTGTCCCTTTTAAATTCAAGAAACGTAAAGTACGTAATCCGTTCACAGGCAGAAAGTGCCCTTCTTTTAAAAAAATTAAATGTAGAAGTCCTTTCCACAGGATATATAATCGTCTCTCCAGGCATGCGTGCCGGGGATGTGGGAGAAGTGGACCTTATCAGACGTGAAGATATCTGGGTTGCCAACGGATATGCAGCCGCCGCCGAAATGTTAGGCTTCAACTATCTTTATCTGGAATGTGGCAGCGGGTCTCCCGTTACCGTACCTCCGGAAATGGTGCGAGCAGTGAAAAAAACAGTAGATATGCCTGTGATTGTCGGCGGTGGAATCCGGACTGCAGGTGTTGCCAGGCAATTGATTGCAGCCGGTGCCGATATCCTTGTTACCGGTACGGTGGTAGAAAGGCACGAGTATAAGCAGCGGTTGTCTGAAATTATAACAGCGGTACATTCTGCATGAGGAACATCACAAAACATTCACTGCCCGGTCCGAAAAACTCCCTATGCTACTGGACTCAACTCGTTTCCCCGCTACGGGTATACTTTAATTTTTTTGTTATTTATACGTGTCGCATTATTCCATCGTTGCGCTTAAAGAATATGCTATACCGCCTGGTGGGAATTAAAATAGGTAAAAACGCCCGCGTTGGTCTGATGGCGTTTTTTGACCCGTTCTTTCCCCACTTGATTACCGTGGGCGACAATGCCATCATTGGCTTCCAGACCACCATCCTCGCTCATGAATTTCTTATTAACGAATGGGCTACCGGCGAAGTCATCATCGGCCAAGATGTCATGATCGGTGCCAATTCCACTATCCTAGCCGGCGTGGAAATCGGCGACGGTGCCATCGTCTCCGCCTGCTCCCTGGTTAACCAACATGTACCCCCCAACACATTCGTCTGCGGCGTCCCCGCCAAACCCCGGTTAGAGGTAGATGATGATGCCAGCTGCGGCGGAGAGTAACAGGACAACAATGGGGTGGAGGCGGGTTTTGAGTAGTATTATGAACACTACGGTTCCGATAGCGATGGAAGTTGGATCGAGTAGGGATGCGCGGCCGACGAAGACGGCGGCCCCGATGATTAGTGCAACAACCGCCGGACGAAGGCCGCTGAAGGCAGCCTTGACCCAGTTATTTTCATAAAAACGGGCCAACAGGCTGGCGGCTATAACCATCAGCACCAACGAAGGGGTAACAACGCCAGCTGTGGCCAGCACGGCTCCTAAGAACCCTCCGGTACGGAAGCCGATAAATGTAGCAGAGTTGATTGCTACCGGGCCCGGCGTCATCTCCGCGACAGCCAGAATATCCACAAACTCCGGTAAGGTTAACCAGCCGTGATTCTCGATGATTTCTTTTTGAATCAACGGAAGCATCACATAGCCGCCGCCGATACTAAAAAGACCGATTTTAAGAAATGCCAGGTAAAGTTCGAAGAGAATCATTGTTTTTCCTCCTCCGGTGCGACCTGGCGGCAGGCAAGCCAGTGAAACAGGAGACCGAGCCCTGCGCCTAATAGAATAATAGCTACGGGATGAAAATCCAGAAACAGGGACAGAAGCAGGAAAGACACCATAAGTATGACGTTGCGGCGACGGGTAAATACCGGTTTGCCTATTTTTATTACGGCAGCTGCTATGAGGGCGGCGATGGCCGGCCGGATACCGGCGAAGGCGGCCACAGCCACGGGGTGTTCTGTAAAGCGGGTAAAGAACATCGCTATGGTGAGGATGACAATAAATGAGGGTAACACCGCGCCTAGGAGCGCGGCAATCGCTCCCGGGAACCCCTGCAGTTTTTGACCGATAAAGACAGCTGAGTTAACAGCAACAGCTCCGGGAGAGGACTGGGCTACTGCCAGCACGTCAATGAACTCTTCATCATTGAGCCAATCCCGGTTTTCCACCACTTCTCTTTTGATGATAGGAAGCATGGCATATCCGCCCCCAAAAGTGGTTGCGCCGATTTTGAAAAAAGTTATAAATAACTCCCAATGCGCTTTATTATTCAAATGGAAAGGCCTCCTGTACATATCCCCATCAGAGCGGACATAATTATTATGGGGAGGTATGTGTATGCGCGTTGTCTTTGTTAGTTCACCGGCGCTGATAAAAACAATACGAATATCCTGTGTTGCTCTGGTTCTGCTTGGCGCACTCTTCTTTGCCGGCATTTTTACAGCGAACTCCCGGGCTGTAACATCTACGGGGTTGCCTCTGTCCGGGATAACAGTAGTAATAGACCCGGGCCACGGAGGATATGATCCCGGCGTTACTCGAGATAATATCGAAGAAAAAAATGTGGTGCTGGGGATTTCTTATGCATTGCGAGACTACCTCCAGACCGGTGGGGCAAGAGTTGTGATGACCCGTGAATCGGACCGGGATTTACTGGTGCTTCCCACCGCCGGGCCGAAAAAAAAGCAGGATATGAAGCACCGGTTATTTATTATTCATAGCGCGTCTCCCGATTTAGTCGTTAGTATTCACGCCAACGCTATTTCTGCCCCGCGTTGGCGGGGTGCCCAGGTTTTTTATAATGCTGACTGTGAGACAGGAAAGCGTTTGGCGGAATTGATTCAGACGGAGCTTGCTAACGTATTAAAAAATACTGACCGGCAGGCGAAGCCGGGGAATTACCTCATATTAAACGAAGCCGGTGTGCCCGCGGTATTAGTGGAGAGCGGATTTCTCTCCAATCCGGCAGAGCGGGAACTTCTCAGCGACGAGGAGTACCAGTCTCAACTGGCCTGGGCTGTTTATCTGGGGATTACACGCTTCCTGAATACTCCATCGTCATGATTGATGCAGCTATATTATAGTATTCAATTCTCCCCGTGCAAGCAAAATCCTACAATTAAAAATAAACTCCCGCGGGAGTTTATTTTTGTTTCGCCATTCGGCGCAGACCTTTTTCCAGCTCTTCTCCGACAATTACCAGTGAAGCCGCTGCTATAATAGCAATCCAATGCGTTGCGTTAAGCGCCGTTGTACGGAAAATAGCCTGGAGAGGAGGGAGGTAAATCACGGAAATATGGGCGGTAAACGCGGCTATTACGCTATAAAAAAGAAATTTATTGGATAGCACCGGAACGCGGAAGACAGAAGTCAACTCCGAACGGGCGTTAAAAACATGAAACATCTGAAACACCACCATGGTAGTTAATGCCACGGTACGGGCCTGGTCAATGTTTGCCCCGATACGGAGTTGCCAGAGAAATGTTGCCAAAGTGCCACCCATCATTATAAACCCGACAAAGACCAGCCTACCCATCATGAGCCGGGAGATAATGGGTTCCTTGGGAGAACGGGGTGGCAGATCAAGGATACCATCTTCCTTGGGTTCAAAAGCCAACGCTACATCCTGCAGTCCGTTAGTAACCAGGTTGAGCCATAGGATCTGCGCCGGACGGAAGGGGAGTGGCAATCCTAACCCCAAGATTAACAGGATTAGCAAAATCACACCGCTGCCGGTGGAAAGCAGGAAAAATGTCGCTTTTCTTAAATTGGAAAACACGACACGCCCTTCTTCCACAGCAGCAAAAATACTGGCAAAGTTGTCGTCTGTAACAATAATATCAGATGTTTCTTTCGCTACGTCTGTGCCTGACTTGCCCATAGCAACACCGATATGGGCGGCTTTCAACGCCGGAGCGTCATTGACACCATCGCCGGTAACAGCCACCACTTCTCCGCGCCGTAGCAATTGCTCTACGATTTGCAGCTTATTAAAAGGGGAGACACGGGCGTAAATCGAGACTTTGCCTACCTGTTCGTAAAGTTCATCGTCTGACAAATTATCGATGTCCCGGCCTGTCAGCACAGGAATATCGTCGCCATCTGTGATGCCGATTTTTTTAGCAATGGTTACTGCGGTTACCTGATGATCCCCGGTAACCATCAAAACCCGAATTCCCGCCTTTTTACATTTGCGAATCGCCTCCATCGCTTCCTCCCGCGGCGGGTCGAGCAACCCTTGCAGTCCGGCAAAGATAAGTTCTGATTCAACGGTCTCTTTTTCTAATTTTTCCATGCCAGGGTCAACAGGTTTATACGCCATGGCTAACACACGTAACCCTTCTTCCCCCATTTCCCGGTATAGCTTTAAAACTTCGTCTTTATTCAGGTCAATTTTATCACCCGTAGCGTTGATTTGAGTATCAGCGCACATTTCCAGTAACCGTTCCGGTGCCCCTTTCACCCAGACCATATTTTTGCCCAGCGCCGGTGTAGTTGTCAACACTGCCATATAAAAATTCTCAGATTCGAAGGGAATTTCATCCAATTTGGAGAACTCTTTCTTTATGGTTTCACGGTTCAGGCCACCTTTAAGCGCAGAAACAATTAACGCCGTTTCTGTCGGGTCACCGGCTGCGGAGAATTCGTTATCTTTTTCCACTAAGTCTGATTCATTGGCTAGCAGTCCGGTGAGCAGGCAACAGCGTAGTGCCACATTTTCTCCGGCAGTTACTTCGCTTGTTTGTTCATTGCCGTCAAAAACTTTACCTGCCGGCGCATACCCCGTACCGCTTACTGAAAAGTGTTTGTTCCCGGCGTAAATTCTTTGTACGGTCATTTGATTTTTTGTCAGAGTGCCTGTTTTGTCCGAGGCGATTATACTACAACTGCCTAGTGTCTCAACCGATGGCAGATGCCGTACAATCGCATTCCTTTCTGCCATACGGCTGACCCCTACGGCCAATGTTAGTGTAAAGACGATGGGAAGCCCCTCGGGTATTGCTGCTACGGCCAGGGCTATTGCCGTTAAGAGAATTTCAGTTAACTCCCGCCCGGTCAAAAACCCGATAATAAAAGCCACCGCAGAAAGGGCAACAATAAGGGCACCAATCAGTTTCCCAAGCTTTGCGAATTGCAGCTGCAGCGGTGTTAATAGTTTATCAATTTGTTTTACTTTTTCTGAAATCATACCGATCTGGGTTCTCGCACCGGTGGCATAGACCAATCCCGTCCCGCGACCGGATAGCACCACAGTACCCATGTATGCCAGATTTTTTCTGTCAGCGACGGCAAGATCCTCTTCTTTTAGTGCCTGCGACATTTTCCGCACACCGGTAGATTCCCCGGTAAGCGGTGACTCGTCTACATCCAGTTGGATGGTGTCCACCAACCGCATGTCTGCAGGGGTACGACTTCCTGATGACAGCAAAACCACGTCTCCCGGTACCAACTCCCGGCTGTCAATCTCCACCGTTTTACCGTCCCGTACGACCAGGCTTCGTGGCGAAGCCAGTTCTGCCAATGCCCGGATTGCCTGTTCCGCTTTATATTCCTGAGTAAAGCCGATAATTGCATTTACCAGAACGACCGCCAAAATAACATACGTATCAATAAATTCTCCTAAGGCGGTAGTAACTACGGCGGCAATGAGCAGGATATAAATAAGCGGATCTTTAAATTGATCGAGAATAACTTGCCAAAGGCTGATTTTATCAATGTCCTCAATTTCGTTTGGTCCGACACTTTCCAGCTTTTCTGTTACTTGCGACTGTGTCAGGCCGTCGGGGCTACTGTTCAACTCTTCAAAAGCCTGCTTGATCTCTAGCTGATACCATAACGGTTCCTGTATCGTCATTATCATGACTCCTTTTTCGGGATGGTCAACTTACTTCTTCATTTTGCCTTAAAAACAGTTTCTTATAACATTAATTATAGATGAACGTTTATGGAAAGAAAACATTTCCGTTTAAAATTAATCTGACTGTAAGAAAATACGGAGGGAGGCTTAAAAAATGAACAGTATTATTCAGGCGGGGATTTATCCCCATCCCCCGATCATAGTTCCGGAGGTTGGAGGCGGGGAAGAAAAGAAGATTAGTGCCACAGCGGCAGCGATGGAAAAACTGGCCGGCCGTGTCAGAGACAGCAATGCTGATACACTGGTCATTATCTCACCGCACGGCACAGTATTTCGCGACGCCGTATCTCTTCTTGACCATGAAGAGATACGCGGTTCTTTGGCAAGGTTTGGTGCTCCGTCGGTAGCCCTTCGCTTTTCGGCGGACCGGGAAGCTGTAGGAGCCATTGGAATAGAAGCGGGGCGGCAGGGGATTCCTACGATGCCCCTTGACATGAAAAGTGCCGCCTCATTCGGGGTCTTACCGGAACTGGATCACGGCGCTCTTGTCCCGCTGTATTTTTTGGATAAAGCCGGTGTACACCTGCCCATCGTTCACATCACCTTCGGGCTGTTGACGCCGGGGCAATTGTACAAGTTTGGGATGGCCGTTACCAAAGCGCTGTCGGGCTTACACCGACGTGCTGCCGTTGTGGCCAGCGGAGATCTTTCCCACAGGCTGACCCGCGATGCTCCGGCTGGCTTCTCTCCGGAGGGAGAAAAATTTGACAGCCGTATCGTCGAGCTGATTGAAACGTATGACGTGCCATCTATTCTTTCTTTGGATAAGAGCCTTCTTGACAAGGCCGGCGAATGTGGATACCGTTCTTTCCTCATCTGCTTTGGCATGTTGGACGGCTATAGCATCTCCCCGGAAATTCTTTCTTATGAAGGGCCATTCGGGGTGGGTTATCTGGTTGCTGATCTATCTCCTGACAGGGAATCAGTGAATCAACCCGCCATTTCAGAAAGTGAACATGTGCGTTTAGCACGGCAGACACTGGAGTCCTATGTAAAAACAGGTAAAACAGGGGAACTCCCTGCCAACTCAACACTGACCAAACAAAAAGCGGCAACATTTGTTTCGTTAAAAATTGATGGCCATCTGCGGGGTTGTATTGGCACACTGGAGCCGGTACGGGAAAGTATTGCACAGGAAATTATGGAGAATGCTATTTCCGCCGGCATGCACGATCCCCGCTTTCGCCCGGTTACGGAAGAAGAACTTCCTATGCTTACTTATTCTGTTGATGTCCTGTCCGAGGCAGAAGAAGTATCGGGTCCGGCAGACCTGGACCCTCGTGAATACGGCGTTATCGTTAAAAGTGGCAATCGCAGGGGAGTACTTCTGCCCGACCTGGAAGGGGTCGATACCGTGGAAGAACAACTATCGATCGCTCTGCAAAAGGCGGGCATTTCACCACAAGAGCCATATAAAATATTCCGCTTTCTAGTGCAGCGCTATTACTAAAACCGGAGGAACGCTATGCATGAAGCGCGCTATTATCATCAAAAGGATCCCGGCGTACATTGCCACCTTTGCCCCCAGTTTTGCCGGTTAAAAAACGGCGAAAAAGGACTTTGTGGCGTAAGGGAAGAGTCCAAAGGAAAGCTGTATTCTCTCAATTACGGGATTTGCGCTGCCTTGGCCATGGATCCGGTGGAGAAAAAACCTCTTTACCACTTTTACCCGGGCCGTGAAATTTTCTCCACAGGGACATTCGGGTGTAATTTAAGTTGCGGCTTTTGCCAAAACTGGCATCTGGCGGGAAAATCTCCTGATACCAATTCGGTTCGTGTAAGTCCGGCTGAACTGGTGGACATGCTGGAAAAGCAAGGAGCCAAAAATCCCGTCGGAATCGCCTACACCTATTCGGAGCCGGGAATGTGGTATGAATATGTGCTTGATACGGCACAAATCGTACGGGACAGAGGATTTAAAAATGTCATGGTAACGAACGGTTTTCTGAACCAGGAACCTTTAAGAGAATTGCTTCCTCTAATTAACGCCTTTAATATTGACGTTAAGTCTTTTCAGGATGAGTATTACCGCCGGTATTGTGAAGGTCGCCTGGAACCTGTGCTGCGTTATGTCGAAACAGCCGTAGCGCAGTCCCACGTGGAAATTACCTATCTGGTTGTCCCCACCCTCAATGACAGTGAGGATGACATTCGTCGCTTTGCCTCTTGGGTTGCTTCCATGAATCCTGCTATTCCCGTTCACCTTTCACGCTATTTTCCCCAGCACCGCTTCACGTTACCTCCTACTCCTGTTACGGTAATGGAGACATTACGGGAAATTGCGCGGGAGACGCTCCACTATGTGTATTTAGGCAATATCCCCGGCAGCGACGCTGCCCACACCGTCTGTCCCGACTGCGGTAAAGATCAGGTAACCAGAGACGGCTACCGGACGCTAAACCTGCTTAAAGATAAAGCCTGTCCCCATTGCGGACGATATGCAGATTTTATTTTATAAGATTTTCTAACATGAAATCCCCTGTCTGCGGCATACTATTTGGTAGGGAAAAGGACGGAGGAGTCGCTGGCAAATGGAGATTTTACAACAGATTAATAATTTGCTCCATGACTTTGTGGGTGGCCCGGTGCTGATTATTGCGATTTTATCTACCGGGTTTTACCTGACGTGGCGCAGTAACTTTCTGCAAATAAGACGGTTCCCCCTAGTCCTTCAGGAAACAATTTTTAGTATTCTCCGGTCCAACACCGGCGCAAAAGGTGAAATCAGCCCGTTTCAGGCGCTTACCACGGCGTTGGCTGCCACCATCGGCACCGGCAATATCGCAGGCGTCGCCACAGCCATTACCCTTGGGGGCCCCGGCGCCGTATTTTGGATGTGGTTTTCCGCCTTTTTCGGGATGATGACAAAGTATGCCGAAGTAGTGCTAGCCGTTCACTTCAGGCAGACCCGTCAAGATGGTTCTGTCGTAGGCGGACCGATGTATTTCCTGGAACATGGTTTAAACCAAAAGTTTCTTGCAGTATTATTTGCCATCTTCGGTTCACTGGCAGCCTTTGGTATCGGTAATATGGTTCAGGCCAATTCTGTAGCCGACGCAGTCAGGCAGGCATTTAACATTCCGCCCCTTCTGACCGGACTGGTCCTGGCTGTAGCGACCGGGGTAGTTATCCTCGGCGGGATTCGAAGAGTGGCCGCAATCACAGCAAAGCTCGTTCCTCTTATGGCGGGATTTTACATGGTTGGAGCGTTGATTATTATTTTAACGTCTCTGAATCAGGTGCCCGCTGCATTCGCCACCATCATCGGCAACGCCTTTACCGGCCGGGCGGCTATCGGCGGCTTTGCCGGTGCCGGAGTACTTCAAGCTGTTCGGTTCGGTGTGGCCCGCGGTATTTTTACGAATGAAGCTGGCTTGGGCAGTGCCTCCATTGCCCACGCTGCAGCTCGGACCGATCATCCTGCCAGGCAGGGCCTTTGGGGAATTTTTGAAGTCTTTTTTGACACCCATGTTGTTTGCACACTGACAGCATTAGCCATTATGGTTACCGGCGTTTGGACCGAGGGTCTGGAAGGTGCTGCACTGACGACGGCCGCGTTCAACGTGGGACTGCCCGGCCCCGGGGGATATATTGTCGCCATAGGCCTGGTATTCTTCTCATTTTCAACGCTGGTTGCCTGGTCATTCTATGGTGAAAAGTGTTTTGAATATCTGGCAGGGACACGATCAGCCCTGCTGTATCGCCTTGTCTGGATTCCGCTGATTCCCATTGGTGCCGTCGGTGGGCTGCGTACCGTTTGGGCGTTAGCCGACACATTGAACGGGTTGATGGCTATACCAAACCTCATCGGCTTATGGGGGTTAAGCGGGATTATTATCAAGCTTACCAGGGAGTTCTTCAAAAAACGGTAAGCTTTTTTTTAATTCTTTAAAAAAGGCCGGTTAAATCTAAGTGTAGCAGGTTTTTCTGTATTGCTTCACGAATAAAATATAAATGCATAAGGCTTGATTACAAACATTGAAGAGGAGGTGCGGTTCATGGCTCAATTACTCCAGGTGCTTAACGTGCTTAGCTGGCGCAGCATCCTGGATATTACTATTGTTACGTATGTATTTTATAAAACAATCATCCTCATCCGTGGCACACGTGCGGAACAGATAGTCAAAGGCTTGGCCGTTCTTCTCATCGCTACGGTCGTTAGCGGTCAAGCCGGGCTGGTCGTTATCCACTGGCTCCTCAGACAGATTATGACCCTGGGTTTTGTCGCTATCCTTATTGTATTTCATCCGGAATTGCGTCGTGCACTGGAGTCCCTGGGACGCGGTAAACTTTTTACCCGCACCAGTGCTATCTATGGTGATATTGATGTTGAACAAATGCTGGAAGAACTGATTAAAGCAATCCAGGTATTGGTTAAAAAAAGGCTGGGCGCGCTCATTGTCATTGAGCGGGAGACCGGCCTAAAGGAATTGATTCAAACAGGAATCTCCATTGACGGTCAGGTTTCCGCTGAACTTTTAATTAATATTTTTCTATCCCGCAGCCCGCTTCATGACGGTGCCGTCATCATCCGCGGCAACAGAATCATGGCTGCCGGATGTTACCTCCCCCTGACCGAAAACCCTAACCTTAGCAAAGAATTAGGTACCAGACACCGCGCTGCTCTGGGAGTATCCGAGCAGTCGGACGCCGTGGCTCTCATCGTTTCAGAGGAAACCGGCGTCGTTTCCCTGACGACTAACGGTAAGCTTACCCGTTACCTTGATGAAAAGACTCTCAAGCAGATGTTGCTCAGCTTGCTTAAACCCCCTGTGAATACTCTGAGCTTCAGGCAATGGAGGTCGAACTAATGATGGAGCGGCTTCTTAAAAACAACAATGTCGTTAAGGTGGTTGCCTTTTTTCTTGCCCTGACACTCTGGGTATATGTAACGGGAGATGCGCTACGTCCCAGTGAAGACATTACCCGCACCTTTCGTAATGTACCGCTGTCCTGGCTGAATTTAAACGATGAACTGGCTATCATGAATATCCCTTCGGAAATTGATGTGGATTTAAGAGGCAGAGCAGACATCCTGGACAATATCACGCCCCAAAACTTAAAAGTGTTTGTCGATATGAAAAATTTGGGTGAAGGACAGCATCTCCTGACACCTAACGCTGAAGTCCCCCGCGGCGTCAGATTACTTTCCTACCGTCCGCAGCAGGTTACCATTGAGTTGGAGGAAATAGAAGCTCCGCAAAAAACGGTGAACCTGGAAATTATCGGAGAATCCAAAGAGGGCCTGGTTATGGGCGAACCACGCATTCTGCCTAATTCCGTTTTCGTCCGGGGCCCCCGCTCTATCCTTGCCAATGTTTTTCAGGTGAAAGCAGTGGTCAATGTTCATCAGGCTGACGGTGACCGGGTACAAGTGGTACCGGTGGTGGCTGTCACCGAAGACGGTCGGGAAGTTAAGGGCGTTGTTGTTAACCCTGCAATGGTTGAAGTACTCATTCCTTTTACCCAACCCCAAAAGACGGTGCCAGTCCGCGTGCCGCTGGAAGGTGATCCGGCCGAAGGTTACCAGATTCGCCAGATTGATATTCATCCGGCAACGGTAACCATTCAGGGGAAAGTAGAATTATTAGATACAATTACCGAAGTGATTACCGCCCCTGTTAACGTCAGCGAGGCTATGGAAACGATTGCAACAGAACTAACATTGATTGTTCCATCTGGAGTAGAACTTTTGTCCATGGACAAAGTAACTGTGGACGTACTTATTGGCCCTCTGTAAGATTGTCAGAACGGCAAAGGTATGCTATACTAAAGTGGTTTGCGGGAGGACACAAGATGGGTAAACTTTTCGGCACAGATGGAATACGCGGCGTGGCCAACCAGGAATTAACGCCGGAATTGGCTTTTAAAATCGGCCGTATCGGCGCCTACGTACTTTCCCGTGCCAGTGGTGTTGCACCAAAGTTTCTGGTTGCCAGGGATACCCGTATTTCCGGCGCTATGTTGGAAGGTGCCCTTATTGCCGGCCTCACTTCAACCGGCGTCGATGTCTATACTGCGGGTATCATTTCCACCCCGGCCATCGCCTATCTCACCAGGGAACTGGCAGGCTGCGGCGGTGTGATGATCTCCGCCTCCCACAACGCTTATCCCGACAACGGGATTAAATTCTTTAACAACCAGGGGTTCAAACTGTCTGATGACGTGGAAGCCGAAATGGAGCGCCTTTACTTCTCAGAGGAAGACGAGATTCCCCGCGCCACTGCCGGCCAGATCGGCCGCGTTCAACCCTTTAGCGACGGCGTCTCCCGTTACCTGGATTTTTTACTCGCCACCGTACCAATCCGCTTTGATGGCTTTAAAGTCGCACTCGACTGCGCAAACGGTGCCGCCTACCAGTTGGCTCCTCAGGCATTTCGCTCATTGGGGGCAGAAGTTATCACCATGAATGACCAGCCAGACGGTATCAATATTAACGACAACTGCGGCTCCACCCATCCGGCAGAAGTTGCCCGCATTGTCGTGGAAACAGGTGCCCACCTTGGCTTTACTTTTGACGGCGATGCCGACAGAGTACTCGCCGTTGATGAGCACGGTCAATTAGTAGACGGCGATGCGGTCATGGCCATCTGTGCCACGTTCCTCAAAGAGGAAGGCCGCTTAAAAAATAATACACTGGTCGCCACGGTCATGAGTAATATTGGACTGGAAAAAGCTGCTGCCAAGCAAGGCTTTCAACTCATCCGTACCAAAGTGGGCGACCGCTATGTCCTGGAAACGATGTTGGCTGAAGGGTACAATTTAGGCGGTGAACAATCCGGCCATATCATCATGCTCGATTACAACACCACAGGAGACGGCCTCTTAACCGCCCTCCAAATCATGCAAACTATGGTCAAAAAAAATCAATCCCTTTCAAAACTCGCTTCATTGATGACCCGTTACCCCCAGGTTTTGATTAACTGTACTGTACGTAGCCGGGACGGCTGGGATACTAATACCCGAATACAACAGGCTACCGCTGACGTAGAAAAAGCGCTGGCAGGCCAGGGACGAGTGCTTGTGCGCCCCTCAGGAACAGAACCGTTAATCCGGGTGATGCTTGAGGGACCGAATGAGGAAGAACTGCATACAATGGCTAATGAGCTTGCCGATGTGATCCGGGAAGAATTGAAATAGGGAGGTGTGCCTGTTTACAACTGAATAGAAGCGCCAGAACACGCGAAGCGTGTTGACGAGGAGGAGGTTTATCGATTTTTCGGCGGATGCCTCCCGGCCGGGCCACGGCCGTAAGGGACTTTACAAAACCGGCAAGTAATTGCCGGCACAAAAAAGTTTCCGTGGCTTATTAGTGTTCTTATAGAAATAGAAAGAAAGGGGACTTAAATATGTGTGGTATTGTTGGTTATATCGGGGGGCAACAAGCCTACCCAATTTTGATAGAAGGTTTAAGTAAATTAGAATACCGGGGTTACGACTCCGCCGGGGTCGCACTCCTTTGTGAAGATCATCTGGAAATGGTCAAATCTGTAGGCCGCCTCCGCGCCCTGGAAGAAAAGGTTGGAGCGACGGATCTGGTCGGTACCATCGGCATCGGTCATACCCGCTGGGCCACCCACGGGCGCCCCTGTGACGAGAATGCCCATCCTCACAGTGACTGTACCAACGAGTTTGTAGTTATCCACAACGGCATTATTGAGAACTACCAATCCCTGCGGGAATGGCTTCAAAGTGAAGGCCACACTTTTCGTTCTGAAACAGATACGGAGGTACTGGCCCATCTCATCGAGCATTTTTACGAAGGTGACTTAAAAGAAGCCGTCCGCCTTGTGATTGACAAGGTAAAAGGCTCCTACGGCATGGTGGCGATGAGCCGTTACGAGCCGGACCGGCTCATCTGTGCCCGTAAAGACAGCCCCCTGGTAATCGGTCTGGGCGAAGGGGAAAACTTTATCGCCTCTGACATCCCCGCTTTACTCAAATACACCCGTCAGACCTTTATTCTTAACGACGGCGAACTGGCCGATGTAACCCGGGACAGCGTCATCATTGAAAATGGTAATGGCGTGCCTATCGACAAAGAAATCATCCACATCGAGTGGGATGTACTCGCCGCAGAAAAAGACGGATATGAGCATTTCATGCTCAAGGAGATTCACGAACAACCCAAAGCAATCCGAGATACCCTCCGCAGCCGCATCACCGCAGACGGCCTTGTAAACTTAGACGAAGTTAAATTAACAGCGGAGCAGACAAAGAACTTGCTCAAAGTGGTGATGGTTGCCTGCGGCACCGCGTACCACGCCGGTCTGGTTGGCAAATATGTCTTTGAAAAACTACTCCGTTTACCGGTTGAAGTAGACGTGGCGTCAGAATTCCGTTACCGTGATCCTCTCCTGGGTGAAGATACTCTGGTTGTCGTTATCAGCCAATCCGGCGAAACCGCCGATACTCTGGCGGCCCTCCGCCTTGCTAAAGAAAAAGGCAGTCCAGTAGTGGCCGTGACGAACGTAGTAGGAAGCACTGTATCCCGCGAAGCAGACCAGGTTATTTACACCTGGGCAGGTCCGGAAATTGCCGTCGCTTCCACCAAGGCATACACCACCCAGCTAATCGTACTCTATCTCCTAGCACTTCACCTTGGCCAACTTATGGAAGCCATCCCCAACGAAGAGGTAGTCCTTCTCACCCAGGAATTAACCCAACTACCCTCCCACGTGGATCAGATTCTGCGCCAGGCAAATGAACTCACCGAATTCACCAGTCGTCTCAGCCAGTGGGAAGATACCTTCTTCATCGGCCGCGGCCTGGATTACGCTGTAGCCCTGGAAGGCTCCCTGAAACTCAAAGAAATCTCCTATATCCACGCCGAAGCCTACGCCGCCGGCGAACTCAAGCACGGCACCCTGGCGCTGATTACCGAAAACATCCCGGTCATCGCTCTGGCAACCCAACCCCAGCTCTATGAAAAAATGTGGAGCAACATTAAAGAAGTGAAAGCCCGGGACGCCTACGTCCTAGCCATCGTTATGGAAGGGGACCGGGAAACCGGCAAAGAAGTGGACGCTGTGATTACTATCCCGGCTACAATCCCACTGCTTTCTCCGGTACTGTCCGTCATCCCCCTGCAACTGCTGTCCTACTATGCCGCTGTACAGCGTGGTTGTGACGTTGATAAGCCAAGGAATCTGGCAAAAAGCGTAACTGTGGAATAGTTAGCAGGCAGCCAATCAAAAAAAATGATACTTTAAAATAAAGTTTTATCAATTAAAATATAGTTATATCATTTAAAAAAAAGTTCTATCAAAAAGAGGTACTACTTCACTTGCTGAAGTAGTACCTCTTCTATTGCATCATACTATTAAATTAACTTTATTTTCGTTTTAATAAAGGATGTTGAACGTATATATAGAAATATGGAAATTAATACCTAATACCTAATACCTAACACCTAACACCTAATAAATAATTAAAATGGTTCATAAAATCCATGCTTTAAGGAGGGAAGGGTCAGTGTTTAATTTTTTTAGAAGACAATCATATAAAGGTACTAGTATTAAAAATGAAGCCGTAACAATAGAAGAAAATTTACAATGCGAAGTAATTGCAGTTGAACCCGAGCATCTTGAACCTGAAATGCTGAAGAAAGAATTCACAGATAATTACATAACGCATCATCATTGTCTTAAGACTATCAATGTTGCATTTTCTATGTATCGGAAATTTTATTTCTATGAAGACATCGAGGATAGTACACTATATAAATTATTTGAATACTTATATTCATTAACTAGTGGTATTGATAGTATAGCTGAATATGAAAAGTTTATTGCGTCCGAGATTAAGCCGCTTTTCATGAATTTCTTTGGAAGCATTTACAATATCGAAGATAATTGGAATGTATTAGAATCATTATATAGGAGCACCAATAATGGAAGTTATATACTAGAATATGCAACCTTTCAAAAATCTATATTAGATTTATACTCAGAAATAGAGGAAGCTCAAAACGATATAATTGACCTAACCTTTCTCAGGAACCTCGTATTAGTTAAACTATTTGCTTGTGTTGTTGCACTTAATAGATTGTTTGTTATTTCCCGCAATCAAGATAAATTATTGAACCATGATGAATTAAATACTATAAGAGTTAATTTGCATGAACAGTTTAACGATGATTATAACATAATATTTGAAAAAATATCGCCTCTATATAATAAGTTTTATAACAAGGTTTTTGATGACCGCTTTACATGTTCTGATTTAATATGCCTTATCAGAATTATCAATGAAAAAGACCATAAGGGAGCATTTCCATTTCTACATGAAGATTGTGACAGAATAATTATGCACCTACGAAAAACACATGACCAACTGGATTATGATATCATCGTTAAAGGATTACTAGAATTTATACCTGAATATGATTGGAGCGGTCTTGCAAGAAAATTAGGAGTAGATATGACGGTAACATTTTATGTTTTTTATTCAACACTAATAGAAAAAGCAGTGCCGCTACTAAGTTTGGATGGATTGTATAAATCAATTTACTGTGATAATGATATAGCAAAAAAGTTTAAAGAATTTTATGAGGAACTCGAATTAATTCAAGAAAAAGAGCGTTACCTAAAAGGTGATTTTACAAAAGAGCATAATGAACTGGCATTTAATCTGGCTCGTAGTAATATTATAACTGGTGAGGAATTTGAACTTTATATTAAATTTATTTTTGAGAAACTAGGTTATAACGTTGAGTTAACCAAAGCGACAGGTGACCAGGGCGCTGATTTAGTTCTCATGAAAGATAACGTTAAAACAGTTGTGCAAGCAAAATTTTATAATAATAGCGTAGGAAATAAGGCAGTTCAAGAAGTAGTAGCAGCTTTAAAAATTTACGATGCACAAATCGGAATTGTAGTAACTAATAATCGCTTTACAAAGGCCGCCATAGAACTTGCAGAGGCAAATAATATATATCTTATCGATTGTGACGGACTGGATTCATTGGTAAAAAGCATTTTAGATTTATCGACTACTTAATCCCTTTACGCTAATGCAAGTATCGTAGTGTATTTTTGTTCTTGAACTTGGCCACATTTGCATTTAGACCTATACATTAGGCAATTACTTCTTTGTAATCTAAATATTTAACGCATGATATTAATTAAGCTTTAAGAATAATAATGAAGGCCTGTTACGAATAGTAAATCGTACGGGCCTTTTCGACATTTTTAGATGGATTGGCACAACAAAAAAGGTAATATTTTCAAAGTGTTGAATCCTCTAACTATAATAATAGAAAAGAGGGGTAAGCCAGATGAGACTTAGCCAGGTAAGAATCGAAAATTATAGAAATTTAAGCGGTTTGTCAATGTCTTTTCACCCACTAGTTACATTTATTGTTGGAGAAAATAACCTAGGGAAAACAAATATTATTCATATGTTAGATATTTTATTTAATCAAACACGCTTTTATGAAGAAGATTTTTTTGACTCAACAAAGGCAATAGAAATTGAAATTCAATTTTTGATGTCAGAGATAGAAATTGGGTTATTTGAAGACCTATTCGACCCAGAGGGTGGGCATAGAATAAATATAGTTGCAAAACAGGAAAACCCTGATGAACCAATTGTATTTCATCATAAAGAGACAGGTACATACATTGAACAGAGTAGAGTTAAATGTATCAATTACGTACGGTATGATTCTTTAAGAAATCCAAGCCAAGAGCTTAACTTTAATAGTAGAAGAGGTGTTGGTAAAGTATTTGGTCATATTGTAAATGACTATATAAAGAAAAATGATTTGGATGGTACTGATTTAATAAATGCAACATCTGTTGATGGCTTATTGGAAGATATTAATAGTAAGCTGTCTAAAATAAAGACACTTAAGGATTTTGAAATTAGTGCAGTTTTAGAAAGCAAAATAGAAGATATTCTTGCCAAACTAGTTGTACTGCAAGATGATAAAGGCTTTAAACTTGAAAAAGCTGGATATGGTATCCAATTTTTATCTCTGTTTCCACTTGTAATACTGGAAAAAATCTTAAGTCTTAATAAAAAAAGATTTGCCAGAAGTTTATTTATTGATGAATCTAATAAAAGTTATATGCCGATGCTTCTAGGTTTAGATGAGCCAGAGGTTCATTTACACCCATATATGCAACGAGCCTTAGTGAGGTACTTAATTAAAGTATTAAACAATAAAGATGAACAATTTAGTGACTTGGTGAAAATACTATATGGAATCGATAATATATCAGGGCAATTACTAATTACAACTCATTCACCAAATATTATTCTCGATTCATATAAACATATAAACCATATCTACAAGGATACGGGGTTAAAGGTCAATTGCGGCACAGAGATACATTTGTCAGTAGCCGAAGAAAAACAATTATATATGAATATGCCGTATATTAAAGAAGCTTTCTTCTCTAAATGTGTATTTCTTGTAGAAGGACAAAGTGAATTAGGGGCAGTCCCTATATTCGCTGAGAGAGAACGTATAAATTTAGATGAATTAGGAATTAGCATTATACAGGCAGGAAGTGGAGATTCTATACCTCCTTTAGTTAGGTTGTTAAACCAATTTGGCATAAAAAATGTTTCAATAATAGATAAAGATAAGTTTGATGAAAAACCTGAACTATTTAAGGATATTACGAACTTATATCATACCGATGGAATTGACTTCGAGGAAGAAATATTTAATCACTTTTCGTTAACTGAGTATGTAAAATTTGTAGAAAATACAGAACCTGCACGGAGATGTTTTTTAGCTGGTGATGCTAAAAAACTTAATATTGAGATTGATTACAGTCAAGAAACTCTTCATACGCAATTAGACCATGTAGACTCAGCTCTGATAAATCAGCTTAGGGAGTCATTAAAAGCAAAATGTATTAGCAATCTCAGGAATAAGAAAAGTATTATATTTGGTAGGATTTTAGCGGAGAGCGTAACTAATATACCCAGTACATACATGCAAGCTCTTAGTAAAGCCAAGGAGATGGCACAAAATGTTTGATAATCAAGAACAAGTAAAAAAGAAAATTGAGGAGTTACATTCTGGTGATATTAAGCAGCTAGAGGCTATTTTTTCTGAAGCAAAAAAGCTAATTATTGAGGCACCAGCAGGTTACGGAAAAACAAAAACAATGATAAGTACAATTGCATACTTAATAGCATCAAAACAATTACTTTATCCCAAAAAAGTCCTAGCTTTAACTTTTAGCGTTAATTCAGCAATTAAAATTAAAAATGATATCGCACTTTATTTGCCAAATATGTTAGGGGTAGATATAAATTCTACGATAAAATTAAATGAAAAAGTTTTTATATCTAACTATCACGGATTCTGTAGGCATTTTCTCAAACTATATGGTTACTTAATGCATGAAAACCTAGTATCCATAAATTCTCTGTCTTCTGTAGATGATAGTAGCGCCCAACACTTGAACTCATTAGATATTGGACTAAGTCTTGATGAAATAAATCTTTTAACTAGAATAAGTGAAGCAATTAAGAGCTATGATATTGATATTCTAAATAAAGAATGGCTGGAATATACAAATATAGTTTTGAACAAGTTTATAACTAATAATTTCATTACTTATAATGCAATCATTCTTTTAGTCATAAAATGCTTAGTTGAACATCCGACTATCAAAGAGTTTTATCAAAAGTTTTTTCCAATAATTATAGTTGATGAATTTCAAGATACTAACGCAATTAGTTGGAGGTTGCTACGGGAATTAACTAATGAGAAGACTCGGCTAATACTTATGGGTGACTCTTTACAACGAATATATGGCTTTATCGGAGCAATACCAAGCCTATTAAGTAAAGCACAAAAAATATATGAAGCAGAAAAAATACAGCTTGAAAAAAATTATCGATTTAAGGACAATCCACAAATGTTATTGCTTGATAAAAATATCAGAGCAAATGCTGAAAATCCATCAAATCCAGAAATTAATGAGTCAGCTAGAATTCCATACAGGCTGTTCCAAACTCAGATAGAAGAGTCTTCTTGGGTTGCAGAAAAGATATGGGAATTAATTCGCTCAGGTGATAATGTAAGAATAGCTATCTTAGTTCAACAACGGAGTAGTAACATTGAAGTAATTATGGATACTTTAAGTTCCAGTGGGGTTGATTATTTTTTTGGACTTTTCAGGGATGATGACAGTGAATATATAAGATTCCATATGCAGAGTTTACTATTATTTAGAGACATTATAAAAAATAAGGCGACTATTTCTAAAGTCTTATTATCAAAATTTTATAAGATGGTTAAAGATGAACTTAAAGACCAGGACTCCCCAACATATAACTCTTTATTAGCATTATTGCAGATTTTTATAAATAAGATTGGTGAATTAGTTTTTCTTACATCCGAAGAAAAAACTACACTAATCATAGAAACTCTTGAAAATAGAGCGTTAAAGCAAAATATGGAGCATGTTAGCAGCAATGTTTTGATTTCCACCGTTCATGGTGCCAAAGGGCTTGAATGGGACTATGTTATTCTGCCAGACATGGAGCAGTTTCTTTTCCCGAACTATCCGAGTCTATGTGGAATGTGTCGCTCTCGTTTTACAAATCCTTGCGAGTTTATTCTTACGCCATCACTTGAAGATACCTTTCTTGCCGAATTAAGTGTCTTCTATGTAGCAGTAACAAGAGCAAGGAAACAAGTGTTCTTTTCAGGAAGTAAATATAGATTGGATAGGGATGGCAATGAACAACAAGCAAAGCCGAGTTGTTTAGTTCGGCTACCTGGAATCGTGTTGGATGAAGAAGAATAACTGCAACTTAAGCGAGGAAAGTGGGTGATAGTAATGAGTTTTCCTAGTGAAACATTAAAACCAAAAGATTATTGTACAGCAATTAGCAATCTTCCATTGCAAATTGGTAAAATAATGGTGATTCATAGTGGGAACTTATATACTTGCGTTGCTAGGTTGGACTGTTTAAGTAGTACACCGAATACAATTGGATTAATTCTACATAACGAAGAGTATGGGGACCTTGAGTTTGAATTTAATCAGAATCAGGAGCCGATAATCTATTCTCAACCCAATAAAATATGGCCCGACAGAGAAAGTATTTTTATAAATTGCTGGGGGCGTCACTTTCTTCTCTATGTAACACAAGACCAAGTTAAGATAATAATGAACTACTTGGGATGTGTAAAAGAGTATGTGGCAACTAATAATAAATAGCTTACTAGAGATGACTTCTTTGAGTTCTCAAAAATTTATTTATGTTCAGGCTCTTGACAGTCCCCTCTTACATGTTTCATCCTATAACCTGTTAATAGCTTCTAATAATTAGCTTTAAAGGTACAACCATATGGCCACTTGTCAGGTCATATGGTTGTATTTTTTACACTTCATTAATTGTGTTTGTGAGACTGAAAGTAATTTATTTGAAGCTAGAAAGTACTCCCAATTAACACGCGCACCATTTTTTGCCTTAGGAACGTTTTTATACAGAGCTACATGATTTATTAATATACTAATGACAGTTAAAGGGAATACGCAACTTTAAGTGGAATAAATGTTACATCTCACTCAAGATGTAGTAATCTGATGATGAAGAATAAGTATGGTGGTGATAAAGTTGAAAATCCCTAAAGTATTAGACAACAAGAAAGACAAAGTAGTTGATGAACTAAGAGCGGAACTAACGAAAGGCTCTAAGCTATCAGTTATTTCAGCGTATTTTACCATATATGCATATGCTGAGCTTAAAAGGGAGTTAAGTAAGATTGATAATATGCGGTTTATATTTACAGAACCAACCTTTGTTAAGAAAGACAGAGAGTTGATTCGTGAGTTCTATATAGAGCACACAAATGAAAAAATAGTATCAGGCAATGAGTTTGAAATCAAATTAAGGAATGAAATGAAACAAGCTTTCATTGCAAGAGAGTGTGCAGCATGGCTTACGGAAAAAGCAGAGATAAAATCATTAAAGAAATCTAATCCAGCTCAACCCAGGTTGGTTTACATAGAAAATAGTGATGAGAATATATCAATAAATGGTACTGTTGATTTCACTTCTGACGGGTTGGGTATTACACCTTCCAACAGATTGGACAGCAATATGTGTTTATATGGCAAGGAGTATACCATTGGTTTTTTGCAGGCTTTTAATGAGCTTTGGGATGATGCAACGACTGTAGAAGATGTAAAACAAAAAGTGCTTGAACAAATGCAAATTCTCTATAAAGAGAATACACCAGAGTTCATTTACTTTGTAACCCTATACAATATTTTTAATGATTACCTTGATGAGCTCACAGAGGACAATATTATTAAAAGCAGGACGGGTTTTAAGGAAACTATTATTTGGAACAAGTTATATAAGTTTCAGAAAGACGGAGTAATGGGTGCAATAGACAAAATAGAGAAATACAATGGATGTATTATTGCTGATAGTGTTGGTTTGGGTAAAACTTTTACTGCTTTGGCTGTGATAAAATACTATGAGCTTAGGAATGACAGGGTCCTTGTATTAGTACCAAAAAAGCTAAGTGAAAACTGGACTATCTATACACAAAATGACAAGAGAAATATATTTGTGCAGGATAGATTTAATTATGACGTACTTAATCATACCGACTTAAGCAGGACATCGGGTATGTCTGGGGTTATCAACCTTTCTACTATAAATTGGTCAAATTATGACCTAATAGTCATTGATGAGAGTCATAATTTCAGAAACAACCCGCCTGTAAAGGGCAGAGTAACCAGATACGAAAGGTTAATGAACGATATTATTAAATCAGGTGTAAAAACAAAGGTTTTAATGCTTTCTGCCACGCCTGTAAATAATCGTATGAATGATATAAAGAATCAGATAGCATTTATTACAGAAGGTACGAATAATGCTTTTGCGAGAGTAGGACTAAACAATTTAGAGCTAATCTTAAGACAAGCTCAAACTGTATTTAATAAATGGTCTATCCTACCTGATGCCGAAAGGACTACAGAATCCTTTGTCAACATGATGAATTTAGACTATTTCAAGCTTTTAGATACCGTCACCATTGCACGCTCAAGAAAGCACATTGAGAAGTACTATAATTTGGACGAGATAGGTAAGTTCCCAACAAGATTATCTCCAAAAAATATTTACCCAGAGATTGATACTAAAGGGGAATTCCCTCCTATTGGGAATATCAATAAACTTATTAAGAAGCTTACCCTCTGCGTTTATTCTCCTTTGGGATACGTTTTGCCTGAAAAGCGTTATGCATATGAACAAAAGTATGATATGGAAGTGGGGGTTAATAATAGCGTCTTCAGGCAGGTGGACCGTGAGCAAAGCTTGGTTGGCTTAATGCGTATCGGTATATTAAAACGTATGGAAAGCTCTATTCATTCTTTCGCCTTAACAGTTGACAAAGTCCTCTACAAGATAAATAAAACATTGGAAAAAATAGACCAGCACCAGTTTGAGTATGATGCTGAAACAGACATTAATGATATAGATATCGACGACCCTGAATTTGACAGTCTGATGTTTGGAAATAATGTCAAGGTTTTATTGCAGGATATGGATTTAATCAAATGGAAGCAAGACCTTCTATCTGATAAAGACAAGCTTGAAACCATATACCTTGAAGCAATTAATGTATCCCCTGACAGAGATGCAAAGCTAGTGAAATTAAAAGAACTGATACAGAATAAAATTCAGCATCCTATTAACCAATACAATCGAAAATTGCTAATTTTTACTGCTTTTGCGGATACTGCGGAATATTTGTATGCCAATATTGCAACTGAACTGAATAAAGCGGCGGTGTATACAGCATTGGTAACGGGTAGTGGGGAAAACCACTCTACCCTGCCAATAAGTAAAGACCAAAAAAAGAGCATCAGAATATCAGACCTAAATACTGTTCTGACGCTCTTCTCACCTGTTTCTAAAGAATGTGAAAAGATATTCCCTGAAGCTACGAATTATATTGATGTGATAATTGCTACTGACTGTATATCAGAAGGACAGAATCTACAGGACTGCGACTATCTTATCAACTACGATATTCATTGGAATCCCGTGCGCATTATTCAAAGATTTGGTCGTATTGACCGCATAGGCTCAAAAAATGAAGTTATACAATTAGTAAACTTCTGGGCTACCAAGGACCTGGATGAGTATATTAATCTACAGCAGCGTGTTCGTGGCAGGATGGTGCTGTTGGATGTATCTGCAACAGGTGAGGAAAATGTAATCGAGGCCGATGAAAGCAAAGAAATGAAAGACCTTGAGTATCGTAGAAAGCAACTAAAAAGGTTACAAGATGAAGTTGTGGATTTGGAAGAAATATCGGGAGGAATCTCTATTACCGACCTTACCTTCAACGACTTCAAGATAGACCTTATGGGGTACATGAAAGACAACAGAAAATCTTTGGATGAAGCTCCAAACGGTATGTATGCTGTGGTAGAAATAAGTGATAGCCTGCGTGATGAAATTAAGCCTGGGGTAATCTTTACATTAAGGCAGATAGAAGGCCATGAGCAGATAAAAGAACAAAATGCCCTATTCCCTTATTATATGGTATATGTGACGGATGATGAGGTTAGGTTCTCTTTTATTCATTCCAAAAAGATACTGGACTATTATAAAAAGCTTTGCTCTGGTTGCAATGAAATTTGCAGAGAGTTGGTTGACGAGTTTAATACGGAGACACAAAATGGCCTTAGCATGAAACGTTATTCTAATTTGCTGGAAACGTCCATTCAAAATCTGGTTGGAAAGAAACAAGAGATAGGCGTGGCCAGCTTATTCAGTAAGGGCGGGACTACAATGCTGAAGGAACTCTATGAGGGGATAGAGGACTTTGAGCTTGTCACGTTTTTGGTAATGAAATAACAGGGGTGATGTAATTGGATGATTATGGGTACTTCAATATCCCACAGTCTTGTGTGGTCAAGAACACTATCTTCAAAAGACTGTTCTATGAAAATACAGATTTAGGCCCTGCTGATAAGAAACTATTTACTGATGTCATAAACAAGATAACCTGGCTTTACTGCTTAAAACCTGAAACAGTTAATATACAATCCTACAAGGATGATATACGGGAGTACGTAGAAATAGAGTTTCTGGAAATTAAGCTTGAAGAAGATAAAAAGACAGACAGAATCGCAGAAATCATCATGAGAACTATACCCTACCCTATGGTACTGATATTTGAATTGCATGATAGGGTAAAGCTTAATGTAGCACATCAAAGGATGAGTTTAAACGACAGCAGTAAAAATACTATCGAAGAATTTATAAGTACCGACTGGATTGATAAAGGTGGCTCACTATTTGATAAATTGGACATTCGAAAAATGAGGTTTACAAACTTTTACGCACTATATAGCGATATAGTTGATACCATCAGTATTTATAATGCTTCCAATATACTTCCCGCTAAATCTGATTTAACAGGCGAAGAGGCTAGAGAATTATTAAGCAGTATTGAAGCTATAGAACAAGACATAACTTCTTTAAAAGCAAAATTAAAGAAAGAAACACAGTTCAATCGTAAGATGGAAATGAATATTGAGATTAAGAAGCTGGAGAAAGAAATGATAAATATCGCAGGAGGAGCTATAAAATGACAGATACTAATCTAAACGGAAAGACCCCTGACATTGCAGAGGAAAACATACAGAGGTTACGACAATTATTTCCAGATGTATTTACAGAGGCGAAGATTGATTTTGAGAAGTTACAGCAAGTTTTAGGTAATTATATAGAAACTAGTAATGAGAGATACAATTTTACTTGGAATGGTAAAGCAAAGGCTTTACGCCTAGCACAAACACCATCAATGGGAACATTACGTCCTTGTAAGGAAGAAAGTAAGGATTGGGATACAACACAAAACCTCTATATTGAGGGGGATAATCTTGAAGTATTAAAGCTATTACAAAAGAGTTATCATGGCAAAGTGAAAATGATTTATATTGACCCACCCTATAATACAGGTAGGGACTTTGTATATCCTGATAATTTTACTGACAGCATAGGGAACTATAAAGCTATTACAGGTCAAATGGATGCACACGGAAAAAATATAAGTAGCAATAGCGAAACAAGTGGTCGCTATCATACAGATTGGTTAAATATGATGTATCCACGATTAAGATTGGCTAGAAATTTACTGAAAGATAACGGTGCGATATTCATTTCGATTGATGATAATGAAATTGATAATCTAAAGAAATTATGCAATGAAGTCTATGGTGAGGAAAACTTTATTGCCCAATTTCCTTGGCAGTCAAGGCAATCTATTCAAAATGATACTGATATAAGTTATAGTCATGAATATGTTGTAGCGTATGCTAAGAATCGTAGACTTGAAAACAGAAGATTAAAAGAAACAAATGCTAATACTTGGTTTAAATTAGATAGTTTCGTATGCTTACCATTACCTTTAGATAAGGAAAAGTTTGAAAACAATGATAATGACCCCCGTGGATTATGGAAAGCAGACCCTTTTGATGCACCGAATGTAAGACCTAATTTGACATATGTAATTAAAAATCCCAGTACAGGTGAAGAGTATTTGCCTCCAAATGGTCGTTGTTGGAGAACTGAGCAAAGCTCTTATGAAAAATTATTAGCTGATAATCGTATAGTCTTTGGAAAGACAGGACAATCAAGACCTCAGCTTAAAGTTTTCTATGAAGAAAAGAAAATGTTTGGTTCGATAGACAATACTTGGTGGACAGGCGAAAAATGTGGAACATCTACACAAGGTACGAAAGAGATAATGAACATGTTTGATGGCAAGGCTCCTTTTGATACACCAAAACCAACTAAACTGTTATCGAAAATTATATCTTTGGTTTCGCTTCCATGTGATGGTGATATAATTTTAGATTTCTTTTCTGGTTCTGCAACTACCGCTCATGCAACAATGCTTATGAATGTATTAAATGGAGCAGAAGCAAATAGAAGATTCATTATGGTCCAATTACCTGAACCTACGGATGAAAAAAGTGAAGCCCACAAAGAAGGCTATATAAATATTTGCGAAATAGGCAAAGAACGCATCCGCAGGGCAGGAGAAAAAATAAGGGAAGAAAAAGGATTGGATGTACAAAATCTTGATATAGGATTTAAGGTATTAAAGCTGGATAGTAGTAATATTCGTAAATGGCAACCTGACTATAAAAATTTAGAAACTAGCTTAATGGAATACATTGATAACTATGTAGAGGGTAGAACAGAATTAGATGTTGTATATGAAATTATGGTTAAATATGGTCTTGACCTAACATATCCTGTAGATAAATTTGTAATAGCTAATAAAGAAGTTTATTCAATCGGTTTTGGGATGCTTATTATTTGTTTAGCTAATGAAATAACAATCGATATTGCAAAGGGTATTTTAGAAATTGTAAAAGAGTTAGAACCAGAAACCACAAGAATCGTATTTAAGGATAATGGATTTAAAACAGATAGTAATAAAACCAATATTAAAGAAATCTTAAAATGCGGCGGCATTGATGAATTTATTACTCTATAGGAGAGATAAATAAATGAATGATATTGTATATCATTATTGCAGTGTAGATACATTTTGATATATGATTTTAATCAAAAACCCACATATATATCATGTTTTTCTAAACATAGTGATAAATTAAGCCAATGGCGTGGATATGGGAATAATGGAACTGGAATAGCGATAGGATTTAAAAAAGAAGGTTAAATCCTCTATCAAAAATCTGCTTATTATTGAGGAAGTATTATATAAAAAAAATAAGCAGTTAGTGGCAATTCAGGCTGCAGTAAATAAAGCAGTTAGCTATATGCTTGCTATGTTCGAAGGTGATAAATTTAAAAATAGTAATGATTTCAATAGATACTTTGTTGAAGAGTTTGATGCCTTTTGTGAGGTCGTTTGTGATTACTTGAATCTTTTAAGTTGTTATATTAAAAATCCTGCATTTGCGGAGGAAGAAGAAGTGAGAATCTTTTATTCCCCAACTTTGTATATAGGTATGGATAAAGCAGATATTGATAGTACCTTTGTGGAAGAAAAAGATATAAATGGTTATGCTCTTCAGCCAGTAAAATTTCAAGTAAGGAATAATCAAATTGTAAGCTATACCGACTTGGTTTTTAAGAATTTTATTTCAGAGAACATTATTTCGGAGATTATAATTGGTCCAAGTTCAAAAGTGACTGAAGATGATATATTTTACTTGTTGCTTTCAAATGAGTATGATGCTAATAGTATTAGAGTGTTAAAATCAGAAGCAACATATAGATAGGGGGGGAGAAGGCCAATATGAAACTACAATTTAATGCAGATTTAGTACATCAAGCACGAGCAATATCTTCTATTGTTGATATATTCATAGGACAAACACCAATGCAGTCTAACTTTACTGTATCAGCCTATACAGGACAAATTGGGATGTACGACAGTGCTAACGGTATTGGTAACAGGCTTGAACTTGATGAAGACGAAATATTAGAAAATTTACAAGAAATTCAACTAAGAAATGGTCTTCCACAAACAAAAGCTTTAAAAGTCGGGCAATATGATTTCGATGTGGAAATGGAAACTGGAACGGGTAAAACCTATGTGTATCTCCGTACAATATTTGAACTTCATAAAAACTATGGGTTTTCGAAGTTTATTATTGTTGTACCTAGCATTGCGATTAAAGAAGGTGTTTACAAGTCTTTAGAGATTACAAATGAACATTTTAAAGGTTTATCCTTAACTTCCTGTGATATTTCTCACTCAATATCTCCGTGCATGAAAAAAAGCTCTTAGGCCATTAAAAACCACTGAAAATACTGACTTTTCTCGCGAAAACAATTGCAAAAATACTGGATATATAG
>Ga0208242_100332_pt1 | contig 40152 bp, 41 predicted proteins | sample SubbioAug_CSW13A_FD_184825 | JGI IMG/M metagenome (GOLD analysis project Ga0208242, IMG submission 184825) | Serpentinite rock and fluid subsurface biosphere microbial communities from McLaughlin Reserve, California, USA - CR12Aug_CSW13A (SPAdes) | ecosystem: Environmental > Terrestrial > Deep...
CCGAACAGGACAGTGAAACGCCTTTGCGCCGATGATAGTGCGGGTTCCCGTGTGAAAGTAGGTCATCGTCAGGCTCTTACAGCCAACCAAACCCCCTCGCGCCTCAAGCGCCTGGGGGTTTGGTCTTTTTGGGGCTCAGGGTTTGGCATGGCTGGACCCTGAATGGGGCGTGCGCATGCTGACGCTCTCCCATGCTGCCAGTCGACTCTGGGCCTTAGTGGTCCACCACGTCGGAGCCCACGCGTGAGAGGGCACCTGATCGTTCGAGCTCATTCAGCAGTGATTCCATCCATTGCCTGCTGGCTTCGGTGTCAAAGCCCTGGTCCGGCATGTGACTGCGGAGGTAGGGCGTACTGCGAGCCCAGGTAAAGAGGGCATCTACCGAAATGCGCTGCCACGCAAGCAGCCGGAACTTGATCAGCACCTTCTGGGCGTGACGCAGGTGGCGAGGGGGGGACTCCCGGAATTGTTGAAGCCGGCTTCGGGCGCGTGCAAGTGCTCCAGGTACTTCGATGAACATCTGTCCGTGACCCGGGATCACGAGCCTGGGTGCAAGTTGTTCAATGATGTCGAGTGTTTCACCCACTTCATCGAAGGCCGATTCGCCTTCGAGCTCAGGAAACACGACCCCGAATCCATTTTCCCAAAGGGCATCTGCTGAGAGTAGAACACCTTCCTCGGGTTGGAAAAGCACAATGGCATGGGGGTCGTGGCCCTTGGCGCCGTGTATGTCCCATTCAAAGGCTCCGAGCCGGATACGTTCACCGGGGATCAACAAGCCGTCGTACCTAAAACGCTCACATTCCTGGCCGGTCGATGAGTAGGTGAGTGCGGACTGGTCCCACGACTGCACGGCATCGGCCAGCCCGGGAGGGATCAATGTCCGCAAATTCGGGAAAAGGAACTGGAGGCTGGCGTTGCCGCCACAGTGGTCGCTGTGAAGGTGGGTGTTCAGGAGAAGGTCCAGAGGGGCATCAGCCAGTGCGTGATTAACCAGCGAGCAGGTCTGAGCCGCGTGGGTGTGATAGCCACTGTCAATCAGGGCTGTTGGACCCTCGCCTTGAACAAGAACATTGTTTGACGACAGCCAGCCTCGCTGAAACACCTGCATGCCCAGCCTCAGAAGGGCCGGATGTTCTGCAAGAGAATCAGCAGTGGCAGGAGAGGGCATGGCGGTTATTGGGGGCGGAGTGCACGTCGGAGGATCTTTCCGACGTTGGTTTTCGGCAATTCGTCCCGGAATTCGATGTACTTGGGCCGTTTGTAGCCGGTCAGGTTGTCGTGGCAATAGCGGGCCACATCCTCTTCGCGAAGGCTGGGGTCCGAACGGACAACAAACAGTTTGACCGCTTCACCCTGGCGTTCATCCGGGATGCCCACAGCCGCGCACTCAAGCACGCCGGGGCACATGGAAACGACGTTTTCAACCTCGGTAGGGAAGACATTGAACCCGGATACGAGGATCATGTCCTTCTTGCGGTCGACAATGCGGGTGTAACCGGAATCGTCCATGACACCAATGTCCCCGGTGCGCATGAAACCATCCGGCGTAAAGGCGCGCGCAGTCTCCTCCGGTTGGTTGTGGTAGCCCCGCATGACGTTGGGCCCGCGGATGCATATTTCGCCCTGCTCTCCGAGCGCAAGACTGTTTCCTTCGTCGTCCTTGATAGCTATTTCAATGCCGGGCAGAGGAAGACCGATGGTGCCGCTGAAGTCCTTCCGGTTCACCGGGTTGTTGGTGCCCATGGCGCATGTCTCGCTCATGCCCCACCCTTCCACCATCGGAGAGCCGGTCAGCGCCTGCCATTGACGGGCCGTGCCTTCTGAGGCCGCCATGCCGCCGGCCTGGGAAACCAGCAACTGCGAACAGTCGACCTGCCGAAAGCGGGGTTCGTTCAGCAGTGCATTGAACAGGGTGTTGACGGCGGGGAGGATGTGGAAGGCTCGCCGCTTGAGCAACTCGACAAAGGCGGGGATATCGCGCGGGTTGGGAACCAGGGTGAGCTTGGCGCCCCACCGGATGGACACCAGACTGAGGCTGAGCGCAAAGATGTGGTAAAGCGGAAGAGCGGCAATTCCGTTGACCCGTCGCAAGTCACCGACCTTGTGCAGGGCCGGCGTGAACCAGGCGTCGGCCTGGAGTACGGCGGCAACCACGTTGCGGTGGGTGAGGATGGCTCCTTTGGACAGGCCGGTCGTGCCTCCGGTGTATTGCAGGAATGCAATGCTGTCACCATCTTGGTCGACCGGCTTCAGACGAAGTGACTCCCCTTCCCGAAGGGCGCGACGAAACGGCACCACCACCCGTGGACCGACCGGCCCGCTCAAGGGAATCTGATAGGCCGGAACTTTCTTGGCCAGATGTCGAAGAGCGAATGTGATCCAGCGGCCGTACCAGAAGCCGAGCATGTCGCCCACACTGGCGATCACCACCTTGGTCACCTGGGTGCGATCAATCACCTTCTCGAGAATCTGGGCAAAGTTCTCAAGCACCACAATGCCCTGCGCGCCAGCGTCCTGCAGCTGGTGTTCGAGCTCACGCTCGGTGTAGAGGGGGTTGACATTCACCACCGTATAGCCAGCACGAAGAATGGCTGCCATGGTGATCAGGAACTGGGGAATATTGGGCAGCATGACCGCGACACGGGCCCCCGGCGCCAATCCCTGCTCCTGGAGCCAGGCGCCCAGCGCTGCGCTGTACTCGTCAAGCTGTCCGTAGCTCATCCAGCGTTCCATGCACACCGTGGCAGGCTCCTGCTTGTGTCGACGAAACGCGTCCTCAAGCAATGCGGTCAGGGAGCGGTATTGATCAGGGTCGACGTCGTGAGGAACGCCGGCCGGGTATTGAGACAACCAGGGACGAGTCATGGGGTGGTTTCGATGCGCCTTGAGTTGCAAGGATTGTGGCCCGAGGGTCTCTGAGAGGGCTCAGGGGCAGCCCTAGGTTGCTGTCACACAAAGCTCAGGGAGAGACATCGTGGGGCTCGAGTGCTGATGTCAGTCGTCGGGTGGCCTCGTCGACGTCGGCGTGGTCCAGGCAGTCGAGCCAAGCGGACTCGCGCTGCTCGATGCAATCCAAGAAAGCGCGCGCGTCGTCCAGTTTGGAGAATGCGTCGAAGCCGCGCTCAAGGAAGCGCTGCAAAGCCGCCAACCCGGCTGCCTCGGCAGGACGGCGCATCATGCGCAAGGCCATCCGCAACGACGTGCGCCGGGTCAGGTGCCGGAGCTCATCCCCGAGATGGCGCACGACGCGCAATTGGTGTCGCCGTGCGTCGGGCTGACCGGTCAGCCTCCAGGCAGCAAGGTAGCGTTCGGCTTCAAGTCTCTTGCCCCGCTCACGCTGCCAGTGTCCAGCGAGGGAGAAGTCCAACGACTCGGTGAGCGCGTGAAGCTCTGCCAGGTCACAGGCGAGCTGGCCAACTTCAAGTGGGAACAGGCGTTCAATGGCCCCAGCAATGCGGGAAAACTGGTGGTCACGCTCGCTGAAATCCTGGTTGCCATACAGTTCTTCAAGAAAGAACCGGACCGCGTCGATCCGGCCCGGGTCGGCAAGCATGTCCCGATAGGTGCCTCTGAAGCGGCGGGCCTGAAGCTGCTTGACGGCCTGGACGGCTTCCGACAGTCCGAACTCCTGTGCCTGGCCGCGCAGTGCGACGACGCGCGCCAGGTGGGTGCGGATGTTGTCGGCCAATGAGGGTGAGTCGGGCATGGTGTAACCGAGACGGGGTGGAGGCAATGAGGCTGACTGGGCTGCTGCGAGCCGTTCGTCCGGACGAGCGGTTGAGCCAGCACACAAACAGCATAGCGCGCCCAGCTGCGGGATCCGCCACCTTGTCATGGGCCCGTATTCTGATTCATAATTGACGTTTACGTAAACGTCAATTGGTGCCCGCATGAAGTCAGAAACCGCCGACACCGAATCCCTGCGCCAGCGCGTTCAGGCCAGCCTGGACCGCCAGGGCATGATGCAGGATCTGGGCGTGCGTCTGCTGGATGTGGCGGCCGGAACGGTCACCCTGGCACTGCCCTATTCGGATCGGGTTACGCAGCAGCAAGCTGGTTTCCACGGTGGCGCCATGGGCGCGCTGGCTGACATTGCCGGAGGCTATGCCGCCCTGACCGTGGCGCCAGAGGGCATGGAAGTCACAACCGTGGAGTACAAAATCAACTTTCTGGCTGCCTTTCAGGGCGGTGAGTTGCAGGCCACCGGCCGTGTTGTGCGAGGTGGAAAACGCATCATCGTCACAACTGCGGAGGTGGTGCATGTGGGTGCGGACGGAAAGCGCTCGGACTGTGCGCTGATGCAGCAGACCCTCGTGCCGGTACCCAAGACCTATTGAAGCCTGACCCGTCCCCCGTCCTTGCCTTTGGTGCGAGGAACCGTACACCCCATCTTTCAGGAGACACCCATGAGCAATCTACCCGGCCTCAATTTCCAGCTCGGTGAGGACATCGACGCCCTTCGTGACGCGGTGCGCGACTTTGCGCAGGCCGAGATCGCCCCGCGCGCAGCCGAGATCGACCGCAGTGACCAGTTCCCCATGGACTGCTGGCGCAAGATGGGCGATCTGGGTGTGCTGGGAATCACCGTGCCCGAGCAGTATGGCGGTGCCAACATGGGCTATCTGGCGCACATGGTGGCGATGGAGGAGATCAGCCGTGCCAGTGCCTCGGTGGGCCTGTCCTACGGTGCTCACAGCAACCTTTGCGTGAACCAGATCAACCGCAATGGATCGCCTGAGCAGAAAGCGAAATACCTGCCCAAGCTGATCAGCGGTGAACACGTGGGTGCGTTGGCCATGAGCGAACCCGGCGCCGGTTCCGACGTGATCAGCATGAAGCTCAAGGCCGAGGACAAGGGCGGCTACTGCCTGCTCAACGGAAGCAAGATGTGGATCACCAACGGGCCTGATGCCGACACGCTGGTCGTCTACGCGAAGACCGAGCCTGAGATGGGGGCCCGGGGCGTGACCGCTTTTCTGATCGAGAAGGGCATGAAGGGCTTTTCAATAGCCCAGAAGCTGGACAAGCTGGGCATGCGCGGCAGCCACACCGGCGAGCTCGTGTTCCAGGACGTGGAAGTGCCGGCCGAGAACATCCTGGGCGGGGTGAACATGGGTGCCAAGGTGCTGATGTCCGGTCTGGACTACGAGCGCGCGGTACTGACCGGCGGTCCACTGGGCATCATGCAGTCCGTGATGGACAACGTGATTCCGTACATCCACGACCGCAAGCAGTTCGGTCAGAGCATCGGCGAATTCCAGCTGATCCAGGGCAAGGTGGCCGACATGTACACCGTGTTGCAGGCCGCGCGCAGCTTCGCCTACACCGTGGCCAAGAACCTGGACCTGCTGGGTACCGAACATGTGCGCCAGGTGCGCAAGGACTGCGCATCGGTCATTCTCTGGACCGCCGAGAAAGCCACCTGGATGGCCGGCGAGGGTGTGCAGATCTTCGGCGGCAATGGCTACATCAACGAGTATCCGCTGGGTCGTCTGTGGCGAGACGCCAAGCTGTATGAGATTGGTGCCGGTACCAGCGAAATCCGGCGCATGCTGATCGGCCGTGAGCTGTTTGCGGAGACCATGTAATGCCGCTGCGCCACCTGCTTGCCCACAATCGGACCTGGGCGGCACAGATGGAGGCCGACAGGCCGGGCTTTTTCACCAGCCTGTCACAGCAACAGACGCCACGCTACATGTGGATCGGTTGTTCCGACAGCCGAGTGCCGGCCAACCAGATCACCGGTCTGGAGCCGGGTGAGGTGTTCGTTCACCGAAACGTCGCCAATGTGGTGGTGCCCACCGATCTGAACTGCCTGACCACCATCCAGTATGCGGTGGACGTGCTGAAGGTGGAGCACCTGATGGTGGTGGGGCATTATGGTTGTGGTGGCGTGCAGGCCGCGTTGAAGGATGTCCGAGTGGGGCTGGCCGACAACTGGCTGAGGCACATCAAGGATGTGCGCGACCGCCACGCAGCCTTCCTGCAACAGCTGGACGAACCACACCGCCTGGACGCGCTGTGTGAACTCAACGTGATCGAACAGGTCATGCATGTGGCCGAGACCACGGTTGTGCAGGACGCGTGGTCGAGTGGCCAGGCACTGACCCTGCATGGATGGGTCTACGGGCTCAAGGACGGCCTGCTGCAGGATCTGCACATGGTGGTCCAAGGTACCGACGTGCTGGTCGACACCTACCGCGCCGCCGTGAACGAGGTGGTGGAACGCAAGCGCGTCTGAGGCCGGTCTTGCCTATCATTGGCGGACCGCCATCCCGTTGACCCGATCATGTTCCCCAGCCGTCTGGATTCCACGCTGGCCTTCGACATCGCCAAGGCGATGATGGATGGCTTCAACAGGCACTATCGCCTGTTCAGGACCGAATCTGCGCGGGCCAAGCACCGTTTCGAGACACGCGACTGGCGCGCCCAGCAACGCGCACAACGGGAGCGCATCGAGTTCTATGACCTGCGGGTGCAGGAGTGTGTCAGGCGGCTGGTCAAGGAGTTCGAGGCCGATGAGCAGCCGATGGAGGTCTGGGAGCAGGTCAAGCTGCTCTACATCGGGCTGCTGGTGAACCACCACCAGCCCGAGCTGGCGGAGACCTTTTTCAACTCGGTCACGACCAAGATCCTCAAGCGGGCCTACTTCCAGAACGATTTCATTTTTGTCCGACCGGCAGTCTCGACCGAGTACATCGAGAACGAGGAGCCCAAGGCACTGCCGACCTACCGCTGTTACTACCCGACGCAGGACAGCATGCTGGCCGAGGTGCGTCGCCTGATCGAGGACTTCGATCTGCGCGTGCCGTATGAAAACCTGGGCCGGGATGCATCGCTGGTGCTGGCGGCCATGAGGCGGCATTTCGACCACGTCAAGCTGCGCGCCAACTTCCAGTTCCAGGTGCTCTCGGGCCTGTTTTTCAGGAACAAGGGGGCCTATGTGGTGGGCAAGATCATCAACGGCTTCCAGGAGGTCCCGTTTGCATTGCCCATACTGCACAACGAGAAGGGCCAGCTGGTCATCGACGCGGCCTTGTTCGGCGAGGACGACTTGCTGATCCTGTTCAGCTTTGCGCGGGCCTATTTCATGGTTGACATGGAGGTGCCCAGCGCCTATGTGCAGTTCCTGCGCAGCCTGATGCCCCGCAAGCCGCGCGCCGAGTTCTACAACGCGCTGGGTCTGGCCAAGCAGGGCAAGACGCTGTTCTACCGCGACTTCCTGTTCCACATGCGGCACAGCACGGACCGGTTCCGCATTGCGCCGGGCATCAAGGGCATGGTGATGCTGGTGTTCGACCTGCCGAGCTTTCCGTTCGTGTTCAAGGTCATCAAGGATTTCTATCCGCCGCAGAAGGACACCACGCGGGAGCAGATCCGCAACAAATACCTGCTGGTCAAGCAGCACGACCGGGTGGGCCGCATGGCTGACACGCTGGAGTTCTCGGAGGTCGGGTTTCCGCGTGACCGCTTTACCGACGAACTCATCGCCGAGATCCAGCGGTTCGCGCCCAGCCAGCTGGAGATTTCGGACCGCAATGGTGACGGAAACATCGAGGTGGTGCTCAAGCATGTCTACATCGAGCGGCGCATGATTCCGCTCAACATCTACCTGCAAGAGGCGTTCGATACCTTGCAGTCGGGGGCGGCCGATGACACGGCGCAGACGCGGGCACGTGAACAACTGAGGCGTGCGGTGGTCGAGTACGGCAATGCCATCAAGGACCTGGTGGCGGCGAACATCTTTCCGGGTGACATGCTGTGGAAAAACTTCGGTATCACCCGCCATGGCAAGGTGGTGTTCTACGACTACGACGAGATCGAGTACATCACCGACTGCAACTTCCGCCGCGTGCCCGCACCGCGCAACGAAGAGGACGAGATGTCGGGCGAGGTCTGGTACTCGGTGGCCAGGAACGATGTTTTTCCCGAGACCTTCGCCCCCTTTCTGCTGGGCAACCCGCTGGTGCGTGAAGAGTTCATGAAGCACCATGCGGATCTGCTGGACCCTGCGTTCTGGCAGGCGCACAAGGAGCGCATTGCCTCGGGTCATGTGCATGACGTGTTTCCGTACGAGCGGGACCGGCGGTTTCTTGCACAGGCCGGCAAGGAGCTGCTGGACTGACATGACCCCCACGCTCCACCGTTTCACGGGTCGCTGCCCCCCGAGGGGGCGCGATTCAAGCTTGGGGCGGCCCGGCGCTTGAATTCCATTCCCTTTCCCATTCCCTTTCACATGAACCTGGAGACCTGAACATGAGCCAGAACACCGATCCTGTCGTTATTGTTGGCGCCGCCCGCACCCCCATGGGTTCGTTCCAGAGCGACTTTGCCAGCCTGGCTGCCCACGACCTGGGTGGCGTCGCCATAATGGCCGCTGTCGAGCGTGCCGGCGTCAAGGGCGAGCTGGTCGACGAGGTGCTGTTTGGCAACTGCCTGATGGCCGGCCAGGGGCAGGCGCCCGCTCGCCAGGCGGCGCTCAAGGGTGGCCTGCCGCTGTCGGCCGGCGCAGTGACGCTGTCCAAGATGTGTGGTTCGGGCATGAAGGCCACCATGCTGGCGCACGACATGCTGCTGGCCGGCAGCGCCACCGTGATGGTGGCAGGCGGCATGGAGAGCATGACCAACGCGCCCTACCTGATGCTCAAGGGGCGCGGCGGCTACCGCATGGGCCACGACCGCATCTTTGACCACATGATGCTCGACGGCCTGGAAGACGCCTACGAACCTGGCCGAAGCATGGGCACTTTCGGCGAGGACTGCGCCGCCAAGTACAGCTTTACGCGTGAGCAGCAGGACGCCTTCGCCATCGCCTCGGTGACGCGCGCCAAGGCCGCGACCGACAGTGGTGCGTTTGCCAGGGAAATCGCTCCTGTCACCGTCAAGGACCGCAGCGGCGAACGCGTGGTCTCGGTGGACGAAGGTCCGGGCAAGGTCAAGCTGGACAAGATCACCTCCCTCAAGCCCGCGTTCAAGAAGGATGGCACCATCACAGCCGCCTCGTCTTCGTCGATCAACGACGGCGCGGCAGCGCTGGTGCTGATGCGCCAGTCCACAGCGCAGGCCCAGGGCCTGAAGCCGCTGGCGCGCATCGTGGCCCATGCCACCCATGCCCAGGAGCCCAACTGGTTTGCCACCGCCCCGGTGGGGGCGACGCGCAAGCTGCTCGCCAGCACCGGCTGGGCCGTGAGCGATGTGGACCTGTGGGAGGTCAACGAGGCCTTTGCCGTCGTGCCCATGGCGCTGATGACCGAGCTGAGCATTCCGCACGACAAGGTCAACGTCAATGGCGGCGCCTGCGCGCTGGGCCACCCCATCGGTGCCTCGGGCGCCCGCATCCTGGTCACGTTGCTTCACGCGCTGCAAGCGCGTGGCGGAAAGAAAGGCGTGGCCACCCTGTGCATCGGCGGTGGCGAGGCCACGGCCATGGCCGTGGAGCTGCTCTGATCACCGATCGCCGGTCCATCTCGCCTTCCACAGACACTGAATCACCATGCTGCTGACACAAGACCAACTGATGATCCGCGACGCGGTGCGCGCGTTTGCCCAGGAACAGCTCTGGCCCCACGCTGCACGCTGGGACAAGGAGCACCACTTCCCAACCGATGTGCACCAGGGCCTGGCCGAACTGGGCTGTTATGGCATCTGCGTGCCCGAGTCGCTGGGCGGGGCGGGGCTGGACTACGCCACCTTGGCGGTGGTGCTGGAAGAGATTGCGGCCGGCGACGGTGGCACCAGCACGGCCATCAGCGTGACCAATTGCCCGGTCAACGCCATCCTGATGCGCTATGGCAACGTGCAGCAGCAAGAGCAATGGTTGAGGCCCTTGGCGGCCGGCCGGATGCTGGGCGCTTTCTGCCTGACCGAACCCCACGTCGGCTCGGACGCCTCGGCCCTGCGCACCACCGCCGTCCGCGATGGAGACAGCTATGTGATCAATGGCGTCAAGCAGTTCATCACCAGCGGCAAGCATGGGCAGCTGGCGATCGTGATCGCGGTGACCGACAAGGGCGCGGGCAAGAGAGGCATGAGTGCCTTCATTGTGCCGACCGACACCCCGGGCTATGTGGTGGCGCGACTGGAGGACAAGGTCGGTCAACATTCGAGCGACACGGCTCAGATCAACTTCGAGAACTGCCGCATCCCGGCCGAGAACCTGATCGGCGCCGAAGGCGAGGGGTACAAGATCGCGCTGTCGGCCCTGGAGGGCGGTCGCATCGGAATCGCCGCGCAGAGCATCGGTATGGCGCGCAGCGCATTTGAGTGTGCGGTCACTTATGCCAAACAGCGCGAAAGTTTTGGTCAACCTATCTTCAACCACCAGGCAGTGGGGTTCAAGCTGGCCGAAATGGCGACCCAGATTGAGGCCGCCCGGGCGCTGGTGATGCATGCCGCAGCGCTGCGTGATGCCGGTCAACCCTGCCTGAAGGAGGCGGCCATGGCCAAGCTGTTCGCCAGCGAGATGGCCGAGCGCGTCTGCAGTGATGCCATCCAGGTGCATGGCGGCTACGGCTACGTCAGCGACTTCCCGGTCGAACGCATCTGGCGCGACGTGCGGGTCTGCCAGATTTACGAAGGCACATCGGATGTGCAGAAGATCCTGATCCAGCGCGCGCTGGCCTGAGTGGCACCTTCCTTTCAGTGAGCCGGGCGTATCATTCGCGCCCATGAACATCATCATCCTGGGCGCTGGCCGCGTGGGCGAGAGCGTGGCCGAAAGCCTGGTGTCGGAGCAGAACGACATCACCGTGATCGACCACGACCCGTCGCGCCTGCGGCTGCTTGAAGAGCGTCTGGACCTGCGCGGGGTGGTGGGAAACGGCATCCAGCCCTCGGTGCTGCGTGAGGCAGGGGCACAGGATGCCGACATGGTGATCGCCTGTGCCGCAGCGGACGAGTCCAATCTGGTGGTGTGCAAGGTGGCGCACGATGTGTTCAATGTGCCGACCACCATCGCCCGGCTGCGCTCGCCGGAGTTTGTCACCGGTGACGAATTGCTGGGCAAGAGCGGCTTTTCGGTCGATCATGTGATCTGCCCGGAAGAGTCGGTGATGCGCTACATCCATCAGCTCATCAGTTATCCCGAGGCGCTGCAGGTGGTCGAGTTCTCGCAGAAGCGGGCCTGCCTGATCGTGGTGCGCGCGGCTGCGGGTGGTGCCCTGGTGGGCCGGACGATCGGCGAATTCCGCGAGCGGCTGCCCCATGCCGAAATGCGGGTGGTGGCGCTGTACCGCCTGGACACAGAGATGGAAACCACCGCCAGTACGCGCATCTTGCCGGGGGACGAGGTGTTTGTACTGGCCGATGTGCGCAAGATCCGGCTTGTGCTGGCGGCCATCCACAACATCGACAAGCCGGTCCAGCGTGTGATGATTGCCGGCGGCGGCAAGGTCGGGCTGAGGCTGGCGCGCTCACTGGTCGGGCAGTGTCAGGTGAAGATCATCGAGCGCGACAAGCGACGATGCGAATACCTGGCCAGCCAGTTGCCATCGAGCACCCTGATCCTGCAGGGCGACGGCGCCGATGAGGATCTGCTGCACGAAGAGAACGTCGGCGACATGGATCTATTCCTGGCCCTGACCAGCGACGACGAGGACAACATCATGTCGGCCATGTTGGCCAAGCGCATGGGGGCGCGACGGGTGATGTCGCTGATCAACCGGCGTGCCTATGCGGACATGATGGAAGGCAGCACGATCGACATCGCGATTTCGCCGGCGCAGACGGTGATTGGCGAGCTGCTGGCGCACCTGCGGCGTGGCGACGTGGCGGCGGTGCACAGCCTGCGCCGGGGCGCGGCCGAGGCGCTGGAGGGCATCGCCCGTGGTGACGTGACGACCTCCAAGCTGGTCGGCCGCAAGATCGAGGAGATCAAGCTGCCGGCCGGTGCCCGCATTGGCGCCGTGGTGCGGGGCGAGGGGGCTCGCGGCGAGGTGCTCATGCCCCACCATGACCTGGTCATCGAGACCGACGACCACATCATCGTGTTCATCCCGAACAAGCGCATGGTGCGCGAGGTCGAGAAGCTGTTCCAGGTCGGCGCCACATTCTTTGGCTGATTCCGAATGACCGGTCTTTTCCCCGCGCTGAATGTCTACGCGCGCGTCCTTTTTGCGTTTTCGTTCGCGTTCCTGGTGCCGCTGGCCTGGGCCCTGGGTGAGGACCTGGACGACTCGATGCAGATATGGGGTGGGGCCTTCTGTCTGGCTGCGGGCAGTGCTGCGGGCGTCTGGCTGTTCACCCGGCGATACCAGCGCGAGTTGATGCCCCGGGATGGATTCCTGCTCGTCAACATGGTCTGGCTGATGTTGCCAGCCTATTCGGCGGTGCCGCTGATGTTCACGGTGCCGGACATCAGCTGGAGTCAGGCCTATTTCGAATCCATGAGCGCGCTGACAGCCACCGGCTCCACCGCGCTGTCGGGACTGGACAAGCTGCCGGTATCGGTCAACGTCTGGCGGTGCTTTCTTCAGCTGATTGGTGGCCTGGGCATCATGCTGCTGGTGGTGGCCGTGCTGCCCATGCTGGGGCTCGGTGGCATGCAGCTGTACAAGGCCGAGACCCCGGGGCCAATGAAGGACACCAAGTTCACGCCCCGAATTGCCGAGACGGCGCGTGGTCTGTGGGGGGTGTACTTTCTGTTCTCCGTGCTTTGCCTGCTGGGCTACCGCTGGGCCGGCATGAGCTGGGCCGATGCCTTCATGCACATGTGCACCACCATGGGACTGGGTGGATTCTCTTCGCACGATGCCAGCCTGGGCTATTTCGACTCGCCCCAGGTGGAATACGTCGCCATCGTTTTCATGGCGCTGTCGGGCATCAGCTTCGTGCGCTACTTTGTGGTGCTGCGCAGCCGCAACCTGCGGCCGATCACCCATGACCGTGAGATCCGCACCTATGCTGCGGTGCTGGTGGCGGCCACCCTTGTGCTGGCAGTGTTGCTGGTGGCGCACGGCACCTATGCCGGGGTCCCCGAGGCGCTGCGCCACAGCGCGTTCCATGTCATTTCGCTGGCCACCACGACGGGATATGCCACCACCGACTATGCCCAGTGGCCGATTTTTGCGCCGGTGCTCATGATCTTCCTGGGCACCTTTGTGTCGTGCGCCGGGTCTACGGGAGGTGGTATCAAGATGGTGAGGATGATCCTGCTGATCAAGCAGGCGCGCCGTGAACTCGTGCGCATCATCCACCCGCGCGTGGTCAACCCGGTCACGCTGGGCGGCCAGGTGGTGCCCATGACAGTCATGACGGCGGTGCTGGGCTACATGCTCATCTACGGTGCCGCCACCATGGGCCTGACCATGCTCATGCTGTTCACCGGGCTGGACATCGTCACCGCTTTCTCTGCGGTGGTGGCCACGGTGAACAACATCGGCCCGGGTCTGGGTGAGGTCGGGCCATCCAGCAACTTTGGTGTGCTCAGTGACCTGCAGCTGAACATCCTGAGCTTTGCCATGTTGCTGGGGCGCCTGGAACTGCTGACATTCCTGGTGCTGTTCACGGGGGCCTTCTGGAGGAAGTAGCGAACTCCCCCCTGCGCCGCTGACGCGGCTTCCCCCCCTCTGTGGCGCGCCTGCGGCGCTTCGGGGGGGACGGCACCTGCGGGCCGGGGGACCCGGACCCGCGGTGCCCTGGCGCTCAGACACGGGGGATGTGGCGCTTGCGGCGGCTAACATCGCGTCTGGTTCACATCAGGAGACAGGTCATGCCCATCACCAAAGGATTTCGTGCGCTGGTCGACGAGGCCAATGCGGTCATCACCACGTATACCGTCGAACAGGTGCGTCAGCGCCTGGGGCAGGACCCGAGCCTGCAGGTGGTCGATATCCGTGACCCGCGCGAGCTGGAGCGCGAAGGCACGGTGCCGGGGGCCATGCACGCGCCGCGCGGCATGCTGGAGTTCTGGGTGGACCCGGAATCGCCGTACTACAAACCCGCTTTCGGGGACGAAGGCAAGGAATACGTGCTGTTCTGCGGCGCCGGGTGGCGCAGTGCGCTGGCCACCAAGACCCTGCACGACATGGGCATGCGCAACGTGGCCCACATTGATGGAGGGTTTGCGGCCTGGGTCAAGGCCGAGGCGCCGGTCGAAAGCCATGAAGCCCACCGTGCGCGCAGCGCGGCCCGCAAGGGTGGATGAACGCCGGCGTGCTGTTGCCACGGCGATCAGTTCCGCAGTGCGCAGCACGGGGGGCGTCCGGTGACCGCAGCACAGGATTGCCCGTGCGGCCGGCGCGACGCGCGGGGGCGGCCGCTGGCTTATGTGGCCTGCTGTGGACGCTTTCTGGATGAGGGGCTGTCCGCACCCGATGCCGAGCACCTGATGCGCTCGCGCTACAGCGCCTTTGTGCTGGGGCGGGCCGATTACCTGCTGACCAGCTGGCATGCCACCACCCGACCGGCCAGCCTGGATCTGGAGCCGGGCATCAAATGGCTGGGGCTGGAGGTGCGTGAGCACCGAGCTGTCGATGCCGATCATGCCGAAGTCGAGTTTGTGGCCCGCTCGCGCATGGGCGGGCGCGGGCAGCGGCTGCACGAACGCAGCCGATTCGTGCGTGAAGGCGGACGCTGGTTCTACGTGGACGGAGATATGAAGTGAGTGTGCGTTTTGATGCCGTGCTGTTCGATTGCGATGGCGTGCTGGTCGACAGCGAACCCATCACCAACGGCGTGCTGCGCCTGATGCTGCATGAAGCGGGCTGGTCGCTGAGCCAGGCCGAATGCGAGCGGATCTTCATAGGCAAGGCGGTGCGTGACGAGCGTGACCGCATCGAAGCCGAAACGGGCCGACCGCTGACCGAAGCATGGATGCGCGCCTTCTACGCCCGGCGCGACGAACGGCTGCGCGCCGAACTCAAGGCCATGGATGGCGCACTGGACGCCGTGCGTGCGGCGCACCGTCACACGGCCGGCCGCATTGCCTGTGCCTCGGGTGCCGACAAAGCCAAGGTGGTCATGCAGATCGAAATGGCCGGCATGCGGCCGTATTTCGAGGACCGCATCTTCAGCGGTCACGACTTGCCACGTTCCAAGCCGCATCCCGATGTCTACCTGGCCGCGGCTGCCCACGTGGGCATTGACCCCGCTGACTGCCTGGTCATCGAAGACACCGCCACCGGGGTGCGTGCCGGACTGGCGGCCGGGGCCACGGTCTGGGGCTATTGCCCGGCCGGACATGGGCGGGCGTTCGAAGGCCTGGCGGTGGCGCGGGTGTTTCGGCACATGGACGAGCTTGCGGGGGCGCTGTTGTGCGCGAACTGAGATCATCTCAGTGAAATGGGGTTCGGGGGGGCTCGACTGTCCCCTGGGGCGGTCGTTGTCTGAGACCAGCGCTCCGGCCGTCACTTCAGGTGGCAAACCAGCAGCACCGTCTCTCCGTCGTAGTGGCACGGCGAGGGCTGGGGCAGGGGACGAGAGTCGACCCGGCAGAAACCGTGGCGGAGGTAGAAGGCTTCAGCCCGAGGTGTTGCAGAAAAGGTCTGTACGCTGATCTGTTGGCAGCCGGCTGCCCTTGCACGCGCCTTGGTCGCATCGAGTAGTCGGGACCCGAAGCCGCGGTTGCGCCATGGCTCAAAGAGCGCAAACGCATTGATGTACCAGCTGCCAGGGACCAGCCGCTCCAGTTCCACGAACGGCCTGAGGATGGGCGGCAGGTCGGCGAGACTGCTGTCGTCTGCGCCTATGGGGTAGCCCAGGATCATGCCGATGAGGGTGTCACCATGCGTGGCGACCATCGCATTGGTCCAGGAGAATCCCCCGATCTTCCGCCTTGCCCTTTGCTCGCCCACGTCGAGCACCGATTCGCCGGCTTGGGCCATAGTGGACCAGAGCCACTGCGGGATGCCGGCACCCGCGATGCCGATCAGCTCCGCCAGGGTGCGGGCATCTTCTGGGGTGGCATCACGCAAGCTCACTGTGTTCTCCGGTAGGGTGTGCTTCATGGTGAAACCCTCGACACGAACCAGACATTCATGGGGTCGTGCGCCAGGACATGTCGCTCTACCGAGGTGAATCCGGCTTCACGCAGGAACCGCTCCGCTGTTTCCCAGCCCCACATGGTGCCGAGGCCTTGGCCGCCCTGACCGATGGAAACCGGTGTGCAATGCATGGTCGAAATGGCGTACAGCAGCGTCGCACAGGGAAAATTGTGGTTGTTTTCCAGATCGGCAGAGGCGCCAATGTCCTGCATGAGGTAGATGCCACCGTGCCGAAGCGATGCGTGTATGCCCTTGACCAGGCCAGATGGATCCTTCTGGTCGTGAACAGCGTCGAAGCTGGTGATGAGATCCCAGCGATCCGGCTCGACATAGCCGGTCAGGTCGCGTGCCACAAAACGCAAATTTGACAGACACATGGAACTGGCAGCGGCCTGCGCGTCCTCGATGGCGTCGATGCAGAGGTCGTAGCCGGTAAACCGGCTCTGCGGGTAGCGGCGGGCAAGAGCCATCAGTGCCGAACCCTTTCCGCATCCGGCGTCGAGCACGTCGATGCCATCCTCAAGCCGTTCGTGCAAGCCCGGTGCAAGCGGCAAGATGTGGTCGAAAAGGGCGGCTGTGACCGTTTGGCTGCTGTCTTCGGCCATGATCTGGTGAAAGCAGGGGTATTCGCCATAGGAGGTGCCTTCGCCCGTCTTGAAATTGCGGACCATGCGGTCTTCGAGCTTGCCCATCAGAGCGACGTGCTGTGCATAGACCGCGAGGTTCCCGAGCGAGGTGTCCCGCGTGAGGCAGGCGCTGTGTTCGGGGGGCAGGCGGTAGCGGCGGGCAACCGACTCATATTCGACGACATCGGCCACCACCATGACGGCCAGCCACTCGCGCACATAGCGCTCGAAGCACCCTGTAGCCTCCGACAGCTCAATGCTGGTGGCGCCGCCGTTGAATTCTGCAAGCCGGTCGAACAGCCCGAGTCTGTGGCCGATCGAGATCATGACCGCCGCCGCGCCGGCGTCCATAAGGCCCATGACACGGCCGGCAAAAGCCTCTGCTTGCGCCATGTCGATGTCGGGTGTTTTCGTGGTGTTCATTGCTGCATCCAGTCAAGTTGGTGTGGCTGGATCTTCGCCGCGGCTCCAGTACCGAGCCAGGGTCAATTCAGACGCAAACAGGTCATTTCCGCCACCCGTTCCACTTCTCGCTGAAGAAGGGTGTAGCGTCAGCCTTGTTGCAGTTGTTGGTCTGCATGGAGACTGTCTGTCGGCGAGTGTCAAGGCGGCTGCCGCCTGGCTCATGTATCTCCGGGCAGAGCCCGTTGAACGCCGGCGGTGCCTTTGGCGGTGATTTCGCTCAGCGGGTCACCATCGGCCGTTCACCGATCCGAAGAATAGGATGCGAACTTCTCGACTTTCTTGGTGGCGCCGGACACGATCAGCAGGTCACCGGGGAGGATCAGCGTATCGGGCGTCGCGTGCTGAAAATCTTCGTGCGCGCGCTTGACCCCAACCACGGTCACGCCGAAGCGTTCGCGGATAAGACTCTCTGCCAGCACCTTGTTGTGCGCCGGGTGGGGGGCACGAATCTTGGCAATGGCGAACCCATCGTCGAATTCGATGTAGTCGATCATGCGCCCGGTGATCAGGTGGGCCACCCGCTCACCCATGTCGGCTTCGGGGTAGACCACATGGTGGGCACCGATGCGCTGGGCAATCTGCCCGTGTTCTGGGGTCAGCGCCTTGACCCAGATGTCCTTGATGCCCAGTTCCGACAGGGCCATGACCGTCATGAGACTGCAGGCCAGGTCGGTGCCGATACCGACGATGGCGTGGGCGAAGTCGGCGCCGCCGAGTTGCCTCAGAACCTGCACGTTGGTGCCGTCGGCCTGCACGGCATGGGTCAGGCGGTCAGCCCAGGCCTGTACCGGTTCCGCGTCGCGGTCGATGCCCATGACGTCGTGCCCCAGTTCCATCAGCGAATGCGCGACGGCGCCACCAAACCGGCCCAGACCGATCACCAGCACGCTGTCGCCCTGGGCAAAAGCGTACTGCTCCGCGAACAATTTACCCAACAATTGGATGCTCCTCAGGATAGCGGTAGGCAGCACGGATGTGCCCCATGGCCAGCGATGCCGCCAGCGTGATGGTGCCCACCCGGCCAACATACATCAGCAGGGTCAGCATGAGCTGCCCCGACGGTGGCAGCTCGGCGGTGATCCCGGTCGACAGGCCCACCGTGCCGAAGGCCGAGATCACCTCGAAAATGACCTGGTCGGTGGGCAGGTCGGTGCCACGGAGGATGACCAGCGTGCCCAGCACCACCATGCTGCTGCCCAGCACCAGCACCGTGATGGCCTGTCGCTGCGCGCTGCCCGAGATGCGGCGTCCGAAGGCCTCGCAGTCGCTGCGACCGCGAATCTCGGCATACACCAGCAGCACCAGGATCAGGAAAGTGCCGACCTTGACGCCGCCGGCCGTTCCGGCGCTTCCGCCACCCACAAACATCAGGAAATAGTGCAGCGCCCAGCTCTCGTGCGTCAGGGCTGCGATATCCAGGCTGTTAAAGCCTGCGGTTCTGGCCGAGACCGAGGCGAAGGTGGCGGACAGCAGCTTGTCGCCCAGGCCCATGGGTCCCAATGTCTTCGGATTCGACCATTCGAATAGCAGCAGAACCGCTGTGCCTGCCAACAGAAGGGCGGCCGTGCCGGTCAGTGTGAGCTTGGTGTGCAGGGACCAGTGGCGCGGGTCGTTCAGACGCGCACGGATGTCGTGAAATACGGGGAAGCCGATACCACCCACCACAATGGCCAGCGCGATGGGCAGGAGGATCCAGGCGTCCGTGGCGTAACGCATGAGTCCATCTGCGTGGAGTGCAAACCCCGCGTTGTTGAAGGCGGATACCGAATGGAACACACCGTACCAGATGGCCATGGGCCAGGCCATGTCATAGGTCCAGGCAAAGCGGGCCGTGAGCGCCATCGCCAGCAGCAGTTCTGCCACCAGGGTGACCAGCAGCACCATGCGGGCAACACCGGAGACATCGCCCAGTCCGATCGAATGGGTCTCGACCTGGGTGATCAGGCGCGTTCGCAGTCGCAGTGAACGGTTGACCATGAGCCCCAGCAGGGTGGCCGCCGTCATCATGCCGAAGCCGCCGATCTGGAACAGCAGCATGATGGTTGCCTGGCCAAACAGGGACCAATGGGTGCCGGTGTCCACGGTCACCAGGCCGGTGACACAGACCGCCGAAACGGCGGTGAAGAAGGCGGTGAGCCAGGACGTGGGTGCGATGCCGGAGCTGGCCATGGGTGTCATGAGCAGCCCGGTGCCCACCAGAATGGCCAGCAGGAACGCCAGAGCGACGGTGCGGGTGGGATGGAGCAGTTTACCCATGCCTGCCAGCTCGCCGGAAAGACGCGATGTCCAAGAACGCTTTCGGAGTCGACGTGCGCGGATTATGGCACCAGCGCCAGCCCCGCCCGCAACCGTTCCACACGCTGTCGATTGACACCGAAGTCCTTGCGTCCCACGCGTGAGGCCGAGCGCACCTGCACCACCTGGTTGACCGGGTCGTACCAGAGTTCGAGGTCGTCGACGAACTTCATCCAGCGCGAGGTGCACTGCGCATACAGGTAGCCGTCCCCGAGGTCCTGGACGATCTTCACGCCGGGCATGGCCTGCAGCTGTTGCGAGAGCCTGTTCATGGTGGCTGGCCCGTCATCTCTGAGGGGAAGGGGCTCGATCTCGGCGTAGGCACGCATGGGGTGGTCGGGGTAAAGCCCCGCCTGGCTGCTGACGCTGTTTTCAGTCGCCGATGGCGGCTTGAGTCGTCCGTCTCGCACGCCGAGGTCATCCGGCATGCGTCCGCCCAGCCAGCCCAGCTGTCCGGCCAGCACGGTTGCGACGGCCAGCGCCAGCAGCGTCATCACCATCCATTTGAGCAGTGCCATCACAAGCCTTATCGCAGTGGGTGGCTGCCATTGTTGCGCACCCGGGTTCGGCACCCTGCCAGTCGAGTGTTCAGCGCACCTTCGGCGACAGGCGGGGTCGCCACACGGCCAGCACCACGTTGATGATGCACAGCACGACCAGCAGCCACAGGGTGTTGCGTTCCGATCGCAGCAGGGAGTCCAGCAGGTCCGGATCGGCAAAGGCGGAGACAATCGCGGCCTGCTTTTCCTTCGAGCCCACCACCACCAGCGTGGCCTCGAACACGGCCAGCCCCAGCAGCGCCTTGAGCCAGGCCCAGCCTGCGTTCATGTAGGCCCGGGTGGCCGCCAGGGCCAGCAGCCCACTGAGCACCACGACGCCCATGGACGGCACCAGCAGGTACTGCGCGATCACGGCCAGAGTCTGCCTGGCGGCAGCGAACTCGGCGACCGACTCGCGGCTGGCCACCTGGTTGATGACCAGGCAGGCCGCCAGTGCCCCTCCGAATGTGATCGACGCGACGTCGTGCAGGGTTTTGGCGCCCAGGCGAAACCCGCGCCGGCGCCCGACCGGGTCGGCCTGTGTGTGGGCAGGCGTCTGGTCGTTCTTCATCTGTGTTCCCTCCACTCTCCGGGAGTGAAGCCGGTCCAGCCCCGAAAGGCCCGGATGAAGCTCTTCTCGTTCTGAAAGCCCGAGGCTTCGGCCACCTGTTTGACGGGCCGCGAGCTGCGCTGCAGCAGAGCCATGGCGAGCTCGCGCCGCACACTGTCCTTGAGCGCCTGCAGGGTGGTGCCTTCGTCCCGCAGCTGCCGGTGCAAGGTGCGCGCGGAGGTGTTGAGAGTGGCGGCCAGGTCCTGTGCGTTGTGGGCCTGCTGGGGCTGGGCCAGCAGCACCTGGCGCACGCGCTGCATCAGCAGCCGGTCGCGGCGGTAGGGACGCACCTGGATGGCCAGCGCGCGGGCCAGCATCTGGTTCATGGCGGCCTCGTCGCGCCTGAGCGGCAGGTCCAGGTAGCGGGCGTCGAAGCGCAGCGCGGTTTCGGCTGCATCGAAAATGGCCGGGCCGTCGAACAGCAGTGGGTATACGTCGGCGTGCGGGGGCGCCGCAAACGCAAAAGTGGCGCCCAGCAGCGGCATGCGCGAGTCGACCAGCCAGCAGGCCAGGCCGTGGATGTTGCGCAGCACCGAGACGCAGCAGAACTCGCGCAGGCGACCATCGCCGCCGGGTGGTCGGTGCTCGGTCAGCACGATGCGGCAGGTACCGTCCGCGATGTCGACCCCGAGGGTGATGTCCCGGGTGAGCAGACCATGGTGGCGGCACCAGCGGCGAAGGGCGACACCCAGCGTGGGGGCCGACAGCGAGGCGCGCGCCAGCATGCCGTAACTGCCCCAGGGAAGGGGCCGTTCGAACCAGCCCAGCGCCTCGTCGTCCAGCGCCCGCATGGCCAGACCAGAGAACACCTCCATTTGGAGTGCGTTGATGCGGGCGTCGGGGCGCTCCAGGTCGGATGGCGCAATCTGTGCCTGCCTGAGCAGGGGTTCCGGCGGCTGCCCCTGGCGCTCCAGCGCCACGCACATGGCCTGGACGAACGCGATGGGCGTGACGGCCCGGGGCGCGCGTGGGGCAGCGGCGCCGGGTGTGGGCTGGAGCGGTGGATTCACGCCTGCCATGCTGCCATGGTGTGGCACGATTTGCAACCTGTGTGGCGTGCAACGGATGGCAGAACGGCCTATGCTGTCGGCTGCGTCCCATGCCGGGACACAGGGCGCCACCACAAGGAGACAAGCCATGCATGCCCCGCTGACCACCAGCCACGCCCGCGGCGCCGTCGACGTGCCGCTGATTGAACAGACGATCGGTGCGTTCTTTGACGACATGGTGGCGCGCCAGCCCGAGCACGAGGCCCTGGTCAGCGTGCACCAGGGGCGCCGCTACAGCTACCGGGCCTTGCGGGACGAGGCGCGCCGGCTGGCCAGCGCCCTGCTGGGCATGGGGCTGCAGCGCGGTGACCGGGTCGGCATCTGGTCGCACAACAACGTCGAGTGGGTGCTGATGCAGCTGGCCACGGCCCAGGTGGGCCTGGTGCTGGTGAACATCAACCCGGCTTACCGAACGGCCGAGGTGGAGTACGCGCTGAACAAGGTGGGCTGCCGCCTGCTGGTGAGCATGGCGCAGTTCAAGACCAGCGACTACCTGGGCATGCTGCGCGAACTGGCACCCGAGTGGGCAGGTGGCCGGCCGGGCGCCCTGTCGGCTGCCCGTCTGCCGCAGCTGCAGACGGTGGTGTGGATCGACGAGGCCGGGCAGGGGGACGAGCAGCCGGGGCTGATGCGCTTCTCGGAGCTGCTGGCGCGGGGCCGTGCCGACGATGCGCAAGTGGATGCGGTGGCGGCCACGCTGGAAGCCAACGACCCCATCAACATCCAGTTCACCAGCGGCACAACGGGCTTCCCCAAGGGGGCGACCCTGACCCACCGCAATATCCTGAACAACGGATTCTTCATCGGCGAGTGCATGAAGCTCACGCCGGCCGACCGCCTCTGCATCCCGGTGCCGCTCTACCACTGCTTCGGCATGGTGCTGGGCAACCTGGCCTGTTTCACCCACGGCAGCACGGTGGTGTATCCGAACGATGCTTTTGATCCCCTTTCGGTGCTGCAGACGGTGCAGGCTGAAAAATGCACCGGTCTGCACGGCGTGCCCACCATGTTCATCGCCGAGCTGGACCACCCGCGATTCAAAGAGTTCGACCTGTCGACGCTGCGCACAGGCATCATGGCCGGCTCGCCCTGTCCGGTGGAGGTGATGAAGCGCGTGCAGGCCGACATGCACATGGGCGAGGTCACCATTGCCTACGGCATGACCGAGACCAGCCCGGTGAGCTGCCAGAGCAGCACCGATACGCCGCTGGACAAACGGGTGTCCACCGTGGGCACGGTGCAGCCGCACCTGGAGGTCAAGATCATCGATCCCGATAGCGGTCGCACCGTGGCACCGGGCCAGTCGGGCGAGCTGTGCACGCGCGGCTACTCGGTGATGCACGGCTACTGGGGCGACGAGGCCAAGACGAAGGAGGCCATCGATGCCGAAGGCTGGATGCACACCGGTGACCTGGCGACCATGGATGCCGAGGGCTATGTCAACATCGTCGGCCGCATCAAGGACATGGTGATCCGGGGTGGCGAGAACATCTACCCGCGCGAGATCGAGGAATTCCTCTACCGACTGCCACAGGTGCAGGACGTGCAGGTGGTCGGTGTGCCCGACCCGAAGTACGGCGAGGAGCTGTGCGCCTGGGTCATCGTCAAGCCGGGACAGAGCCTGGACGAGGAGGCCGTGCGCGCCTTCTGCAAGGGCCAGATCGCGCACTACAAGGTGCCGCGCTACATCCGCTTCGTGGACGCCTTCCCGATGACGGTGACCGGCAAGATCCAGAAATTCAAGATCCGCGAAGCAATGAAGGATCAGCTCGCGCTTGTTGAACAGAAAACCGCATGACGCGGGTTTCGCGATACCGGTTCAAACCTCATGCCCGCTTTCGGGGCATGAGGTTTGAACATCGTGCACAGCATGTGATGTATTGAACCCAGGCCCAGGACATGACCATTCTTGAAACGAAACTCAACGCCCGCTCCGCCGACTTCCAGGCCAACGCCGCCGCCATGCGTGCGGTGGTCGATGACCTGAAGGCGCAGATCGAGAAGGCCACGCTCGGTGGCGGCGAGGCCGCCCGCGCCAAACACACCGCACGTGGCAAGTTGTTGCCGCGCGACCGCGTGCAGATGCTGCTGGACCCGGGCACACCCTTTCTTGAACTCAGCCCGATGGCCGCGCATGCGATGTACAACGGCGATGCGCCCTGTGCCGGTGTCATCGCGGGTATCGGCCGTGTCAGTGGCGTGGACTGCATGATCGTCTGCAACGACGCCACGGTGAAGGGCGGCACCTACTACCCGCTGACCGTGAAGAAACACCTGCGGGCTCAGGAAGTGGCGCAGCAGAACCGCCTGCCCTGCATCTACCTGGTGGACTCGGGCGGCGCCAACCTGCCCAACCAGGACGAGGTCTTCCCCGACCGTGACCACTTCGGCCGCATCTTCTTCAACCAGGCCAACATGAGCGCACAGGGCATCGCGCAGATCGCGGTGGTCATGGGTTCGTGCACCGCGGGCGGCGCCTACGTGCCGGCCATGAGCGACGAGACCATCATCGTGAAAAACCAGGGCACCATCTTCCTGGGCGGCCCACCGCTGGTCAAGGCCGCCACCGGCGAGGTGGTGAGCGCCGAAGACCTGGGCGGCGGCGACGTGCACACGCGCCTGTCGGGTGTGGCCGACCACCTGGCGCAGAACGACCTGCACGCCATCGCGCTGGCGCGCCAGGCGGTGAAGAACCTCAATGCCCGCAAGCTGCCGCCCATCGCCACCATCGACCCGGTGGCGCCGCTGTACCCGGCCGAAGAGCTGTACGGCGTGATCCCGACCGACACGCGCAAGCCGTTTGACGTGCGCGAGATCATCGCCCGCATCGTGGACGGCTCGGAGTTCGACGAGTTCAAGGCGCGCTTCGGCACCACCCTGGTCTGCGGCTTCGCGCGCATCGAAGGCATGCCGGTGGGCATCATCGCCAACAACGGCATTCTGTTCAGCGAGTCGGCGCTCAAGGGCGCGCACTTCATCGAACTGTGCTGCCAGCGCAAGACGCCGCTGGTCTTCCTGCAGAACATCACCGGCTTCATGGTCGGTCGCAAGTACGAGAACGAAGGCATCGCCCGCAACGGCGCCAAGATGGTGACGGCCGTGGCCACCGCCGCTGTCCCGAAGTTCACCGTGATCATTGGCGGCAGCTTCGGTGCCGGCAACTACGGCATGTGCGGCCGTGCTTACTCGCCACGCTTCCTGTGGATGTGGCCGAACGCGCGCATCAGCGTGATGGGCGGGGAGCAGGCGGCCAGCGTGCTGGCCACCGTCAAGCGCGACGGGATCGAAGGCAAGGGCGGCCAGTGGAGCGCGGAAGAAGAAGCCGCCTTCAAGGCGCCGATCAAGGAGCAGTACGAGGTGCAGGGCCACCCGTATTACGCCACGGCCCGCCTGTGGGACGACGGTGTCATCGACCCGGCCGACACCCGCCGGGTGCTGGCGCTGGGCCTGAGCGCGGCGATGAACGCACCCATCCCCGAGACCAAGTTCGGCCTGTTCCGCATGTGAGGTGATCATGGACGCCTGCGCCCATTTCCTGCAACTGGCCCGCTACAACGTCTGGGCCACACGCCGCCTGCTCGATGCGGTGTCGGCTGTGCCCGAGGACGGGTACCGCAAGGACTGCGGCCTGTTCTTCAAGAGCATCCACGGCACGCTGAACCACTTACTGGTGGGCGAGCACATGCTCTGGTACCCGCGCTTTGCCAGGGGGGTGTCGCCCAAGGTGGAACTGAACGCCGAGGTCGAACCCGATCGCGACCGGCTGGGGCAGGCGCTCAAGGGTGGCGCGGCCAACTGGTTGCCGCTGATCGAATCCTGGCCGGCCGAGCGCTTCAATGGCGAGCTCAGCTACACCAACATGCGCGGTCAGGCGATGCGCCTGCCCTTTGCCGCCACGCTGGCCCATGTGTTCAACCATGGCACACACCACCGCGGACAGATCACGGCCGCGCTGACCACGCTCGGTCGTGCGTGCCCCGAGCTCGACCTGGTCTACCTGTTGCAAGAGGAATCCAAGGCATGACCCAAGCCCTGACCGTGGCGGTCAACGATCGCATTGCCCGCATCACGCTCACCCGCCCCGAGGTGCGTAACGCCTTCAACGACGAGGTGATCCAGCAGCTCAAGGCCGCGTTTGAATCGGTGGGCGCGATGGACGGCGTGCGCGCCGTGGTGCTGGCCGCCGAAGGACCTGCCTTCTGTGCCGGTGCCGATCTGAACTGGATGCGGCGCATGGCCGACTACACGCGCGAGGAAAACCAGGCCGACGCCGGCCAGCTCGCGGCCATGCTCAAGGCCATCTACGAATGCCCGAAACCCACCATTGCCGCCGTGCAGGGCGACGTGTTCGCGGGCGGCACTGGCCTGGTGGCCGCCTGCGACATCGCTGTCAGTGTCGACACCGCCACCTACTGCCTGAGCGAGGTGAAGCTGGGTCTGATCCCGGCCACCATCAGCCCCTACGTCATCCGCGCCATGGGGGCCCGTGCGGCACACCGCTATTTCCTGACGGCGGAGCGTTTCACGGCCCAGGAGGCGCACCGCATCGGTTTCGTGCATGAGCTGGTGGGCGCTGACGCCCTCGAAGCCAGGGTGGCCGAGCTGACGCAAGCCCTGGTGAGCGCCAGCCCCAATGCGGTGAAGGCCTGCAAGCGCCTGGTGCAGGACGTGGCCGGCCGCGAGATCGATGCTGCCCTGGTGGCGGCCACGGTCGAAGGCATCGCCGACATCCGCGCCAGTGAAGAGGGCCGCGAAGGCGTGGCCTCCTTCCTGCAAAAGCGCAAGCCGTCCTGGCTGACCTGATCAAGAGCGGCCGGCGTGGACCAGACCCTGCAGTCCCTCGACATGCCCAGCCTGCTGGCGCTGGCTGCTGCCCTGGGTTGGGCCAGTGGTTTCCGTCTGTACGCCGTGGTGTTCCTGGTGGGTGCCATGGGTGCTGCGGGCTGGATCACCCTGCCGGCCGGATTGCAGGTGTTGCAGCACCCCATGGTGCTGGCGGCCAGTGGGGCACTGCTGTTCATCGAGTTTTTCGCCGACAAGATCCCTGGGCTGGACTCGCTATGGGATCTGGTCAACAGCGTGATCCGAGTCCCGGCCGGCGCCGCACTGGCGGCCGGCGTTTTCGGTGCCGACAGCACCACGCTGGCGCTGGTTGCCGCGCTCATGGGTGGCACGCTGGCCGCCAGCAGCCAGGCCGCCAAGACCACCACGCGCGCGGCCATCAACACCTCGCCCGAACCTTTGTCCAATGTGCTGGCCAGCCTGTTCGAAGACGGCCTGGTCATTGCCGCCCTCTGGCTGGCGACCCACCAACCGGTGATCTTCGGCATCCTGCTGGCCATCACCGTGGTGCTCATGTGGATCGTCACCTGGGTACTGTTCAAGTTTCTGCGTGCCGCCTTCCGTCGGCTGCGCGCCTTCTTCTCGTCTTCATCCGTCAAGGAAGCCTGATGTTTTCCAAGATCCTCATTGCCAACCGCGGCGAAAACGCCCGCCACGCGGGTGTTTCATCAATTTGCATGGCACGCGCAGCGTGCGCAGGCGATTTCGCCGCCGGAGGTACACATGTTCAATAAGATCCTCATTGCCAACCGCGGCGAAATCGCCTGCCGTGTTGCCGCCACCGCCCGCCGCCTGGGTGTGCGCACCGTGGCCGTCTACTCCGATGCCGATGCCAGTGCCAAGCATGTGGCCGCCTGCGACGAGGCAGTTCACATCGGCGGCAGCGCCCCTCGCGAGAGCTACCTGCAGTGGGAGCGCATCATTGCTGCGGCCAAGGCGACGGGTGCAGAGGCCATCCACCCGGGGTATGGCTTCCTCAGCGAGAACGAGGCCTTTGCCAATGCCTGTGCAACCAACGGGCTCGTGTTCATCGGTCCGTCTGCCGCCAGCATCCAGGCCATGGGACTGAAGGCCGAATCCAAGCGGCTGATGGAGCAGGCCGGTGTACCGCTCGTGCCCGGTTACCACGGCGAGGATCAGGACCCGCATATGCTCAAGCACGAGGCCGACCGCATCGGTTACCCGGTGCTGATCAAGGCCAGCGCGGGTGGCGGCGGCAAGGGCATGCGGGCGGTTGACAAGGCCGACGACTTTGCCGCGGCCCTGGCCAGCTGCCAGCGCGAGGCGCGCAACAGCTTTGGCAGCGATGCGGTGCTGATCGAGAAATACGTGCAGCGCCCGCGCCACATCGAAATCCAGGTGTTCGGCGACACCCATGGCAACTGCGTCTACCTGTTCGAGCGCGATTGCTCGGTTCAGCGGCGCCACCAGAAGGTGCTGGAGGAGGCGCCTGCGCCTGGAATGACGCCGGAGTTGCGTCAGCAGATGGGCCTGGCGGCCGTGGCGGCGGCCAAGGCCGTGAACTACGTCGGCGCTGGCACGGTGGAGTTCATCGTCGAGCAGCCGGGTGGCTACGACCACCCCGAGCAGATGCGCTTCTATTTCATGGAGATGAACACCCGCCTGCAGGTGGAGCATCCCGTCACCGAGGCCATCACCGGTCTGGACCTGGTGGAATGGCAGTTGCGTGTCGCCTCGGGCGAAGCGCTGCCCCTGAAGCAGGACGAACTGAGCTTCCACGGGCACGCCATCGAGGCCCGGATCTGCGCCGAAACCCCGGACAAGCAGTTCCTTCCCGCCACCGGTCGCCTGGCGGTGTACCGCAAGCCGGCCCACGTCGGCTTTGAGCGCGGCACTGTGCGTTTCGACGACGGTGTGCGCGAGGGCGACGCGATCAGCCCCTTCTACGACTCCATGGTGGCCAAGCTCATCGTGCACGGGGCCACGCGTGCCGAAGCGCTGGCCCGGCTGGATGCGGCGCTGGCGCAGACCCACATCGTCGGACTGTCCACCAATGTGCAGTTCCTGCGCCATGTGGCGCGCAGCCAGGCGTTTGCCTCGGCCCGCCTGGACACCGCGCTGATTCCCCGCGAGGCCGAGGCGCTGTTCAACCAGGACAAGGTGGGCCGCACGCTGGCTGTGGCCGCTGCTGTGGCCCAGACCCTGGTGCACGAGAAGGCCGGCGAAGTCGCTGACCCGTTTTCGCGCACCGACGGCTGGCGCCCCTTCGGACTGACGTCCCGGCGCTTCGACTTCGAGTACCAGGGCGAGGCGTTGACGGCACAGCTGACCTACCTGCATGACGGTGCGCTTCGCCTGACGGTGGGCGAGGTGTCGGACACCCTGGTGTTCACCGACTTGCCCACCGACAGCGGCACGCGCATCGACCTGCAGTTCAACGCTCAGCGCCAGACGGTGCAGACCTGGCAGTTCGGCGAGACGGTGCACCTGTTCTGCGACCTGGGTGCCACCGTCATCATCGAGCTCGATGCCCTGGCCCACGCGGGCGAGACGGCCGCCGAAGGGGGGCGCCTGACCGCTCCCATGCCCGGCAAGGTGGTGAGTTTTGCCGTCAAGGCCGGTGACGCGGTCAAGAAAGGCCAGCCGCTGGCGGTGATGGAGGCCATGAAAATGGAGCACACCATTGCCGCACCAGCCGATGGCACGGTGGCCGAACTGCTGTTTGCACCGGGTGACCAGGTGACCGAAGGGGCCGAGCTGCTCAAGCTCGCCAGCGCGTGACAGCCGGTTAAGAATGGGGCCCCCTCGCTTGGCACTGCGTGTCCGACGCTGCCCCCCGAGGGGGCGATCGTCGCCTTGGGGGCGGCCCGGCGGCTCCCGGCTGTGTAAGCTTGCGGCATGAACATCACCTTCTGCTGTACCGACACCAAGGCCGAACCCTGGCTGCAGGGCCTGCGCGCGGCGCTGCCCGACGCAACCATTGACGTCTGGCAACCCGGCGCGCCGCAGGCCGATCACGCTGTGGTCTGGGCACCGCCGCAACAGTTTCTGGACGAGCAGTCTGGTCTGAAGGCCCTGTTCAACATCGGCGCGGGGGTGGACGCCCTGCTCAGGCTGCGCCTGCCACCGGGTGCCATGGTGGTCCGGCTGGATGATGCCGGTATGTCGGTTCAGATGGCCGAGTACGTCTGCCATGCGGTGATACGGCACTTCCGCGAGTTCGACGGCTACGAAGCCGATGTCAGGGAAGGCAAGTGGTCGTACCGCAAGCCCCGCGATCGCCGGGATTTCCCGGTCGGTGTCATGGGGCTGGGGGTGCTGGGCGAGCGTGTCGCCAAGGCCCTGCGGGTGTTCGAGTTTCCGGTGCATGGCTGGAGTCGCAGCCCCAAGGCCATCGAAGGGGTGTCCACCCACAGTGGCGAAGTCGGCTTTGACACCTTCCTCTCGAACAGCCGCGTGCTGGTGAACCTGCTGCCGCTGACATCCGGTACCCGGGACATCCTCAACCGCAAGACCCTGGGCCGTCTGCAGCCCGGCGGCTACCTGATCAACGTGGCGCGCGGTTCTCATCTGGTCGAGGACGATTTGCTGGCCTTGCTGGACAGCGGTCACCTGGCGGGCGCCACACTTGATGTGTTTCGCACCGAGCCGCTGCCGGCCGGGCACCCGTTCTGGCAACACCCGAAGATCACCGTGACGCCCCACACCTCGGCGCGCACCCTGCGTGACGAGAGCATCGCCCAGATCGCGGGCAAGATCCGTGCGCTCGAAGCCGGCCAGCCCATCGCAGGTGTCGTGGACCCGGTCAGAGGCTATTGACGAAGACCCTCACCCCAACCCTCCCCCGCTTGCGGGAGAGGGAGGAAAGCCTAAGGACAACCATGAACATTCCATCGACAGTCCGCCTCATCGACGTCGGCCCGCGCGACGGCCTGCAGAACGAGAAACAGCCGGTACCCGCCGCCGTCAAGATCGAGCTGGTGCACCGTCTGCAGGCCGCAGGCCTCAAAGAAATCGAGGTGACCAGCTACGTCAGCCCCAAGTGGGTGCCCCAGATGGCCGACAACCACGAGGTGATGGCCGGCATGAACCGCCAGTCCGGTGTGCGTTATTCGGTGCTCACGCCCAACCTCAAGGGTTACGAGGCCGCGGTGGCCGACCGGCCCGACGAGATCGTGGTGTTTGGTGCGGCCAGTGAGGCTTTCAGCCAGAAGAACATCAACTGCTCCATCGCCGAGAGCATCGAGCGCTTCGCGCCGGTGGTGCAGGCGGCGCTGGCGGCCGGCATCGCGGTGCGCGGGGCCATGAGCTGTACCGTGGGTTGCCCCTACGAAGGCGAGATCGCGCCCGAGCGGGTGGGCTACCTGGCGGGCCTGATGAAAGGCATCGGCGTGCAGAGGGTGGATGTGGCCGACACCATCGGTGTTGGTACGCCAAAAAAGGTGCAGGCCGCCATCGAGGCCACGCTGGCACACTTCGACATCGACCACATCAGCGGGCATTTCCACGACACCTACGGCCAGGCGCTGTCCAACACCTATGCCGCGCTGCAAATGGGCGTATGGAACTTCCAGTCGTCGGTCGCCGGTCTGGGTGGCTGTCCCTATGCCAAGGGCGCGACCGGCAACGTGGCCACCGAAGACGTGGTCTACCTGCTGCAAGGCCTGGGCATCGACACCGGCATCGACCTGGACCGGCTGGTGGACGCGGGCGCCTACATCAGCGAGCAGCTGGGGCGGCCCAGCGGCTCGCGCGTGGCGCGGGCGCTGATGGCCAGGCGGAACGGCTGACATGGATATCAACGTCTGGCTGGCCTTTTTTGCGGCATCCTGGGTGATTGCCATTTCGCCCGGGTCCGGCGCCGTGCTGTCCATGAGCCACGGTCTGGCCTATGGGGTGCGCAACGCCAGCGCCACCATCGTCGGTCTGCAGCTGGGTCTGTCCGTGGTGCTGCTGGTGGCGGGTGTGGGCGTGGGTGCGCTGCTGCTGGCCTCGTCCACCGCCTTCACGGTCGTCAAGGTCCTCGGTGCCGCCTACCTGATCTGGCTGGGCCTGCAGCAGTGGCGCGCGCCGGTGCAATCCGCGGCCTCTGCGGATCGGGCAGGCAGCGGTGCCGCCGGGCTGCCCACGGTCCGTCAGCGCATCGCCCTGGGGTTCTTCACCAACGTGACCAACCCCAAGGGCATCGTGTTCATGGTGGCGGTGCTGCCCCAGTTCATCGACCCCAACCGCCCGCTGTGGCTGCAGCTGCTGATCCTGCTGGTGACGTCCATCGGGGTCGATCTGGTGGTCATGCACGGCTACGCCTTTCTGGCCTCGCGTGCACAGCGCTGGCTGGCCACGGCGCAAGCCCGCCGGGCACAGAACCGGGTGTTTGGGGGCGTGCTGATGGCCATGGGCGCCAGCTTGTTCATGGTCAAGCGGGCCGCCACCTGACCCGCTGCACCGCAGGGGCGGTGCAGGGCCGCTAACATCAGGGCATGAACGCCATCACCGCTGACACCCAGGACCTGCCCGCGGCCGTGCGCCGAGTGGTCGAGACACTGTCCGCCATGGGCCACCCCCACAACCCCGTCATGCTCGACGACGCCGCACGCACCGCCCAACAGGCCGCCGATGCGCTGGGTGTGGCCCTGGGCCAGATTGCCAAGAGCATCATCTTTCGCCGCAAGAGCGACGATGCCGCGGTGCTGGTGGTCACATCGGGTGACCTGCGTGTGGACGAAAAAAAGGTGCAGGCGCTGGTGTGTACCGAAGGCGGCAAGCTGGGCCGTGCCGATGCCGATTTTGTGAAGGCCGCCACCGGCTTTTCCATCGGCGGCGTGTCGCCGGTGGGTCACACACAGCCCCCGGTCACCCTGATCGACGAACAGCTGTTCCGTTTCGATGTGGTGTGGGCCGCCGCGGGTCATCCGCATGCGGTGTTCCGCCTCTCGCCGTCCGAACTTCGCGAACTCACCGGTGCCCCGGTGGCCGACGTGACCCAGACGCCATGAACCACAATGTGCTGATCAACCTGGCCGATGCCCGGCAGCGCCACAGCGGACCCGGTGTGCCCTCACCCTGTGTCTCGGTCTGCCAGATGGACACCGACAGCGGCCTGTGCCGGGGCTGCTGGCGCACCATCGACGAGATCGCCGGCTGGAGTGCGCTGTCCGACGAAGCGCGCCTGCAGATCTGGTCCCGGATCGAAGAACGCCAGCGCTGAACGATCCCCCGCCATGAACACCGCAACCCCCACACTGCACGACATCGAGTTCTGGTACGACCCGATTTCGCCCTACGCCTATCTCGCCTTCGAGTGCCTGCCCCAGGCGCTCATGGGCCTGAGCGTGCAGGTGCGTTACCGCCCGGTGCTGTTTGCCGGCCTGCTCAAGGCGCACGGGCAGCTCGGTCCGGCCGAGATCCCGGGCAAGCGGGACTGGACCTATCGGCAGGTGCTCTGGCTGGCGCGCCAGCACGGTGTGGTGCTGGACCTGCCCGCCAGCCACCCGTTCAACCCCCTGCCGCTGCTGCGCCTGGGGCTGGCCACCGCCACCCCCGAGGCGCCGGGCGAGACCAGCCGATATGTCACCGAACAGCTGTTCCACCACGTCTGGCGTGGTGGGCACGATGCCTCCGATCCGAAGCGCCTGAGCGAGTTGCAGGCACTTTTTCAGGACCACATGGCCCGCCGTGGTCAGCCCTGGCCGGACGCGGACGGACCCGAAGTCAAAGCGAGCCTGCGCGCCAACACCGAACAGGCGGTCGCGGCAGGCCTGTTCGGTGTGCCCACCCTGGTGACCGGCGGCAAGGCCTTCTGGGGCCTGGACGCCCTGCCCATGCTGCGCGATTTTCTGGACGGTGCCGAGTGGTTTGACAGCGGCGCCTGGCAGTCGGCCGCCGCGCAGGCGGTGGGTGTGCAGCGACCCCTGAAACACCAGGGCCCTGCCGGCAGATAAGGCCCGCCTGCTGCGGCCGCCCTTGGGCCTGGTCGGGCGGGGCTTCAGGTTCGGACCATGACAGGCGCCCCCACCTCGGGCGGCGAATACAGCTGTGCTGTCCGCGCCTTCGCCAGCTGGAGGTGATGCAATTGCTGGGTCGTGAGCTCGGCGGTCGGCTGGCTTGTCCTGAGCGCCTGCTCCCGCAGGTCCGTCAGGTCCGGCAGATCTGTCACCTCAGGCAGTGCCATGCCGCGCTCGCGCATCACCTCGCGCGCGGCGATCAGCTCGGCGCTGGCGCGGCGAAACTGTCCCATGCTTTCTTCAATGGCCTGTACCCGTTGCTGAGGGTCAAGCCATTGTCCGGTCGGAACTGACTCACCATTGACGCCGACCTCCTGGCCTGTGGCCAGCGCGCACACGCTGCGCATGCTCTGCACCATCTGCCGGGCCTGGGTCTGGTGGCATTCATGCAATTCCTGTGCGTTCAGGTCGCGGTGGTTCTGTACCGCTGGCGCCTCCCGGGCCTGGGCTGCGGCTTTTTCATCGAGCGTGAATGCCTGCATCTGCCCGCTGGCTCGATCGAGCCGCCAGCCCCGGCCGCTCAGGGTGTCGGTGGTGCTGACCAGGCGCTCCGCTCCCAGATGGCGTTCGTGAACCGTCTCGCTCACCACCTGCCAGCGTGCCGTGTCCACCGACTTGGTGATGCGGGTTTCGGTGTCGGCACCACTGTGGATGCGGGTGGTGTGCAGCCACTGCCCTGGCTGGGACGATAGCGCCCATTCCGTGGTGGCGTTGGGTGCCGTTCGGGAGGGGGTTCCCCAAGGCTGGCCGTCGGGGCCGAGGCTGTTGGTGTCGTCGGTTTCGCTGCGGCGAAACTGCTCGCGCAGACTTGTGCGCTGTTGCTCGGCCAGCTCGGCGTTGTGGCGCTCGACCTGTTCGGGAAAGCCGGACGCATCCAGGTAGCTGCGTGTGAGCTCGGCCACCTTGGCCCCCTGGACCACTTCGATGTAGCGCTTGGGCAGCGCCGGGTTGTCGTTGATGCCGAACCAGCTGTACTTGCCCTGCACATTCACCAGGGCGTAGCGGTCGCCTTGGGCGGTGACCACGGTGGGCTCCAGCTTGAGGTGGTTGGGCAGTGTCAGGGGCGGGCCGAGCTTGTCGGGGGTGGGGCCGCCGGTGAACTTTTCGGCGAGGGCTTCGGTTGTCTTGGCGCCGACCAAAGCACCGGCGCCAGCACCAATGACTGAAAGGGGTAAACCGATTGGGGGCCCACCCAACGCAGTTCCCGCAAGACCAAAAGTCTTCGCACCTGTATACCCACCACCGATGGCACCACCAACCTTTGAGACGGCCGTGACGGTTTCCGCACCATCGCCGTGAAGCAGGTGTTGACCTACGCCATACGCGTCGTCCACTTTGCCAAGGATTTTGGATCCGTAGGCGATGTATTTGCCCGCAGGCAGGCCGGACCGATGGCCCGCTTCTTCGCTGCTGGGAAGCAACGCTGAAACTGCATCTGACAGTGGGCTATGAGTGGGCACACGTGCCCGTGGCGCAGCAGTTGTCCATATGGCCGTGTTGACATGGAATTCACCGGCGTCTGCCACCGGCGTCGTCGCCCCGTTGCTGAAGGCATACAAACGGTCCGTGCGCACCTGAGTCACGGTGTTCGTCATTTGCTCCCACCTTCAGTCTGTCGGCGGATGTTGCCTGGTATGTAGCCGCTGAACCAGCCATAGGCCACCGCCACCAAACCGCCCGTCGCCACCACTGGCCCGGCGACATACATGATGTTGCCCCAAAACGACCGTCCCAACCGATTGCCAAGCATGAAACGCAGGAGGCCGTTGTCGGTGTCGGCTATCCAATAGCCATACTGGGATGAAAAGACGACGGCACAAATAAACAAAGCCAAGGGACTCAATTTGAGCAGTGGCATGCTCGACGCGCCATAGCCCACCTTTAAATCTTCCCAGACTTTCAAGCTGGCAATGACCAAAAGCCCAGGGCTCATCGCCCACAGCACCGAGTAGTAGAAGCGGTTGACCTCGGGCTGCACGCCCAGGCTGGCGATGCGATCAATTTGCGGAACCCAGTTGGTCATGAAGTCGCTGAAGGTCACCGCCCAGGGGTAGGCCTTGAGGATGTCGGCTGGAATGATCAGGGCAATGATGCCCATCAGGGCGACGTAGCCCAGGAGCAAGATGCCCAACGGCGTGCCGAGGCTCTTTCGATAGTCCTCTGCCGTCAGCTTCTTCTGTCCATACACAGCGTTCCTCCTGGAGTACTTTGAACGTACTTTTGTTTGAGAGCCGTGATGTTGCCACAGGCGTACAGGCTCTTGCGGGCGATGCCTGCCGAGCGGCTCCATCGACGCTGCGCAGCGACCCCCGTTGTGCGGATGGCGCGGCACCTCCGCCCCGCACTTGCAGGATCAGACCACCTCCATCACAGCCCGCAGGAACTGCTGCGTGCGTGCCTGCTGTGGGTTCTCGAAGAAGGCCTTGGCCGGCCCCTGCTCGGTGATGCGGCCCTGGTCGAAGAAGCACACGCGGTCGGCGAGCTCGCGGGCGAAGTCCATCTGGTGCGTGGCCATAAGCATCGTCAGCTTGTGTTCGCTGCCCAAGGTCCGGATCACGCTGAGCACCTCGCCGCACAGCTCAGGGTCGAGGGCGGATGTCACCTCGTCAAACAGCATCACCTTGGGGCGCATGGCCAAGGCGCGCGCGATGGCCACGCGTTGCTGCTGTTCGCCCGAGAGTTGCGAAGGGTGGTGGTCAAGCTTGTCGCCCAGTCCCACCATGTTCAACAGTTCGCCGGCACGTTCGCGGGCTTCGTCGCTGCTCAGGCCCAGCACGGTCACCGGGGCTTTCACGCGGTCCTCTCGCTATAGCCTGCAGACTCGATGATTGTGACCTTCTCATTCGTTGCCACCGCCCGATCCAGCTGGTCAAACACAGTCAGGTTGTCGTAGCGATCCGACTTGGTGTTAGCCACAGTGGCAGCGAATCTGGGCATGGCCTTGATCTGGTCGCGCCTGAGTGCTGTCTGCAAGGTGCGCTCGATACCGTTGGCGCCAGCGCCGGTGGCCCTCTTCTTGCCTTTGGCCACTGAATCGGCGCCGTCGCTGATGCCGACCGGGGGCGTTGTCCTGGGTACAGGCGAGGCCTCCGGCCAGCAGCGGGGGTGGGCCGGTGTGGCCGGTGAGTGCACGACACGTCAGAGATGAGGTAGGCCTGCTGAGCGCCTTGACGTGTTGGGTAGGTCAGCGCCCGACCGGGGTGAAGTCCTCGCGCTCGGCGATGAAGTTCGGTCGGGGCGCCAGACCGCAGAACGGATCCACCGGCGTGTTCTCCACACTGTTGAACACCAGGAACACGTTGCTGCGGGGCAGCGGTGTGATGTTGGAACTGGACCCGTGCATCACATTGCACTCGAAGAAGGTCACGGATCCGGCCAGGCCGATCGGAGCGGTGATACCGAAGTCCTCCACCAGCTGGCTCAGGCTCACGTCGTCGGGTACACCGATGTCCTGCTGCCGGAGCGACTCCCGGTAGTGGTTGTCCGGGGTGGCGCCCACACAGCTGACGAATCGCTGGTGCGAACCCGGAATGATCATCAGCGGTCCGTTGTAAGGGGTGTTGGCCGTCAGCGCGATCGAGCAACTGACCATGCGCATGGCGGGAATCCCATCCTCCACATGCCAGGTCTCGAAGTCCGAGTGCCAGTAGAACTCCTTGCCACGAAAGCCCCCCTTGTAGTTGACCCGTGACTGGTGGATGTAGACGTCGCCACCCAGCAACTGCCGTGCGATCGCCACCAGCCGCGGGTGCCGAGCGAGTCGGCGCAGGACCTCGCTGCTGCGATGCACCGCGAATATGGAGCGCAGTTCCCGGCTGCCAGGCTCGATGACGGCCTCGTCGGCCGCCTTGACGGCCGTGTCGGCGCGCAGCCGTGCCAGTTCGTCCAGACAGGCCTGTACCTCGTCTGCCGACAGCAGGTCATCGAAGTGAAGGTGGCCGTGGTCGGTGTAGTACATGAGCTGGCTCTCGCTCAGCGGACCCTGTCCCGAGCGGCCCCACACCACCGGGTCCAGGCGCCGCGAGATCAGCACCTCGCTGCCGAAGCGGGAAGGGTAGCGGTCGTCGGCCCGGGGTCGTTGCAGCACGGGCGTGGCGACGGTGTCGTTCATGCTCATCATGTGGCACTCTCCTCAGTCGGCCAGGGCGTAGGCCCCGGTTTCGTCATGAACCTCGCGGCCAGTCAGCGGCGGGTTGAAGACGCACACCATGCGCATGTGGGTGCCCTGGTTGGCGCGCAGGATGTGCCGGTCGTGGTGGTTGAGGGCATAGATCGTGCCGGGCCGGATGGCGTGGGTCTGTCCGGTGGCCAGATCGGTGATCTCTCCGGCGCCTTCGATGCAGTAGACGGTCTCCAGGTGGTTCTTGTATTCCATGGTCAGTTCGGCGCCGGGCTTGATGAGGGTGTCGTTGACCGAATAGCCCATGCCCGCGTCCTTGTAGATCAGGCGTCGGCTGGTCCAGCCTTCGGTGTCGACGTCGGCGGCCGTGCCCAGGATGTCTTCGAGGTGTTTGACGATCATGTTGGATTCCTTGTGTTTCTTCGGTGTCAGGCGGCCTGGCGCAATTCCTGCCGCAGTGCGTCCTTGAGGCCGCTGCGTATGATGTCCAGCCCGTGCAGCAGCTCGTCTTCCTTGATGGTCAGGCTGGGCAGGAGCTTGAGGACCTGGTCGTTGATGCCCGCTGTCTCGATCACCAACCCGCGCTTGAAGCAGGCTTGCGAGATGCGTGATGCCAGCTCGGCATCGGCGAAGTCGAGGCCATGAATCAGGCCGCGACCGCGGATGGTGGCCTCGACACCCGTGGACCGGACCATCTGGTCCAGCTCGTGGCTGACGATGTCCTGCTTGCGGAACACGCCGTCCTGCAACAGGCGGCTCTCCCAGAAGCCGAGCGCGGCCGTGGCGGTGACGAAGGCCGGGCAATGACCGCGGAAGGTGCCGTTGTGTTCGCCGGGAGCCCACTGGTCCAGATCGGGCCGGATCAGCACCAGGGCCATCGGCAGGCCGTAGCCGGACAGCGACTTGGACAGCGTGACGATGTCGGGCACGATGCCGGCCTCTTCAAAGCTGAAGAAGTGGCCGGTTCGGCCGCAGCCCACCTGGATGTCGTCGGCAATCAGCACAATGCCGTGCTGTTCCGTGATGCGCCGCAGCCGCTGCAGCCAGGCGGTGCTGGCCACATTGACCCCACCCTCGGCCTGCACCGTCTCCAGGATGACGGCGGCGGGGACATCCATGCCGCTGCCGTTGTCGATCAGCATGGCTTCGAACACGTCCAGCGTGTCCACGTCGGTGCCCAGGTAGCCGTCGAACGGCATGGAAGCCGCATGGTTCAGGCTCACGCCCGCGCCGGCGCGCTTGAAGCCGTTGCCGGTGACCGCCAGCGAACCCAGGGTCATGCCGTGAAAGGCGTTGGTGAAGCCCACCACCTGCTCGCGTCCGGTGACCTTGCGGGCGAGCTTGAGGGCCGCTTCCACCGCGTTGGTGCCCGTCGGTCCCGGAAACTGCAGCTTGTACTGCAGGCCGCGCGGCTGCAGGATCACGTCGTGAAAGCGCCGTATGAAGGCTTCCTTGGCTTCGCTGTACATGTCCAGCGTGTGGGTGATGCCATCGCGCATCAGGTAGGCCAGCAGGGCCTGCTTGATGCGATCCGGGTTGTGCCCGTAGTTGAGGACTCCCGCGCCGCTGAAGAAGTCGAGGTAGCGCTTGCCGCCGGTGTCCGTCATCCAGGCGCCCTTGGCCGAGGCGAACACCGCTGGAAAGCTGCGGCAATAGCCGCGCACCTCGGATTCGTGTTGCTCAAATATGTTCATGTGGCCTCCTGTGGAAAAAATGGCGATGGGCCTGGGGCGTGAGCCCAGGCCCGGCAATGGCGCAGGCGCGCCGTGACCCTCAGACGGGGTCTGCCTTCTCGCGGGAAAACGGCCCAACCCGCAGCAGGGGTTCGGCCGGGTGATCGACGGGGAACTGGTCCGCCGTGAAGTGGGGTTGTGATTCACAGCCGGTGTCGCTGACACGTGCCAGGCTTTGGAACAGCGCCTGAGAGGCGAGGTTGTCATCGGCCACGGTGGCCGTGACCCAGCGGCAGTGTGCGTTGGCGGGCAGGGCCTTCCAGGCCTGCAGCATGCGCAGTCCCAAGCCCTGGCCCCGGTGGCTCGGCAGCACGCCCACCTGCCACACAAACGCCGAGTCGGGTTGTCCGGGTGGGTGAAAACCAACCACCAGACCGACGGTCTGGCCATCCTGCTCGGCCACCAGGCTCGTGTGGCCGAACTCGGTGGCCCACAACAGGTAGAAGTAGGGCGAGTTCAGTTCAAGCGTGCCGGTGGAGCGCACCACGCGCCACAGGGCAGCCCCGTCGGCAGGGCGTGCAGCTCGGAAAACAAGGGATGGGGAATGGGAAAGGTCGTTCCTGCCTGAAAAGGTCATGCGTGGTTGTTTGTGGTGAAGCTGGCTTCGCGGACGAAGCGACTTCGATCGAGCCAGGCAGCTTGCGGTTGTGACACCGCCATCTACCCGGTCGGCCCCGGCATCCGGGACCTACAAAAGAACTCAAGCGACCCTCTGGCCGTTGAACGAGAGCTGCACAGCAGGGGCCGAATTGGCCGGTATGCAGCGGACATGGCCGAAGCCCTGTTCCTTTTTTAGTCTAGGGCGTGTTAACACTAATTGCGACGGAAGTCACCGGATGTGAAACTGCAGGCATGGAGATCACACCCGAGCAATTCAAACGCATCGAACACTGCTTGCCCGTGCAGCGCGGCAACGTCAGCCTGA
>Ga0208242_100333_pt1 | contig 39836 bp, 34 predicted proteins | sample SubbioAug_CSW13A_FD_184825 | JGI IMG/M metagenome (GOLD analysis project Ga0208242, IMG submission 184825) | Serpentinite rock and fluid subsurface biosphere microbial communities from McLaughlin Reserve, California, USA - CR12Aug_CSW13A (SPAdes) | ecosystem: Environmental > Terrestrial > Deep...
GAATCTGTTCCATATTTAAATTAAGATTGATTTGGGTCATAGAATTTGTCCTTATGTGGTGTCGATACTAACATAATAGCAGACTTCTATGGCCTTTTTACTTTTACACAATTATACGGACTCTATCCTTTGAATTGAAAAAGCACAAATCTTGTTTTAGATTTGTGCTTAAAGGAAAGTTTATTTTACTATGTTTGGGTGAACTAACAGTGATTTTACTAATTAATCTAAAAGTATGCTTTTATGGACAAACAACTTCACCATATGAATTGAAAAATTCATCACATGGCATAATTAACGACCCAAGAAGTGGATGTGCATTCAAAAAGTTTAATACAGCTAAACGGTATTCAGCTCTTCCTTCATATCGATCTTCAAGTTCATTATAGAATTCTTTATTTTCACCAGCAAAATCTGTTGGAAGTGGAGTCTCTACATTTCTAACTTTACCCATGAAATGTGCAACTTCTTGTACAAAATTTCCACCTGCGCGTCCTTTACCATATCTTTGATCAACACCGTTAAACTTAAGAATTAATTCCGCAACATTTGGTGCAGCCATTGGAACAACATAGAATGTTAAGTCTGCAATAATTTCAACTTCTTCTAAATCATCTGAAGTAAAGTTTCCTTGGGATGTGTGGAATTTTGCGATTACTCTAAGAACAAATTTGTCGCCAACTTCAGCATCCATTGGAATAGTCCATGGCAGTGCAAATTCTGCTCCATGAGTTCCTCGAGATCCTAGTTCAATTGGTTGCAAACCGTTAGTTCCACCAAATGGTAGTTCCGTAACTAGTGTACCATTTACTAACAATTCTAATGAGCGTAGTCCTTGAATCGTTCTAGTTTGTGGAGAAGTTTGGAATACATACCCATTAACCCAAGACACGAAACCAGTAACATCAATCTCAGTTCCAATTAGAGTTTCAGAAATTAATCCAGTTCCAAATGCTTTATCAATTGAAACATATGGTGCAGGAATAGGTTCTTCTGCAGAAATCATTGTGGTAACACCTAGAATCATCATCAGTGTTATTAATACTTTAGAAAATTTCTTTAACATCGTTCTCTCCTTTTTAACGATTATTTGGTTTTAAACTCTGTCTTTCACCCTTATACACAGTAATTGATAATATATTTTTCCCCTCCTTTAGCTATTTTTAACTTCCATGTCAATCTCGGTGACTTTTAAAGTTAAATTAAAAACCGGCCAAAACATGTTTGGCCGGTTACGCTACTAGCTCATATCGACAAAAGCGTCCAGATTGATGTCGATAATCATATGCTTCCTAATACTGAGAATAATTCTATTGACTTCATTCTAACAATAGATTTTTGAGTATTCAATATTTATTTAGCATTTTTGATTTAATTATTTAGGTTAAATGTTTTATCGTTCCTCACATGCTTTGTTTTTGAATCATTGATTCATTTATTTGACAGTAAAATAAAAAGCACGGGTATTAACCCGTGCTTAGTTAAGGAGTCTTATTATTCTAATTCTTCTTCTTTTTTAACTACAGTAATTGATAATAAACCAAGGATGAATAAGAAGAATGCTAATGATCTTAATCCTGAATCACTAGTTTGAGGAATTTCATCATCATCTCCTAATACTTCTCCCCAATCCGCAAATACTGTAACATCACGTGCTGGCATATTTCCAAAGTCAGCGAATAATTCTTCAAACTCTTCATCAGTGAACCAACCTAAGAAGTTGTATCCTTCTACAGATGGAACTGGAGGAGTAATGCTATCACCAGCTTTGAAGACTACATCAACATATGATAATCCATCCATATTTGTAATATATCTCAATACGAATGTTTCGTCTTCTTCACCTAATACTTCTGCCCATTGTGCATAAACATAAATATTTTCACCAGGTAGATTGGTTAAACCACCAGTGTATTCAATTAAACCGGCTTCATCAAGTGTCCAACCATCAAAAGTGTATCCATCGCGAACAAATACAGTTCCTGCGACACTTCCACCAATATTGAAGGTTTGAACGACATTGACTTCACTACCCCAGTTAGGATCAAATGTGAATGTGTAATCAATCGCAGTCCATTGTGCATAGACATAGATGTTTGTAGCAGGAAGATTGGTTAAACCTAATACATAAGGTTCTAATCCTTCTTCATCTGTTGTCCATCCTTGGAAAATGTAACCTATACGAGTGAAACTTGTACCTGCGACACTGCCACCAACGTTGAATGTTTGTACGACATTCGCTCCATCACCGAAGTTAGGATCAAATGTGAATGTGTAATCAATCGCAGTCCATTGTGCATAGACATAAATGTTTTCAGCTGGCAGATTAGTTAAGCCACCAGTGTAAGCCACTAGACCTTCTTCATCAAGTGTCCAACCAGTGAATGTGTAACCAGTACGAGTGAAACTTGTACCTGCGACACTGCCACCAACGTTGAAGGTTTGTACGACATTCGCTCCATCACCGAAGTTAGGATCAAATGTGAATGTGTAATCAATAGCGGTCCATTGTGCATAGACATAAATGTTTTCAGCTGGTAGATTAGTTAATCCACCAGTGTATGCCACTAGACCTTCTTCATCAAGTGTCCAACCCGCGAATGTGTAACCAGTACGAACAAATGTTGTACCTGCGACACTGCCACCAAAGTTGAAAGTTTGAACGACATTAATTTCACTGCCCCAGTTTGGATCAAAAGTGAATGTATAGTCATTTTGTGACCACTGTGCATAAACAGTTTTGTTTCCTGAAGGTAGATTTGTAAATTGAGTGTAAGGTTGAGTTCCCTCTGCATCTAATGACCAACCAGTAAAGGTAAATCCTGTACGAGTGAAGGTTGGAGGAGTGACGCTACCACCAATGTTGAAGGTACGATCTACATTAGTTTCACTGCCCCAGTTTGGAACGAAGGTGAATGTATAATCAATGGCTGCCCATTGTGCATAGACCGTTTTATCTTCTGCACTTAAGTTTGTAAATCCAGCAACATATAAATTCATTCCAGCTTGATCTGTTGTCCAACCTGTGAAAGTATACCCATCACGTGTAAAGGTTGGAGGAGTTACACTGCCACCGACATTAAATGAGCGGATTACATTGACTTCACTACCCCAGTTTGGAACGAAGGTGAATGAATAGTCAATCGCTGTATAAGTGACGGTAACTGTACGATTTGATGCCGGCATGGTTCCTGAAACCGTAGTGATATCAGGAGTGTATCCAGTAATCGTAGGAGAAACCACACTATATGGATCTTGATAGTTTAATGTTGCCGTGTAATCTGAAGCAGCTGTTGAGCCATCTTCAAATTCATAGACAATAGTTAATAGATAATCAGATAAAGCATAAACATAGAAGAAGTCATATTCTTTTGAAGAAGCTTGATTGAGTTGAAGAGTAATGACCCCTAAGGCACTAACACTTAATACCCCATCCGCAAATGGATAAGAGAATGGTACTCCAGCAACTGCTGTACCAACGACGACTCCATCAATCTCTAATCGTACACTTTCATACTCAAAACCTAGTGTAGGTGAAGGATTGAAGGTGTAAGTACCAGGTGCGATACCACCAAGGTTGTTACTACCAAAGGATTGATCCCCATCAAGTTCAGGAGAAGTTGGTGGATATTCATTCCAAACATCCAATGCGCCTTTAACGGTATAACTTACGTTAGTGATCGCATGACCACCTGGAGTAAGCACAGAAAGAAGGAAACTGCTTGGAATATTAGTCATTGTGAATGAAGCAACTACCCAGCTATTTGGATTGTTTGCTGTCTTTTGTGGAGGTGCAACATCTAAGATAGGAACTCCACTATTGTCACCAGTTTGGTAAACTTTGAGTAGGACGCTCTTTCCTAGGTAGTCAATCGTGTTTGCACTGACTCCATTCATTTGAACATCATTCAATTGGTTTTGGTTAACATTGACTGTTACCGCGACAAATATTGTATTTCCCTTTTGCCACAAGTAATAGGCATTTGTGTGGTCGTTGTTTGAGGTTCCTAGAAGTTCATAAACTCCTGAATCTGCCTCATAGTTCCCTGCTGCGTTCGCAATGCTTAGATTAAATAACCCCGGCATAAATGATGCCGTGATAACAAGCATGAACGACATAACCAAGGATAGTAGTTTGTGGGATATTCTTTTCATATGCTTCCCTCCTTTAAGGAAAAAGGTCAACCACATAATTTGACTTATGCAGTTGACCCATCATAGTGTTTCCACGTTAGACGTCTGACTTTGCGCCCTAACCTTTCGATTAGTTTGCCCAGATTCGTATGTGATTGCGATGATACTCCCCCATCATTTCAAATTATCATCTTTGTTGTAGACATATTATCTACACTCAAGGTTAGATTTCGGTTATATTTTGATGGTCAAACAGAAATTATTGTAATTGTGATTCCATGTTTTCAACAACATTCATATAACTATATAATTTGACTTGATCCCGACTTAAATTCTTATAAAAAATCCTTTGAATACGCTCTACAATGGTATATCCATTATCTTTGCTCTTACATGGGAGTAGTAACACAAACTGCAAGGAGTTGATTCTAGAATACACATCCGAGCGTCTTAATCCATGATCGATGGCCTTTTTAAGCTTTTCCATAGCTTTACTCATATCAAACTCTGTTTGTTGAGTATTACGAAGTTCTAAGATAACTAAGCAGGCAAGTTCTTGATTTCGAGACTGTGTTCTCATTTGGTTCTGATACATCCGCTTGAACACTTCATACTCACAATAGAATGCGCCATCGTGAGGAGAATTTTCATTAAGGTTCATGATTAGATCACCCATCTTTACAAAGTTTATTTCATCTTTAGAAAGTAATAACTTAAAGAGATCTTTAGTTTTTTCAGACAAATCACTCTTTAATTCGGTAAGGAACAATTCTCTAGTTTTCTCATAGGCTTCAATAGCTTGTCTAATTTGACGATCATATATTAGTCCTAAAATGTAGTAATAGTGGAAATCCTCATTTAAGCGATTAAATGTAATGCCACGATGTGCATATTGAATGAGGTCCTGATATTTACGTGCTTTCTCAGACATTTCTAGGAGCATCATTAATGATTGATTAAAAATGTTTGAATAATACTCTCTGATAGGAATGGTCCATAATAAAGCACTACTTGAAGCTAAGAAAGGTTTGTTTATTTTTGTAATTAAACTTAATAGTAGTTTTTTCTTATCCTTCTCGTCACGATTTGGATTCTGAATCATCTTCCACAAATTATCAACTTCTTCAAAGTCAATATCATAATCAAATTCTGGGTTTAAGTCATATCCATGTTTTGTGGTAATGACTAATGGAGTCTCCTCAAAGATTGGAATATCTTTGAGGGCTTGCCTTAATCGATGAACAGTAAATTTTAATGCACTTTCAGGATTATGACTTCCTGACCATAACAAATCTATGATTTGATTTTTTGAAAGTGGTGTCATTCGATAGTAAATAAGGATTTCAAGTAAATATCTAACGTTTTTTGTTAGATATCCATCAATACGAAATACCTCACATCCACTAATGACTGTAAGTTCTCCAAAAGTCGAGATACCGATCTTGATTTTGTTTCCCATAGGTTGACCCTTAATGATTTCTAATTCTATTATACAAATAACTATCTAAATAATCAAAAATATGACTATAAAAACATTAAAAAAGAAACTGACTTGCAGTTTCTTCATTAAATCTTAATAAATTGTGAAACATCAAGGACAAATATTGTCGCTCCACCCACTTGAACTTCAACCGGGAATGAAGCATATCGTCCAATATCATAAGATGCGGTAGAAGGAACAATTTCTGTTCTTCGTTTAGATTCTTGTCCAATGAGATCAATCACTCTTTCAACTAGATCATCTTCACACCCAACAATGAGAGTGGTGTTGCCAGCTCTTAAGAATCCACCTGTTGTAGCAAGACGTGTTACCGAAAAATTATCTTTGGTTAGGGCAGCAGACACATTGGATGCGTCATCATTGGATACAATCGCAAGTACTAGTTTCATAAAAACACCTCCTCTATTAATGTTATTATACCTTATATTTAAAACATTATCGACTACACATTAAATCTAAAGTGCAAAACATCGCCATCTTTAACTTCATAGGCTTTTCCTTCAACACGTAGTTTTCCTGCATCTTTAAGTGCTGCTTCCGTTTTATAAGTAAGTATATCTTGTATATGATAGGCTTCAGCTCGGATGAATCCTTTTTCAAAGTCACTGTGGATAATCCCTGCACATTCAGGAGCTTTCATGCCTGAAGTGAAGGTCCATGCTCTTACTTCTTGTGGTCCTGCAGTAAAATAGGTTTTTAAATGTAGAATATCATAGGATGCCACGATGATTTGATCTAAACCAGATTGTTGGATTCCTAATTCTTCTAAAAACATGGATTTTTCATCTTCTTCTAATAAAGAGATTTCTTCCTCAATTTTTGCAGAGATAGGAATCACTAATGCGTGATGTGTTTTCGCATAGTCTACCACAGATAAATAATGTGGATTTTGCTCTGGATGTGAGATTTCTTGTTCAGAAAGGTTCGCAACATAGATTACAGGTTTATTCGTAAGAAGATGAAATCCTTTTAAAATGGTTTTTTCTTCATCACTAAAATCTAATCCATAGATTCGTTTTCCTTCATTAAGCGGTTGTATACATTTTTGTAATACCTCAAGTTCAGCTATCGCAAGTTTATCATTTGACTTTGCTTTACGTGTAACTTTATCGATGCGATTTTGCACACTCGACAAATCCGCAAGTGCTAACTCAACATCAATGATTTCAATATCTCGGATTGGATCTACGGTTCCCTCAACATGAATGACATCATCATTTTTAAAGCATCTTACCACATGCACAATCGCATCAACTTCGCGGATATGAGATAAAAACTTATTGCCTAAACCTTCACCTGAAGCTGCTCCCTTGACAAGGCCTGCAATATCAGTGAATTCAAAGGTGGTAGGAATAGTTTTCTTTGGATTAAATAAAGCCGCAAGTTCATATAGACGTGGATCAGGGACTTCCACAACTCCTACGTTTTTATCTATGGTTGCGAATGGATAGTTCGCTGCTTCAACTTGTGAGCGCGTAATGGCGTTAAAAAGGGTAGACTTCCCTACATTTGGAAGTCCAACAATACCTGCTGTGAGTGACATAACTTCATTTCCTTACTGAGTTGTTTCTGATTTCTTAATAATCTTTTTGAGTCGTTTCTCAAATTCAATGCGCTCAAGCATCACACTTGAACCACACCCTAGACATTTTAACTTAATATCGACGCCCATGCGAGTAATTTCCCAAAAAGATGATTTTTTGCAGGGATGATCTTTCTTTAATTGAACGATATCATGGAGTTGATAACTCATTTCTTAACCTCTTTCTTGAAACGCTTGATACGTATTCAATAGTAAGCCCGCTATAGTCATTGGACCCACTCCTTTGGGAACTGGTGAATACGCAGATGCGAGCTCGTAAGCGCTTGGATGTACATCACCACTAAGAGTTCCATCATCATTACGATGGATTCCGACATCCACTATTACAACACCTTTCTTCACATAATCTTTATTAATCATGTGTTTTATTCCGGCCGCAACTATTAATATATCAGCTTGTTGAGTGTGATGCATTAAATTTTTGGTCTTACTGTGGGTTATGGTAACTGTCGCATTCGCATTGAGTAGTAATGCAGCGATGGGTTTACCCACTATATTTGATCTACCCACCACTACAACATGTTTGGATACAACATCAATACTATAAAATTCTAGTAATCTTAATATCCCGAGTGGTGTGGCACTCACAAAACTATTTTGGCCTCGATGAAGATTCCCTACATTAATTGGATGGAATCCATCCACATCTTTATGAGGTGAAATATGATCAATGATGGCATTCGCATTGATATGGGATGGTAGTGGTAATTGAACAATGATTCCATGAACATCGTTGTCTTGATTAAGTTTATCGAGTTCATTGAATAGTTGATCTTGAGTAATTGATGATTCATATCGCTTTACACTCGACATAAAGCCCACTTCATGACATGCCTTTTGTTTATTCTTAACATAGACTTCACTAGCTGGGTCTTGGCCTACTAGCACCACAACTAAGTGTGGTTTTTCTCTGCTTTGTGAAAGGGCTTGTTTGAGTTGTTCTTTGATTGCGGTTGAAGCTGCTACGCCATTAAGAATAAGTGTCATGGTTGTCCTCCAATATGATGGTGAGTGGTCCATCATTGACTAAATGAACTTTCATATCTGCTTGAAATATGCCTGTTTGAACATTTAATCCTTCATGTTCAAGAGCTTGATTAAACTTTTCAAATAATATTTTGGCTTCTTCAGCTTTCAGAGCATTGGTGAAACTTGGTCGATTTCCTTTACGGGTATCTGCACAGAGTGTAAACTGCGAGATGCTGAGAATGTCTTTGGTCGAAGCATGAATATCAAGATTCATTTTCCCTTCTTCATCTTCAAATATCCTTAGTTTCGATACTTTCTTAGCCATGGTTTGAACGATAGTTTCATTATCATGTAGACATAACCCTACAAAGAGACAATATCCTATTCCAATTTTAGATATTTCTACTTGATCGACTTTAACACTGGCTTCTAAGACTCTTTGTACAACGATTTTCATATCTTATTCCTCAGTTTTATTCTATCATGCTTTGGAGTTTGTTAAAATAGAAGAGGAGTACCCTATGAATGAACCATTAGCCCATCGTTTAAGACCTCAATCGATAAATGAGTGTGTTGGTCAATCTCACTTGTTTTCAGAACAAGGTTTGTTAAGAAAACTTATTCAAGATAATCGTTTACCATCACTAATTTTTTATGGCCCAAGTGGAGTAGGTAAAACCACTGCTGCTTTAGCTATAGTAAATGAATTACTTCGTCCTTACGATGTTTTTAATGCGGCAATCAATAATAAGAAACAACTTGATGACATTATTGATAAGGCTAAACAAAGTGTTGGATTTGTTCTAATTATGGATGAAGTTCATCGTATGAATAAAGACAAACAAGATCACTTATTGCCTTACTTAGAAAATGGAATTATTACGCTTATTGGATGCACCACAGCCAATCCATTATTCACAATTAATCCTGCCATTCGTTCTCGATGTCATCTTATTCCATTTAAACCTATTGAACATGATGATATTGTGGTGATGTTAAAAAGAGCAATCACTCATCCACTTGGTTTAAAAGATGTTAGGGTCGATGAAGAAGCCTATAGTCTAATTGCAAAGCGCACAAGTTTTGATGTTAGGTTGGCTTTGAACACATTGGAACTTTGTTCTTACATCACACATCATATTCAAGTCAATACTGTTGATCAAGTGCTCGTGGATGCAATGCAAGTAGGATTTAAAGATGATGATGGGCATTATGACTTACTGAGTGCGTTCCAAAAATCCATTCGTGGTTCTGATGTGGATGCAGCAATCTATTATTTGGGTAGACTCATATTGCTCAATGATTTAGAGTCAATTACACGCAGACTTATCGTAACGGCTTATGAGGACGTTGGATTAGCTAATCCTCCACTGGTCGCAAGAGTTGTCCTTGCTTGTGATGCGGCTGTAAGGATTGGATTTCCAGAAGCAAGAATTATCTTGGCTAATGCAGTGATTGAGTGCGCAAGCAGTATTAAGTCAAAATCTGCGAATCAAGCCATTGATAGTGCGTTATCGCTTATGAAAGATGAATCTCATCAAATACCCGAGTATTTAATACTCACTCCAGTAAACTTATCTCAATCACAAAAATATGATTATGATCGTAGTGATTTGTGGATTCATATTGGATATCTACCTCAAAGTATTAAAGATAAGCAATTCTACAGTGTTCAACAGCCATCGCCATTTGAAAAAACCATCATAGATAATGTTGAGAAATTACGTCAAGTTGAGAAGTTCTATGATATGAAAGCACTAAAAAAGAAGCATCCATGATGGATGCTTCTTCAATTTATGAATTTGTTTAATTACTTAGCAGCGTTGTAAGCTTTTTCGAAAGCAGCCATGTAATCAGTTACAGTAATTGATACTGAAGATTTAAGATCTGAAGTGACTTTACCTTCAGCTACTGGTAATGCTTTAACTTCAGTTAAAGTTTTTCCAACCATCCAAGCTTCTAAAGCTTCGATTTGCTCGTACCATTCTTTACCAATTGCAGATGCTTGTTTCATGTTATATGCATCGCCTTTTTCTCTCTTAGTAGGAGCAGCTACAGCAGAAGTAATAACACCATCAACACCGAATAAACCATCATTTTGTGCTACGTCGAAGAATACGTGTAATACTTTGCCATCTTTATCTAATGCAACACCAGCTAGTGTAGTGTTAACACGGATACGTCCAGCTGTTTCAGCAGTAGCATCACGTTTTTGAATAGTTGTTACTGATTCAGCACCAACTTTAGCAACATCTTGTAATTCAACAGCAGCAGCAACAGCTTTTTCAACTGCAGCCATGTAATCAGTCACAGTAATAGAAACTGAAGATTTTAAATCTGAAGTGATTTTGCCTTCAGCAACTGGTAATGCTTTAACTTCAGCTAAAGTTTTGCCAATCATCCAATCTTCTAAAGATTTGATTTGTTCGAACCATTCTTTACCGATTGCAGATGCTTGCTTCATGTTGTATGCAGCACCTTTTTCTTTTTTAGTAGGGGCAGCATCAGCAACTAGCACAACACCAGTAGCATCAAATGTTCCATCATTTTGTGCAACGTCAATGTTTACACTTACAAATTTACCGTCTTTGTCTAACATAACGGTTGCAGTTGTTACGTTAACGCGAATACGTCCAGTAACTTCCGCAGTAACAGCACGAGGCTGTACAGTAGTAACACTTGCAGTTCCAACTTTAGAAATAACAGGTTGTGGTGCAGCTGGTGCACATCCCGCGAGTGTCATGAGAGTCAATGCAATTAAGATTAAAGCTTTCTTCATGAGAATTCCTCCTTGTTCAATACACATTATAAGTTCATCAATTCACAATGTCAACACAATTTGTTAATTTTCTCACATTGTCACATTTTTATAGGATTTGAGCATGAAACGACTTTTTTGACACCTTTAAAAGCATGATTAAACAACCCAATGCAATCAAAATTGAAGTGATTGAAAGGAATAAAGGTTGATTGTTGATACTTAGTTGAAGGGGATGAAAAATCATGGATAGTATTGGAATTTGCATAAGCCACGGTGATAATGTTTGATTCAAGCCTTGAAGTTCTCCAATCCATAGTGATGCGTAAAACATCAGCACAACGATGAGATAAAACGGTGTTTGAATCATCGCAATGTCTTCACTCTTTTGTGCTTTTAAACTCAACCAAAGAAGTATTAATATGCATGAAACAAGACCAATGATGAATGATAATCCCCCCAGAATGATGGAGTAAGACCATTGTCCTTGAGAAGCTATTAATTCAAACCCTTGTTTAAATGATTCAAGTTTAATCGGAATCCAACCATGTTCATAAATATAAGTGAAAAATCCCTTTCCTTGATCTAAATGATTACGTATGAAATATGAACCAACAACTCCACTCAATACAAGAAGGCATTGAATTAAAATATTAAGCCCACTTTGGATAAGTTTCATATTGAAATACTCATTCTTCGAGTATGAACTAAGGATCATTAGAAGTGCTTGCGAATGTTTTTCACTTAGAATGTCATTAGACATGGTGGAAGAAAATCCTAATAGCGTGAAATATAGAAAGCTAATCAGCGCAATTGAAAATATGGATGAAGAGGGACTTTGATGTTCAATGGTTGGCTCAAGCATCAATACAACCTTATTTTGATCATCTTCACTGAAGGAATCTAAGATATACCTTTGATGCGCAAACATAATCATCGAACTAATGGTTTGATTCGGTAAATTAGTCGAGTGAGCGTGAATGATGTAATGCGCTGGTTCAATAAATGTAACTTGTATCATGGCTTCACCTTCCACAAACTTAATCGTTTGTGTGGACTCCAAATGTTCAAATAAGTGTTGAGGCCACTTTATTGTAATGATGTCTTGTTGAGGTAACCATTGATCCACTGTAAATAGTGCTATTGATACTAAGAAACTGATTCCAAAGATAATACACGAGCTCTTTGATAGCCATCGTCGTTTAAGACAAAATCTTAAATAGGCATTCATGGTGACACCACCTGATTATGAATACTAATGGTTTGAAAATCTCTGAATTTTAAAATCATCTTTAGAAATTGATGAGCCAATTGATTTTGATCAAAGCAGTAGATACTCACATGTCCTTCTTTATGCACATCAATGACCCCTTTTTCATCTTTGTATTTCTGATAGGGATCAAATGAAACCTTGACAAAGATTGTTGAACTTTGTTCTTTAAGCGAATGAACACTTTGTTTTTCACTAAGTCTTCCGTCTTTAATCCAAGCCAATGTATCACACACATCTTCAAAATCATCCACTTTATGCGTTGTTAAAATCACTATCTTGTTTTTATTCTTGAGTTCAAGAATAAAATTCTTCACATGCTTTCGATTGTATTCATCTAAACCCGAAAAAGGTTCATCTAAAAGTACGATATCTGGCTCATGAATACATGATGCAATGAGTTGTATCTTTTGTTTATTTCCTTTAGATAATATCTTAATCTTGAGATTCAAATTTTCACTCGCATCAAGCCAATCTACGTATTGTGTGCATGTGTTCATCCATTGTGATTCATCAATCTTTTTCATTTTCGCAATGAGCTCAATGAATTCAAATGCACTAAGGTCCTCAATGATAGCTTTATGCTCTGGGAGAAATCCAATTTGTGACAACGAAATGAATCTATTATTTAACTCAATTAATCCTTTATCAACGCCATTGATACCTGCAAGTGATTTCAAAAGGGTACTTTTACCACTCCCATTATCTCCAATGATTCCCATCACTTCTGATGGATAACATTCAAAGTTGATATCAAAGATTCCTTTTTTGTTTTGATAGGTTTTACTCAGTTGTTTTACTTTTAACATACTTCCCTCCATGTTAAAATTTGCTTAAAACTAAGGACTTTCCTACTATGATTGATAAAATTGGGTATAGATTTATTCAAAAAGCACTTTTTGGGGTATCTTTTATGATTCCTTGGAAGTTTCCAAGCATGATTAAAACACATGATAGTGTTCATGAGTTGACTCAACTCCTCCTCAGACATAAGGTTAAACGTGTCCTTATGGTGTCTGATCAACCCTTAGTGAAACTTAATATTTTAAATCCTTATATTGAATCATTAAGAAATCATCACATTCAAGTGGTAGTCTATGATCATGTTGTTCCAAATCCTACCTTGGAGAATGTTGAAGAAGGATATACAATCGCCTTTGATCATCACGTGGAGTGGCTTGTTGCCATTGGTGGTGGTTCTGTGATAGATGCAGCGAAAGCCATTGGAGTGAGAATGGTACGCAAGACCACCATTAAAAAATTAAAAGGTCTATTAAAAGTACTAAAACCTATTCCTCCTCTTGTGTGTATTCCCACCACTGCAGGAACAGGATCTGAAACAACCGTGGCCAGCGTCTTAAGTGATCCTCAAACTAAAGAGAAGTTCGCAATTTCTGATCCTTCATTATTTCCTCATACTGCTATTTTAGATCCTACCCTGTTAAATACTCTACCTCTGCCTATCTTAGCAGCAACCGGTATGGATGCATTAACTCATGCGATTGAATCCTTTTTGAATCAAAACCATACCAAGCAATCACGAACTGATGCACTCGAAGCCATGAATCTAATTTTTAAGCATTTACTCCCTGCCTATCAAACCCAATCTTATGAAGACAAAGAACAGATGCTATGGGCTTCTTTCCTTGCGGGTCGATCATTCACACGCGCCTATGTTGGTTATGTTCATGGTTTAGCTCATCAACTTGGAGCACACTATCATATTCCTCATGGAGTGGCAAATGCGGTGATATTACCTCATGTTTTAAGAGCTTATGGGTCTTCAATTCATGATAAGTTATCATTTCTATATTTAAGATTTATCGATCCAAAGACACCTCTATCCGTCTTAGAACAAGCCAATGCAATGATTGAATTCATTGAATCTATGAATCAAACCCTTGGTATTCCTAAGCAATTTAAAGAACTTCAAGAAGAAGATTTTGAGTCGATTATTCAAAAAGCCTATCGTGAGGTTCATCCAACTTATCCTGTTCCACGTTTCTTAACTCGAAATCAACTTAGAACCATCTTAAGTTCAATTTAAATGAAGTGACTCTCACTTCTTTTTTAATCGTCCATGTTTTTTAAATCCATGATAAGTATATGGTATCATATTCAAGACAACTTTATATAACGGTAGTTTAAATGCTCTTTGGGTTCTAAAGTGCATGATGGCGGATTTAAGTTTATTCCCTGATTTTGAGGATGAACTTACTCGATAACGCACATAAGGAATATTAATTCCTCGCGCAATATGATATTTCTTAAGGATGGTCAACCACATGAGATAATCTTCATGAAGTGATGAATTAAATAAAGGCACATCCATTGCAACTTCTTTTTTCATTAAGATAGATGAATTATTGATCGAATTGGTCTTAAGTAAATCTTCATAGGTAATAATGTCGTACACTTCAATGATGCGATGAAGTGAAACCCCATGTTCATCCATGAGTTCACGAGCTGTCGCACATAACACAGCTTTCGTTTCTAGACACACCTTGAGTTGATGTCTTAGTTTTCCTTCTTTCCAAACATCATCTGAATCACAAAAAGCAATCCAATCATGCGTCGCATGTCGTATACCTTGATAACGTGACGCTGCCACTCCCTGATTCTTTTCAGCACTAAAGACTTTGATTTTGTCTTGATAAGCTTCTAAAATCTTTAATGTCTCATCCGTTGAAGCATCATTCATCACAATCACTTCCATAGTAACGTCTTGTTTAAAGACTCCTTCTAGAGTTTCTATAATGGTGTGAGCACTATTGTAAGTAGGGATGATGATTGAGACACTTGGGAGGTCTTCATGTTGGTTGGGCATAATGGATTCCTATCTATTGTATTGTGGCTTCTTCTCTTCTGGTTTCAGTAATCCCATATTCACATGACAGTATCCTGAAGGATTCTTGACTAAATACAACTGATGATAATCTTCTGCCTTAATAAAGAGTCCGACAGGTTCAACTTCAACTAAGATCTTTCGTTCATATTTTGGTTGTTGGAGGGCAATAAAAGACTTTATGACATCTTTATCCGCTTCATCAAAGTAGTATACCCCTGTGCGATATTGAGGTCCTACATCGTTACCTTGGCGATTTAGCGAGGTAGGATTAATGATTCTAAATAGTAATTCAAGGATTTTTGTTAAGGTGATTTCTTCTTCATTATACGTTAACTTAACCACTTCGGTATGACCCGTTGTTGAGGTACACACTTCTTGGTAAGTTGCATTCTCTTTATGCCCTTGAGCATATCCGACTTGAGTATCCACAATGCCAATTGAGCGTCTAAAGAACTCTTCTACGCCCCAGAAACATCCTCCAGCCACAACTATTTCTTTCATATTGATCTTCCTTTCAACCGTTGTTCAATCACACTGTATGCTGCTGCAAGTCCTGCACTTACTGGCACAAATATTGCGCTAGCAGGAGGAAAAGCATGTTTACGCACAGAGGATTCACTCACTTGAGTGGTTTGTTTAATAGGTGTTTCAAGTGAGAAGACTACTGGTATTTTATCATACACACCACGTTGTCTTAAACGATAGCGCACCATCTTCGCCAGTGGATCGATGGTCGTTTTGTTAAGTGTGGTACATTTAACTTGGGTTGGATCAAAACGATTTCCCATCCCCATGCTAGAAACTATCAGTTTGTTAAATTTCAAAGCATTCGCAATTATCGCTTCTTTTGCACTTACAGTATCTAAGGCATCAATGACCGCATCATACTTTTGAATGAGTGTTTCCGCAATCGCTTCATCCACAAACACATCATATGTTTCAATGACGGCATTTGGATTAATACTTAAACATCTTTCTTTTAAAACTTCGACTTTCTTTTGATTGATATTGTGTTGAGTGGTATGAAGTTGACGGTTGAGATTTGATGATGCAATCACATCAAAATCAACTAACCCAATGTGATTTACTCCTGAGCGAATCAGTGCTTCACATGCCGATGCACCGACTCCTCCGCATCCAAACACAATTACTTTCATTGATTGAATCTTCTCAAAGTCAGATTCACCAACTAATAATTTTATTCTTGAGAATTGTTCATCCATGCGATACATGCTTCCTTTTTCTTGTGTATGGTTTCAATTTCATCCACATACAACCATTCACAGGGTAATTGATGTTTAAACCATGTGCGTTGTCGCTTCGCAAATTGATGGGTTTTGGTTTTGATTAAGGCAATACATGCTTCGATACTGATTGATCCTGAAAATACATCAGCCCATTGGCGTACACCAATGGCACTCATGGCTGGATGAGAAAAACTTACCAGTTTTGAAGCTTCTTCAACTTCATGCATTAATCCTTGATTAATCATTTGATCCACTCTTTCATTCATCTTTTGACGATGCAGATCACGATCTTTATAATCACATGCAATGATTTTAGTGGGGTATCTCAAGATTTTCTTTTGTGACGAAAGATGCTGTGATTTACTCATGTTGACTTCATCCATCAGGACTAATGCGCGTATGAGTCTTTGACGATTATTCACATGAATGTGATCTTTTAATGATGGATCTTTTTGACACATTAAGTTATAAAGTGTTTCATTATCCAGTTGATCATAGGAATGCTCGATGTTTGTGGACGCTTTAAACTCATAATCATATAGAATTGCATTCAAATAAAGCCCACTTCCCCCAACTAGGACCACTTTCTTTCCTTCACTCAAAGCCTTTTCAATAACCTCTAAAGCATATGATTGAAATCTTGCGACATCCATCCCTTCCTTGACACTCACAATACCAATTCCATAATGAGGAACTTGGTCTTGTTCAGAAAGCGTTGGAGCTGCTGAGGCAATAGGAAGTTCTTGATAGAGTGCCACACTATCCACACTCAAAATAATCGCATCACATGCTTTCGCAATCTCAACCGCAAGTTTACTTTTTCCTGTTGCGGTTAATCCTGTAATTACACATAGTTTGTTCATCGTCCAAACTCCTTATACAACGTCTCTAAAGTAACATTCATCATGGTTGGTCGACCATGAGGACAATGATACGGTTGGTCGCAAAGAAATAAGTCATCGACAATCTTTTGCATTTGCGCCATTGAGAGTTGATCATTAAAGCGAATACTGGAATGACATGCAAGCGTTGCCAAGAGTCGGTGTAAGATATCTTGTTTCCTCATCGTCCCTTCACTAAGTAGAGTCACCACATCTTGAATCACTTCTTCTTCATTGACTTGAGTTAACCATGAGGGTACTTCTCTAATGACTAAAGCATGTTCGTGTAGTTGTTCCACATGGATATTGATTAAACTGAAGGTTTGAATGAGTTCATCCTTTAATAGTAATGCTTTAGGATCCTCAATCACTAAAGGCATGAGTTTTGCACTCATGTGTTGGGTATCTTGGTATTGTTTCAAATAGTATTCAAAGCGAATACGCTCCATCGCGGCATGTTGATCAAGGATAATTAATCCTTCATGAGTTGAAGCTAGTATATATTTCTTATGAAGTTGAGCTAAAACGGTAGCTCTTTTAGGTTCATTTGGTTGTGAAGTAATCTTTTCTTCCTTCACTTCCATCACATTCGAATGCATTGATGGCATGCTTTGATGAATCATGCTATGGTCCAACTCATTAATCATACTGAGTGGTTCATGATATTCACTTTGAATAGGTGATAATACTACAGGCTTTGTGATTGGCTTTTTACTAATGACTTGGCTAATGGTTTGAGATAACCAAAGTTGTAGTTCTTTTTCTTTTGAAATCCTTACTTCCCATTTTGATGGATGAACATTCACATCAAGTAAATGTTGATCCATTTCAATAAAGACGATCGCAAAAGGATATCGATCTTTAGGGATATAGGAAGCCATGCCTTCAATAATAGCCTTACTCATCGACGTACTACGTATCATTCTTGAATTGGTAAAGACGACCATATCTTTTCGTGAGGCACGATGAAGATGAGGAGCACCAATGACTCCTTTGACTTTGAAGTCATGATGAACAGCTTCAAAATAGTGGGTGTGTTGAGCCACGTCTTTTCCATAAATGCGATAGATGACATCTTCTAGGGTTGCACCACGGGTTTCTAATACTTTTTTATCATCAATCGTCAGTGAGAATGCAATATTAGGATAAGATAAGGCGAATTTTTGCATGACATCTAGGATTAATGCATTTTCATAAGGAATACTTTTCATATGCTTTAATCGTGCAGGAGTCTTTAAAAACAAGCCTTCTATACGCATGGTTGTCCCTTTGGATGCAAAGGTTGGAGCAATTTCTATCGTCTTTCCATAGGAAATGTGTGCTTTAGTTGCGGATTCGCCATTGTTTGTAATGCAGATGCAATTCGAAACAGAGGCTATGGAAGGCAAAGCTTCACCACGGAAACCATGAGTTGAAAGTTTTAATAAATCATCGTGATGACTAATTTTTGAAGTGGAATGACGTTTGAATGCTAAAGCAACATCTTCAGGATCTATACCTTGCCCATCATCACTCACTACGATACTCTCAAGGCCTCCTTGAGTAATCATGACTTCAATGTGAGTAGCATTCGCATCAATACTATTTTCAACTAATTCTTTCACCACTCCCATTGGTCGCTCAACGACTTCTCCTGCAGCAATGATATTGGTAAGTTGTTCACTTAAAGCATGTATTTTACTCATGATCGACCTCATGGGCTTCTTTAATAAGATCATCCAGGATCGATAATGCTTTTAAAGGCGTCATTTGATTCACATCAAGTGATTTTATAGTCTTAAGATATGCTTTCATGGTTTCATTGACTTGTGGACTCGAGACAACTTCAAACCCCATGGATGATTGAATCATGGTAGGTTTCTCTTCTAGTTGTTTGAGAATCGTTTGAGCTCTTTCCACAATCTCTTGTGGTAAATGGGCAATCTTCGCCACATTAATGCCATAAGATTTAAGGGCTTTTCCTTTTTCAACACGATAAAGGAATTCTATGTGGTCTTGTGTTTCTTTGACTTGAGTCACTAGATTGGTGATATTAGGCATCATTGATTCTAAAGCTGTAAGTTCATGATAATGAGTTGAAAATATTGTTTTTGCTTTGAGGTGGGTACTGATGTATTCAATCATCGCTTGTGCGATGGCCATTCCATCAAAGGTGGATGTTCCACGTCCTATTTCATCAAATAAAATTAAGGATTGTGGGGTTGCATGATGTAAGGCGACATTAGCCTCATTCATTTCAACCATAAAAGTGGATTCTCCTTTAATAAGGTCATCACTTGCGCCAATCCGTGTGAATATTGCGTCAAATATTGGAGCTTGATAGGTTTTTGCGCTCACAAAACATCCCATTTGTGCCATAATCACCGTGATCGCCATTTGCCTCATAAAGGTAGATTTACCCCCCATATTAGGTCCAGTTAAAATAAAGATTGGTTTTTGATCACTGACAATCCAACTGTTTTTTACAACCTTATCAAAAGGTTTGATTTCTTTTAACAATGGATGGAATGAATCAAGAATAGTCACATCATCAGATTCATGAAATTGTGGTCGTGTGAATCCACTTTGAGAACTAATTTCTGCTAAGGCCACAATGATATCTATGGTCTTAATCATATTAACCATTAGGGCTAAGGTTGGAATGACATTTCTTAAGGACTTCGCAATTTCCTCAAACATCACTTCTTCATACTTAATCATTTTATCTTGTGCACTGAGTAGTTCATCTTCTTTATCTTTTAGTGTGCTTGAAATATATCGTTCCGCATTAGTGAGTGTTTGTTTTCTAACATACCCAAAATGGTCACTCACAAGATGAGTTTGTCCTTTTGAGACTTCAATGTAGTAACCAAAGACTTTGTTGTAACCTACTTTTAGATTCTTAATTTGAGTTCGCTCTCGTTCTTGAGTTTCAAAATCAAGTAACCATGACGAGCCTTGTTTGGATAGTGAGCGGTATTGATCAAGTAAATCAAAAACACCATCATTAAAGATATATCCTTCTTTAATGGTGACAGGAGGTTGAGGATTAAACTGCTTTTTAAGTGTTTGAGTGAGTTCTACACATGTGTCTTCTAGTATTAAAGACTTAAATACATCCACATCTTTAATTAGTTCTTGAATAGCTTGTGTGGCTTCACATGTTCGAATAAGTCGAATGATATCCACTGGCATAATGGATTGATAAGCAATCTTGGTGATGATACGTTCCAAATCATAGATCTTCTTGAGCTCATCAATGAGTTTTTCTTTAAGAATAAACTCATTCACACATGTTTCAACCTGATCTAGTCTTTGGTTGATGATTCCTTGATCCATACTTAAATGTGTCAACATATCTTTCAACTGACGTGAACCCATGGCTGTCTTACATCGATCTAAATAACTGAGCAAAGTGAGATCATTGGATTTTGATTTTTGATTCCATAATAATTCTAAGTGAGTTAAGGTGGTGTAATCCAACCTCATTGAAGATTTGGTTTGAATGATTTCACAAGGAAGTATGTAGAGTTGTTCTGATTTTTGGGTTTGTTTTAAATAATTGAGTAATGCATCAAGTCCTTGACGTTTAAAGGTTGAAAGTGATGGAGCTAACGTTGCGCTTTCAATCTGGGTTTCATGTTCAATAAGTGTAATGAGGAAATCATGGTGATGAGATAATGGTTGAATTAAATCATGCATGATTTGATCAAAGACAATCACTTCTTTCACATGGTAGGTTAAAAAGAATGACAGTAATTGTGCTTCATCTTTCTTAATCTCCATGTATCGCAACACTCCACTCGCCACTTCAATCCATGTACAGCCATAAAACAAGCCTACATCATGCACAGATGCACAAGTGACCATGGTTTTCTCATCTAAAAAGTCTTCTAACACAGTGCCAGGAGTTAGAATCTTGACAATATCACGCTTCACAATCCCTTTCGCAACACTTGGATCCTCTAGTTGTTCCGCAATGGCTACTTTATGACCAGCTTGTAGACATTTTTGAATATATGGATTTATGGAGTGATAGGGGACTCCACACATCGGTACCTTATCCACATCATCTTTGGATCGTGATGTTAAGATTAAGTCACAAAGTCTTGAGACCACATGGGCATCTTCAAAAAAGCATTCATAGAAATCTCCTAGGCGATAAAAAAGTAGCGCATCCTTCGCTTTCTCTTTAACTTCTAGGTATTGTTTCATCATAGGGGTGATACTTGTTTTCATTGAAAAGATTATATCATATGCAACAAAAAATCGTGAACGAGTCACGATTCATTTGATTTATTCTCAAGTTCTTTCAATTTCATTTCAATAAGCAATTTCATGATTGCTTTTCTTACAATCCCTGATGCTCCTCCAAAATTTAGACTGTATCCATTTTTATTTTCAATAATGCGTGAAACCCCAAAGATATTCACACGATCAAAATCAACTTTTGATTTATCATAAGGTAACACATAAATGCGTGAGAATGAACTATGAATGATTTTAATGTTATCGAGTCCACCCATGGCTAATAAGATAGCCTCAACACTTTTTTGTTTATTCCCTACACCAATGAAATCAATGGCTAAATACTTATAATATATATGAGTGATTAAACTCATAAGGACTAAACTCACAAATCCCACAATAAAGAGTTGCCATACTCTTTCACTCAATAATGGATTTCTTAAGTAAAGAAGGGCATGAACTCCATTACCTGGTAACACATACGTAATCCCTGCATTAATGATTGGCCCTACATTAATGCCAAGTGCGGATACTATCGCATAGATAATGGCAGTAAAAAGAATATAGAACATATATAATAATGGAGCCGTGAGGACAAGGAATAATTCAAATGGTAGTCTAAACCCTAACAAGATTGATACTAGGGTCAATAAGAAAAACATGTTGCGATATCGTCTTGTATCAAACTTATCACTAAATTGTAAGTAAATACCCCATAGCATTCCTGGAATAATAAACATATTCACGATATACCATCCACTGATAAATCGCCCAAATCCAACTGGGATAATGTTATTGATAAGTTGTTCTATCCAAATGTTCACATCACCTAATATGAGCGTCCCGGAAGGATTAATCCATGATCCACCCATAGTCGAGAACCAGAAGTTCGCATGAAGGATGGACTGTAAGTTAAATAGAATTAAAGTGTGTTCTAATATTCCATAGATGAATAAATTGACTGGATTGGTTATATCTTGGGCAATAAACTTCATAATGGCTTCTAATCCCATAATCACCCATGGCCAGCCTAAAACTACCCCATATCCAACGATTAAACTAAAGATGATGGTATAGAGGATAACCCATGTATCATTATCAATAAAACCTACAAAACCATAAGGAATATTACGTCTAGAAATGCGAATACTAAACTTCACAATTTGATAAGAAAGTAATGTAAGCATAAATCCTAATTGTACAGGTTGACTGACATAACTTGATGAAGGTAATGATAAGTTAAAAAGTGTAAACCCGTATTGATTAGAAAGATTTGATAAAGGTGTGAGTAATGTTAGTGCATAAATGATAATGCCACTAATGATGGAAGCAACCACTGCTCCTGAATGTTTGAGTTTTCGTTGAGCCAATGAAACCAACACAACAAAAGGAAATAACTGAAGCAAAAAAACAAGTGTTATTCTTAATATCTCAAGAAAACGAAGTGCATCAGGTGATTCAAATCGTACTATACTTGAGATAATAGGAATAGCTAAAGAACGTATGACACCAAAAAGTATGGTCAAAACTAGATAATACTTAAGCGATGCGCTCATTCCATCAAATAAACTGTGCCATCTTTTCATGCAAATACCTCGCGATTATGATACCATTTAAACCAAAGACTGACAATCAAAGAAAGGAGCTTCCATGACATTACGCCGTTTACAAGAATCTTCCAGAGCATTTAAGATCGATTGGATGCTCGTCGTCCTCATTCTTTCTTTAGCCATTATCTCTATTATTGCGATTTTTGGAGCTATTCCTCTTACACCTTCATGGGTTAATGGACAAGATTTACTATTTAAACAAGTGATGTGGTATGTTTTAGGATTTCTTACCCTTGCATTCCTTATCTACATGGGGGTTGATCGTCTATTCTCCATGGCAACGATTTTTTATTGGATTCTGATTGTATTATTGGGTTTACTCATTCTTGATTCATTTATCAATCTGCCACTAATATATCCTATTAATGGTGCACGTGCTTGGATACAAATACCTGGAGTTGGTACCATTCAACCTTCAGAGTTTATGAAGATTATTCTTATCATTCGTGCATCCGAAATCATACATACCCACCAACAATATCGTCTTGAAATGAGTTATTGGGATGATATTGTACTATTCTTTAAAATCGCAAAAATTCTTGCGCTCCCATTAGTGCTTATTGTCATGCAACCGGATACCGGGATTCCTATGGTCATTGTGATTTCACTGATTGTAATGCTGGCCATGTCGGCCATTAAACCTCAATGGATAATCATTGGAGGTGTTGGTGCCATAGCACTCATTGGGGGGATTATTTTCCTTTTTGAAACCAATCCACAATTATTAGGACAGATTTTGGGAGGAGCATATAAACTCAATCGTTTTTATGGTTGGTTACATCCTGAGCAATATATATTAACCTGGGGAGCACAACTTTATACTGCACTTATGGCAATTGGTTCTGCAGGGATTAGTGGTCATGGAGCTGCAAGCATTGCGATTTCTTTTGCGGAACCACAAAATGACTTCATCTTTGCGGTCATTGCGAAAAATTATGGCCTTATTGGAGTTGGGATTACCATTTTTGTAAGTTTACTTTTTAACCTGAAACTCATCTTAATTGCGATTAACTATGATGGATTAAAAGAAAAATACATGGTAGCAGGATTATTAGGAATGCTGTTTTTCCAACAAATTCAAAACATGGGCATGGTGGTGGGATTATTCCCGATTACAGGAATCACTTTACCACTCATTTCTGCAGGGGGATCTAGTTTACTTTCTTATATGATACCGATCGCAGTAATCTTTCATATGAGTAGTGAAAACATGAATAAAACGGCTCATTAGAATAAACAATGGAGCCGTTTGATATATGATGTAGGTCGATATCTTGCCATATTGACCTTTTTTGTGCTTGTGATAATTTCAACTTTGCTGACATCATCAAGATCTAAGACATGATGGTCGTAAAGAATCTTTGCCCCTTTAAAGTTATCAGAAATCAAAGTGATACTGGTGTCTTTGGGTAAGACAAGGGGTGATCTAATGGACTGATAGGCTTTGTTATGTATCCCTGATATCTCTGTGAGTTGTAAGACATCTATGCCAGGCACAATAATAGCGCCACCAATTGAGCGATTATAGGCCGTTGAGCCTGCTTGTCCACTCACACATAATCCATTTCCTCTAAATATTTCCATCAATTCTTGATTAATGTAGACTTGAATTTCTTGTGTGCGAACGATATTTTCAATTCTCACTTCATTGAGTGCTTCTAAAATAGTGACGGTTTGTTCATGAGTGATTCTTGCTTCAATTAAGTGTGTACTTTCTATCACTGGTGTTTGATTTAATAAATGGTCAATAAGCGTATCCACTTCATCTTTTTCATAATTCGTAAAGAATCCCAAAGTTCCAGTATGTAATCCAACAAAGACAACCTCTGAGATATGTTTAAATTTATGAACAGCATGAAGAAATGTACCGTCTCCACCGACCGTCACAACACATTGAGGATTGTTTTCATCGATTTCTTTGTGATGAGAAATTAATGCTGTACGAATTTTTTGACCTAATTCTCTAGATCCAAGGTCTTCCTTTTCGACAATATAGAACCGTTGCATGGCATTCACTTCCTTTTAGGATGATGTTATTGTATCATACAGATAGAAGGTTGTGGTTATGGAAAAAAACATTGAAATTGAATATAAGACATTCGTTAGTGGTGATGCAGCTAGTGCATTATTAGCGCAGGGTGTTTTTAAACATGGCCAACTTCAAACCAATTATTATTATGACACTCAAGATCGCTACTTCACAAATCATCGTGGTGTCCTAAGAATTCGCGAAAAAAATGAGCAATTTAGATTCACGGCAAAACTCAAACAAGAAGGTTTTGTTGAAGAATATGAATGTGATTGTGACTCTCAAAATATCCAGCAACCAGAGATTATTGAGTTTACACAAAAGTATACCTCAGTGACGGAGTTTGATTATCTTGGTAAGACAACGACATATCGTTATACGTATCAAGATGAATATGGTGTATGGTGTCTAGACTTTAACGTTTTAAAGTATACTTCTGATATCGAAATAGAGTATGAACTTCATGAAGATATTCTTGAAGCTGATGTTCATTTTAACAAACAGCTTCAACTATGGGGAATAACATACCAACCATCTGAATCTAAGTTTCAAAGATTAATGAAAGAAAAAGATAGCACTGATTAACATGCTATCTTTTTAAATCACATAGTAGATCAAAGTGTTCACAAGCACTTTTTTTCTTATCTTCCCATTCATGGCAGTATATTGAAATCTTGACATGGAGATCATGACTTTGACATCGTGTTTGAATAAGTTTTGCCTTTGCGAGAAGCGCAAAGAATGGTTCATCTTTCATGGAATTTGAAATAGGTATGACACAGGATTTGTCCAGGCGATGATAAAACACTCCTTTGACTTCTTTAATAGGCTTATACTCTGGAAACATCTCCATAAATTGCTTATGATGTTTCAATAATGTCGTTTGATTTGAGAAATATTCGAGTACAAAGTGCGACAATAGTGTTTCAATGTAGTCTAGTTCAAATGTGGATTCACTTAATTCATGATCTAATGCAATTTGCCAAGTGTTTATACCTATTTCTTTTGCTTTGTTTAGAATCTTGAGTGTTAAAGTGACTCCTTCTTTATCAAGATACATGTAACTCTCTAGATTTCTTGACACAGTTTCATCAATTTCAGACAAATATAGAGGCGCATTAAAGAAAACAACTTGCTCTAGAAATAAGCCATTAAGTGTTTTAGGAAGTGTGTTTTGTTTTGAAACTTTTTTTATGGCTTCTTTAAAATCTAACTCACTTTCATATCCATTGTATTGAGTGTACGTGCGCCACATTTTTGAAACACTGGATGTTGTGGTATGAGACAACTTCCCATATCCAACTAAACCTTTTTCGCGGGTTTTAGGATGTTCACTTCCTTTCGCAAGAAAGAATAGATAATCCCCTTGTTTAAACTTAGTGAATTGCTTTGCATTTGTGAGTCGCCAAAAATTCATCGTTTGATGTCCATAGAGACGATGATAATTGACCATTTTCATATCGCAAATGTACGCAATTGATGCCATTAGAATAGTCCTACAATATGTCCTTTTTCATCGATATCCATGTTTTCTGCAGCAGGAACCTTTGGTAGTCCAGGCATTGTCATCACATCTCCAGTGAGTGCAACAACAAATCCTGCTCCTGCAGAGATTCTTAGTTCTTTAATCGTAATATCAAAATCTTTTGGACGACCTAGTTTCTTAGGATCATCACTAAGTGAGTATTGATTTTTTGCCATACATACATTCAGTTCATTATAACCAAGTTTTCGAATCGTATCCAATTCTTCAAGTGCTCGCTCACTAAATACCACTGCTTTGGCACCATAAATTGTAGTGGCAATTTTCTCAATCTTTTCTTTGATGCCAATCGTTTCTTTAAGTAATGGATTAAATTGACTAGGCTTTTCACATTCATGAACTACAGCTTCCGCAAGCTCAATTGCACCTTGACCACCAAGAGCCCATGATTCATTAATTACAGCTTTAACCCCTTGGCGTTTACACCATTCTAATAATGTCTTAAGTTCTTCATGAGTATCAGAATTAAACTTATTAATCGCAACTACGACTGGAACTTTATATAATGCAAGGTTCTCTAAGTGTTTTCCTAAGTTTTCTGTCCCTTTTAATAAAGCATCAATGTTCTCTTGACCTAGATCTTCAAATAGAACTCCTCCGTTGAGTTTCAAGGCTCGAACTGTTGCAACTAGAACTATCGCATTAGGTTTAATATTCGCAACATCGCATTTAATGTCCATGAATTTTTGAGCACCTAAATCAGCTCCAAATCCTGCTTCAGTGACAACATAGTCTGCGAGCTTTAAAGCAAGTTTGGTCGCAATGATAGAGTTACATCCATGGGCAATATTTGCGAATGGTCCTCCATGAATAATCATTGGGGTGTGTTCGAGTGTTTGAACTAGATTGGGCTTGATTGCATCTTTCATAATCATTGCAACCGCACCAGCAATCTTTAAATCTTTAACTGTGATGACATTGCCATCATGTGTATAAGCGAGAATGACTTTATTTACACGTTTTTTAAAGTCTTCTAATGAAGAAGATAAGCATAGTATAGCCATGATTTCGGATGCGACCGTAATATTGAAGCCATCTTTACGCACTACACTTCGTTTATCGGGTCTTCCTACTTCGATTTCTCTTAATGCGCGATCATTCATATCCATGGCACGCTTGAATACTATACGATTTGGGTCAATATTTAAAACATTCCCATGATAAAGATGATTATCAATAGCGGCAGCAATAAGGTTGTTTGCGGCTGTAATAGCATGCATATCACCATTAAAATGTAGATTAATGTCTTCCATAGGGACAACTTGAGCATGCCCTCCGCCAGTTGCACCACCTTTCATTCCAAAGATAGGTCCAAGTGAAGGTTCACGTAATGCGCCAATTACATTCTTATTGATTTGTGCAAGTCCATCGCATAAACCTACTGTGGTTGTGGACTTACCTTCTCCTGCTTTGGTTGGATTAATTGCCGTGACTAGGATCAATTTACCATTGTTCGCAGCTTCAAGCTTATCGAAAAGTCTCAAGTCGATTTTTGCGCGATATTTGCCATACATTTCGATATAATCCATATCGATTTTTGCTTTTCGGGCAATTTTCTCTATAGTAAACATTTCATTTTCTTGTGCGATTTGAATGTCGGTTTTCATACTATATTTTCTTTCTCCCTTCAATAGCTTTCATAAGGGTTAAATCATCAATGTAGTCAAGTAAACCTCCCATTGGAAGCCCTGACGCTAAACGAGTCACATCACAAGCATGTTCACTTAATCTTTTAGAGATGTACATTGCGGTTGTTTCTCCCTCAACGTTTGGGTTGGTGGCCACAATGACTTCTTTTACTGTGTCATCACATCGTTTAACTAATGTTTCAATATTAATATCCGATGGTAATATGCCTTTCATTGTCGAAATTACCCCATGTAAGACATGATATACTCCATGATACTGCCCACTTCGTTCGATTGCGATTACATCTTTTGGGCTTGCAACAACACAGATTGTAGAATTATCTCGTTTCGTATCTGAACAAATATCGCATAAATCTGATTCTGCATAATGTGCACATCGTAAGCAGCGTTTGACGTTCTGATGTACTCCGATTAATGCATTAACAAGAGGTTCGATATCTTGATCTTTTCGATCTAGAATATCTAAAGCGAATCTTTCAGCACTTTTGTTGCCTACTCCAGGAAGTTTTTTAAGTTCTTCGATTAATTTTTGTAATGATGATGGATACATATTAATCCTCAATAACGACTTCGACGTGGTGTCCGACGACATCTTTTATTTTTAGTTCAAGTTTTGTATTTTCATCAATTGCATCTTCTTCATCTAATGTGATGTAAATCGGTGGAGGAAGTAGTTCTGGCTTATCTTTTAATTCCATATAAGCACTTAATGCGACAGACCATTCAAATCTAGTTACACAAAACAATTTCTTCCTAATCTTGAATATTTCTTGTGTGAACTCTTTTAGTAAAGATTCGAGTTTTGGATCACTAATCATGTGTTTCTCTTCATCAACATCGACTTCTACCACAATAAATGTCGGAGAACTCAACTTAATCGTGGAGTCTTTAAGTAATCGAGCAATTTTTGCATAGTCTAAATGATGCATGTAGGGTTTCATTTTCCAAAGTTTTTCATCATTAACCCTAATCTCTTTGCTTGCTGTTTGCATCAATCCTAGCAGTAAATCCTTGGTTGAAAGTTCTGTGTTGGTGTTTACAGCACTCATATCAAAAAGATTATCCATCAAGAAATCTTCATTCTTTTGCTTAACAACTTCAACATCCTCATCTTCAAGCTCAGTTTGTGTCTGAGTCTCAATTTCTTCAGTTTCGAAAGTTAATGAATCACCACTTTGAACATTTTCTTCCACAAACTCTTCTAGTTCTGTTTCTATAACCTCATCATCAATGTCAAGCAAATCATCTTCTACCTTTTCAAGTGTTTCAATCACTAACTCCTCAGTTTTAGTGTCTTTAACTACTTCAACTGATTTATAAGGTTCACTTAAATCATTTTTCTTGGTCTCTACCAAAGGTTCTTTAATTGAATAAGTTTGTAATGGGCGATCTTGAAGATGGTGTACCATCTTCAAGAGTGCAACTTCAAAATAGGACATTGAATTGACAGATAAACGATACTTTTCTAGTGTATCCATCAAAATGTCCATGAAGTCGATGCTTTGATCAGCACTAAAGAATGAATTCAACAGTCTGGCTTCCTCTTCATTGAGAACTGTAAGATTATCTGTTGAACCTGTAAAGTGATAAATGAGTCCATCTTTTAAACAATCAATGAGATCGACCGTTAATTTCTTAATATCATGACTCTTAATAGAAATCTCTTTTAGGAAATCTAAAATATTCTTAACTTGCCGTTGAGATATCGTTTTTAGTAAATTAATCTTTTCTTGAGTTGTTGTAAGCCCATAAACCTTATAAACGTCTTCACTAGAAATCACTTTCCCACTATAGGCAATGACTTGTTCAAGAATAGATAATGCATCTCTAAGTCCACCGTCCGCAAGATGAGCTACTAATTTGGTAACTCCCGGTTCTACTTGTATGTTTTCTTTCTTGAGAATCGCTTCTAATCGATCTTGAATTTCATAGGTAGATACTTTAGTGAAATCAAATCGCTGGCATCGTGAAATGATTGTTGGAATTACCTTGTGTGGTTCCGTCGTGGCTAAAATAAACATAACATGAGATGGAGGTTCTTCAAGTGTTTTCAACAATGCATTAAACGCTCCTGTTGTAAGCATATGAACTTCATCAATGATATAAACTTTAATCTTTAACTCAAGTGGTGCGTATTTTACTTTATCAATCAACTCCCGGATTTCATCCACTCCGTTATTACTCGCTGCATCTATTTCGATAATATCTGGATGATTTCCTTTATTGATTGATTGACATGATGCGCATGTTTCGCAAGGCTTGTGTTGATTTGATGTACAGTTAATAGCTTTTCCTAAGATTTTCGCAACTGTAGTTTTTCCTGTTCCGCGAGGACCAGAAAAGAGATAAGCATGACTTAACTTATTTGTTTTAATTGCATTTTGTAATGTGATTACGATATGTTGTTGTCCAACTACTTCTTCAAATGTTTGAGGACGATACATTCTGTAGAGAGCTTTGTATGCCATGGTTTACCATCCTTGTGCACTCCCATTATATCAAAATTATGATGACATAAAAACAATAGCCATACGACTATTGTTACCTTTTTCGTTTTGATTCAAAGAATGATTGGAGTAATTCAATCGATTGGTCCGCCAACACTCCTGAAGTAAGTTTTGGATAATGATTTAACCCCCGAATTAAGGTTGAATCAAAACACCCTCCATAAGCACCAAATTTACTATCACTTGCTCCATACACTACATAGGGTATTCTTGCTTGTGCAATAGCTCCTGCACACATCATGCAAGGTTCTAAAGTGACCACTAATGTGCAATCATTTAGTCTCCAATGTTTAAAATACTCATTAGCTTGACTGATTGCCAATATTTCTGCATGTGAGCAGGCTTTTTGATCTATTTCCTTCTGATTATGAGCACGTGCAATAACCTCTCCTTGGTGAAGAATAACACATCCAATAGGTACTTCATCAATCTCGTATGCTTTTTTTGCTTCATTCAATGCTGCTTGCATGGCTTCATTAGGTTTCATATGGTTTCTCCTAAGAAAAAAGCCACCACACATAACAGAGCCACCTTAAGGCTGCTGTCTTCCGACCCTGACCTGGTTCGATGGATGCTATTGTGGTAGCATTACTAATTATACATGGTTATTATTTTTTTTCAATCTTTTCTAACCCACCAAAATAAGGTCTTAAGACTTTAGGTATAGTCACTGATCCATCTTCATTTTGGTAATTTTCTAAGATTGCTGCCACAGTACGACCCACCGCAAGCCCAGAACCATTAAGTGTATGAACAAATTCTGGTTTTGCTTTTTCATCTCGTTTAAATCTAATGTTGGCGCGTCTTGCCTGGAAATCTTCAAAGGTTGAACAACTTGAAATTTCACGATATCCTTCAAATGAAGGTAACCACACTTCTAAATCATAGGTTTGAGCACTTGAAAATCCCATATCTCCTGTACATAGCATCATCGTTCTATAAGGCAATTCTAGAAGTTGAAGTACTTTTTCTGCATTTTGAGTTAAATTCTCTAATTCTTGGGCTGAATCTTCTGGTTTGACAAATTTAACTAATTCTACTTTATTAAATTGATGTTGGCGAATAATACCACGGGTATCTTTACCTGCTGCGCCAGCTTCAGCCCTAAAGCACGGGGTATATGCTGTATAAAATTTTGGAAGATCATCAATTGATAAGATTTCATTCGCATGATAGTTTGTGACTGGCACTTCAGCTGTCGGAATTAAGTAATATCCAAAAGGTTCAACTTTAAAGAGGTCTTCTTCGAATTTCGGAAGTTGACCGGTCCCATACATACTATTCGCATTGACCATAAATGGAGGTAACATTTCTTCATAATGATGTTGTTCAATATGAAGATCAAGCATAAAGTTAATAAGAGCACGTTCTAATTTTGCTCCTAATCCTTTATAAACTGTAAATCTTGATCCCGTAAGCTTTGCGCCACCTTCAAAATCCAAAATACCTAGGTTTACACCAATCTCCCAATGTGCTTTAGGTGTGAAGTTAAACTTTGGTATTACACCATTTCTTCTAACTTCCACATTATCTTCTTCGCCATGGCCGACCACCACTGTTTCACGTGGAACATTCGGAACTACAGCTAACGTGTTTTGAATATTTTTCTCAATATCTGATAGTTCTGTATCAATTTCACTGATTCTTTCGTTAGCTTTTGATACTTCAGCCATTAATTGGCTTGCATCTTCACCCTGTTTTTTTAATAAACCAATTTTCTTTGACGATTCATTTCTAAAAGCTTTTAGTGTTTCAACTTCTTGAAGAAGAGTTCTTCTTTTCTCATCTTGCTTAACTACATCATAAAGAAAAGAAAAGTCTTGACCTCTAGTGTTTAAACGTTCAACGATTGCTTGTGTGTTTTCTCTAATTTGTTTGATATCTAACATACGATTCTCCTATGTTTCACGTGAAACATTATATGGGTATTCTAACACTTTGATAGATAAAAATGAAGTTGCATTATGATGCAACCTCATTTTCTTCTATTTCTTCATCATTATTAATAATGGCTACTGCGGATACTTTTGCTACCTCGTCCACTCGAATGAGTTTAACACCCTGTGCTGCACGTCCGTAAGTTCCTACATCACTGAGACTAATTCGAATGACTTGACCTATATCGGTCACAATAAGTATGTCTTCATCCCCATTTACTGCTCTTACAGAAACTAATTTGCCATTTTTCTCAGTAATTGAGACGGTTTTGACCCCTTTCCCACCTCTTTGTGTTAAACGGTAGTCTTCAAGAGGACTCTTCTTACCATATCCTTTTTCGGTGACTGATAAAATGTAAGGTCCTTCTTTATCGGTGGTTAATCCAATAAGTTCTTGACCATCAGGATTAAATCCTTTAACGCCCATTGCGGTACGTCCGGTTGGTCTTAAACCATTCTCATCAAATTTAACAGCTTTACCATTATTACCGGCTAGAATAATTAAATCCTCTCCAGTTGTTGGCTTGACTGCCACAAGTTCGTCATCATCATTTAAGGTGATAGCAATCTTCCCGTTTTGACGAATTGAATCAAATTGATCTAAAGTTACACGCTTGACTAATCCATTCTTAGTGGCAAAAACCAAGAATTTATAATCCGTTTCCATTTTAACTGGCACCATAGCTTTAACTCGTTCTTCTTTTTCAAGATTCAATAAGTTTACAACCGGTAATCCTTTGGAAATTCGACTTGCAGAAGGCACGTGGAATCCACGGATTCGATACACCTTGCCAAAATTGGTAAACAACATGAGTGAGTCGTGAGTTGACATGTGAATAAACTGATCCACAATGTCATCGTTGTAAGTGCTCATTCCTCTAATGCCTTTACCACCACGGTTTTGTGTTTGGAAGGTATCCACTGTAGTGCGTTTGATATACCCATTAAGTGTTAAAGCAATCACAACGTCTTCAACAGGGATTAAATCCTCATCAAGCACATCATCTTGACTATCCATAATCTCAGTTCTTCTCTCATCCGCAAAACGACGTTTGATTTCAAGAAGTTGACTCTTAATAATGTCGTGTACACGTTGTTCACTTGATAGAATTTCACGATAATCTTCAATTGCAATCTGTAGATTTGTGTATTCATCTTCAATTTTGCCACGTTCTAGACCTGTTAGACGTTTTAATCTCATATCTAGAATAGCTTTTGATTGAATTTCGCTTAATCCGAATTCACTCATCATCGAATTAATAGCTTGTTCATCATCCATGGATCCACGAATAATCTCAATAATTCGATCTATTTTATCTAACGCAATTCTTAAACCTTCTAAAATGTGAGCACGATCCAAAGCTTTGTTGAGCTCGAACTGTGTTCTTCTTCTAACAACTTCAATTTGATGAGTAATGTAATGAGTAAGTAGTTCTCTTAGGCCTAATTGCTTAGGACTTCCATCGACTAAAGCTAAAGTGTTAATACCAAATGTTGTTTGTAGAGCCGTCATTCGATAAAGTTGATTCAATAATACTTCTGCTTGAATATCCTTACGAGTCTCTATGACAATTCGAATACCATGTCTATTTGACTCATCACGTAAATCTGTAATTCCTTCAATGAGTTTATCTCTTACTAATCCAGCAATTTTCTCCACCAAATTAGCTTTATTGACTTGATAAGGAATCTCACTCACAATAAGCTGCTTTTTCCCGTTATTCAGTTCATGTATATCTACTTTTGAACGTATGGTGACAGATCCTCGACCAGTCTCAAAAGCAGAATGAATTCCTGATCTTCCCATAATAATTCCACCCGTTGGGAAATCTGGCCCTTGAATCACTTCCATGAGCTCAATCGTGGTTAATCCTGGATTATCAATAAGTGCTATGGTAGCATCAATGGTCTCTCCAAGATTGTGTGGAGGAATATTAGTGGCCATACCGACGGCAATTCCAGTCGCACCATTAACTAGTAAGTTAGGAAAATAAGCCGGTAATACTGAAGGTTCTTTTTCTTCCCCATCATAGTTATCAACAAAGTTAATCGTGTCTTTATTGATATCTTTGACGAGTTCCATGGCAATTTTTGACATTCTGGCTTCGGTATAACGCATTGCCGCTGCACCGTCACCATCAATCGAACCAAAGTTACCTTGACCATCCACTAACATATGACGATATGAGAAATCCTGTGCCATACGAACCATAGTTTCATAGACTGCAGAATCACCGTGAGGGTGATATTTACCAATTACTTCCCCTACAATACGTGCAGACTTCTTGTATGGTTTATCACTATGCATTCCTAGGTCATTCATAGCATATAAAATACGTCTATGAACTGGTTTTAGCCCGTCTCTAACATCAGGTAAAGCACGTGCAACAATAACCGACATCGCATAATCTAGAAATGAAGTTTTCATTTCCGATGCGATATTAATATTCTTAGTCTTGTGATCGTTCATGATAACTCCTTTCTAAATGTCTAGATTTTTAACAAAGCGTGCATTATCAACAATAAAGTCTCTTCTTGGTTCTACATCATCTCCCATGAGCATCTCAAATACTGTGTCAGCTTCAATAGCGTTTTCCACATCAACCTTGATTAAGGTTCTGACTTCAGGATCCATGGTTGTTTCCCATAACTGCTCTGGATTCATCTCCCCTAAACCTTTATAGCGTTGAATATTAATCTTTTCTGAGCCAATATCAGCTTTGATTTCTTCTAATTCAGCATCAGAATAGGCATACCTAATGGTACTTCCTTTTGATACCTTATATAAAGGAGGCTGTGCGATATATATATGACCAGCTTCAATGAGTGGTTTTAAGAAACGATAGAAGAATGTCAAAATCAGAGTTCTTATGTGTGATCCATCGACGTCAGCATCGGTCATAATGACGATTTTGTGATAACGGAGCTTATCTAAGTCCATTTCTTCTCCAAAACCACAACCGAATGCTGTAATCATTGAACGAATTTCATTATTGTCAAAAATCTTATGTCGTTGTGCTTTTTCAACGTTAATAACTTTCCCACGTAGTGGTAGAATCGCTTGAAACTCGCGATTGCGTCCTAATTTCGCGGATCCACCCGCTGAATCTCCTTCCACAAGATAGATTTCACAGATTGAAGCATCATTTGATGAACAATCGGCAAGTTTACCCGGTAAAGATGATATTTCAAGAGCTCCTTTGCGTCGTGTAAGTTCACGAGCTTTCTTCGCTGCAAGACGTGCTTTTGAGGCGATAATTGATTTTTCGATAACTGTTTTAGCTTGGCTTGGGTTTTCAAGTAAGAAACGCTCAAATTGAGCTCCCATGATGTTTGAAACAATACGTCTTACTTCTGCATTACCTAACTTAGTCTTAGTTTGTCCTTCATATTGAGGATCTGGATGTTTTACAGAGATAATTGCCGTTAAGCCTTCACGGACATCCTCGCCAATTAAAGCATCTTCATCTTTCTTAATAAAGTTGTTTTCTTTAGCATAGGAGTTTATTAATCGTGTTAAAGTTGATCTAAATCCTTCTTCATGAGTTCCACCTTCATGGGTATTAATGTTATTACAAAAGGAGTAAACATTAGAGGCATACCCATCATTGTATTGCATCGCAACTTCAACAATAATATTCTCTTCTTCCCCTTCAACATATATCACGTCACTATGAATCGGATTCTTGTTTTTATTAATGAATTCAACGTATTCTCTAATTCCACCTTCATAATAGTATTCATTAGAAAGTAAATTTTCTTCATTTCGCTCATCATATAGTGAAATTTTAATTCCTTTATTAAGGAAGGCAATTTGTCTTAAACGATCACGAATAGTTTCATAATTGTAGTGAGTTGTTTCTGTAAATACTGTTGGGTCTGCTTTAAAAACTACTACGGAACCACGTTTATCGGTTTCTCCAATGACTTTTACTGGCCCTTGGGATTTCCCACCATGTTCAAATCGTTGGAAATGAATGTTCCCACCTTGATGAACATAAACTTCTAGGTATTCTGAGAGCGCATTAACCACCGAAGCTCCTACTCCATGTAGACCGCCCGACACTTTATATGCTCCGCCACCAAATTTTCCGCCTGCGTGAAGGATAGTAAAAATGGTTTCAATCGTTGATAATCCTGTCTTTTCATGAATTCCAACTGGAATTCCACGACCATTATCCTCAACTGAAATAACATTGTCTTTAAGTATCTTTACAATAATGTGATTTGCATATCCTGCTAAAGATTCATCAATTGCATTGTCAATAATTTCCCATACTAAATGATGTAAGCCTCGCTCAGAGGTGGTACCTATATACATCCCTGGGCGTTTTCTTACCGCTTCTAATCCTTCTAATACCTGAATATCTTCTGAGGTATATGAATGTTCAACTTTTGATATCATAACTACTCCTTTACAACATTACCGTTTGAAACAGTAAATAGTGAATATCGTTCTTGAGACCATAACTTAATATGTGAAATATCAGTTGTAGTCACAATGGTTTGACATGTTTTTGGCAAAAACTCTATAAAACGTTTTCTTTTTACTTCGTCAATTTCAGAGAAAACATCATCTAATAATAAGATTGGAAATTCATTGATATTTTCCTTTATGTAATGAATTAAACACAATTTAATCGCGATAATCATCATTCGCTTTTGCCCTTGCGAAGCCACATTAATTAATTCTTGATCATTGATGTATGTGACTAAGTCATCTTTATGAATACCAATTTGAGTGCTTTTAAACAAAATATCTTTATTTAAAGATTGATTATACATCAATTTAAGCGTTTCTCTTAAGTTATCACCTCTAGGTATATCACTTTCAAGAGATAGATTTATCTTCCAACTCTCTTCTTCAACCAAATCTTGGAATAATTTCGCAACATTTCTATTTAAGTAATCGATAAAACGATATCGATAGTTAAGAACAGTAATTGAATATTCAATCATTTGATCATCAAGCACTGAAATGTAATCCTTATCTATTTGGATTTGCTTTAAATAATTGTTTCTTTCTTTTAGTAGCTTATTGTAACTAAACAAAGCTTCAACATATTCAGGGAATAACTTTGATAGTTCGCTGTCAATAAACTTTCGTCTTACTTTTGGATATCCATCAAATAAAAACAGATCATTTGGTGAGAATAGAACTGTATTAACAAGTCCTATAAATTCTTTATTTGTAGAAAATGACTTGTTATTTTCAAAAAGATACTTACCATCTTGGTTTAAAATAACTTTTAATTGTTTCTTATTTCCTTTGACTGAGAAAACACCAATAATTCGACACAATTCTTGATTAAATTGAATGCAAAGTTGATCATCTTTAACTCGAAATGAGCGAGATGTTGAACAATAATGGATTGCTTCAAGAACATTTGTTTTACCTTGACCGTTTTTTCCAATAATTACAGTTACATCTTTATCGAAAACAAGATTAAGACTTTCAATATTCCTGAAATGTGTTAATGACAATTGCTCAATCTTCATGAATTAGTATCCAAGAGTCTTTTCCAATTTTAACTCGATCTTGATCTCTTAATTTCTTACCTCTGCGATTCTCTTCTTCATCATTAACATAAACATATTGTGTGGACAAAAAATGTTTTGCATCAGATCCAGAATCAATTAAATCAACTTTTTTAAGAAATTGACCTAATGTGATATATTCACCTGTAAATTTAACTTTTTTCATACATTCTTTCTCCATCCATCACTAAAGAAGCCCTTAGGGGCTTTCGTTAGTTATAGGTTCTTACTGGGAGTACTAATTGAAGTACCGATTCATCTTCATTTGTTTTTAAGACAAATGGTTTCATATCTCCACTAAACTCAATTTTGACGATTGCTCCGGATAAAGCACGAATTGCATCGAAGACATATCGCCCCGAAAATGAGATTTCGAATGGTTTGCCACTATATTCAATAGGAACGATTTTTTCTTTTGAATACCCTACTTCTTGAGATCTTGAAGAAATCATTATTTCAGAATCTGATGCTGATAATTTAATGATTGAAATTCCTTCACTCTTAATAAATGAAGCTCTATCAATAGCATTCAATAAATCTCTTGAGTCAACTATAAGTGTATGTTCGAAAATTTGTGGAATAAGTCTTGATGTTTCAGGGTATTGTCCATCAATTAATCGTGATTGTATCACAACATTTTCAATCCAAAATTGAATTTTCTTGTCAGAGATACAAATAAGAATATCGGTTTCTTTTTCAATTGATTTTGATATTTCAGATAATGCTTTCGTTGGAATTGTAATATTGAAATTGTCACCTTCTTTTAGTTCAATTACTTTTTTAGCAAGTCTGTAACTATCTGTTGCAACACATTCCAATTTTTGTCCTTCTTTTTTAAAGTTTACGCCAGTTAAAACTGGTCTTGTTTCTTTATCAGAAGCAGCAAATGATGTTTGATTAATGACTTTTAATAATTGAGTTGCGGACAAAGTAAATTGATTTGCTGGCTTATTAAAATCAATTAATGGAAAGTCAACTGATTTTTGACCATTGATATTAAATTCCGCATTATATCCAGAAATTTTTGTGAGAGTTCCGTCAATCACTTCAATATGAATTTCATCTGAGTCAATCTTTCTAACAATCTCTAAGATATATTTTGCTTCTAAAACTATTGAACCTGGTTCATTAATTTCAAGAACAACATCGCTATCACTAGATTTTAATGTTTTTTGGATTGAAACAAGCGAATCACTTGCTGTTAGTAAAATATGATCTGATAAAACATCAATTTTAATCCCTGACAATGCAGGTAACGGTGAATTAGCAGATACAGCTCTTCCAACAATTGACAATGCGTTAAAGAAGTATCGCTTTGAAATTCTGAAATCCATAGGTTTTTCTCCCTTATATCTTTTTTAAAGATAATTATTATTATGACTGTTGAAACTGTGGAAAACACAATTTAACACTCTTATAATGCCTATATTTTACCACTTTTTTATGTTAATTAAAAGTCGTAAATTGCAATGAGAAGTCGTCCACTTTGAATTAAGAAGTCACTAAGGAACCGTTTGTACCTTGAATTTGATTAAAGTGGAATAAGATGGATTCAGTCGGTGTTTGATAATTGAGTATTTTACGA
>Ga0208242_100334_pt1 | contig 39719 bp, 33 predicted proteins | sample SubbioAug_CSW13A_FD_184825 | JGI IMG/M metagenome (GOLD analysis project Ga0208242, IMG submission 184825) | Serpentinite rock and fluid subsurface biosphere microbial communities from McLaughlin Reserve, California, USA - CR12Aug_CSW13A (SPAdes) | ecosystem: Environmental > Terrestrial > Deep...
AACACCGCCGTCGATATGAACTCTTGGGCGGTATCAGCCTGTTATCCCCGGAGTACCTTTTATCCGTTGAGCGATGGCCCTTCCATACAGAACCACCGGATCACTAAGACCTACTTTCGTACCTGCTTGATCCGTCGATCTTGCAGTCAAGCACGCTTATGCCTTTGCACACAGTGCGCGATGTCCGACCGCGCTGAGCGTACCTTCGTGCTCCTCCGTTACTCTTTGGGAGGAGACCGCCCCAGTCAAACTACCCACCATACATGGTCCCCGACCCGGATAACGGGCCCAGGTTAGAACGTCAAGCACATCAGGGTGGTATTTCAAGGATGGCTCCATGCGAACTGGCGTCCGCACTTCAAAGCCTCCCACCTATCCTACACAGACGAACTCAACGTTCAATGTAAAGCTATAGTAAAGGTTCACGGGGTCTTTCCGTCTTGCCGCGGGAACGCTGCATCTTCACAGCGATTTCAATTTCACTGAGTCTTGGGTGGAGACAGCGCCGCTGTCGTTACGCCATTCGTGCAGGTCGGAACTTACCCGACAAGGAATTTCGCTACCTTAGGACCGTTATAGTTACGGCCGCCGTTTACCGGGGCTTCGATCAAGAGCTTCGCCTTGCGGCTAACCCCATCAATTAACCTTCCGGCACCGGGCAGGCGTCACACCCTATACGTCCACTTTCGTGTTTGCAGAGTGCTGTGTTTTTGATAAACAGTCGCAGCGGCCTGGTTTCTGCGGCCCTCCGGGGCTTAGCAATGCATATTGCCACCCTGGAAGGCGCACCTTCTCCCGAAGTTACGGTGCCATGTTGCCTAGTTCCTTCACCCAAGTTCTCTCAAGCGCCTGAGAATTCTCATCCTGCCCACCTGTGTCGGTTTACGGTACGGTCTGCGTGACCTGAAGCTTAGAGGCTTTTCCTGGAAGCGTGGTATCAGTGACTTCGCCCGATAGGGCTCGTCTCGGTGCTCGGCATAAAGAGACGCGGATTTGCCTACGCCTCATGCCTACCGCCTTTCCCCGGGACAACCAACGCCCGGTACACCTAACCTTCTCCGTCCCCCCATCGCAGTCACGCGAGGTGCTGGAATATTAACCAGCTTCCCATCGACTACACCTTTCGGTCTCGCCTTAGGGGCCGACTCACCCTGCGCCGATTAACGTTGCGCAAGGAAACCTTGGGCTTTCGGCGTGCGGGCTTTTCACCCGCATTATCGTTACTTATGTCAGCATTCGCACTTCCGATACCTCCAGCGGACTTCTCAATCCACCTTCAACGGCTTACGGAACGCTCCTCTACCGCGCACACAAAGTGTGCACCCTAAGCTTCGGTATACCGCTTAGCCCCGTTAAATCTTCCGCGCAGGCCGACTCGACCAGTGAGCTATTACGCTTTCTTTAAAGGATGGCTGCTTCTAAGCCAACCTCCTGGCTGTCTGTGCCTTCCCACATCGTTTTCCACTGAGCGGTAATTTGGGGACCTTAGCTGTAGGTCTGGGTTGTTTCCCTTTTCACGACGGACGTTAGCACCCGCCGTGTGTCTCCCGTGCAGTACGTCTTGGTATTCGGAGTTTGCCATGGTTTGGTAAGTCACAATGACCCCCTAGCCATAACAGTGCTCTACCCCCAAGAGTATTCACACGAGGCGCTACCTAAATAGCTTTCGAGGAGAACCAGCTATCTCCGGGTTCGATTAGCTTTTCACTCCTAGCCACACCTCATCCCCTACTTTTGCAACAGGAGTGGGTTCGGGCCTCCAGTCGGTGTTACCCGACCTTCACCCTGGGCATGGCTAGATCACCCGGTTTCGGGTCTACTGCATGCGACTATGCGCCCTATTCAGACTCGGTTTCCCTTCGCCTCCCCTATACGGTTAAGCTCGCCACATACAGTAAGTCGCTGACCCATTATACAAAAGGTACGCAGTCACCGAACAAGTCGGCTCCCACTGCTTGTACGCACACGGTTTCAGGTTCTATTTCACTCCCCTCTCCGGGGTTCTTTTCGCCTTTCCCTCACGGTACTGGTTCACTATCGGTCGGTCAGGAGTATTTAGCCTTGGAGGATGGTCCCCCCATATTCAGACAGGGTTTCACGTGCCCCGCCTTACTCATCATCATCTGCGTGGCCCTTTCGCATACAGGGCTATCACCTTCTATGGCCGGCCTTTCCAGGCCGTTTTGCTAGAACCATGCAGACTTCAGGGCTGGTCCCCGTTCGCTCGTCACTACTGAGGGAATCTCGGTTGATTTCTTTTCCTCTGGTTACTTAGATATTTCAGTTCACCAGGTTCGCTTCCAGCACCTATGTATTCAGTACTGGATACTGCCGAAGCAGTGGGTTTCCCCATTCGGACATCTCCGGGTCAATGTCTGTTGCCGACTCGCCGGAGCTTTTCGCAGGCTGCCACGTCCTTCATCGCCTCTGACCGCCAAGGCATCCACCGTGTGCGCTTATTCGCTTGACCATATAACCCCAAGTCGCCTCAGGGTTAAACGTTGAGCGAATAGTTCAACGATTAACTTCAATAAGAGTCCTTCCGGACTCCGCCTTAGCCTCTACGACACGTCTTGATGACAGAATTCGTCTCAAACGCTCGCTACTTCCCATGTTTTCAAAGAACACGACGCCGGCCTCAAAGCCAGGTCGATAATCTTGTGTGCGCTGTCATTCCACTGCCGGCCCAACTGGTGGAGCCAGTCGGGATCGAACCGACGACCCCCTGCTTGCAAAGCAGGTGCTCTCCCAGCTGAGCTATGGCCCCGTGAAATTGGTGGGTCTAGGAGGACTCGAACCTCCGACCTCACCCTTATCAGGGGTGCGCTCTAACCACCTGAGCTACAGACCCAGGCCGGATCACGTGATGTGGAATGCAGGAAACTTGTGCGGACGCCTGCAAAGGCGACTCGTCTTTGCTCAAAAGGAGGTGATCCAGCCGCACCTTCCGATACGGCTACCTTGTTACGACTTCACCCCAGTCATGAATCACACCGTGGCAAGCGTCCTCCTTGCGGTTAGACTACCTGCTTCTGGTGCAACCCACTCCCATGGTGTGACGGGCGGTGTGTACAAGGCCCGGGAACGTATTCACCGCAGCAATGCTGATCTGCGATTACTAGCGATTCCGACTTCACGGAGTCGAGTTGCAGACTCCGATCCGGACTAGGATGGGGTTTCTGGGATTGGCTCCACCTCGCGGCTTCGCGACCCTCTGTCCCCACCATTGTAGTACGTGTGTAGCCCTGGCCGTAAGGGCCATGATGACTTGACGTCATCCCCACCTTCCTCCGGTTTGTCACCGGCAGTCTCCTTAGAGTTCCCACCATTACGTGCTGGCAACTAAGGACAAGGGTTGCGCTCGTTGCGGGACTTAACCCAACATCTCACGACACGAGCTGACGACAGCCATGCAGCACCTGTCTCAGTGTTCCCGAAGGCACCAATCCATCTCTGGAAAGTTCACTGGATGTCAAGGCCAGGTAAGGTTCTGCGCGTTGCATCGAATTAAACCACATACTCCACCGCTTGTGCGGGCCCCCGTCAATTCCTTTGAGTTTCAGTCTTGCGACCGTACTCCCCAGGCGGCGAACTTAACGCGTTAGCTTCGACACTGAGCTCCTAGTTGAGCCCAACGTCCAGTTCGCATCGTTTAGGGCGTGGACTACCAGGGTATCTAATCCTGTTTGCTCCCCACGCTTTCGTGCCTCAGTGTCAGTGCTGGTCCAGGTGGCCGCCTTCGCCACAGATGTTCCTCCCGATCTCTACGCATTTCACTGCTACACCGGGAATTCCACCACCCTCTACCGCACTCTAGTCCGCCAGTATCCACCGCCATTCCCAGGTTGAGCCCGGGGCTTTCACGGCAGACTTAACGAACCACCTACGCACGCTTTACGCCCAGTAATTCCGAGTAACGCTTGCACCCTTCGTATTACCGCGGCTGCTGGCACGAAGTTAGCCGGTGCTTATTCTTTGGGTACCGTCATTCCCGCCGGGTATTAACCAACGGGTTTTCTTCCCCAACAAAAGTGCTTTACAACCCGAAGGCCTTCTTCACACACGCGGCATGGCTGGATCAGGCTTGCGCCCATTGTCCAATATTCCCCACTGCTGCCTCCCGTAGGAGTCTGGACCGTGTCTCAGTTCCAGTGTGGCTGATCATCCTCTCAGACCAGCTACGGATCGTCGCCTTGGTGGGCCTTTACCCCACCAACTAGCTAATCCGACATCGGCTCATCCAATCGCGCAAGGCCTTGCGGTCCCCTGCTTTCACCCTCAGGTCGTATGCGGTATTAGCGTAAGTTTCCCTACGTTATCCCCCACGACTGGGTAGATTCCGATGTATTCCTCACCCGTCCGCCGCTCGCCGGCATCGTATTGCTACGACCCGCTGCCGCTCGACTTGCATGTGTTAGGCCTGCCGCCAGCGTTCACTCTGAGCCAGGATCAAACTCTTCAGTTAAAGCTTAAAGCTTTGTCTGCAGATGTCCGACCGTGGCCTTGAATCGCTTGATTACTCAATTGACTTAAAGCTCTTTGGCTGAACGTCTGCAAGAATGGACTCATCCACCCTGCAGGCGCCCGCACAAATTTCCTGCGCACACTGTCAAAGATCTTCTCAACCCGAAGGCCTTTCGCCTTCGGCCCGCCGGGCGTTTCGCCCGAGGGAGCCGCACATTATACGGCCGTTTCGGAGGACGTCAACACCTTGGTGCCGACTTTTTTCCGCCCCCTCCGCCGTGCCGGCCGTCGAGGGCCGCGAACTATAGCGGGGCGCCCACGGCTTGGGAAGGGGGTGCCGGCCGGGCCCGTTCACCCGGCCGTCGGCTTGACACCCCGGCGGGCAATGGCGAACGTCCGGGCGACACCCCAGGAAGCCCGCCATGCGCCTCGCCCTCGCCGCACTGCTGCTCGTCGCCCTCCTGCCGCTGCCCGGCTGCGCCACCGACACTGGCCACTGGGTCGAGCTGCGCGGCGAGCGCTTCACCGTTGAAGTGGCGGACGACCACGACGAGCGCGCCCGCGGCCTGATGTTCCGCGAACAGCTGGCCGAAGGCACCGGCATGCTGTTCGTGCACGACGCGCCCCGCCCGCTCGCCTACTGGATGAAGAACACCAAGATCCCGCTCGACATCTTCTACTTCGACGCGTCGCGCAAGCTGGTGTCGGTGTCGCGCAACGTGCCGCCCTGTTCGCTGGGCGATCGCTGCCCGCCCTACCCCAGCGCCGGCCCGGCGCTTTACGTGCTCGAACTCAATGCCGGCCAGGCCGGCAAGCTCGGCGCGCAGCCGGGTGACGAAATCGTGTTCGGCCCGGGCATCCCCGAACGCGGCAAGCCTTGATTCGCGGCGGCGGCGGGGCCACATTGGCCCCATGCACACGCAAAGCCCGCTGCCCGACTGGAACACCCTCGCCGCACTGGGCGACGACGAAGTGCCGCTGCTCGACACGGCGCTGCTGATCGCCCGCGACGAATACCCGGACCTCGACCCGCGCGGCGTCACCGCGCAGGTCGAGACGTACGCAGAGGCGCTTCGCCCGCAGCTCGAGGGCGACGCCGACCTGCCCGCGCGCCTCACCGCCATCAACCGCTACCTGTTTGACGAGATCGGTTTCGCCGGCAACAACAGCCAGTACGACGATCCGCGCAACAGCTACCTCAACGAGGTCGTCGACAGGAAGCTCGGCATCCCGATCTCGCTGGCGGTCATCCAGATCGAAGTGACGCGGCGGCTCGGGCTTCCGCTCGACGGCGTATCCTTCCCGGGCCACTTCCTGGTGCGCCTGCCGGTGGATGACGGCATCCTCGTGCTCGACCCCTACAACAAGGGCCGGCCGGTCAGCGCCGAGGAGCTGCGCGAGCGTGCGTCGCCGCACCTCGGCGGGCAGATGCCGGACGACAGCCAGTTGCTGCAGATCCTGGCGCCGGCCTCGCACCGCGCGATCCTCATGCGCATGCTGCGCAACCTCAAGGGCCTCTACCAGGCCGGCGGCGACTGGGAGCGCGTGGCGCGCACCGCCGACCGCCTGCTCAAGCTCTCGCCCGACACCGCCGAGGCGCTGCGCGACCGCGGCCTGGCCTATCGGGAACTGGGTTACGCAAGGGGGGCGCGCGAAGACCTCGCGCGCTACCTGCAGCTGCTGCCGGAAGCCGGCGACATCGAATCAGTGCGCGAAGCGCTGGTGGACCTGGCCGGCCAGCCGACGCGGCTGAACTGAAGGGCCGGCCTCAGCCGGCCGGCACCATCTCGAAATCGTCCTTCGTGACGCCGCAATCCGGGCACACCCAGGTGTCGGGAATGTCTTCCCAGCGCGTGCCCGGGGCGATGCCCTCGTCCGGCAGGCCGTCCGCCTCGTTGTAGATGAAGCCACAGACGACGCACATCCAGGTGCGGTAGGTGGTGGCGGAATCGGTGGTGCTCATCGTCTTCGCGGGGCCTGCAAGGGGTTCAGGGTTACCATTCTCGCATCCCCACGGCCCGGCCGAAATGAATACCGCCTTCACCTGGCCGCGCCGCGGCGTTTACCTGCTCACCCCCGACGAGGCCGACACCGGCCGCCTGCTGGCGCGGCTCGAGCCGCTGCTGGCCCTGCGCCCGGCCCTGCTGCAGTACCGCAACAAGACCGCCGGCCCGGCGCTGCGGCTCGGGCAGGCCCGCGCCCTGCAGGCGCGCTGCGTGGCCCACGGCGTACCGCTGGTGGTGAACGACGACTGGCGCCTGGCGCTGGAGATCGGCGCCGCCGGCGCGCACCTGGGCGAGCACGACGGCGCCCTGGCCCAAGCCCGCGGGCAGGCTCCCGGCCTGTGGCTGGGCGCCTCGTGCTACGACGATCTCGAACGCGCCCGCGCCGCCGTGGCCGCCGGCGCCGACTACGTCGCCTTCGGCGCCTTCTTCCCCTCCGGCACCAAGCCACTGGCGCGCCGCGCCGGCCCGCACCTGCTGCAGGCCGCCCGTACCCTCGGCCGCCCGGTGGTGGCGATCGGCGGCATCACGCCGGACAATGCCCGCGGCCTGGTGGACGCCGGCGCCGACCTGCTGGCCGTCATTGGCGGCGTCTTCGACGCCCCTGAGCCGGCCAACGCCCTGCGCGCCTTCCAGCGCGCCTTCGAACACACCGATACCGAGACCACGAACGAATGAACACCGCCACCAGCCACGAACTCTTCACCCGCGCCCTCGACCTGATGCCGGGCGGCGTCAATTCGCCGGTGCGCGCGTTCAAGTCGGTCGGCGGCGAGCCCTTCTTCGCCAGGCGCGCCGAAGGCGCCTACCTGATCGACGTCGACGGCAACCGCTACGTCGACTACATCGGCAGCTGGGGCCCGATGATCGCCGGCCACGCGCACCCGAAGGTGCTCGAGGCGGTCGAGCGCACCATGCGCGACGGCCTGAGCTTCGGCGTGCCCAACGCGCTCGAGGTCGAGATGGCCGAGACCGTGCGCAGGCTGGTGCCGTCGATGCAGATGATGCGCATGGTCAACTCCGGCACCGAGGCCACGCTCTCGGCCATCCGACTGGCGCGCGGCGCCACCGGCCGCAGCCGCATCGTCAAGTTCGAGGGCTGCTACCACGGCCACGGCGACAGCTTCCTGGTGAAGGCCGGCTCGGGCGCGCTCACCTTCGGCCTGCCCAACTCGCCGGGCGTGCCCAAGGGCCTGGCCGACCTCACGCTAACCCTGCCCTACAACGACTTCGAGGCGGCCACCAAGCTCTTCGACGAGGTGGGCGGCGAGATCGCCGGCCTGATCGTCGAGCCCATCGTCGGCAATGCCAACTGCATCCTGCCGCGCGAGGGCTACCTGCAGCACCTGCGCGAACTGTGCACGAAGCACGGCGCGATCCTGATCTTCGACGAGGTGATGACGGGTTTCCGCGTCGCACTCGGCGGCGCGCAGGCCCGCTACGGCGTGACGCCCGACCTGAGCACCTTCGGCAAGATCATCGGCGGCGGCATGCCGGTGGGCGCCTACGGCGGCCGCGCCGACCTGATGCAGCAGGTGGCGCCGGCCGGCCCGGTCTACCAGGCCGGCACGCTGAGCGGAAACCCGGTGGCGATGGCCGCCGGCCTGGCCACGCTGGCGCTGATCCAGGCGCCCGGCTTCCACGACAAGCTCGAAGCGGCCACCCACGTGCTCTGCGACGGCCTGGAAATGGCCGCGCGCGAGGCCGGCGTCGCCGTCACCACCACGCGCACCTGCGCCATGTTCGGCCTGTACTTCAACAGCGAGCCGGTGGAGACCTTCGCCCAGGCCGTGGCCAGCGACACCGCCGCCTTCAACCGCTTCTTCCACGCCATGCTCCGCCGCGGCGTGTACTTCGCGCCCTCGGCCTTCGAGGCCGGCTTCCTGTCCAGCGCCCATGGCGAGGCCGAACTGGCCCACACCATTGCCGCGGCGCGCGAAGCCTTCCGCGAAGTCGCCGCGGGGTGAGGCGGCCGGCGCTGCTGCTGTTCGACCTCGACGGCGTGCTGGCGCACTACGAACACGCGCCGCGCCTGCGCGCGCTGGCCGAACGCACCGGCGCCAGCGAGGCCGCGGTGGCCGAAGCGCTGTTCGAATCGGGCCTGGAGCGCGAGGCCGACCTGGGCCGCATCGACACCAACGGCGTGCTCGTGACGCTGGGTGAACGCCTGGGCGTGCCGGTGTCGCTGGACGACTGCCTGGCCGCCCGCGCCGCGGCCATGCGGGCCAACGATGCGGTGCTGGCGCTGGCCAGCGCCGCGGCCCGCCGGGCCAGGCTGGCCATCCTGACCAACAACGGCCTGATGCTGCGCGACCATTTCGAGACGATCTGTCCGCCGCTGGCGCCACTGTTCGCCGGCCGCGTGTTCTGCTCGGCGCAGTTCGGCCTGGCCAAGCCCGAGCCCGAACTCTTCCGGCGCTGCCTTGCGCAGCTGGGCGTCGCACCGGAGGAAGCCCTGTTCTTCGACGACAAGCCCGACAACGCCAAGGGCGCGCGCCGCGCCGGCCTGCGGGCGCACACTTACCGCGACGAGGCCGGGTTGCGCGCGCACCTGGTCGCACACGACCTCCTGGAGCCCTGACGATGAGCCGCATCGAAACCCTGGCCGTGCACGCCGGTGGCGAGCCCGACGAGACCACCGGCGCCGTGGTGCCGCCGATCCACCTGGCCACCACCTTCCGCCACGGCCCGGCCGGCGAACGGGTGGCCGGCTACGAGTACCAGCGCGAGTCCAACCCCACCCAGGACCGCCTCGAAACCGCGCTGGCCGCGCTCGAGAACGGCGCCGGCGCGCTGTGCTTCGGCTCGGGCATGGCCGCGATGGCGGGCCTGCTCGAGTCGCTGCCGGCCGGCAGCCACGTACTGATCCCGACCGACTGCTACACCGGCCTGCGCGCGCTGTCGGCCGAGTTCCTGCCCGAGCGCGGCATCCACGCCAGCGCGGTGGACATGGCCGACCTCGACGCCGTGCAGGCCGCGCTGCGCCCGGAAACGAAGCTTGTCTGGGCCGAAACGCCGTCCAACCCGCAGCTGCGCGTGAGCGACATCGCCGCGCTGGCGGCGCTGGCCCACGGCCACGGCGCCCTGCTCGCCTGCGACAACACCTTCGCCACGCCGGTGCTGCAGCGCCCGCTCGAACTCGGCGCCGACGTGGTGATGCATTCGACCACCAAGTACCTCGGCGGCCACAGCGACGTGATGGGCGGCGCCCTGGTGTTCGCCCGCCGCGACGACCTCTACGGACGCGTGTTCCACCGCCGACACGTCACCGGCGGCATCCTCGCGCCCTTCAGCGCCTGGCTGATCCTGCGCGGCTGCCGCTCGCTGCCCGCGCGCATGGCCTGGCACTGCGCCAACGCCCGCGCGCTGGCGGAGATGCTGGTGGCGCACCCGGCCGTGGAGGCCGTGCACTACCCCGGCCTGGCCTCGCACCCGGGCCACGCGGTGGCGGCGCGCCAGATGCGCGACGCCGGCGGCATGCTCAGCTTCCGCCTGCGCGGCGGCCGCGAGGCCGCGCTGGCCGTCGCCGGCGCGCTCGAGCTGGCGATCAACGCCACCTCGCTGGGCGGCCCGGAGACCTTGGTCGAGCACCGCGCCTCGATCGAAGGCGCGAACGCGGTGAGCCCGGCCAACCTGCTGCGCGTCTCGGTCGGCCTCGAGCACCGCGAGGACCTGCTGGCCGACTTCAGCCAGGCGCTGGCGCGGCTCGGCTGAGCCGCGCGCGTTTCACCACTGCCCGGTATTGGGCATCGAGGCCCAGGGCTCGGCCGGCGGCAGCGCGTCGCCGGCCTGCAGCAATTCGATCGAGATCTGGTCGGGCGAGCGCACGAAGGCCATGCGCCCGTCGCGCGGCGGGCGGTTGATGGTGACGCCGTGGGCCTGCAGGCGCTCGCAGGCCGCGTAGATGTCGTCCACGGCGAAGGCCAGGTGGCCGAAATTGCGGGCGCCGCCGTAGTCCTCGTCGTCGTAGTTGTAGGTCAGCTCCACCTCGGCCTCCGGGTTGGCCGGCGCGGCCAGGTAGACCAGGGTGAAGCGGCCCTGCGGATAGTCGCGGCGGCGCGTCTCCACCAGGCCCAGCGCGTCGCGGTAGAAGCGCAGCGAGGCCTCGAGGTCGCGCACGCGCACCATGGCATGCAGGTATTTCATCGGCGCAGGGCCTCCATCAGTTCGGGTTCGTCCAGGAACAGGTCGGGCAGCAGCGGCTGCGACGGGTCGACGGCATAGCCGCTGAAGTCGGTGACGCCGGCCTCGCGCAGCACAGGCTCGTCGACCAGGAAGTTCCCGCTGAAGCCTGCCGCCGGCCGCGTGAGCACGGCGTGCGCGGCGTCGGCCATGATCTGCGGCGTGCGGCACCTGGCCGGCTCGGTGCCCGGGATCATCTTCAGCGCATCGGTGGCGATCACCGTGCGCGGCCACAGCGCGTTCACCGCCACGCCGCGCGGACCGAACTCCGCCGCCAGGCCCAGCGTGACGAAGCTCATGCCCATCTTGGCCAGCGTGTAGCCGGTGTGCGGACCCCACCACTGCGGGTCGAGGTTGGGCGGCGGCGCCAGCGTGAGGATGTGCGGGTTGGCCGAGCGCAGCAGCCAGGGCAGCGCCACCTGCGAGCACAGGAAGGTGCCGCGGGCATTGACCTGCTGCATCAGGTCGAAACGCTTCATCGGCGTCTCGAGCGCACCCTTGAGCCAGATCGCGCTGGCGTTGTTGACCAGGATGTCGATACCGCCGAAGCGCTCGGCCGTGGCCGCCATCGCCGCCTGCACCTGCTCCTCCTCGCGGATGTCGCACTGCAGCGCCAGGCCCTGGCCGCCGGCGGCATCCACCGCCGCGGCGGCGCTGTGGATGGTGCCCGGCAGCTTGGGATTGGGCACGCCCGACTTGGCGGCGATGGCCACGTTGGCGCCGTCGCGGGCGGCGCGCACGGCGATGGCCAGTCCGATGCCGCGCGAAGCGCCGGTGATGAAGAGGGTCTTGCCGCGGAGGTCGGTCATGGCTGGCTCCTGAACTTTGGTCGAAGTGTAAACCGGCCGACTCGGTGGCCAGCCTATAATCCCGGCCCATGGATTCAGCCCGCCTGGAAGCCCTCGTCACCTGGATCGGCCAGAATCCGATCGCGGCGGGCATCGTCATCTTCCTGATCGCCTTCGGCGACGCGCTGGTCATCCTCGGCGTCGCCATCCCGGCCGTGCCGCTGCTGTTCGCCGTGGGCACGCTGGTGGGCCTGGGCCACGTGGACGGCACCTACGCGCTGGCCTGCGCCACGCTCGGCGCCTTCGCCGGCGACGGCGTGAGCTACTGGGTCGGCCGCCGCTTCGGCCCGCAGCTGCGCCAGCGCTGGCCCTTCCGCAACCATCCGCAGTGGCTCGAGCGCGGCGAGACCACCTTCCGCCGCCACGGCATGAAGTCGATCGTGATGGCGCGCTACGTCGGCGCGATCCGCCCCTTCGTGCCGGCCATCGCCGGCATGCTGGGCATGAAGCTGCGCCAGTACGTGCCCGCCAGCGGCTTCGCGGCCCTGGTGTGGTCGGCCACCTTCCTCGCGCCGGGCTGGGTGTTCGGCACCTCGCTCGACCTCGTGGCGGCCGTCGCCGGCCGGCTGTCGATCCTGCTGGCGGTGCTGCTGGTGCTGGTGGCGGCGATCTGGGCCATCGTGTTCTACCTCTGGCGCTGGCTCGGCGCCCACGCCACCGAAATGCTCGAGCGCGCGCTGGCCTGGTCGCACCGCCACCCGGTGCTGGGCCGCTATTCCGAGGCGCTGATCGATCCCAAGCGCCCGGAATCGGCCTCGCTGCTCCTGCTGGCCGCGGTGCTGGGCTTCGCGGGCTGGGGCTTTTTCAGCATCCTGATTTCGGTCGGCGGCGGCAGCGCGCCCTCGCAGCTCGACCTCACCGTGCACCAGCTGATGTTCGGCCTGCGCAACCCGCTGGCCGACATCCCGATGGCCTTCCTGGCCACGCTCGGCGACGCGGCGGTGCTGGCACCGGCGGTGGTGGCGGTGTTCGCCTGGCTGCTCTGGCGACGCCGCCACGTCGCCGCCTGGCACTGGCTGGCCGCGCCCGCCTTCGCGCTGGTGCTGACCTGGCTGCTGGGCTGGCTGCTCGACATGCCCAAGCCCCCGGCTTCGACCGCGGTGCCGGGCTTCAGCTTCCCCTCGGCGACGGTGACGCTGGCGACGGTGGTCTACGGCTTCTTCGCGGTGCTCATCGCGCGCGAGCTGCCGGGCCGCAACCGCGCCTGGCCCTACGTGGTGGCGGCGCTGGTGGTCGGCCTGCTCGGCTTCGCGCGCCTGTACCTGGGCGCGCACTGGCTCAGCGACGTGCTCGCCGGCACGCTGCTGGGCCTGCTGTGGGTCGCGGCCCTGGGCATCGCCTACCGCCGGCGCGTGGTGCGTTCGTTCTGGGTGCGCCCGATCGCCACGCTGTTCTTCGTCGCGGTGCTCGGCCTGGCCACCTGGCACGGCAGCCGCCAGGCCGACGACACGCTGGCGCGCTTCGATCCGCCGCACGCGCCGGCGCCGCTGGCGCTGGACGCCTGGTGGAGCGAGGACTGGCAGGCCTCCCTGCCCGCGCGCCGCAACGAGCTGCACGGGCGCGACGCCTGGCCGCTGAACGTGCAGTTCGCCGGCCCGCTCGATGCGCTGCGCGCCCGCCTCCTGCTCGCCGGCTGGCAGGACTACCGCACCGGCGGCTGGCAGGGCCTGCTGCAGACGATGGACAAGGATGCGACGCCGCTCGACCTGCCGGTGCTGCCCTCGATGCACCAGGGCCGCGCGGAAACGCTGGTGATGGTGCGGCGCGAGCCGGGCGGCGGGCAGATGATGGTGCTGCGCCTGTGGCACGGGCCGGTCGAACTGCAGCCGGGCGCGGTGCCGCTGTGGATCGGCAGCGTGCACAAACTCGAGTTCGCCCAGCGCCTGGACTTCTTCAGCTACTGGCGCGTGATGCCCGGCGAAGACGCCCTGCTCGAGCCCCTGCGCGCCGACCTCGGCGATCTCGACGCCACCATCGAACCCCGCCGCGACGACCAGCAACCCGTCCTCCGCGCCCGCGCGCCCTGACGCCCTCCCCGCAGGAGCGCCTTCAGGCGCGAATCCTTTGCTTTTGGTGCCGGGATCGTTCCCGGCAGCGGGCCGCCGCACGAGAAGTCCCCAGTCCGGACACGCCGCAAGTACGTCCATGTAGGCTCGTCGTCGACATCCCTGTCTCCGACGGTCCGGCCTGGGGACTTCTCATGCGACGACCCGCGCGTGGAATCAGGGCCGGATTGGCAAACCTGGAATCGATCCTCCGGCCCAAGTCCCTCGCGGTCCGTCGTACGCGCAGAGCTTTGCCGGGGTTTCGAAAACATGGACGTTTTCGAAAAGCCTACATGGACGTATTCACGGCGTCCCCGGCAAAGCTCTGCGCGTACGGCGGACCTTCGCTGGAAACTCGCCCGGCGCCAAAAGGCCGAAGGGCAAAAGATTCGCGCCTGAAGGCGCTCCTACGGCTGCCTATTCGGGCTGGAAGTCGGGGAGGCGGACGATGAGTTGCTGCAGGCGCGCGTGCGGGTCGGGCTCCTGGAGCAGGGCGAGGCGCTCGGCAGGCGCGAGCGGGAGCCAGTCGGCGAGGCGCCAGCCCACCCAGGTGGCGTCGGCGAGCAGGCCCTTGCCGATGCCCTCGTGCTCGATGCCGGCCTTGTCGAGGATGCGCGCCAGCAGCACCGACAACAGCGCGTGCTCGTCGCGCAGCGGCTGCGGCGCCGGCTCTTCGAGCCACTGCACGTCGCCGAGCACCAGGCCGTCGTCGCGCACGCGGGTGCGCTCGACGCGAAAGCGCCGGCGGCCCTCCACCGTCAGGCCCAGCAGCCCGTCGTCGGTGAGCGAGAAATCCACGATCGCCGCCTCGGTGCCGTGCGTGGCCGGGATGGCCGGCTCGCCCGCCTCGCGGCCGGCCAGGATCAGGCAGATGCCGAAGCCCTCGCCGCTGCGGCCGCAGCGCTTGACCAGGTCGAGGTAGCGCGGCTCGAAGATGCGCAGCGACAGCTGGCCGCCCGGCAGCAGCACCGTGCCGAGCGGAAACAGCGGCAGCTCGGCCAGCGCCACCGCTCAGCCCGCCAGCTGCGCCAGGAAGCGGCGCGGCGCGCCGTCGAAGCCGCCGTTGGACATGAACACCACGTGGTCGCCGGCGCGGCAGCGGCGGGCCAGCGCGACCAGCAGCGCGTCGGCGTCGGGCACGGTTTCGCCCTCGCCGCGCAGCGCCGCCACCACCTTGCCGCCGTCCCAGGCCAGCTCCGGACGGTGCAGGAACACCACCGCGTCGGCCTCGGCCAGCGAGGGCGCGATCTGGTCGGCGTGCGCGCCCAGGCGCATCGAATTGCTGCGCGGCTCCATCGCCACCAGGATGCGCGCCGCGCCCACGCGCGCGCGCAGACCCTCGAGCGTGGTGCGGATGGCGGTGGGATGGTGCGCGAAATCGTCGTACACGGTGATGCCGGCGCGCTCGCCGAGCACCTCCAGCCGGCGCTTGACGCTGACGAATTCCGACAGCGCCGGGATGGCGCGCGCCAGGTCGGCGCCCACGGCACTGGCGGCGGCGATGGCCGCCAGCGCGTTCATCACGTTGTGGCGGCCCACCAGCGACCAGCGTACCGTGCCCACGCGGGCGCCACGGTGGAGCACGTCGAAATGGGTGCCGTCGGCGGCCTGCAGGGTCGCGGTCCAGTCGAAGCCGCCGTCGAGGCCGAAGGTTTCCACCGGCGTCCAGCAGCCCATGGCCAGCACCTCGGCCAGCGCCTTTTCCTCACCGTTGACGATCAGCCGGCCGCGGCGCGGCACCGTGCGCACGAGGTGGTGGAACTGGCGCTGGATGGCGGCCAGGTCCGGGAAGATGTCGGCGTGGTCGTACTCGAGGTTGTTGAGGATGGCCACCACCGGCCGGTAGTGCACGAACTTGCTGCGCTTGTCGAAGAAGGCCGTGTCGTACTCGTCGGCCTCGACCACGAACTCGCGGCCGCCGCCCAGGCGGGCCGAGACGCCGAAGTTCTCCGGCACGCCGCCGACCAGGAAGCCCGGGGCGCGTCCGGCGGCTTCGAGCAGCCAGGCCAGGATCGAGGTGGTGGTGGTCTTGCCGTGGGTGCCGGCCACGGCCAGCGTCTCGCGGCCGGGCAGCACGTTCTCGCTCAGCCACTGCGCGCCGGAGATGTAGCGAAGGCCGGCGTCGAGCACGTGCTCCACCGCCGGGTTGCCGCGCGAGAGCGCGTTGCCCACGACGACTTCGTCGGTGCCGTCGGTGATGTGGGCCGGGTCGTAGCCCTTCGAGAGCGTGATGCCCAGCTGCTCGAGCTGGGTGGACATGGGCGGGTACACGGCCTGGTCGCTGCCGTCGACCGCATGGCCGAGCTCGCGCGCCAGGGCGGCGACGCCGCCCATGAAGGTGCCGCAGATTCCGAGGATGTGCAGCTTCACGGCGGGCCGGGGCCCGTCAGCCGAGGTCGGGGGTGGGCGCCAGGGCCTCGACGATGCGCTGGAACACTTCGTCCATCGTGCCCACGCCGTCCAGGTGCACCAGGCGGCCGGACTGGCGATAGAACTCCACCACCGGCGCGGTCGCCTCGTCGTAGATCTTCAGGCGGTTGCGCACGGCCTCGGGGGTGTCGTCGGCGCGGCCTTCGACCTGGGCGCGGCCGGCGAGGCGGCCGATGAGCAGCTCGGTATCCACGTCCAGCTGCACGGCCACGTCCACCGGCTGGTGCAGGCGGGCGAGCAGGGTGTCGAGGGCGTTGGCCTGGGCCAGGTTGCGCGGGTAGCCGTCGAGGATGAAGCCGTTGCCGGTGTCGCCGGCGGTCAGGCGCTCCTCGAGCATGCCCAGCACGATCTCGTCGGACACCAGTCCGCCGGACTCCATCACGGCCTTGGCCTGCAGGCCCAGCGGGGTGCCGGCCCGGACCGCGGCCCGGAGCAGGTCACCGGTGGAGATGTGCGGCACCTGCAGGTGCTCGCGGAGCCTGGCGGCCTGCGTGCCCTTGCCCGAACCGGGCGCGCCGAGAAGTACCAGTCGCATGCTGCTTGAACCCCTATAAACAAGGACGCACGGCACCGTCCCGACCCCGTTTGGCTATAGTGGGGCCGCCGACAGGCCGTGCGGACTGTGAAACGCTACTGGCCGGGCCGCGACAAGTCAAACCAAAGGCAAGGAAACCATGGGCAAGGGAACGCTCCTGTACGCACAGTCCGGCGGGGTCACCGCCGTCATCAACGCCACCGCCGGGGCCGTGATCCAGGCCGCCCGGGCCCGCCGGGTCAAGGTCCTGGCCGCCCGCAACGGCATCCTCGGGGTGCTCCGCGAGGAGCTGGTGGACACCTCCAAGGAAACCGCCGCCGCCATCCGCGGCCTGGCCCATACCCCGGGCGGGGCCTTCGGCTCCTGCCGCTACAAGCTCAAGTCGCTCGAAGCCGACGCCGCCAAGTACGCGCGCGTGCTCGAGGTGCTCAAGGCCCACGACGTGCGCTGGTTCCTCTACAACGGCGGCAACGACTCGGCCGACACCGCGCTCAAGCTCTCGCAGCTGGCCCGGGCCTCGGGCTACCCGCTCACCTGCATCGGCGTACCCAAGACGGTCGACAACGACCTGGTGGTGACCGACTGCTGCCCCGGCTTCGGCTCGGCCGCCAAGTACACCGCCGTCTCGGTGGCGGAGGCCGCGCTGGACGTGGCCGCGATGGCCGACACCTCCACCAAGGTGTTCGTCTATGAAGTGATGGGCCGCCACGCCGGCTGGCTGGCGGCCGCCGCCGGCCTGGCCGGCGAAGGCAAGGACGATGCGCCGCACATCATCCTGTTCCCGGAGGTGCCCTGGGACGAGGCGGCGTTCCTGGCGAGGGTGAAGGCCACGGTCGAGCGCGTGGGCCACTGCGTGGTGGTGGTGTCGGAAGGCCTGCACCACGCCGACGGCCGCTTCGTGGCCGACGCCGGCGGCGGCAAGGACGCCTTCGGCCACAGCCAGCTCGGCGGCGTGGGCCCGCTGCTGGCCGGCCTCGTCAAGGACCAGCTGGGCCTGAAGGTGCACTGGACCGTGCCCGACTACCTGCAGCGCTCGGCCCGGCACGTGGCCTCGAAGACCGACCTGGCGCACGCCCAGGCCGTGGGCCAGGCCGCGGTGGAGTACGCGCTCAAGGGCCTCAACGGCGTGATGCCGGCGATCGTGCGCACCTCCGACAGCCCCTACCGCTGGAAGGTGGTGCCGGCGCCGCTGGCCGACATCGCCAACCGCGAGAAGAAGATGCCCAAGGGCTTCATCCGCCGCGACGGCTACGGCATCACCGCCGCCTGCCGCCGCTACCTGACCCCGCTGGTGCGCGGGGAAGCGCCGCCGCCCTACCGCGCCGACGGCCTGCCCGACTACGTCAAGCTCAAGCTGCACCCGGTGCCGAAGAAGCTACCCGCCTTCGGCTGAGCCGCGCCAAACAAGGCCACCCCCGTCGCCGGGGGTGGCCTTTTTCGTGCGCGAAAGCTGTTATGGCGCCCCCCTCGCCCCTTTGCCATACTCGGGAAGGGCGGCCAGTCGGCCGCTTACGTTTGTTCGCTGTTTGACTCTGGGGAGGGTTGGCATGTTTGAGCAGTACGGACTACATCTCGCGATCGCCTGTGCGGTGGTCGCCATCCTTTACGGCATCGTGGTCGCGAAGTGGATCGTCGGCCAGCCGGCCGGCAACGAACGCATGCAGCAGATCGCCGCGGCCATCCAGGAGGGCGCGGGGGCCTACCTGCGGCGCCAGTACCTGACCATCGCCATCGTCGGCGTGGTGCTGTTCCTGGTCATCGGCTTCCTGCCGGCGCTGGGCTGGCCCACGGCGATCGGCTTCGCGATCGGCGCCATCCTGTCGGGCGCCGCCGGCTTCATCGGCATGTTCGTCTCGGTGCGCGCCAACGTGCGCACCGCGCAGGCGGCCACGGTGGGCCTGAACGAGGCGCTCAACGTCAGCTTCAAGGGCGGCGCCATCACCGGCATGCTGGTCGTGGGCCTGGGCCTGCTGGGCGTGGCCGGCTACTTCTGGTTCGTCTCGGGCGGCAGCGCCGCCGACGGCGCCTCGGTGAACGCGGCCCTGCAGCCGATGATCGGCCTGGCCTTCGGTTCCTCGCTCATCTCGATCTTCGCGCGCCTGGGCGGCGGCATCTTCACCAAGGGCGCCGACGTCGGTGCCGACCTGGTGGGCAAGGTCGAAGCCGGCATCCCCGAGGACGACCCGCGCAACCCGGCGGTGATCGCCGACAACGTGGGCGACAACGTCGGCGACTGCGCCGGCATGGCCGCCGACCTGTTCGAGACCTACGCGGTGACGGTGATCGCGGCGATGCTCATCGCCGGCATCTACTTCGGCGACTACGGCTGGAATGGCGTGCTCTACCCGATGGTGCTGGGCGCGGTGTCCATCGTCGCCTCGATCATCGGCACCTTCTTCGTGAAGGTGAGCGCGGGCGGCAAGATCATGAACGCGCTCTACCGCGGCCTGGCGGTGTCGGGCGTGCTGGCGGCGGTGGCGTTCTACTTCGTCAGCACCCAGCTCTTCGCCGACGCGCTGGCGATGCCGCTGTTCTGGTGCGCGCTGATCGGCCTGGCGCTGACGGCGGCGATGGTGGTGATCACCGAGTACTACACCGCCACCGAGTACGCACCCGTGCGGCAGGTGGCCAAGGCCTCCGAGACCGGCCATGGCACCAACGTCATCGCCGGCCTGGCCGTGTCGATGAAGTCGACCGCGGCGCCGGTGCTGGCCGTGGCCCTTGCGATCTGGAGCTGCTACGAGCTGGCGGGCCTGTTCGGCATCGCCATCGCGGCGACCTCGATGCTGTCGATGGCGGGCATGATCGTGGCGCTCGACGCCTACGGCCCGATCACCGACAACGCCGGCGGCATCGCCGAGATGTCGGGCATGGACAAGGAGATCCGCAAGACCACCGACGCCCTGGACGCCGTGGGCAACACCACCAAGGCGGTGACCAAGGGCTACGCGATTGGTTCGGCGGGCCTGGCCGCGCTGGTGCTGTTCGCCGACTACGCGCACAAGCTCAACGAGAAGACCGCGGCCGCCGGCGAGGCGGTCAACTTCTCGATCGACCGCCCCGACGTGCTGATCGGCCTGCTGATCGGTGGCCTGATCCCCTACCTGTTCGGCGCCTACGCCATGCAGGCGGTGGGCCGCGCCGCTGGTTCGGTGGTGGAGGAAGTGCGCCGCCAGTTCCGCGACATCAAGGGCATCATGGACGGCACCGGCAAGCCGGAGTACGACAAGGCCGTGGACCTGCTGACCAAGGCGGCCATCCGCGAGATGATCCTGCCCTCGATGCTGCCGCTGTTCGTGCCGGTGCTGGTGGGCCTGGTCCTCGGCCCGGCGGCGCTGGGTGGCCTGCTGATGGGCACCATCGTGACCGGCCTGTTCGTGGCCATCTCGATGTGCACCGGCGGCGGCGCCTGGGACAACGCCAAGAAGTACATCGAGGAAGGCCACCACGGCGGCAAGGGCAGCGAGGCCCACAAGGCCGCGGTCACCGGCGACACCGTCGGCGACCCGTACAAGGACACCGCTGGCCCGGCCGTGAACCCGCTGATCAAGGTCACCAACATCGTGGCCCTGCTGCTGATCCCGCTGCTGTAAGCGACGAGGCTGCAAAAGGAAAACCCCGGCTCCGGCCGGGGTTTTTCCTTCCAGGGTCCCGATTCAGGAGCCCCCTTGGTAAGGGGGCGCGCCGAAGGCGCGGGGATTGGAGGGAATGAGCCGGGGTCCACGTTTCGCGCAGCGAATCGTGGGAGATCTGAGCGAATAGCTCAGATCTGCGGGACTTCCTGGAGCAGGAGGATCAGCGCATCGCGCACCCGCCGCCGCAGGTCCACGAACAGCGTGTCCACCGCCTCGGTCTGCAGCTGCGCGTCCTCGAGGTGCTCGAGAGCGTGGCAGGCGTCCACCAGGCTGGTGGCGCCCATGGCCAGGGCGGCCGAGCGCAGGTAGTGCGCGGCCTTGCCCAGGGCGTCGGCGTCGCCGGCGGCCTGGGCGGCTTCCATCTTCCTCACCAGGTCGGGCGCCTCGTGCACGAACATGCGCACGAACTCGCTGAAGGCCCCGGGGCGGTCCCGGTCGAGCATGCGCAGCAATTCCAGCGCCTTGGGGTCGAGCAGGGATTGCGCTGCCATGGCGGGGTTTTCCAAGGGACCAGCCGGCATTCTCGCCGCTGCCCACGGCCCTGCCTAGCCCCCGGTTTCTCGGGCCCTCCCGCGGACGGTGTATCCTTGCGCCCCCCACGCAAGCCCTCCCCCGGGCGGATTCAGGAGTTTTCCCCCATGGCCCTAGACCTGGTGCCCACCGGCCGCGACGTGCCGAACGAAATCAACGTCGTCATCGAGATCCCCAAGGACGCCGAGCCCGTCAAGTACGAAGTCGACAAGGCCACCGGCGCCATCTTCGTGGACCGCATCCTGTCCACGCCCATGCGCTACCCCTGCAACTACGGCTACGTGCCCCACACCCTGTGCGGCGACGGCGACCCGGTGGACGTGCTGGTCATCCTGCCGCTGAGCCTGATCCCCGGCTCGGTGATCCGCTGCCGCCCGGTGGGCCTGCTGAAGATGAAGGACGAGGCCGGCGAAGACACCAAGCTGCTGGCCGTGCCGGTGGACAAGGTGTTCTCGGGCTATTCGCACATCCACGACATCGACCAGGTCAGCCAGCACTGGCTCGACCGCATCGGCCACTTCTTCGAGCACTACAAGGACCTGGAGAAGGGCAAGTGGGTCAAGCTCGACGGCTGGGAGGGCGCCGAAGCGGCCCGCCGCGAGATCGTCGATTCGGTCCAGCGCTTCAACGACAGCCCCGAGAAGCTCAACTACTGATCCCCGCCTCGCCCCGAAGCCGCCGGCTCCTGCCGGCGGCTTCGTCGTTCAGGTTGACCGGCCTGGCTGAATGTGACGCACATCACGGTTTGATTTTCCCGTGACGCAGGTAGCAGGATGAGTTCCCCCCACCCTGCATGGAGCCCCCCGCCATGTCACTTCGCAGACTTCTGCTTCCTTCCCTGGTCGCCGCCGCCCTGCTCTCGGCGCCGCCCGCCTTCCCGGAAGACACGCCCGACGACATCGACGTCGTCGAATCGGCCAGCGTACCGAAGGACCGCCTGGTGGACCGCTACACCGAACTGGCCGGCTCGCCCGAAGCGGCCGCGGCGCTCGTCGATGCGCTGCGCGCCGGCGAGGACTTCACCGTCACCCAGACGACGGAGGTCGACAACGGCGACGGCACCACCACCACCACGACCTCGGACATCGTCATCGCCAACCCCGCTGGCCCGATGGGCTGGGGCAATGTGAACATCACGCTGTCGCTGGCGCAGGCCCTGCTCGAGTCAGGCGCGTATCCGGACCTGCAGTCGGCGCTCACCGGCGTCGAGACCACGGTGACCAACGAGGACGGCACCACGACCGTCACCTCCGAAGGCGGCGTGTTGGCCCTGCGTGCCGACGGCATGGGCTGGGGCCAGATCGCCAACGAGCTGGGCTTCCGGCTCGGCGACCTCGTGAGCGCGTCCAACCGCAGCGAGCGAGCCGCGGCCCGCGTGAACGATGGCACCGCCGGCCGTGCAGCCCGCGAGGAGCGCGTGGCGAGGGCGGACCGCCCCGCCCGGCCCGAGCGCGCCGAGCGCCCGGAGCGCCCGGACCGTCCGGAGCGCCCTGAGAAGCCGGAGCGGCCCGAGCGCCCCGAGCGCGGCGGTCGCCCCTGATCCACGGCCAATGAACGTTCCCGGGGCCCTGCGCCCCGGGACGACACTCCCGAGGGAACTCCCATGCTTCGACCCACCCTTTGTGCCGCACTGGCGCTGGCCGCCTGCGGCGCGCACGCGGACGACGGCCTGAGCCTGTCCGTCGGCGCTGATTTCAGCAGCGGCGAATACGGCAGCGACACCACCACCGATATCTTCTCCCTGCCGTTCACTGCCAAGGTGACCCGCGGCGACTGGACCTTCAAGGCCAGCCTGCCCTGGCTGCGCATCGACGGTGATCCGAACGTGCTGCCCGGCGTGGGCGCCGTCGCCAACAGCAACCCGAAGGGCCGCGGCCGCGGCAATGGCGGCAGCGCGCCACCCCCGGACGCGCCCGAGTCGGGGAGCGCCTCGGGCATCGGCGACCTGCGCCTCTCCGCGACCTATGCCTTCGATACCGGTGGCCCGCTCGGCGTGGACCTCACCGCGAACGTGAAGCTCGCCACGGCCGACGAGGACAAGGGCCTGGGGACCGGCGCCACGGACTACGGCCTCGCGCTGGACCTCTACCGCGACTTCAACGGCACCACCGTCTTCGGCGGCGTCGCCTACACGGTGCTCGGTGACTCGGACTTCATCGACGTCGACAGCGTCGCGGGCGCCAATCTCGGCGCCAGCCGCAAGCTCGGCGCGGGCAGCCTCGGCCTGTCCTACGAGTGGCGACAGGCCGCCTCCGACGGATTCGACGACCGCAGCGAACTCATGGCCTTCTACAGCGCCCGGACCAGCAACGACCACCGCTGGCAGGTCTATGCGCTGGCGGGGTTGTCGGACGGCAGTCCGGACGTCGGCGTGGGCTTCAGCTACACCATCGCCTACTGAGCCCCCGGGCCAGCGCTCAGCTCACCCGGCGCCGGCAGGTGAGCCGGGCCTCCAGCACCAGCCGGCCGGTGTCGGGGTCCGTCCCGAGCCGGTCGGGGTGCGCGATGTCGGGCGCGTGCCAGCGCCCGCCGTCGAAGACCACCAGCCGGTTGTAGCGCGCCGGCACCCGCACCGCCTCGTCGTCATCGAGCACGGGGGCGGCCGGGAACACCAGCCCGCCGCTGGCCGGGTCTTCCGACAGGAACAGCACCGCCAGCGCCGTGCCCTGCCCCGGCTCGGCCGCGGAGGCACGCACCGGCGCCAGCGGCGGCGCGGTGGCCAGCGACAGCCAGGCCTGCACGTCCACCACCCGGCGAAACCCCAGCCGGTCGCGCAGGTACTCGGAGAAATACAGCGCGATGGGCGTCGCGTACTGCGGCGGCAGCGCGATGCGCTGCACCGGATAGCCGGCCAGCCGGTCCGGGCGGAATTCCCCGGCATGCAGGCGCGCCGTATTGCGCCAGCGCTGCGGCGCGGCCAGCGCCTCGTCCACCACCAGGGCCGTGGCCCCGCCGGGCAAGGCCAGGGCCTCGATGCGCGGACGGGGCTTGAACACGGTGGCTACCTCACTCGCGGTGGTACACCTGCGCGCCCTGGGCGCGGAACTCGGCCGCTTTCTCGGCCAGGCCTTCCTCCAGCGCCCGGGCCTCGTCGGCGACCCCCTTGGCGGCAGCATACTCGCGCACGTCCTGGGTGATCTTCATCGAGCAGAAGTGCGGGCCGCACATCGAGCAGAAATGCGCGACCTTGTGCGCGTCCTTGGGCAGGGTCTCGTCGTGGTATTCGCGCGCCCGCTCCGGGTCCAGGCCCAGGTGGAACTGGTCCTCCCAGCGGAACTCGAAGCGCGCCTTGCTCAGCGCGTTGTCGCGGGCCTGGGCGCCGGGGTGGCCCTTGGCCAGGTCGGCGGCGTGGGCGGCGATGCGGTAGGCCATCAGGCCCTCGCGCACGTCGGCCTTGTTGGGCAGGCCCAGGTGCTCCTTGGGCGTGACGTAGCAGAGCATGGCGGTGCCGAACCAGCCGATCATGGCCGCGCCGATGGCGCTGGTGATGTGGTCGTAGCCCGGCGCGATGTCGGTGGTCAGCGGGCCGAGCGTGTAGAACGGCGCTTCGCCGCACTCGCGCAGCTGCTTGTCCATGTTTTCCTTGATCAACTGCATCGGCACGTGGCCGGGGCCTTCGATCATGGTCTGCACGTCGTGCTTCCAGGCGATCTTCGTGAGCTCGCCCAGGGTCTCGAGCTCGCCGAACTGGGCGGCGTCGTTGGCGTCGGCGATCGAGCCCGGGCGCAGGCCGTCGCCCAGCGAGAAGCTGACGTCGTAGGCCTTCATGATCTCGCAGATTTCCTCGAAGTGCGTGTAGAGGAAATTCTCCCGGTGGTGGGCCAGGCACCACTTGGCCATGATCGAGCCGCCGCGGCTGACGATGCCGGTGACGCGCCGGGCCGTCAGCGGCACGTAGCGCAGCAGTACGCCGGCGTGGATGGTGAAGTAGTCCACGCCCTGCTCGGCCTGCTCGATGAGCGTGTCGCGGAAGATCTCCCAGGTCAGCTCCTCGGCCTTGCCGTCCACCTTCTCCAGCGCCTGGTAGATCGGCACCGTGCCGATCGGCACCGGCGAATTGCGGATGATCCACTCGCGGGTTTCGTGGATGTGCTTGCCGGTGCTCAGGTCCATCACCGTGTCGGCGCCCCAGCGGATGGCGTAGACCAGCTTCTCCACTTCCTCGGCGATGCCCGACGACACCGCGGAGTTGCCGATGTTCGCGTTCACCTTGGTCAGGAAGTTGCGGCCGATGATCATCGGCTCGATTTCCGGGTGGTTGATGTTGGCCGGGATGATGGCGCGGCCGCGGGCGACCTCGTCGCGCACGAACTCGGGCGTGATGAGCTTGGGCAGGTTGGCGCCGAAGGACTCGCCGGCGTGCTGGCGCAGCAGGTGCGCCTCGCGGATGGCCTCGATGCGCTGGTTCTCGCGGATGGCGATGTACTCCATCTCCGGCGTGACGATGCCGCGGCGCGCGTAGTGCATCTGGCTGACGTTGCGGCCGGCCAGGGCCCGGCGCGGCGGGCGCAGGCCGGCGAAGCGCACGGCGTCGAGCCTGGGGTCGGCGGCGCGGGCGCGGCCGAACTCGCTGCTCAGGCCCTCGAGCGGGGCGCAGTCGCCGCGCTCGGCGATCCAGGCCGCGCGCAGGGCCGGCAGGCCGGTGGCGAGGTCGATGCGCGCGTCCGGATCCGTATACGGGCCCGAGGTGTCGTAGACGGTGAAGGGCGCGTTCGGCTCCTGCACGCCGTACATGCGCGGCGTCGGCGAGAGCGCGATCTCGCGCATCGGCACCTTCAGGTCGGGGCGCGAGCCCTCGACGTGGACCTTGCGCGAGCCCGGGATCGGGCGGGTGACTTCCTCGGAAAGCTGCTGGGCCTGGCGCAGCAGCTCGGTGGGCAGGGCATTCATGGCATTCGTCCTTTGCGCGCGCCCCCGGCGGGGGTGCTGGAACGAAGCGGCGGCGCCGGGCGCGGGCACGGGGCCGGCACCACGAAGCTTCCCTACGCCGGTATCAGCCGGATCAGGTTCAAAGGGTATGTCTCAGCCCGCATCCCGCCGGGCACCCCCGCTTCCGGCCGCCATTGAACCACGTTCGCCGCCGCCCGGGGAGCACTCCCGCGCCGGTCAGGCGCGGGCGGGGTTGGGGACGCGGAACCAGGCGGCGTAGAGGGCCGGCAGGAACAGCAAGGTCAGGGCGGTGGCGACGATCAGGCCGCCCATGATGGCCACGGCCATCGGGCCGAAGAACACGCTGCGCGAGAGCGGGATCATCGCCAGCACCGCCGCCAGGGCCGTGAGCACGATCGGGCGGAACCGGCGCACCGTCGCGTCCACCACCGCGCGGGCCGGCGGGCTGCCGGCGGCGATGTCCTGCTCGATCTGGTCCACCAGGATCACCGAGTTGCGCATGATCATGCCGCTGAGCGCGATCGTGCCCAGCATCGCCACGAAGCCGAACGGCACCCGGAACACCAGCAGGAACAGCACCACGCCGATCAGCCCCAGCGGCGCCGTCAACGCCACCATCAGCGTGCGCGGGAAGCTGCGCAGCTGCAGCATCAGCAGGGTGATCACCACGAACACGAACAGCGGCACGCCCGCGGCCACCGAGCGCGAGCCACGGCCCGAGTCCTCCACCGTGCCGCCGGTCTCGAGCAGGTAGCCCGGCGGCAGCATGGCGCGCACGTCCTCGAGCGCGGGCAGGATCTCGCCGGTCACCGTCGGCGGCGTCACGTCGCCATAGATGTCGGCGCGGACCGTCACCGTCGGCAGCCGGTTGCGGTGCCAGATGATGCCGTCCTCGAAACCGTGCTCGAGCGTGGCGATCTGCGACAGCGGCACCGCCCGGCCATCGCCTGCCGGCACCGCCAGGCTGCCCAGCAGCGACAGCCGTTCGCGTTCCTCGGCCGGGCCGCGCAGCAGGATCTCGATCTGCTCGTTGCCCTCGCGGTAGCTGCTCACCGTCGTGCCCGAGAGCGAGCCGCGCAGGAAGGCCGCCACCTGCGCGGAACTCACGCCCAGCACGCGCGCCCGCTCCTGGTCGATCTGCAGGCGCACCACCTTGCTCGGCTCGTCCCAGTCGAGGTTGACGTTGGTGACGTGCGGGTTGGCGCGCACCCGCGCGGCCACCTCGCGCGCCAGGCGCCGCACCTCGTCCACGTGTTCGCCCGAGACCCGGAACTGGATCGGGAAGCCCACCGGCGGCCCGTTCTCCAGGCGCTGCACGCGCGCCTGCACGTCGCTGAAGCGCTCCTCGAACAGGCCGATCAGCCAGCCGCGCAGCCGCTCGCGCGCCTGGATGTCGGGCGTGAGGATGACGAACTGGGCGAAGTTGGCCTGCGGCAGCTTCTGGTCCAGCGGCAGGTAGAAGCGCGGGCTGCCCGAGCCCACGTAGGCCACGTAGCTCTCCACGTCGTCCTGCCCCTTGAGCGCCTCCTCCAGGCGCGCGGCGACCCGCTCGGTGGCCTGCAGCGACGAACCCTCGGCCAGCTCGAGGTCCACCATCAGCTCCAGCCGGGTCGAGGACGGGAAGAACTGCTGCGGCACGAAGCGGAACATCGCCACGCTCAGCGCGAACGCCGCCACCGTCACCGCGATCACCAGGCCACGGTGGCGCACGCACCACACCACCGTCGCGCGCACGCGCTGGTAGAAGGGCGTGGTGTAGGGGTCGTGGTGCTTGCCGCCGCCGCCCACCGGCTTCGGGTCGGGCAGCAGCTTGTCGCCCAGGTAGGGGATGAACAGCACCGCCGCGATCCAGGACACGATCAGCGCGATCGTCACCACCTGGAAGATCGAACGCGTGTACTCGCCCGTGCTCGAAGCCGCGGTGGCGATGGGCAGGAAGCCCGCGGCCGTCACCAGGGTGCCGGTGAGCATCGGGAAGGCGGTGGATTTCCACATGAAGGCGGCGGCGCGCAGGCGGTCGTAGCCCTGCTCCATCTTCACCGCCATCATCTCGACCGCGATGATCGCGTCGTCCACCAGCAGGCCCAGCGCCAGCACCAGGGCACCGAGCGAAATCTTGTGCAGGCCGATGTCGAAGTAGTCCATCACCGCGAAGGTCATCGCCAGCACCAGCGGGATCGAAAGCGCCACCACCAGGCCGGTGCGGAAACCCAGCGAGAAGAAGCTCACCACCAGCACGATCAGCACCGCCTCGGTGAGCACGCGCACGAACTCGGCCACCGAACTGCGCACGGCCTTGGGCTGGTCGGAGACCTTGGCCAGGGTCATGCCCACCGGCAGGTCCTTCTGCAGGCGCGCGAACTCGGCGTCGAGCACCTCGCCCAGGCGGATGATGTCGCCGCCGCTGCGCATGGCCACGGCGATGCCGATGGCGTTCTCGCCCATGAAGCGCATGCGCGGCGCCGCCGGGTCGGCGAAGCCACGGTGGACCTCGGCCACGTCGCCCAGGCGGAAGCTGCGGTCGCCGACGCGGATGGGGAAGTCGCGGATTTCCTCCACGCTGTCGAAGCGGCCCGAAACCCGCAGCTGGACGCGGTCGCTGGGCGTCTCGAAGAAGCTGGCCGGCGCCACCGCGTTCTGCTCGTCGATGGCCCGCTGCACGCGCTCGAGCGGCACGCCAAGCGTGGCGAGCTTGGTGTTCGACAGCTCGATCCAGATCTTCTCGTCCTGCAGGCCGACCAGCTCGATCTTGCCCACGTCGGGCACCCGGTGCAGCTCGAGCTCGATGCGCTCGGCATAGTCCTTGAGCGTGGCGTAGTCGAAGCCTTCGCCCGTGAGCGCGTAGATGTTGCCGAAGGTGTCGCCGAACTCGTCGTTGAAGAACGGCCCCACCACGCCCTGCGGCAGCGTGTGCCGAATGTCGCCCACCTTCTTGCGCACGTCGTACCACAGCGCCGGCAGCTCGCTGGAGACCATCGAATCGCGCGACATCAGCATCACCAGGCTCTCGCCGGCGCGCGAGTAGGAGCGCACGAACTCGTAGCGCCCGGTCTCCATCACTTCCTTCTCGATCTTGTCGGTGACCTGGCGCGCCACTTCCTCGGCCGTGGCACCGGGCCACATCGTGCGCACCACCATGATCTTGAAGGTGAAGGGCGGGTCCTCGGACTGGCCCAGGTTCTGGTAGCTGGTGATGCCCAGCAGCGCCAGCACCAGCATGGCGTAGAGCACCAGCGAGCGATTGCGCAGCGCCCACTCGGAGAGGTTGAAGCGGCTGTCCATGGCGACCTCAGTCCGCGCTGGCGGCGGCGAGCTGGAGCGGACGGTTCTCGTCGTCGATGGGCCGGACCCGCTGGCCCTCGAGCAGCAGGTGCACGCCCGCGGCCACCACCCACTCGCCGGGCTGCAGGCCGCCGGTCACGGGCACCGAGGACTCGCCGTAGGCCCCGACCTGCACCGGCCGCAGCGACACCGTCAGCGCCGCCGGATCGACCACCCACAGCGCCGCGGCGCCGTCCTTTTCGTAAAGCGCCGAGAGCGGCACCGTCACCACCGCGTCGTCGCCGCCGTTGGCGTACACGCGGGCGCTCTGGCCGAGGTCCACGACCGCCTCGCCCGGATCGAAGGCCACGCGCGCGGCGAAGGTGCGGGCCTGCGGGTCGGCCGCGGGCGCGATCTCGCGCAGCTGGCCGGGGAAGCGCTGGCCCGGCAGCGACCACAGCTCGACCACCAGCGGCCGGCCGACCGGGAAGGCCGAGGCCTCGCGCTCGGGAATGGAGATGGCCACTTCGCGCGGGCCGTCCTCGGCCAGCACGAACACGCTCTGCCCGGCGGCCACCACCTGCCCGGCCTCGGCCAGGCGCTGGGCGACCAGGCCATCGGCCGGCGCGCGCAGCACCGCGTAGTCGGCCTGGTTCACCGACACCCGGGCCTGGGCGCGGGCCTGGCGCACGCGCGCTTCGGCGGCGTCGTACTGCGACTTGCGCGCATCGTAGAGCGATCGGCTGACCAGCTGCTGGTCGAGCAGCTGCTGGTAGCGGTCGAGCTCGGACTTCGCCAGCGCCAGGTCGGCTTCGGCGGAGGCCAGCTGGGCCTGCGCGGCCTCGCGCTGCAGGGCCACGTCGGAGGCATCGAGCTCGGCGAGTGCCTGCCCGGCCTTCACCCGCTCGCCCACCTCGACCTGGCGGCGCGCGATCTTGCCGCCGATGCGGAAGGCCAGCGCCGGCTCGTGCCGCGCCCGCACTTCGCCCGCGTAGGCGGTGGGCGCCGCGCCCTGCGCGCTGGCCTGCACCACCCAGGCCGGCCGCGCCGGCGCTTCGGTGTCGGCATTCCCGCCGCAGCCCGAAAGCAGGGCCAGCAGGCCCGCCGACAGGATCCAGCGTCGCGTGGAAGAGGTGGTCATGGCGGCAGTGCCCGGATTGAATTGAGCGGATGGTAGCTTTACCATACTCACCAGTTCAATAATCACCTTCCGTTGACATGACCGCCCCCGCCCGCCCGGCCTCCCCGGGCCGCCCGAAGGACCTGGAAAAGCGCGCCGCCATCCTCGATGCGGCCAAGGCGCTGTTCCTGGCCCGCGGCTACGAGGGCACGGCCATGGACGCGGTGGCCCAGGCCGCCGGCGTGTCCAAGCTCACCGTCTACAGCCACTTCCAGGACAAGGAGACCCTGTTCGTGGAGGCGGTGAAGGCCAGCTGCGAGGACCTGCTGCCGGCCGACCTGTTCGACGTGCACTTCCAGGGCCCGATCCGCCAGCAGCTGCTGCGCATCGGCCACGCCCTGTTCCGGCTGGTGACCTCCGACGAGGCCATCGCCGTGCACCGGATCATGGGCCAGCCCATGCCCGAGGGCGCCGCCCTGCCCCAGCTGTTCTGGGACGCGGGCCCGCGCCGCATCCAGGAAGCCTTCGCCGGCTTCCTGCGGGCCGAGGCCGAGGCCGGCGAGCTGGCCGTGCCCGACTGCGAGCTGGCGGCGCAGCAGTTCTTCGCCCTGCTCAAGGGCGAGTGCCACGCCCGCCTGTTGTGCGGCTGCCCGGCCACGCTGGCCGGCGGTGCGCTCGACCGTCACCTGTCGGCGACGGTGGACATGTTTCTTCGTGCCTACGGCCCGGTGCGCGCATGAAGCCTGAACCGCGCCGCCGCAGTCCGTCGGTCTCAGTGACCAATGGCACTACGGAGGCCTTCGCGCCCCCCGCATCCTTTCCGCAACCCGGCCCCGGGCGTAGAATTGTCGGCCTTGTGATTCAAGGATTTAGCCGTAATGACCATTGACTTCCAGCAGGCCCGTTTCGCCATGGTCGAACAGCAGGTTCGGCCCTGGGACGTGCTCGACCCGCGCGTGCTCGAGACCCTGATGACCGTGCGCCGCGAGGACTTCGTGCCCACGCGCCACCGCAAGCTGGCCTTCGCCGACCTGCCGCTGCCGCTCGAGCACGGCGAGGTGATGATGAAGCCGGTGGTCGAGGGCCGCCTGCTGCAGGCGCTGGCGCTCAATCCCAGCGACGAGGTGCTGGAAGTGGGCACCGGTTCGGGCTTCGTCACCGCCTGCCTGGCCAAGCTAGCCCGCGAGGTCACCAGCATCGACCGCCACGCCGACTTCATCGAGCGCACCCGCGCCCGCCTGGTCGCCGACGGCGTCACCAACGTGCGGCTCGAAACCGCCGACGTGTTCACCTGGCAGCCCGGCCGCCAGTTCGACGCCATCTGCGTCACCGGCGCGGTGGCCACCCACCCCGAGCGCTTCGCCGAATGGCTGCGCCCGGGCGGCCGCCTGTTCGTCATCCACGGCCAGTCGCCGGTCCAGGAAGCCATCCTGATCACCCGCGACGGCGACGGTTTCCTCCGCGAAAGCCTGTTCGAGACCGACGTGCCCTACCTGCACGGCGCCGAGCCGGCCCCGCAGTTCACCCTTTGATACCAGGACCCTCCCCATGCGCCTGAGCCTCCGTCCCCTCGCTTTCGCCATCGCGCTCGCCGGTTTCGCCGGCAGCGCCTCGGCCGCCGACCTGATGCAGGCCTATGAACTGGCCCGCCAGTCCGACCCGCAGCTGCAGGCCGCCGAGTCGCGCAGCCTCGGCCAGCGCGAGGGCGTGGTGCAGAGCCGCGCCAGCCTGCTGCCGCAGATCAGCGGCGACGTGAGCTGGAGCCGCACCCGCACCGAGAGCAGCGGTTCGCAGGCCTTCGGCACCGTCGTGCAGCCGCCGAGCGAGTCGGAGAGCGAGTCCACCTCGCGCGGCTGGGGCGTCAGCCTGCGCCAGAGCCTCTATGACCACGGCAACTACACCCGCCTCGACGCCGCCAAGGCGCGCGCGGCGCAGTCCGAGGCCGAGTACAAGGCCGCCCAGGACGCGCTGATCGTCCGCGTGGCCGACGCCTACTTCAACGTGCTCACCGCCATCGAGACCCTGGCCTCGTCGCGCGCCGAAGAGCGCTCGGTCAAGCGCCAGCTCGACCAGGCCGAGAAGCGCCTGGAGGTGGGCCTGGCCCCGATCACCGACGTGCACGAGGCCCGCGCCCGCTACGACTCGGCGCGCGCCAACGCCATCGCCGCGTCCACCGCGCTCGAAGACGCCCGCGAGGCCCTGGCCGAGATCACCGGCACGCCGGTCGAGAACCTGCGCGGCCTGGCGGCCGACTACAAGCCGGCCGATCCGACCGAGCTGATCAACCAGGACTGGGTCGCCACCGCGATGGAGAACAACCCATCGCTGCTTGCGCGCGAGCTGGCCCTGGCCGCCGCCGAGAAGGACGTGCAGACCGCCCGCACCGGCCACCTGCCCTCGCTGGGCCTGACCGCCAGCTACAACGACGGAACCGGCTACGGCAGCAACGACGTGTTCGCGCCGGTCGCCAGCTCGACCTCGTTCGACAACGGCTCGGTACGCAAGACCGTGGGCGTCACGCTCAGCGTGCCGCTCTACGCCGGCGGCGCCGTGCAGTCGGGCGTGCGCCAGGCCGTGCACGGCCGCGACGCCGTGGCCGACCAGCTCGAGCAGGAGCGCCGCGCCGTCACCCGCCTCACCCGCAACGCCCAGCGCTCGCTCTCGGCCGGCACCGCCGAAGTCGAAGCCCGCCGCCTGTCGGTGGTGTCGGCCCAGGCCGCCTACGAGGCCAGCGAGGCCGGCCTCGAGGTCGGCACCCGCACCATCGTCGACGTGCTGATCAGCCAGCAGGCGCTGTTCCAGGCCCAGCGCGAGTACGCCCGCGCCCGCCACGCCTACCTGGTGAACACGCTGCGCCTGAAGCAGGCCGGCGGCACCATCAGCCTCGAGGACCTGCAGGCGGTCAACGCCGCGCTGGTGGCCGACGCCGAGGCCGCGCTGGCCGAGTTCGACGGCGCGCAGTAAGCACCGCGCGGGCCGGCGCCGCTAGCGCCGGCCCGCCAGGACCTCGTCGGCGAGGTCCAGGGTGCGCGCCACGGCGCCACCCAGTTCCGCCACCGCACAACGCGCCGCGTCGCCCATCTCCCGGCGAGCCGCCGGATCCCCCAGCAAGCCCTGCACCGTCGCCGCCATCGCGTCGGCATCGTCAATCTGTTGCAGGCCGCCGGCTTCGCGCAGGTGCCGGGTGACGTCCTTGAAGTTGAAGGTGTGCGGGCCGACCACGCTGGGTACGCCCAGCGCCGCCGGTTCGAGCACGTTGTGCCCACCCACCTCGCACAGGCTGCCGCCGACGAAGGCGACGTCGGCCGCGGCGTAGAAACCCATCAGCTCGCCGATGGTGTCCACCACGAACACCTGCGTATCGTTGGACGGCAGGCCCTCGCCGCTGCGCGTGGCCACGGCCAGACCCGCCTCGCGCGCGGCCGCCGCCACCGGGCGAAAGCGCTCGGGATGGCGCGGTGCCCACAGCAGCAGCGCATCGGGCCGAGTGGCCAGCAGGGCCTGGTGCGCGGCGATCACCGCGGCTTCCTCGGGCGCGTGCGTGCTGGCCGCCATCCACACCGGGCGCGCGGCGCCCCAGCCGGCGCGCCAGGCCTGCGCCTGCACCTCCAGGCCGGGCGGCAGCGGCAGGTCGTACTTGAGGTTGCCGGTGACGACGATGCGCGCCGGCTCGGCGCCCAGGCGTTCGAGCCGCGCGGCGTCGGCGCGCGACTGCGCCGCCACCAGGTCCACCGTGCGCATGGCCAGCTTCACCAGCTTGCGCACCGGCAGGTAGCCGCGCAGCGAGCGCTCGGACAGCCGTGCGTTCACCATCACCAGCGGGATGCCGCGGCGCTCGCACTCGACGTAGAGGTTGGGCCAGATCTCGGTCTCGACGATCACCGCCAGCGCCGGCCGCGCGCGGTCGAGGAAGCGGCGCACGATGCCGCGCAGGTCGTAGGGCACGTAGACGTGGTGCACGCGCTCGCCCCACAACGCGCGCACGCGCCCGGAACCGGTGGGCGTGATGGTGGTCACCAGGAGCGGCCGGTCCGGATGCCGCGCCAGCAGGCCATCAATCAGCGGCCGCGCGGCGATCACCTCGCCGACCGACACGGCATGCACCCAGAGCGTGTCGTGCAGGTCGAGCTGGCCATCCAGCCAGCCGTAACGCTCGCTCCAGCGGCGCAGGTACTCGCGCTGGCGCAGGCCGCGCCAGATCAGGTGGTAGAGCGTGACCGGGAGGGCCAGTCGCAGGACCAGGCCGTAAAGACCCAGCAGCATCCGCTGGCCGAAGCTCAGTTGCATGGCGGGCAGGATACCCGAGCCGGGCCGCGGCGCGCCGGTGCCAGCGGCTAGAATGGCGCTTGCATGGCCACGCCCGACCTGCCCCCGCCGCCGCTTTCACCCCGCACCTGGCCGGGCTGGCTGGCCGTGGGCCTGGGCTGGATGATCGCGCGCTGGCCCTGGTGGCTGCAGCGCCGCATCGGCCCCGTGCTGGGCCGCGCGCTGATGTGGCTGCTGCCCTCGCGCCGGCGCGTGGCCGAAGCCAACCTGCGCATCTGCTTCCCGGAAATGGACGATGCCGCGCGCGCGGCGCTGCTGCGCACCAACTTCGAGTCGCTGGGCCTGGGCCTGTTCGAGTTCCTGCGCGCCTGGTGGGGCCGGCTGGCGCCGGTGGACCGCGGCTTCGAGATCACCGGGCTCGAGCACCTGGCCGCGGCGCGCGCCGGTGGCCGCGGCGTGATCCTGGTGTCGGCGCACTTCACCACGCTGGAGGTGTGCCTGCGCCTGCTGTGCCAGCACATCGAGCTGGGCGCGATGTACCGCCCGCACGAGGGCGCGCTGGAGTGGGCGGTCAAGCGCGGCCGGCTGCGCCACGCCAAGGCCATGTTCGCGCGCGACGAACTGCGCCCGGCCATCCGCCACCTCAAGCAGGGCGGCGTGCTGTGGTTCGCGCCCGACCAGGAAACGCGGCGCGGCGAAAGCGTGTTCGTGCCCTTCTTCGGCCAGCCGGCCTGGAGCCTGACCTCGACGCACCAGCTGGCGCGCCTGGGCGGCGCGGCGGTGCTGCCGCTGTTCCACGAGCGCCTCGACGACGGCCGCTACCGCATCGAGATTGGCGCGCCGCTGGAAGACTTCCCCACCCGCGACGCCACCGCCGACACCGCGCGCATCATGGCCACCCTCGAAGGCGTGATCCGCCGCCGGCCCGACCAGTACCTGTGGCTGCACCAGCGCTTCAAGCGCCAGCCCGACGGCTCCCGCCGCCTGTACTAGCCTAATACACGGCGGGCTCGCCCGGCGGCCGCGTCTTGAACCGCCGATGCGCCCACAAGTACTGCTCCGGGCACTCGCGCACCGCCGCCTCCAGTGCCTGCATGTAGTGCGCCGCGTCGCGCACCGGGTCGTCGGACGGCCAGCCCGGCCAGCCGGACTCGATGCGGATGCGATAGCGGCCATCGGCGCCGCGGTGGAACCAGAGCGGCAGCATCACCGCCCGGCCGCGCCGCATGATCTCGGGCGTCGCGGTCAGCGTCGCCGCGGGCACGCCGAAGAAGGGCACGAAGGCGCACTGGTAGCTGAAGTTCTGGTCGGCCGAGTACGCCACCGGCTCGCCGGCCTGCAGCGCGCGGATCAGCGCGCGCACGTCCTTCTTGCCTATCGTCGGGCCGTACACCGCCTCGCGGGAGCGGTCGAACCACGCCTCGAGGCAGGCATTGTTGTGCCGGCGCACCACCACGCGCACCGGTCGTCCCAGCGCCTCGCCCAGCAACCGCCCGCCGAGCTCGGAGCAGGTGAAGTGGCCGGTGACCAGCAGCACGCCGCGACCACCCTCGAGTGCCGCGCGCAGGTGCTCCAGCCCCTCGATGGTCGCCAGGCCGCGCAAACGCCACGCCGGCGCATGCCAGGCGCGCAGCAGCTCCAGCGCGCCGACGACCGTGTTCACCACGCTGCGATCGGCCAGCCGACGCCGTTCGCCGGGCGCCAGCGCAGGAAAGCACAGGTCCACGTTGATGCGGGCGATGCGCCGGCGCGAACGCAGCAGCGGCCAGGCGATCCAGGCCAGCGCGCGGCCCAACGCCAGCAGCGCGCCCTGCGGCAGCCGCGCCACGGCCCAGGCCAGCGCATGCAGCAGCGGCATGGCGACGCAGCGCACGCGGTTCAGGCCTCGTCCGCGCCGGGCTCCCCGCCCTCGCCCGAAAGCAGGCTGCCGGCGTAGAGCGCGAACAGCAGCAGCACCAAACCGCCCCAGAACGTGGAATACACCGCCAGGTGGGTGTTGAACGGGAACACCGTGACCGCCAGCGCCAGCGCCGGTGCCCGTGCGCACAGCCGCGCCGCGGGCGACGCGAAGCGCCAGGCGCGCCAGGCCAGCGCCGCGCCGCCCAGCCACAGGAAAGCGCCGATCAGTCCGGTTTCGCTCAGCACCTCGAGCACGATCTGGTGCGCGTGGTAGCCGGCGCCGTGCTCGGCATCGGCCAGCCACGGGTCATCGGGCTGCGCGTACACCGGGTAGGCGTCGCGGAAGCTGCGCACGCCCACGCCGTTGACCGGGTGCGCCAGCGCCATGTCCACCGCCGTGCGCCAGATCGGCAGGCGGCCCGAGAGTGCGTGGTCCATGCCGGCCTGATCGCCGCTGAGCGCGGCCGTGGTGCGTTCGACGCGCTGCTGCAGCGTATCGGAGAAGGTGAACACCGCCGCCATCGCCAGCGCCGAGCCGAGCAGCATGGCCACCACCACGCGGCGCGCGCGGAACTGCAGCCAGCCGCTGGCCAGCAGCACCAGGCCCAGCGTGAGCCACGAGGCGCGCGTGCCGCCGAGCAGCACCACGACCACCAGCGCCAGGGCCACCGTCATCCAGCCGGCCACGCCGAAACGCTCGGCCGCGGCGGTGAGCGGGAACGGCGCCAGGCTGGCCAGCACCAGGCCCAGCTTGAGGTTTTCGGCGCCGAACACGCCGCTCAGGCGATCGGCCGTGGCCGGGCCGCCCAGGCTCCAGCCGGTGGCGGCCTGCACCAGGCCGTCGAGCAACCAGAAGCCGGCGATCAGCGCCAGGCCGGTGAAGGTGAGCCGCCGACCGCGCTCGTTGGCCACCGCCATCGCCACCAGCCACAGGAAGGGCAGGTAACGCAGGTCGAGCAGGACCTCGCGCCAGGCGCGCGGCGCGTTGAAGGCATCGGGCGCCGAGAGCAGCTGGGGCAGCCAGTAGGCCAGGAACAGCACCGTCGTCAGCGCCCAGGCCTCGTGGCTGAGCAGGGCCATGCCGCCGCGGAAGCGCTGCACCAGCAGCACCGTCAGCGCCGCCAGCGCGCCCAGCGACAGCACCGCCTCGGCCGGGCCGGTGAGCGGCCACAGCGCCACCGAGGCCAGCACCCACCACGGGGCCCAGCGCAGCGGGGTTTCAGGTTTGGACGAGTCGCTCATACAGCTCCAGCGTGGCCGACTGCATCGCCGCCAGGGTGTGGGGGATGGTAACCGGCATCGGCGGCGGTGCCGACAGCAGGGCGCGGGCGGTGGCGGCCAGGGCGGCGCGGTCGCCCGGGCGCACGGCGCCAAGCGGATACAGGGCCTCGAGCTGCTCGCCCACGCCGCCGCTGTCCCAGCCCAGCACCGGCCGCCCCACCGACAGCGCCTCGATGACGGTGCGGCCGAAGGCCTCGGGCTTGTTCGACAGCTGCAGCACCAGGTCGGCCATGGCGTAGGCGTCGGCGATGTCGCTGCGCGGCGGGCTGATGGCCAGCACCGACCGCACGCCCAGCTCGCCGGCCAGGGCCTCGAGCTCGGCCACGTAGGCCTCGCGGCCGGCCTCGCGCGCGCCCAGCAGCCACAGGCGCGCGTCCTCGCCGGCATTGCGCAGGTTGGCCAGCAGGCGGATGGCGTCGGCGTGGCCCTTCAGGCGCGTACCGCGGCCGGGCAGCAACAGCAGGCGGCCGTCCTGGAGTTCGGGGAATTCCCGGCCAAAGCGCAGGCGCCATCCGGCATCGGGCTGGTGGCCGCGCGGGAACTGGGCCGGGTCGATGCCGCGCTCGATCACGTGCAGGCGGGCCGGGTCGGTGGCCGGCCAATGCCGCAGCACGTGCGCGCGCACCGTTTCCGACACGCAGATGACCTGCTCGCCCCGGGCCATGATGCCGCTGTAGCGGCCCGGCGAATTCAGGCCATGCACGGTGGTGACGAAGCGCGGCCGCGGCGCCGGCAAGCCGCGCAGCGCCTGCCAGGCCAGCCAGGCCGGCAGGCGCGAGCGGGCGTGCACGATGTCGGGCTGGATTTGCGCCAGCGTGGCGCGCAGGCGGCGCATCGTGGCGAAGGCCGCCAGCGACTTGCGGCCCACGGGCAGGTCGATGTGCTCGCCGCCCGCGGCCTCCAGCGCCGGCAGCAGCCGGCCGCCCTCACTGATGACCAGCGCACGGTGCCCGGCCGCGGCCAGCGCGGCGGTGATCTCGAGGGTGGAACGCTCTACGCCGCCGCTCTCAAGCGCGGGCAGCAGCTGGACGACGGTGAGGCGGCGGGACAAGGCCGGGCGCCAGCCTCAGCCCTTGAGCACGAACACCGCGCCGCAGTAGGGGCAGGTGGCCGAGCCGGTGGCCTCGATGGGCAGGTAGACCCGCGGGTGCGAGTTCCACAGCGCCATCGCCGGCGTCGGGCACGACAGCGGCAGCTCGGCGCGGGCGACCTCGTAACGACGCTCGGCATTGGCCGGCGCGCGGGCAGTGGCGGTGTCGGTGCGGGACATGGGCGGGGTTCCTGAGTGGACGACGCGATTTTACACGGAGCTGGGCAGTAATGCCTCTGGGAGCCACCGTGGCCACAGCCTGCCGGCCCGAATTGAATGGGCCAGTGGCGAAGAAGCGCCAGTTCGAAGCGCTGTCGGCGCAGGCAGGCCGGTTGGCGCCCGTGAACCTGCGCGAATCAGACGAAATGGCCTCCGGAGAAACAGGCTCGATTCACGCAGCGCAAAGGACTACTCCTCTGTTGCATTCAAGTTGATCAAGTGTCCTGTCTCGCTCAACTCGAATGCGAAATCGGAGGCGTCTCCTCCCACATAGCAGCGAACTCGCGAATAGCCGAGCAATCGAAAGAACCTGCGCACATAGAATATCCAAGTCGAGGGTGATTCGCCGCTCAGCACAATTTGCACTTCCGTATTCTTCGCTGGCCACCTGTGCTGTTGTTCCCGGAGAAATCCGGAAAGAGACTCTTCGGTGAAAACGCGACCCTGAATACTGTATTCAATACTACCGTCAGCTGCAGCGGACGTTTTGACGACCATTGTCGGAGAGTCCGAACCCAGATTGTCACTAGCGGAAATACATCCCGCCAGTGAAAGCAAGATCAATAAAATCGCCATTCGCATCACTAGTCTCCCGTGTATCTGCGGTAGACGGTCGTATCGCCGCCCTCAAACATCCCGTCATCCAGGACTAACTCGTAGTCTGTCGTTCCAACGCTCGATATCCCATCAGGGCACGTCGGACACGAAACAATCATGCCCGCATGTCCGGTCGTAGTTGTTGTGCCCGGCGTTGGGAATGCTGCAATGTCCCCCGGCATCGGCCGCTCACCTGGTCCCAGGACCCTCCAGTTCTCGATGTCCAATCCTCGGTCAAGGAGCTGCCCCGCCTGACACGACAGGATCTGCCGACAGGAACCGCCCGATCGCCGGGTCGTAATAGCGCTGCTGCATGTAAACCAACTTCGACCCCGCATCCATCTGGTGGCCCGTGTAGCCCGGCTCGTTGCTCCAGGTGCCGTCGGCGGGTTCGCCCCAGGCGGTCAAACGCTCGCGGCGGGT
>Ga0208242_100335_pt1 | contig 39369 bp, 42 predicted proteins | sample SubbioAug_CSW13A_FD_184825 | JGI IMG/M metagenome (GOLD analysis project Ga0208242, IMG submission 184825) | Serpentinite rock and fluid subsurface biosphere microbial communities from McLaughlin Reserve, California, USA - CR12Aug_CSW13A (SPAdes) | ecosystem: Environmental > Terrestrial > Deep...
CATCGCATTTTGATCGTCGGTTGCGATCCGAAGGCTGACTCGACGCGCCTCATCCTGCACGCCAAGGCGCAGGACACCATCCTGAGCCTCGCCGCCAATGCAGGCAGCGTCGAGGATCTGGAAATCGAAGAAGTGATGAAGGTCGGCTATCTCAACATTCGTTGCGTCGAGTCGGGCGGACCGGAGCCTGGAGTTGGCTGCGCGGGCCGCGGCGTCATCACCTCGATCAACTTCCTCGAGGAAAACGGCGCGTACGAAGACATCGACTATGTGTCCTACGACGTGCTCGGCGACGTGGTCTGCGGCGGTTTCGCCATGCCGATCCGTGAGAACAAGGCGCAGGAAATCTACATCGTCATGTCCGGCGAGATGATGGCGATGTATGCCGGCAACAACATCTCCAAGGGCATTTTGAAATACGCCAATTCCGGCGGCGTGCGCCTGGGCGGTCTGGTCTGCAACGAGCGTCAGACCGACAAGGAGCTCGAGCTTGCGGAAGCTCTGGCGAAGAAGCTCGGCACGACGCTGATCTACTTCGTGCCGCGCGACAATATCGTGCAGCACGCGGAACTGCGCCGCATGACGGTGCTGGAATATGCGCCGCAGTCCGAGCAGGCGAATCATTACCGCAATCTTGCGGTGAAGATCCACGCCAACCAGGGCAAGGGCATCATCCCGACGCCGATCACGATGGACGAGCTCGAAGACATGCTGATGGAGCACGGCATCATGAAGGCGGTCGACGAGAGCCAGATCGGCAAGACCGCAGCCGAACTCCAGGCGATCGCCTAACCCGTCAACGCATAAGCGTCGACCTCCCGCACGCGGGAGGTCGACGTTATGTTGTCAGCGGAGCGTGACGTGATGGTGCACGCCTTCCCCAATATCGAGAGCAGCGGCGCCGCATCCACGGCGACGGAGAGCGGGCTAGGCGTTCGTGACGCTGAGAGCGCCTATCGCGAGCTGACTGGCGTTTTGCCCGAAGCGGCGAATGCCGACGGCGATGCGCATTTCGACCGTCACGTTCTGGCGTCGATCCTCGCCTTGGCCTTGAGCGAGGGCGGAAGCCTTCCGGCGCGAGCCGGTCTGACGGACGCTGAACTCGGTGATCTCTTTTCTTACTACTTCGCTGCGCGAAGCATCGAATCCTCCGGCGACCGCGAGACGAGTCTCGTCGACGCGGACGAAATCGAAATCGTGCGGGATCTCCTTCTTGAGAATCGCTCCAGCGAGGGCGAAATAGGTCGCTGGCTCGCCGCCATGATCGCGCGCCGCGCCATGGAGCCCAACCATCTGTGGGAGGACCTCGGTCTTCGCGACAGATCCGAATTGACGCGGCTGATCGCGCGCCACTTCGCGCCGCTCGCCCGACGCAACGACAAGAACATGCGCTGGAAGCGGTTCATCTACCGCATGATGTGCGAGAACGACGGTTTCGTCATGTGCAGCACGCCGGTGTGCTCGAACTGCGCGGATTACGCGCTCTGCTATGGCGCGGAAACCGGGACGAGCCGCGTCGCATCGGCGGCGCAGGCGCCCGCGACGCCCGCCGAACAGACAGTGTAAGTTCATTCGAACAACTTTTGTCGAGTTTTCGACAATCTCACAATTTGCTGGACGGACTGGCGGTTTTTGCCCGCACTGGGGATGGCATGTCGATTGCTTGATACAGGCATAGGCAAGTTCATCTCGGAGGCTCCAGTATGATCACGGTCTCGCAGGCAGCCGTCGCCGCGGTAAAGGATGCGATGGCGCGGGCCTCTCAACGAGAGGGTGGTCTGCGCATTCTGGTCAAGGAAGGCGGCTGCGCCGGCTACGAGTATGTCGTCGATCTCGATCCGCAGCAGAGAAGCGACGACATCGTCGTCGAGGCTGACGGCGTACGCGTGCTGATCGATCCGGCCTCGCGTCCGCGCCTTGAAGGCATGACGCTCGGCTTTCGCCAGGATCTCGCCGGATCCGGATTCACCTTCGAGAATCCCAACGCAAGCTCCACCTGCGGCTGTCAAAAATCCTTCAACTGAAGGAGCGCCCGGATGCGTGAAGCGGTTATGCGGTTATTCTTTGGTTGCATGGAAGCGGGCGCCTCGCGCGTTCGTATGAGTCGATGAAGACATATGCGCCCCGAAAGAGTTGGCTCCCTACCGTCGCTGCGCCGACGCAGAGAGCGCTGGATGTGGTGTTAAACGACACCACGCTTCGGGACGGCGAACAGGCGCCAGGCGTCGCTTTCACCTGCGAAGAAAAGCTCGAAATCGCACGCGCCTTGGCGCGCGCCGGCGTTACCGAACTCGAAGCCGGAACGCCGGCGATGGGCGGCGTGGAGATCGCGATGATTCGTGCGATCGTCGACGCCCAACTGCCGTTGCGCGCGATCGCCTGGTGCCGGATGCGCGTCGAGGACGTCGATGCGGCGCTGGCGTCGGGCGTCTCGATGGTCAATCTTTCCGTCCCCGTCTCCGAGACGCAGATACGTGCGAAATTGCGCGGCGGGCGCGCCCAGGCGCTGGAGATGACGCGGCGTGTCGTCGCCTACGCGCGCGACAAGGGTCTCGACGTCGCGGTCGGCGGCGAAGATTCGTCGCGCGCCGAACCTGAATTCCTGATGGAGACGATGGCGGTCGCTCAAGCCGCCGGCGCTCGCCGATTCCGGGTCGCCGATACGTTGAGCGTGCTTGATCCTTTCGCCGCGTTCGATCTGATCGCTAAACTGCGCGCCCAGAGCGACCTCGAAATCGAAATCCACTGTCACGACGATCTGGGCCTCGCAACCGCCAATACCCTGGCGGGCATCAAGGCAGGCGCGACGCATGCTTCGGTCACCGTGATGGGTCTCGGAGAGCGCGCCGGCAATGCGCCGCTCGAAGAAGTCGCGGTGGCGGCGCGTCAGTTGCACAAATATGAAACCGGCATTGTGCTCACCGAATTGCGCAACGTCGCGGCGCTCGTCTCCGCCGCGGCGCGCCGGCCGATCCCGCTCAACAAATCCATCGTCGGCGAGCACGTCTTCACACATGAATCCGGCATTCACGTCGACGGTCTGCTCAAGGACCCGCGTACCTATGAAGCCTTCGATCCGAGCATGCTCGGCCGCGCGCATGAGATCGTGATCGGCAAGCATTCCGGTTCAGCGGCCGTCACCGCGATGCTGCGGCGACTGGATCTGTCGGTCAGCGTCGAGGAGCTCGGCGAGATCGTCTCATGCGTGCGCGCCCATGCGCTTGATCACAAGGGGCCGGTCAGCGGCGAAGCCCTGACTTCGATCTGGCGCAATGTCTGCGCGAGCACTCATGCGAGAGGCATGTGAGCGTCATGCTCGAACGAGTCGCCACGATGACGAACCCGGCAGCGCAGACCAAGGCGGCGCCCGCGCCCACGCGGTTGCAATTAATCCGCGAGGATCTGGCATGCGTCGCGACCCGCGATCCCGCCGCCCGCGGACGTTTCGAGACGCTGCTGACATATCCCGGGCTGCACGCCGTCATTTGGCATCGCCTCGCCAATTGGCTGTGGATCAATGAACATCGCTTCTGGGCGCGTCTGCTCTCCTGGTTCGCGCGCTTTCTGACCAATGTGGACATTCATCCCGGCGCGACGATTGGCCGACGCTTTTTTATCGACCATGGCGCCGGCGTCGTCATCGGCGAGACGGCGGTCGTCGGCGACGACGTGACGCTCTATCACGGCGTGACGCTCGGCGGCGTCTCCTGGTCGCCGGGCAAGCGCCATCCGACTCTCGAGGACGAAGTCATCGTCGGCGCCGGCGCAAAGATTCTCGGGCCGATCACGATCGGCCGCAACGCGCGTGTCGGCGCCAATTCCGTCGTGATTGAAAGTGTGATGCGCGACGCGACGGTGGTCGGAATCCCGGCGAAGATCGTGCATCGCGACGTCGGCCGTTGCACATTCGATGGCCGCATCAACCTCAATCACCATCTGATGCCGGATCCGGTCGGAGAGGCATTCTCGGTCCTGCTCGATCGCGTCGAGTTCTTGGAGACGCGCGTGTCACATCTGCAAAGGCGTCTGCGGGAACGCCAATCGACCATCAAGGCCCCTGATGGCGCCGCGCCAAAGGCGGAGCCGGCGGAAATCACATGAAGGAGACCAAAATGTCGGAGCCCGCCGTTCTGGAGCAATTGAAAAAGGCATCTTGCGCCGAAGAGTTCTTCGCGCTGCTTGGCGTCGAATATGATCCGAAAGTGGTCAATGTCGCGCGCCTCCATATTCTGCGGCGCATGGGGCAATATCTCTTCAGCGAGGATCTAGCCGAGCTGGACGACGCGGTGGTGACTGAGCGCTGCAAGGATTTTTTGGAGCGCGCCTATCAGGACTTCCTGAAATCGACGCCGATCGACGAGCGCCTGTTCAAAGTTCACAAAGACGCCGTCAAGCCGGCGGCGCCGCCGTCATTGGTGCAGCTCAACGTTCTGAAGTGAACGCTTAAGGATCAACGGGGACAACTCGAATGCATATCGTCGTCTGCATGAAGCAAGTGCCCGACTCGGCGCAGATCCGCGTTCACCCGGTGACCAACACGATCATGCGCCAGGGCGTTCCGACGATCATCAATCCATATGATCTGTTCGCGATCGAAGAAGCGTTGCGGCTGCGCCAAAAATTTGGCGGCGCGGTCACCATCCTCACCATGGGTCCGCCTTCCGCCGAGGACAGTCTGCGCAAGGCGTTGACCTTTGGCGCCGATCGCGCGGTGCTGTTGACCGACCGCTTCTTCGCCGGCGCCGACACGCTGGCGACGACATATGCGCTGGCGACGGCGATCCGGAAGATCGGCGTGGAGTTTGGTCCGCCTCACGTCGTCTTCACCGGCAAGCAGACGATCGACGGCGACACCGCGCAGGTCGGCCCCGGCGTCGCCAAGCGGCTCGGCCTGATGCAGCTCACTTATGTCTCGCATATCGAAAACGTCGACCTTGAGGCGGGAACGATCGACGTCGAGCGGCGCAGCGAAGGCGGCGTTCAGAAACTGCGCAGTAAAATGCCCTGTCTGATCTCCATCCTCGAAGGCGTCAACGAGATGCGCATTGGTTCGCTGAGCGACGCGTTGGCGGCGGCGCGCGCGACGATCATCAAATGGAGCGCGCAGGACGCCGGCGTCGAGGACATCACCAAATGCGGGCTGCGCGGCTCGCCCACGATCGTCAAGCGCGTCTTCGCGCCGAAGCCGCGTGCGGAAAAGGCCCAGTTCATTGAACTCGGCGACAAGCCGGGAGACGCCTTCGTCGATGAATTGTTCAAGCGCCGGCCGAAACTCGAAGCCGAGCTCGGACAATTGACGCGCGGCTATTGAATCTCGAAACAGGAGCGCGACACATGAACGATAAGACAAAGGCTCCTGCTCCGGCGGGGCGCGCGGCGGCGAAAAAAGAGCTGCCCGAACATCTCAAAGCCTACAAGCACGTCTGGGTCTTCATCGAGCAGGAGCGGGGACAAGCGCACCCCGTGTCCTGGGAGCTGATGGGCGCGGGGCGGATTCTCGCCGATAAGCTCGGCGTCAATCTCGCCGCGGTCGTCGTCGGCGCGCGCAACGAGGCGACGCAGGCGGTCGTGCGGGAAAGCTTCAATTATGGCGCAGACCTCGCCTATCTCGTCGCGGACGACATCCTCACGGATTACCGCAATGAGAGCTACACGAAGGCGATGACCGATCTCGTCAACGCCTATCAGCCGGAAATCCTGCTGCTTGGCGCGACGATTTTGGGGCGCGATCTTGCCGGCTCGGTGGCGACGACGCTGCTGACCGGTCTCACCGCCGATTGTACGGAACTCGACGTCGATGCGGAAGGTTCGCTCGCCGCGACGCGTCCGACGTTCGGCGGCTCGCTGCTCTGCACGATCTTCACGCTGAACTATCGCCCGCAGATGGCGACCGTGCGCCCGCGTGTGATGCCGATGCCGGAGCGCGTCGAAAAGCCGATCGGCCGCGTGATCGAACATCCGCTCGGCCTGGTGGAAGACGACATTGTCACGAAAGTATTGTCGTTTCTGCCCGATCGCGATTCGACAAAGTCCAACCTGGCTTTCGCCGACGTGGTCGTCGCGGGCGGCCTCGGCCTCGGCTCTCCGGAGAACTTCCAGCTCATCCGTCAGCTGGCGAGCACGATCGGCGCGGAATTCGGCTGTTCGCGCCCGCTGGTGCAAAAAGGATGGGTCAGCTCTGACCGGCAAATCGGCCAGACCGGTAAGACAATCCGACCCAAGCTTTATATCGCCGCGGGCATTTCCGGTGCGATCCAGCATCGCGTCGGCGTCGAGGGCGCGGATTACATCGTCGCGATCAACACCGACAAGAATGCGCCAATCTTCGATTTCGCTCATGTTGGAATCGTCACCGACGCGGTACGGCTTTTGCCTACACTCACGGAAGCGTTCTCGAAACGATTGTCTCCGCATCAGCGCGACCGTCTAGCGAGCTAGGGGAGATAGGCATGATCGAAGAAAGATTCGACGCGATCGTAGTTGGCGCCGGCATGGCCGGCAACGCCGCCGCCCTGACCCTGGCGCGCAAGGGCCTCAAAGTTCTGCAGTTGGAGCGCGGCGAATATTCCGGCTCCAAGAATGTGCAGGGCGCGATCCTCTATTCTGACATGCTCGAGAAGCTTGTCCCGGATTTCCGTGAGGACGCGCCGCTGGAGCGTCATCTCGTCGAGCAGCGCTTTTGGATGATGGACGACAACTCCCATACGGGGCTCCATTATCGCTCGGACGAATTCAACGAGGAGCGTCCGAACCGCTACACGATCATCCGCGCGCAATTCGACAAATGGTTCTCCAAGAAGGTTCAGGAGGCCGGCGCGGTCGTGCTGTGCGAAACCACGGTCCTGGAGCTGCTGCAGGACGCCTATGGAAAAGTCATCGGCGTGCGCACGGACCGCAAGAACGGACAGGTCGGCGCCGATGTCGTCGTGCTGGCGGAAGGCGTGAGCGGGCTGCTCGGCACAAGAGCCGGCCTGCGCAAGTCGCCCGACAAGAGCAATGTCGCTCTGGCGGTGAAGGAAATGCACTTCCTCCCGCAGGAAACTCTGGAAGCCCGCTTCAATCTGCGCGGCGACGAAGGCGCGGTCATCGAGGCGGTCGGCACCATCTCGCAAGGCATGACCGGGATGGGCTTCATTTACACCAACAAGGAGTCGATCTCGCTCGGCATCGGCTGTCTCGTCGCGGACTTCGAGAAGACGGGGCAGACGCCGTACGGACTGTTAGAAAAGTTCAAGCAGCATCCATCGGTGGCGGCGCTCATCGCAGGCTCGGAAGTCAAGGAATACGCCGCGCATCTGATCCCCGAAGGCGGCTTCAAGGCGATCCCACAGCTTTATGGCGACGGCTGGGTCGTCGTTGGCGACGCCGCGCAGTTGAACAACGCCATACATCGCGAAGGCTCAAATCTGGCGATGACCTCCGGGCGAATCGCCGCGGAAGCGATCTTCCAGATCAAATCGCGCCGCGATCCGATGACGAAGGAGAATCTGGCGCTCTACAAGAAGATGCTCGACGAGTCCTTCGTCATGAAGGATTTGAAGAAATATCGCGACATGCCGGATTTGCTTCACATTCAGGCGCAGAACTTCTTCCTGACCTATCCGCAGCTTGTCTCGAAGGCGATGACGAATTTCCTGCGCGTCGACGGCACGCCGAAGCGGGAAAAAGAGAAGACCACGTTCCGCTCCTTCCTGGCGGCGCGTTCGCTGACCGGACTGGTCGGCGACGCCTTTCGGCTGGCGCGCGCGTGGAGGTAGTTGGGCGCGATGCCCTCTAGCAACGGAGTAGGACAATGAGCGCAGAAGCAGCAGTCCGGGTGGAGGACAAGCTTTACCTCAATCGCTATCTCGTCGACGCCGGCCGCGCCCACATCAAGGTGCGTCCGCACACCACGCCTTCGCCGCAACTGCTCAGTCTGGTGAACGTCTGTCCGGCGCACTGCTATGAAATGAACTCGACCGGGCAAGTCGAGATCACGACCGACGGCTGCGTCGAATGCGGCACGTGCCGGATCATCGCCGAGCCGAGCGGCGACATCGAATGGAACTATCCGCGCGGCGGTTACGGCGTGCTGTTCAAATTCGGCTAAATCAATCGACGCCGATCAGCTGCGCAAGGCGAGCCGGGAATGAAATTCTACATGACGCCCGGATCCTGTTCCACGGGCATACACATCCTGCTCGAAGAGATCGGGCTGGTCTTTGAGGCCTATATCGTCAATCTGGTCAAAGGCGATCACCTCAAGCCGGACTATTTGGCGATCAACCCGAATGGGACGATCCCGACTCTGTTGCGCGACGACGGCGTCGCGCTGACGGATTTTCACTCCATCGCCCTATGGCTTGCGCAGACCTATCCGCGCCGAAAGCTCCTGCCCGAGAGCGTGGAGGCGCGCGAGTCGGCGTTGGCCGCCATGCATTTTTGCGTACAGCATATTCACGGCGACGGCTTTCGACGCGTGTTCACGCCGGAGCGCTACGCCGGACGGCAGGCCGACATCGAGGCGATCAAGTCCGAAGGACGTGAAATCGTCGCCTCGGCGCTGATCGCAATCGATGCGGAACTTGCGGGCAAGGATTATGTCGCCGGCGGCTTTTCGATCGCCGACGCGGCGCTGTTCTATGTGGAATTTTGGGCCGACAAGACGGGCATGACGCTGCCGCGCAACTGCCAAGCGCATTACGCGCTTATGAAAACGCGCCCGGCCGTCCGGCAGGTGCTCGCTGAAGAAGGCTATCGCAGCTGATTCAACGCGCGCGCTTCAGCCGATAGGCCCGACAAGAAGCGCGCGGTTGAACGACATGCGACAAAGCGGACGCGCCGCTGACGTTGTGCTGAGTTCAGCCCATCGCCTTTTCATGTCCTCTGCCGCAAATGCTGACGTATACGCAGCTGTACGCTCAATGGCGCTTATCATGCGCATTGTCCGGATCGTTGCGCATCCAATCGGCCAGCTTTGCGAGATTTTCGCGCAGGCTTTCGCGTATGCCGACGTCTTTGATCGTCGCATCCAGCGCGCCGTTCATGCACAGCATCCAGGCGTCGCGCTCGGCCGGACCGATGCGCAAATGGCCATGCCGCATGCGCAGGCGCGGATGCCCCTTCTTGGCGGAATAATCCTTGGGGCCGCCGAGCCATTCGGCCAAATAGACCTTCAAAATGGCGCGCGTCGGTCCAAGATCGTCCGCGTGAACGGCGCGTATGCCGCGCGCTTCCGGTAACTCGTCCATGTTGCGGTAGAAGGTTTCGACAAGCCGGTCGACCGTGTCGAAGCCGCCGATGCGATCGTATATGGATACGGTATGGTCGATAGTGGTCGTCGTCACGGCCTCGAGCCTCAGTGATAGGATACGGTAACGGGCCGCGTCCAATGGCGGGCGTGGGCCGCTTTGGCGATCACGAGATAGGCCGCGTCCGCTATGGCGCGCCCATATTCGTCGGTGCCTGTCCAATTCGAGGCGCGCCCGCGCGGATCGACCTCGACGAGTTTCACATTTTGCGGCACGACGACACCGTCGCGCGCAATGCCGCGCAGGAAGCCGTCCATCGGCGAAAGGACGCGGTGACCGTCGAGGAGGCCGAGTAGGTAATCCTTGAAGATTCTGGCGCCAACGTCGAGCGGCGTGCGCCAAACGCCATCTCGGGCGGAATAGACGAAGCGGCCGCGGCCAACGCCGCCAAGATAGCGTGGAACATGGTCGTTGGGCCGAGTTTCGCCGGTTTCGACGAGCTCGCCGGCATGGTCGGGATGCGTCTCGATGGCGACGTCGCAGTTCAATCCGGCGGCGAAATGCGGGCCGAGGCCGATCGCGAGATTGGCGATCTTGCGCAGATTGGTCGTCATACGGTTCTTTTGCATGCGCGCGTCGATCAACACGTCAGGCGTGCGGAGCGCAAGGAGATCGGTCAGTTGCAGCGAGGTCACCGCGACGACGCCGGTTACCGTCAACACCCGTACGATTTCCAGCGCAGTCTCGCCGCGGAAGCCCTGAATGCCGTCGACCTCGGCGCGATCTTGGAAAAGAGCGTCGTGGAACGACATGCCCCGCCGAATGACGGGCGGGTAAGGGTCGTGACTGAGCACGACACGGTAGCCTTCCCGCGTCAGACGCGCCGCAACCGCCGAAGCAATCTCATTCGCGCCCAAAACGATCACGAAGGGGGCGCTTCGCTTGGATAGAAATTCGCAGAATCGCACGTGTGTCATCGTCCCCCCGCGACTCGGCGAAAGCAAGACGCACGCCAGCGACTGAAGCGGCGCGCGTCTCCGCCGCGTCGCAAAATTCGCTACAAAGCCACGTAAATGAACTTCCCCGCCTTCAGTCCGGGATAATTTTCGCGCAAGGCGTTCGCGATCTTTCCGACGAGCGTCTTGTCGGCGGCGGCCGAGGCGCCGACGAAATCAGTTCCCTGCATCCAGGTTTCGAAGAAACAATGCAGCGTCTCGTCGTAATCGGCGCCGGTGGGATTGGCGGTCTTGTCGCTAAGATCGGCGACTCCCGCGGCGCTGACCTCGAGGCGCCAGTCGCGGTCGTCTTCGACGGACCCCATCAGCCTGGCGAGATCCTCATTCGTCCAATCGGTCTTCAGATCCACCGCCATGCTCGCCCACCTTCTTTGCGTGATCGCGGTCTCGCAATATGCGGACCAGCGTTGTTCAGGGTTCTGCGAAGATCGGCGCGACGCCTTCGGCGTCGATATAGACGACGCCGTCTTCGATCCGCACCGGATATTCGGCGAGCGGCGTCGCATGCTCGTGGGTGGGTTGACCGCTATTCATGTCCCACGACCAGAAATGCAGCGGACAGGTCAGCGTCGTCCCATCGAAATCGGCGTCCGCCAAGGGAGCGTTGGTGTGCGGACAGACTCCCTGAAACGCCTTTACGACGCCGTCCTCCGGCCAGGCGAGAACGATGAGTTGCGCGTCGGCGATGACCACGCGCATTCCGCCCTCCATGAGGGTGTCTTCCTTGCAGACGCGAACAAACATGAAGGCGCTCCGTGCTGCTGGCTGCGAATTTGCATCGACGGAGAGCAAGATTCGAGCCGTGACCGACGGGAGGCGACGCCGTGCATAACAAGCGCTTGGAGGCGTTTCGCAATGATCCGGGCGGCGTCTGGACGCCCGCCGATTTTGAAATCACCGCCTCGCAATATGCGATCAAGTTCCGCAAGGTGACGGGAACGCATGTCGTGTTCACGCATCCTTCCGTGCCCAATTGCGTCGCCATCCCCATGAAGGCGAAGGTGAGAAGCGTTCACGTGAAGGCCTTCGTCGCGATGGTGGACCTCATGGATGAGTTGGACAGATGAGCGAGGCGCCCGTCTATCGAACCGAGCTGGGCCGCGGACCGCCAGAGGAAGGCGGCTATTACGTGCTGTCTTATCCAGAGATTCCCGGCTGCTTTGGCGTCGGCGGCACCGAGGCGGAGGCGGTGGAGGATGGGCGCCGGGCGCTGATCGCCGTGCTCGATGCGCTAAAGGCCGTCGACCGGCCGCCGCCCGAGGCGCGGGGGGAGAGCGCGTGAGGACGGAAAATCATGGCTCCGACACGGCGGCGCTGCAGGAGTCTGCGGGATGCGTCAACGCTGTGCCGGCGCTTTCCGTTCCGATGGGGTTCCGGCTTTTGGCGCTGCGTTGCTATCACAACGATCCTGATCCGCCTGCCTTCGCCTGGCTCAATCAGCACATCTTTCGCACGCCCGACCGCATGGGTCGGCACGGGCTGTTTTTTGGCGCCGCCTTTCGGCCGGAGATCATGGATTGGCTGATTGCACGCGTCGGCCGGCCGTCGTCGCGCGAGAGCGGCAAGCCGCAGCGCAATCCCGACTGGCCAAGCATCATCTGGCGTAGCGAGGAACGGGTGTGGCCCGACGACACGCGCACCACGGAATGGTCGATCGAGGTCATCTTTGCGAGCGAGAATGTGGCGAACGCCTTTCGCGAACGCTGGCGCGAGCGACTGTCCGGCGGATTCGACGACTGAATCTACGCCGCATGCGCCGTGTCGAGGCCGCGGAAGATCGCGCAGCGACGAAAAACGGCGACGCTCGGCGGCACATTCTTCTGGTGGCAGAACTTCGCCGTGAGCTTCGCCAACCCCTTTATGTCGCGGCCCGTGGCGGCGGGGAAAATCTCGACGAGGTCGTCGATGAGCGCATCGTCGACTTTAAGCGCGAATTGCTCGGTCATCACGCGCCAGATCCGGCGCTTCGCGTCAGCGTCTGGCGGGTTGTATTTAATCAGCGCGATGCAACGCGAGACGATCGCCTCGTCGATGTCGTCGACGCGGTTCGTCGTCAGGAAGAGCAGACCATTGAAATATTCGAGCACGCGCAGGAAAACGCCGACGACGGCGTTCATCGCGATGTTGTCGTCGCGGCGCTTGATGTAGACGTCCGCCTCGTCAATCAGCATCACCGCTCCCCAGCGCTGAGCGCGCGTCAAAATTTCTTTTAGCGCCGTCTCCATCGTGCCGACATTGAGGCCCAGTTGCCCCGAATGCACGCGGTACAAGGGACGCTGGATGATTTCCGAATAGACTTCCGCCGTCAGCGTTTTGCCAACGCCGGGCGGGCCGGCGCAAAGCACCGTGGTGCCGCCGGATTTGCCCTGGACGATGTCATCCATCAGCACGTCCATTTCGGCGGTCAGAATGTCGATGAGATCCGTCTGCTCCTCCGGCAGCACCAGCTTGCTCTTCAACTCTGGCTGATAGCGATATAGCCGCATCTCGTCGACATGCACCCAGACGTGATGATGCAGATCAAGATGGAACATCAGAATGTAGGGATGCACGGGAACTTGCGTGAAGAGTCCCGGCGGAATTTGTTCGCGCAGCTCAGCGATCTCGTCCTCGCCGGAAAAATTGTTGCTCTTGCCCGCCTTGCGCAGGAAGTGCCCGAGCACGTCACCCGGCGCCTCCAGCGTCAGATTGCGCGCCGAGAGCACCGCCTCGTCGTTGACGAGGCGCGCCTCGCCGCCGCTCGTCGAGAGCACAATGACGTCCTTGCGGGTCCAGTCCGTGTCGCGATGCGTGGCGTTGGGGTCTTCGGCGTGAAAGCCGGAGCCCTTGCCGGAAAATTGCGCGCCATAGCGGCCGCGCCAATCGAAATAGGTCTCGCTCGCCGCGTCGAAGGCCTCGATCAAAGCCGGCGTTTCGCGCAGAAAACCTTTGGCGGCGAGGATTTCGCTGATCGTTCGGCCGACGATGTCGGGCGCCATGATGCGCATGAGATTGGTTTGCAGCGTGCCCTTGGCGTTGGCCTTCAGCTCTATGAGAATTTTGCCGGCCTCGTCGTTGGAAGTCGGCACATAGTCGAAACGCGTTACGACATAGGGCAGCGCCTTGGCGGCGACGCTGGCGGTGAACAGCCAGCCGCGCAGCGCGTCGGTCGTCATGTATTTGACCAGCGCCGGCAAGACGTCCTCAAGATCGCCTGCCTCAAAACGCTTGCCCTGCGACTCCAGCGCCGAGCGCAACGTCGCAAGCTGCGCGGCTCTGGCGCGCAATTCGGGACCCGATTGCTGATACAGCTCCTCGAGGAAATCGAATTCGGCGCCGGAGAGATGCGCAAGATCGAGTTCAACTCTGTCGCCAAAGCGCAGTTGCGACGAGAGCCCCGAATGGGCGGGAAAGCGCGCAATCAGCGCTTCGACATGCGGCCTTTCGATTTGGATGTTCATGTTCGCTCGCGCATCTCTTCGGGGTAGGCGGGGAGCGTCAGCATGCGCGGGTCTTCCAGCGCGGCGCCGACGGTGAAGTGGTAGACGTCCTGAAAGGCGTATTGCTCTGGCGACAGACCGAGCATCGCGTGGATCTCGTCGTCGAAGAAGCAACCGATCCCGGTGCCAGAGAGGCCGATGGCGCTGGCCCAGAGATAGAGCGCCTGGCCGATCGCGCCGGCCTCCCAGTGCAACCGGCGATAGCCGAAGCCGCCATCCTCTTGAAGCGTGCGATCGAAATCCGCGATCATCGCGACGGCGAAACATCCCTTGCCGGCGATCGCCTGGCGGCAGGCGTTCATGCTCGCCTCGCGTTCGACGGCGCCGCGCCGCAGACGAAAAAGTTTAAGCGGGCCGATCTCGATCGGCGTCCAAAGCAGCGCCAGCGCCGACATCTCGCGCAGCCGCGCCGTTGTTTCGGCGTCGCGCTGCAGCAGATAGAGACCCGGCTCCACGCCCTCGACGCGATGCACGAAGAGCAGCAGATTCAGGCGCGGCGGCCAGGGAAAGGGCGCCAGGCAAGGCTCGGCGCCGGGAAGCGTCGACGTCAGCATCGCGCAAAACGCTTCGTGCGAGAGGCGGGCGATCCCGTCCATACGCTGCGCGCTGCGCCGACGCCGCACCACGCGCCCGATGTCCGGCAGCGGGAACGGGAAGGCGGGTTTCGGCGCCATCCGTGACAAGGGCTCCACTGTCGGCGTGTGCGGCTTGACGCAGAACCGCGCCGCCCGGTCAACGAGCGGCCAGCCGTCGTGATCTTCGCTCAAGCGATTGGCCGCGCCCGTCCACGTTCGCGGCGCGCGCGCAAGGCTGGAGACGTCGATGGCGGGGGGCGCGTTCCTATCAGCGGCGATCCACAAGAGCGCATCAGGATGTTCTTCTTCGCGCCGATGAGAAGCGTCCGGCCGATCGAGTCCAAGCAGCGCCGCGACGTCGGCGTCGCTCGGTTCGCACAGGAGATGCGCGCGCCAGCCCAGCGCGGCGGCGGCCTGCGCGGCGGCGCCGACCGCATGGCCGACGTCGAGCTGGCAATAGCGAAACGCCCGCTCGCCATACTTCCAGCTCTCGCGCCAGGGGACGGAGCTCAGTCCGAGCAGAAAGCCGCCCTCGGGCAGAACGAGCGGCGTTTCAAAATCAGCGCGCCGCTCCAGCGCATGATCTTCCTGCGCGTAGTGATAAAGGGCGGCGGTCTCGCCGAGTCCGTCGGCGGCGTTGGCGAGGAGATAGGTTTCGGTCGGATGCAGATTGCCGGAAGACGGATTGTTGCGAAGCGCCCACGTCGAGCCTTCGTAACTTTTCCAGGCGCTGATCCCGAAGCCGAGCTCCAGGAACAGGCCGAGCGCCATGCGGTCGAGCGGCGCTGAGCGCAGCGCCGGGCCGGGGAAAGGCGCGGTCTCTTCGCGATCGCGTAACGGCAGTTCGATCCGCGGCGCGCCGTCGAAGCGCCGGAAGGGCGAAGGCTGCGAGGTCCAATCGAGAAAGGCCGGCCCAAGCGCATAGCGCGTCGGGGCATGTTTCGTGCGCCGGTGATAGCCGCGGATGTCGCTTGGCAGAGCGTCGGCGTCCTGCGGGCGTTCTTTCAGGCTCTGAATGTCGGTTTCGGCGTCAGCCATGCGGCCTCCTCGTCGACTTCTTAATTCAAGAAGGGCGCCCAGTTTTGTGGGTGGAGAATAGCCAACGAGATCAATGATCTTTACAGGCCCGGGAGGGAGTGGGCCCAGATAGCGAGGAAGAATGTCGCACAAGACCGCGACAGTGGAGACGCAACGCGGGGCTTTTGGCCGATAGGTGACATTGTCGGTTCGCCGCGGCTCGGGTCTGCGGCGACCCCAAGGGTATGCTTCTTGCTACTTTCTGCGCTCTGTTCCGCATCTTGATCGGACGACGCGATGGACGAAACTCTGCGTGAAGTGATTGTGGCCAAGAAGAGCGAGGAGGCCCACAATATGGCCTCGTTCGAACTGGTCGATCCCACCGGCGCTGAACTGCCGACCTTCTCGGCTGGCGCGCATGTCGACGTCACGCTTCCCGGCGGTTTGGTGCGGCAATATTCCTTGTGCAACAGCGCCACGGAACGCCATCGCTACGTCATTGGCGTGTGGAACGACGCCAACAGTCGCGGCGGCTCCAAGGCGCTGCATACGCAGGTGAATGTCGGCGACAAATTGCAGGTTGGCTTGCCGAGAAACCGGTTTCGCGTGCCGCGGCAAACGAAACGCGCGATCTTGATGGCGCGCGGCATCGGCGTGACGCCGATCCTGAGCATCGCGGACCATCTCAAACGCCAGGACATTCCCTTCGATCTGCACTACGTCTACGCAATGATGTCGCCGGGTTCATTCAGCGAGATGATCGCGACATCGAATTTCGCGGAGAATACGAAATTTTATTTTGAGGCGAGCGAGCTCAATCAGCTGCTCAATCCAGTGACCCTTCTGCAGGACCAGCCGGAAGAGACGCAGCTCTTCATCTGTGGCGTGGATTGGTGGCAGGATCCGATCATCCACCTCGCCGAGCAGAAAGGTTGGGCGAAGGAGCGAATCCACGTCGAAAGATTCACCGCTAAAGTGCCGCCGGCCGTGCTCGACAAGGTCTTCGAAGTCAAGATCGCCAGCACCGGCGCCGTGTATAAGGTCCCCGGCGACAAGACCGTCACGGCTTTCCTCGAGGAGCAGGGCATCAAGATTCCGACGTCCTGCGAACAGGGGATGTGCGGAACCTGCAAGATCCAGATCATCGAAGGCGAGCCGGACCATCGCGACAAGCGTCTCTCCGATCAGGAAAAGGCGGACGGCTTTTTTCTGGCCTGCGTCTCGCGCGCCAAGAGCAACCTGCTGGTGCTGAATTTGTAAGGCTGCGCGCAGGCGCCTTATGGCGTGGACACGGCCCATCGCACACCCTTGATCGTTCCGCCTGACCGCGCTAGTGTCTACCTATGTTGACACTGGCTGAGCGACCCCGCTTGGCGGCGGCCACCGGGAGGAAGCCCCGCGCCGTCGTGATTGGCAGCGGCTTTGGCGGGCTTGCCGCCGCGATCCGGCTGGGCGCTCGCGGCTACAGCGTCACCGTTCTGGAAAAGCGCGATGCCCCCGGCGGCCGCGCCTCTGTCTATCGTCAAGACGGATTTACGTTCGACGCCGGGCCGACGATCATCACGGCGCCCTTCCTTTTCGAAGAGCTTTGGACGCTCTGCGGGCGCCAGATGGCCGAAGATATCGACCTGCGGCCAATGTCGCCCTTTTATCGCATCCGTTTCGCCGACGGCGCCTGCTTCAACTACAGCGGCGACATGGATGCGATGCGGGCCGAGGTCGCCCGCTTCTCGCCGCGGGACGTCGATGGCTTCACGCGCTTCATGGACAAAAGCCGAGAGATCTGTCGCATCGGTTTCGAAGAGCTTGGCGATGTTCCGTTCTCGTCGCCGCTCGACATGGCGCGCATCGCCGGCGATCTCATCCGCCTTCAGGGCTACCGCAGCGTCTATGGGCTCGTGTCGCAATTCTTTCGCGACGAGCGGTTGCGCACAATCTTCAGCTTCCATCCACTGCTCATCGGCGGCAGTCCGTTCCGCGCCAGCGCCATTTATTGTCTGATCGCGGCGCTGGAAAAGCGTTGGGGCGTGCATTTCGCGATGGGCGGCACGGGCAGTCTGGTCTCTGGTCTCGTCGGTCTTATTGAAAGCCAGGGCGGCGAGATGCGCTGTAATGCGGAGGTCGGCTCCATCATCGTCGAGAGAGGCGTCGCCAAGGGCGTGCAATTGGCGTCGGGCGAGCGCATCGACTCCGACATCGTGGTTTCGAACGCCGACTCAGCCTGGACCTATCGCTATCTTTTGCCTGCTTCCGCTCGGCGTCGGTGGAGCGATCGCAAGCTCGATCGCGCCAGCTATTCGATGGGACTCTTCCTCTGGTATTTCGGCGTGCGGCGCAGATATGAGGACGTCGCGCATCATACGATTCTGCTCGGGCCGCGTTATCGCGAGCTGCTGAAGGACATCTTTCAGCACAAGACCCTTGCGGAAGATTTCAGCCTGTATCTGCATCGGCCAACGGCGACCGATCCGTCGCTCGCCCCGCCTGGTTGCGATACGTTTTACGTGCTTTCGCCGGTGCCCAATCTCGAAGGCGGCCAGGACTGGTCAGCGCTCGCGGAGCGCTATCGCCAGAGGATCGCGCAGGCGCTCGAAGCGACGATCCTGCCGGGCCTCACCTCGGACATCGTGACGTCGCGCGTTGCGACTCCGCTGAGTTTCGAAGCGGAGCTCAACGCCTTCCACGGCGCGGCCTTCGGACTGGAGCCGATATTAACGCAAAGCGCCTGGTTTCGCCCGCATAATGCGAGCGAAGACGTGCGCAATCTTTTCTTGGTCGGGGCGGGCACGCATCCCGGCGCCGGACTGCCGGGCGTTCTGTCGTCGGCGCGGATACTCGACAAGGTGGCGCCCGATGCATCCGTTTTCGCCTGACGTCGCATTCGCCGCTCGAGACGATCATGCCGCCTGCCGGGAGGCGATCAGACAGGGGTCGCGATCTTTCTTTGCGGCTTCGTTGATCTTGCCGAGCCGCGTGCGCGCGCCTGCCTATGGGCTTTACGCCTTCTGTCGTCTGTCGGACGACGCCGTCGACGTCGAAGGCGGCTCCTTTTCCGCCTTGGAACGGCTGCGGGAGCGATTGGCGGGCGCCTATGAGGGCCGTCCCAATCCCGTCGCCGCGGACCGCGCTATGGCGGATCTCGTGCGCCGTTACGCCATCCCGCGCGCCGTGCCGGAGGCGCTGCTTGATGGCCTCGCATGGGACGCCGAAGGGCGCCGCTATGAGACGCTCGACGAACTCTTCGATTACGCCGCGCGCGTCGCCGGAACCGTCGGCGTGATGATGACATTGATGATGGGCGTGCGCGAGCCGCAGACATTGGCTCGGGCGTGCGATCTCGGGATCGCCATGCAACTGACCAATATCGCACGCGATGTCGGCGAGGACGCGCGCGCCGGCCGGCTCTATCTGCCGCTTTGCTGGCTGCGCGAGGTGGGCGTCGATCCTGAAGAGTTCCTCGCGCGCCCTGGCGCAACGCCGGCGCTCAAAGGCGTCGTCGCGCGGCTGCTACGCGAAGCCGATGTGCTCTACACGCGCGCGCGGCGCGGCATCGCGCAGCTCCCTCTTTCATGCCGGCCCGCCATTCTCGCCGCCGCGCTGCTTTACGCCGAGATCGGGCGCGAACTCACTTGGCGCTACGCGCTCGATTCGATAACGCATCGCGCGCGCGTCGGCGGCGCTCGAAAACTGGCGCTTGTCGCGAGGGCCAGCATCGCGTCGCCCTGGCTTTCGGGCGGCGCGCCTCTGCCGCCGATCGACGCCGCGATGTTTTTGATCGAAGCGGTTGCGCGGCATCCGGTCCGCCCGCTGCGCGAAGCAGACAATGGCGCCGTGCCGCAGTTTCTGCGCGTGCTCGAAATGTTTGAACGTCTGGAGCGCGCCGAACGCTACGGCGACTAGCAGATGTTTGATGACTACTTCGGTGTGGTCGAGCTGGTGTTCTCTTTCGGCGTGGTGATCGGCCAAGAGCGCTTCCCGATCACATGGAATCATGTGATCGATAAGGAATCGCTCAAAATCAAAATGCTGGGCAGGTTCTCATCGAAAAAGTCTGTCAACTTTTTCGGAACCTGCCCTAGGCGTCTGGCAACTGTGGTCGCTGGAGAAAGCAAGAAAGCGCCTGCGCGACGAACAGTCGAAGCCTGACGAGAGAGGCTGACTTTGCGCGGCGTCAGGCGCGGCGCGGCATCCGGAACGGCAGCATCAGCCGGACGAGCGGATTCGCGAAGCGATCGAGCGAGAGACTCTCATTGATCCAGTTGACCGGCTCGCCCCGAAACTTCGCCGCAACAAGCGAGCGGGAATAGAAGGGCGCGTCCTCGAAGCTGCGCAGCGCTTGCGCCACTCCATCATCGGCGCGCGTGCGGCGTTGGACGCGCCATTTCGTCGAAGGCAGCGACGCGGGGGGCGGAGGGTCGAGCGTCTCCATCTTTCCCGATGCGCTGAATCGCAAGGCGAGCGACAGCGGAGCTTCGCGGCGTCGCTCGGCGTCGTAGAGAATCGCGGCGGCGTCGCCGATATTGGCGCGCGACCATGTCCAAAAAGCAAATGCCTTTTCGAGCGGCTCGTCGCCGGCGTTGGTGTCGAAATAGCCGTGGCCCTCCCAGCGCAGGTCTGGCGCATCGAGATCAAGCGACACGCGCGCAATGGGCGCGATCGGCCGCCAGATATGATTTCCCTTGGCCTCCAGCGTGAATTCCTTCGCATTCATCGCCAGAGGCTCCACAACAATTTCGCCGCGGATCGGTTTGGGCAGGGGCGCCGCAATCTCGTTAAGGCGGATGGTCAGCGCGCCGTTGCGCCATTCCAGCGAGCTCGGTCCGATCAAGAGAACGTCGCGCGTGCGTATGAGACTTCGGCGGCCACGTTCGGTCATCGCCCAGCGCGCGCCGCGCGGGCCATAAAGCGCGACATTGACGGCGCAATGATTGAAGGGGTCGGCCCATCCCGACCAGGCGTAATAGGGCGAGAAGACGCTGCCGATGAAGGCGATGACCGTCACACCGTATTCGCCATCATCGCTCAGCGCATCGACATACCACCAGCGATAGCCGCTCGGCGCAACGGCCGCGTCGAAGCAAGGTCCGCCATCAGACTCTTCGCCGCGAGACGACCCGAGATCGCCGCCATCGGCACGCCCGGGCCCGGATGCGCGCTGCCGCCCGCGAGATATAGACCCGGAAGAAGCGTGCGCGACCCCGGCCGCGTGAAGGAGGCCATCCAGCCGTGCGACGCCTGGCCGTAGATCGCTCCGCCAGTCGCCGGGAAGAGCTGCGCGAAATCCTTGGGCGTCGTGCGCGCGATCGCCTGCCGCGGCGCCTGGATGTCGAGACCACAGTGGGCGAGAAATCGAAAGGTCCTTTCCTCGCATTGGCGTAACTCCTCAGTCGAAAGTTCTCTTGCGCCATCGACGGCGGGCGCGTTGACGAGCGCGAAAAGCCTTTCGTCGCTGGAACGGACGTCTTCGTCGCCGCGATCCTGCGCGCACACATAGACCGTCGGCGCGCGCGGCAGTCGGCGATCGTGGAAGATGTCGTCGAATTCGGCGCGGTAGTCGCGCGAGAAGAAGACATTGTGATGGGCGAGAGGAAAGCCGCCAACCCGCGCACGCATGGCGAATGTCACGGCCGAAAGCGACGGCTGCGCGCGCGTTGCGCTGTTCAGCGCGGCGATCGCGGGCGCGCCGAGAAGCCCCGCGCGCAGCGCGCCAGCGTCGCCATTCATCACCACCGCATCGGCGCTGATGATCTCGCCCTGGTCGGTCTCGACGCCCGTGGCGCGCCCGCCCTCGACGAGAATGCGTCTTGCGTTTTGCCCATAGAAAATCCGCGCGCCGCGGTCGCGGGCGAGATCGGCAAGCGCGACGGCGAGCCGATGCATGCCGCCTTCGACGCGCCAGACGCCGTCCATCTCGACATGCGCGACGAGCATCAGAGTCGCCGGCGCCAAAAACGGCGAGGAGCCGCAATAGGTCGCGTAGCGGCCGAAGAGCTGGCGCAGCCGCGGATCGCGAAAATATTTGCCGAGTTCATCCCACATCGACGCAAAGGGCGAAATGCGCGTGAGATTGGCGAGGCCGGAGACGCCAGCGCGGCGCACGAGATCGATCGGGCTCGGCCGTTGCGCGAGAATGAAGGAGTCGCGCAGCGTCTCGTAGATGCCGCGCGCGCGCGCGCAGAAGCGCGCGAAACCTTCGGCTTCGCTTTTGCTGGCGAAGGCATGGATGGCGTCGAAACTGCGCGCCGGATCGTCGAAGAGATCCAGCCTTTCGCTTTCGCTCCAAGCGTGGCGCGCAAGCGTCTCTAGGCGAAGCAGCTTTACGCGATCGGAAAAATCGGCGTCGGCTTCATCGAAGATTTGATCGAAGACCCAGCGCATCGTCATCACGGTCGGTCCGGCGTCGAGCGCTACGCCGCCCGCTTCGATCTCCCGCATCTTGCCGCCGGGAGACGGCGCGCGCTCGAGCACGGTGACGTCGAAACCGCGCGCCGAGAGCAGCAGCGCCGAGACGAGCCCGCCGATGCCAGCGCCGATGACGACGACGCGATGCGTTCTCATTCGATTCCATCCCGATACAGAAAGCGGCGCACGAGCGCCGCGCCGCTGCATCACCACGTCGGAAAAGAGTTGATCGAACTTCCAGCTTGTGTCAATCTATATTGACATAAATGAAGACCACGAAACGTTACATAGCGGAGGCGGGCCATGCAAATTGCCGACCGTATCGAACACGCGCTCGACCGCGCCGTGGCGCTGGCGCAAGGCCCTGGCGCGCCGCCGTTGCTGGCGTCGGCGCTGCGCTACGCCGTGTTTCCCGCAGGCCACCGCATCCGCCCTCAGCTTTGCCTTGCGGTGGCCGGCGCCTGTGGCGACGCCGATCCGGAATCGGCCGACGCCGCCGCGGCGGCGATCGAACTTTTGCACTGCGCCTCGCTCGTCCACGATGATCTGCCCTGTTTCGACGATTCCGCCTTGCGTCGCGGCAAGGCCTCTGTCCACGCCGAATATGGCGCGCCCCTCGCCGTGCTGACCGGGGACGCGCTCATCGTTCACGCCTTTGCGACGCTTCGGCCGGTCGCGGCGCGCGACCCCGCGCGGATGGCGGCGCTGCTCGGCATCGTCACGGAGGCGGTCGGATCGCCCGGCGGCATCGTCGCCGGGCAGGCCTGGGAATGCGAAGTCGCCGTGCCGCTCGCCGATTACCAGCGCGCGAAGACCGGCGCGCTCTTCGTCGCCGCGACGCGCGCCGGCGCGGCCGCCGCCGGCGCTGACGCCGAGCCTTGGCGCATGCTCGGCGACAAACTTGGCGAGGCCTATCAGGTCGCCGACGATCTGCGCGACGTGCTGTGCGACGCTGACGAACTTGGCAAGCCCATCGGCCAGGACGCCGTGCGCCTGCGCCCCAACGCGGCAGCGCAGCTCGGCGTCGGCGGCGCCAAGGCGAGGCTCGAGGATCTGGTCAGGGCCGCAGTGGAGTCGATTCCCGATTGCCCCGGGGCCGCGGATCTCCGTATGCTGATCAAGGCGCAAACGGCGCTGTTCTTTCCCAAACAGCTCGCCCGCGAAGCGGCCTGAGGGGCCGGCGGGTGTCGGCCGCATCGCATCCCGCGCCTGGCGGTCGCCCCGCCTGGCGCGAACGCTGGCTCAACTGGCGCAACGGCCTCGTGGCCGACCCGCGATTCCAGCGCTGGGCGGCGGTTTCGCCGTTCACGCGTTTCATTGCGCAGCGCCGCGCCAAGGCGCTCTTCGACCTTTGCGCCGGCTTCGTCTATTCGCAGATCCTGCTCGCCTGCGTGCGGCTGCGCCTCTTTGAGACGCTTTCGGCCGGCCCGCAGGATGTAAACGAGATCGCTTCGCGGCTCGCTCTCTCGCCCGAGGCCGCGCATCGGCTGCTGCGCGCCGCGGCGTCCCTCAAGCTCTTGCGCGCGCTGCCTGGGGATCGCTTCGCGCTCGATGATCTTGGCGCCTCGATGCTCGGCAATCCCTCGGTCGCCGCCTTTGTCGAGCATCACACGCTGCTTTACGACGATCTGCGCGACCCGGTCGCGCTGCTGCGCGGCGAAACGGCGACGCGGCTCTCGGCTTTCTGGCCCTACGCCAAAGGCGCCGACGGGGATGAGGCGGCGTGCGGCGCCTATAGCGAGCTGATGGCGCGCTCGCAAAAGCTCATCGCGCAAGACGTGCTCGACGCCTATCCGCTCGGCCGCCATCGATGTCTGCTCGACATCGGCGGCGGCGAGGGCGCATTCCTCTCCGTCGTCGCCGCCCGCCACCCGGCGCTGCAGCTGAAGCTCTTCGATCTGCCGCCGGTGGCTGCGCGGGCGCGCCGCCTGCTTGCGTCGCAAGGGCTGTCGCGGGTCGAAATCCACTCGGGGAGCTTTCTCGACACGCCGCCGCCCACAGGCGCCGACGTCGTCACGCTCATTCGCGTCCTGCATGATCACGACGACGACAAAGCCCTTGCCGCGCTGCGCGCCGGCTACGCGGCGCTGCCGCCGGGCGGAACGCTGCTCGTCGCCGAGCCTATGGCCCAGACGCCCGGCGCCGAAGCGATCGGCGACGCCTATTTCGGCTTCTATTTGCTGGCGATGGGCAGCGGCCGCCCCCGCCGCCACGCTGAAATGATTCAGCTTCTCCAAGCCGCTGGTTTTGCAGGCATTCGCCTCCTCAAATCGCCGCGTCCGCTCTTTGCCAGCGTTCTGACTGCGCGCCGAGTGTAATATTTACTTGACGTTTTAGTCTGTCTTTATAGACTGACAGAATGAGGGGTCAGTTTACTTTGCCCACAGCGCTTGCGCGAAAGGCCGATGATGTTGGAAGCGCTCGCCATCGTCCTTGAAGAGCCAGGAAGGCTGGCGCTCAGCCTCTTGCCGCTCGACGCGCCGGGCGCCGATGACGTCGTGGTCGAAACCGCCTGGAGCGGAATCAGCACCGGCACCGAGCGGCTCCTCTATAGCGGGCGCATGCCGGACTTTCCGGGCATGGGCTATCCGCTCGTCCCCGGCTACGAGACCGTCGGCGAAATCGTCGAAGCGGGGCCCGAGAGCGGCTATAGCGTCGGTCAGCGCGTCTTTGCGCCGGGAGCGACCTGCTACGGCGCCGTTCGCGGACTGTTTGGCGGCGCCGCCTCGCATCTTGTCGTTAGAGGCGCTCGCGTCGCCGCCATTCCCAGGGAGCTTGGCGACAGAGGCGTGCTGCTTGCGCTCGCAGCGACCGCGCAACACGCGCGAAGCGACGTCACGGCGCAAGGCGCCGAGCTCATTGTCGGACACGGGGTCCTTGGACGGTTGCTCGCGCGTCTTTCCGTCGCCGCCGGCGGCGCGCCGACCGTGTGGGAGCGCGATCCGCAACGCGCCGAAGGCGCAGAAGCCTATCTCGTGACGACGCCCGAGGAAGATGCGCGCCGCGACTATCGCGTCATCTACGACGTCAGCGGCGATCCGACCATACTCGATGCTCTCATCGCGCGTCTCGCGCCTGGCGGCGAGATCGTTCTCGCCGGCTTTTATGAGCGTCCGCTCGCTTTCGCCTTTCCGCCCGCCTTCATGCGGGAGGCGCGCCTGCGCGTCGCCGCTCAGTGGCGCCCCGGCGATCTCAAGAGCGTCATTGGTCTCGTCGCAGACGGACGCCTCTCGCTCGAAGGGCTGATCACGCATCGACGCTTCGCGCTGCAGGCGCGAGACGCCTATCCGATCGCCTTCGACGATCCGCGCTGTCTGAAAATGGTTCTCGATTGGAGAGCGGTAGCATGAATGACGCGCAAGGCTTTCTCACCGCCGACGAACTCGCCAATCCGCCCGCGCACATTCTGCGCGAGGAAGCCGCAATAGAACCAGATCCTGCGCCGACGACCGCGACCAAAGACACGCAAATCATCGCGATCTACGGCAAGGGCGGCATCGGCAAGAGCTTCACCCTCGCTAATCTCTCCTACATGATGGCGCAGCAGGGAAAGAAAGTGCTGCTCATCGGCTGTGATCCAAAGAGCGACACGACCTCGCTGCTGTTTGGCGGACGCGCCTGCCCAACGATCATCGAAACGTCGACAAAGAAAAAGCTCGCAGGCGATCAGGTCGCGATCGGCGACGTCTGCTTCAAGCGCGACGGGGTCTTCGCCATGGAGCTTGGCGGCCCGGAGGTCGGGCGCGGTTGCGGCGGGCGCGGCATCATTCACGGTTTCGAGCTTTTGGAAAAGCTCGGTTTCCACGAATGGGGATTTGACTACGTCCTGCTGGATTTCCTCGGCGACGTGGTCTGCGGCGGCTTCGGCCTGCCGATCGCGCGCGACATGTGCCAGAAGGTCATCGTCGTCGGCTCGAATGATCTGCAGTCGCTCTACGTCGCCAACAATGTCTGCTCGGCGGTGGAATATTTCCATAAGCTTGGCGGCAATGTCGGCGTCGGCGGCCTCGTCATTAACAAGGACGACGGCACCGGCGAAGCGCAGGCCTTTGCAAAAGCCGCCGGCATTCCGATTCTCGCCTCGATCCCGGCCGACGACGACATCCGCCGCAAGAGCGCGAATTACGAAATCATCGGCCGTCCCAATGGACGCTGGGGCGCGCTGTTCGCCGAACTCGCCGCAAATGTCGCAGACGCGAAGGCGCATCGTCCGACGCCGCTGACGCAGGACGAACTGCTCGGCCTTTTCTCCGGCGAATCTGTCGGACGCGACGTCGTGCTCGAGCCTGCGACGCCGCAGGACATGTGCGGCGGAACGCTGGCGCAAAAACCCTCTCTCGAAGTCGTCTACGAAGCGATCTGAGGGAAGCGAACGATGGATGATCTCGGCTCCAACACGGTCGCTCTCGACACGGCGAATGATGTCGCCGCTGCGGCGCTGCAGACGGATGGGCTCGGCTGCCATGCGGGCAAGGAAAGGCTACGCTCCGCCGCCGAAGCCGCCGGCATGAGCGAGACGCTCGGCCAATATGCGAAAGACTATCCGCAAGGCCCGCATGATCAGCCGCAGAGCATGTGTCCTGCCTTCGGATCGCTGCGCGTCGGCCTGCGCATGCGCCGCACGGCGATGGTGCTTTCGGGTTCCGCCTGCTGCGTTTACGGCCTCACCTTCACGTCGCATTTCTACGGCGCGAAGCGCACCGTCGGCTATGTGCCGTTCAATTCGGAGACGCTCGTCACCGGCAAATTGTTCGAGGACATTCGCGACGCTGTTTACGCCCTCGCCGATCCCGAGAACTACGACGCGATCGTCGTCATCAATCTCTGCGTGCCGACCGCGTCGGGCGTGCCGCTACGACTGCTGCCGAAAGAGATCAACGGCGTGCGCGTCATCGGCATTGACGTGCCGGGCTTCGGCGTGCCGACCCATGCCGAAGCCAAAGACGTTCTCGCCGGCGCCATGTTGCGTTTCGCGCGGCTCGAGGCGGAGCAGGGACCCGTTCAGGCGCCGCGCGCGCCGCGCGCCGAGAAGCCGACCGTCTCACTGCTCGGCGAAATGTTCCCCGCCGATCCGATGCAGATTGGCGCGATGCTCGAATTGCTCGGTCTCGCCGCCGGCCCGGTGACGCCGACGCGCGAATGGCGCGAACTTTATGGCGCGCTGGACTGCGCGGCGGTCGCCGCGATTCATCCGTTCTATGCCTCCTGCGTGCGCGAATTCGAAGCCGCCGGGCGCGCCGTGGTGGGCTCGGCGCCCGTCGGTCACGACGGAACGGCCGCCTGGCTCGAGGCGATCGGCGCAGCTTGCAACGTCGCGCGCGAAACGATCGACGCGGCGAAAAACCGTCTACTTCCTGCAATAAAAGGCGCCCTGTCAGCGGCCCCGATCTCCGGACGCGTGACGCTCTCGGGCTATGAAGGGTCCGAGCTGCTCGTTGGACGCCTGCTCGTCGAATCCGGCGCCGACCTTCGCTATGTCGGCACCGCCTGTCCGCGCACGCGCTTTTCCGAGGCCGACCGCGACTGGCTCGAAGCGAAAGGCGTGCATGTGCAGTTTCGCGCCTCGCTCGAACAGGACTTCGCCGCCTTCGACGAATTCAAGCCCGATCTCGCCATCGGCACGACGCCGGTGGTGCAGAAGGCGAAGCAGAATGCGACGCCGGCGCTCTATTTCACCAATCTCATCTCCGCACGCCCGCTGATGGGGGTCGCCGGCGCCGGCTCGCTTGCGAAAGTCGTCAACACGGCGATCGCCAATCGGGCGCGCTTCGACGAAATGAATGATTTCTTCGAAGGCGTGGGCAAGGGATTCGCGGCGGGCGTTTGGCAGGACGTTCCGCGGGACCGTCCCGAGTTCGCTAAGAAGCAGCGCGCGAAAACCGCGGCGAAGCCCATCGAGGAGATGGGCGCATGCTAGTCCTCGATCACGATCGCGCCGGCGGCTATTGGGGCGCCGTCTATGTCTTCACGGCGATCAAGGGCCTGCAGGTCGTTATCGACGGACCGGTCGGCTGCGAAAATCTGCCCGTCACCTCGGTGCTGCATTACACCGACGCCCTGCCGCCGCATGAGCTGCCGATCGTCGTCACCGGACTGTCGGAAGAAGAACTCGGGCGCCACGGCACCGAAGGCGCGATGAAGCGCGCCCACGCGACGCTTGATCCCGACTTGCCGAGCGTCGTCGTCACCGGCTCGATCGCCGAAATGATCGGCGGCGGGGTGACGCCTGAGGGCACCGGCATTCAGCGCTTTCTGCCGCGCACGATCGACGAGGATCAGTGGCAGTGCGCCAATCGCGCGATGAGCTGGCTCTGGAGCGAGTATGGCGCGAAGAAAGGCAAGGCCCCGAAGCGCAAAGCCCGCGCGGCCGGCGAGAAGCCGCGCGTCAACATCATCGGCCCCTGTTACGGCGTCTTCAACATGCCCTCCGATCTTGCGGAGATGAAGCGGCTGGTCCAAGGAATCGGCGCCGAAGTCAACATGATCTTTCCGCTCGGCAGCCATATCGCCGACACGCCGAAACTCGCGGACGCTGACGTCAACATCTGCATGTATCGCGAGTTCGGCCGCCATCTTTGCGAAGCGCTGGAGCGTCCCTATCTCCAGGCTCCCATCGGGCTGCACAGCACGACGAAATTTCTGCGCACGCTCGGGCAGGAACTGGGTCTCGATCCCGAGCCGTTCATCGAACGCGAGAAGCACACGACGATCAAGCCGCTGTGGGATCTGTGGCGATCGGTGACGCAGGATTTCTTTGGAAGCGCCAACTTCGGAATCGTCGCCACGGACACCTATGCGCGCGGCGTGCGGCATTTTCTCGAAGACGAAATGGGTTTGCCCTGCGCCTTCGCCGTCAGCCGGCGCCCGGGCGAGAAGACCGACAACGCGGCGGTGCGCAAGGCGGTGAACGAGACGCCGCCGCTCGTTCTCTTCGGCAGCTACAACGAGCGCATGTACGGCGCGGAAGCCGGCGGACGCTCAATCTATATTCCGGCGTCCTTCCCCGGCGCGATCATCCGGCGCCACGCCGGCACGCCCTTCATGGGTTATTCGGGCGCCGTCTATCTCGTGCAGGAAGTCTGCAACGCGCTGTTCGATGCGCTCTTCAACATTCTGCCGCTCGGGACTGAGCTCGACAAAGTCGAGCCGACTCCCGCGCGGCTGCATCGCGAAATCGCCTGGGATGACGCCGCGAAATCGATGCTTGACGACCTCGTGGAAGCGACGCCGCTGCTGGTGCGCATCTCTGCGGCCAAACGCCTGCGCGACGCCGCCGAACGCGCGGCGCGCAGCGCCGGCGACGATATGGTGACGGCGGCGCGCGTCGAACGCGCCCGCGATTTGGTGATGGAAGGGCGGGGCGCATGAAGCAGCGCAGACCGACGCCGGTGAAAACTCTCGTTCTCGCATGGAAGGAGAAGCCATGAGTTCCGCGATCTATTCGACGCCCGATTTTCGCGCGACCGAATTCAAATTCCAGCTGCTGCTCGGCGTGCTGTTCCCGGCGTTCCTTGTCGCGACGGCGGCGCAGCGCCTTTTGCAGCGCGCGCGCAGCCATGGCGAAGTGCCGCACCCATCGACCACGTCGGTCATCGTCGAAGCGCGCGAGAACATGCTGATCGTGATCTCCTACGCCTTGATCGCGCGCGCCATGTTGCAGAGCTTCGCCCGGGAAAGCCGGGCGGAACGCCTGTCGTGACTCTCGGGTTGCGATGCTACCGCCGCGTAAGGCGTGCGCGGCAATTCTAACGGAGGTCAATAGATGGCCATCGAGAGAGAAAGGAGTTCTCTGTCAGGTCTGACAGAGCCGGAGGCTATGGAATTTCATAGCCTCTTCGTCAGGAGCTTCCTGATCTTCACCTTCATCGCGATCATCGCGCATGTGCTGGTGTGGTTCTGGCGGCCCTGGTTGCCGGGTCCGAAGGGCTACGCTCTGCTCGACGGCGTGACGAACGCCGCTCATGCGGCGCTGTCGCTCCTCGGCTGATAGGAGATCGGCATGCACAAAGTATGGCTGCTTTTCGATCCGCGTCGCACGCTGGTCGCGCTCTTTACCTTCCTGTTCACGCTGGCGCTGCTGATTCATTTCATTCTGCTCAGCACCGACCGCTTCAACTGGCTGGAAGGACCGCGTCCCGCGCGCACAGGACAGATCGAACAGACGATTCCCGGCGGCCCGCCCGCCGCGTTCGGCTGATCGGTTCGACGCACATCACGCGCTGCGGACGGACGCGTTTCGCTTCCGCCCGCGGACGCAGACAATTTGACTGGCATCCGAGGGAGGCGCGGCCATGGCCCTGCTGAGTTTCGAGCGAAAATATCGCGTGCGCGGCGGCACGCTCATCGGCGGCGACCTCTTCGATTTCTGGGTCGGGCCGTTTTACGTCGGCTTTTTCGGCGTGACGACGATCATCCTCTCGGCGCTGGGCACGGCGCTGATCATCTGGGGCGCGGCGATGGGCCCGACCTGGAACATCTGGCAGATCAACATCGCGCCGCCCGATCTTAAATATGGTCTGGCGCTGGCGCCGCTGAAGGAAGGCGGGCTCTGGCAGATCATCACCTTCTGCGCGACCGGCGCTTTCATTTCATGGGCGCTGCGCCAGGTCGAAATATGTCGCAAGCTCGGCATGAACTATCATGTGCCCATCGCATTCGGCTTCGCGATCTTCGCCTATGTGTCGCTCGTCGTGATTCGTCCGCTGCTGCTGGGCGCCTGGGGCTTCGGTTTCCCCTACGGCATCATCAGTCATCTCGATTGGGTGTCGAACACTGGCTACCAGTATCTCCATTTTCACTACAATCCCGCGCATATGATCGCGGTGTCGTTCTTCTTCGCGACATGTTTCGCCTTGTCGCTGCACGGCGCGTTGGTGCTATCGGCGGCCAATCCCGGCAAGGGCGAGGCCGTGAAGACGCCCGAACACGAAGACACATTCTTCCGCGACTCGATCGGCTACTCCATCGGCACGCTCGGCATTCATCGGCTCGGCCTGTTTCTGGCGGTGTCCTCCGCATTCTGGAGCGCGGTGTGCATGATCATCAGCGGCCCGTTCTGGACTCGCGGCTGGCCCGAGTGGTGGAACTGGTGGCTCAATCTTCCCGTCTGGCGCTAACGCGTAGGGAGACGAACCGTGGCCTATTATCAGAACATCTTTACGCAGGTTCAGGTCCGCGCCGATGCGCCGCACCCCGGCGTTCCCGTTCCTGGAATGAAGCGAACGAGTTGGGCGACGTTTTCCCATCTTCTCGGACGCATCGGCAATGCGCAGATCGGGCCGATCTATCTCGGCTATCTCGGCACGCTGTCGCTTGTCTTCGGATTCATCGCCTTCGAAATCATCGGCCTCAACATGTGGGCGTCGGTGAATTGGGATCCGGTGCAATTCGTGCGGCAATTGCCGTGGCTGGCGCTTGAACCGCCCAAGCCGCAATATGGAATCAAGATCTTTCCGCCGCTCAGCGAGGGCGGCTGGTGGCTGTTCGCCGGCTTCTTCCTAACGTCATCCGTGTTGCTGTGGTGGTGGCGCATGTATCGCCGGGCGCGGGCCTTGGGTCTCGGCACGCATACAGCATGGGCCTTTCTTTCAGCGATATGGCTCTATTTGGTGCTGGGCTTCATTCGTCCGCTGCTGATGGGCAGCTGGAGTGAGGCGGTGCCGTTCGGCATTTTCCCGCATCTGGATTGGACCGCGGCCTTCTCCATCCGCTACGGCAATTTCTTCTACAATCCGTTCCACATGCTTTCGATCGTCTTCCTCTATGGATCGGCGCTGCTTTTCGCCATGCATGGCGCGACGATTCTGGCGGTCGGGCGCTTCGGCGGCGAGCGCGAGATCGAGCAGATCATCGATCGCGGCACCGCCTCGGAGCGTGCGGCGCTGTTCTGGCGCTGGACGATGGGCTTCAACGCAACGATGGAGTCGATCCACCGCTGGGCCTGGTGGTTCGCCGTGCTGTGCCCGTTGAGCGGCGGCATTGGCATTCTCCTTACCGGCACCGTCGTCGACAATTGGTATCTCTGGGGCGTGCTGCATGGCATTGCGCCGGAATACCCGCATGTCTTCGCGCCGGTCGTCGATCCTGCGCTCACCACGGGAGGCGCGCCATGAGACTGGCTTTCTCTCTCCTCGGCATCGTCGTGGCGACGTTGCTCACGGTCGCCATGCTGTTCACCCCCGGATGGGTTCGCCCGCCGATCATCAGCACACAAAGCGGCTACCGCGGCACGGGCCAGGAGCAGCTCATCAGCGCCCAGAACAAGCGCATTCTGGAAGCGGCCAACGCCTTGCCGGCGCCGATCGATCCGGCGTCGCCGTCCGGAGAGCGTGCGACCAGCGCGTATAAGAATGTGAAAGTGCTGACCGACCTCAGTACGGATGAGTTCAACCGTCTGATGGTCGCCATCACGCAATGGGTGTCGCCCGACCAGGGCTGCGGCTATTGCCACACCGACGATCTCGCCGACGACGGCGTTTACACGAAGATCGTCTCGCGGCGCATGATCGAGATGACGCGAGATCTCAATAAGGATTGGACGTCGCATGTCGGCGATGTCGGCGTCACCTGCTACACCTGTCACCGCGGCCAACCTGTGCCCAAAAACGTCTGGTACGAAAATCCGGGCCCGCGCCACGCTGGCGGCATGGCGGCGCATAACTACGGGTTCGGCCATCCGTCGACGTCGAATGGAACGACGGCGCTTCCCGTCGATCCGTTCACGCCATATCTCCTCGGCGACGATAATATTCGCGTTGTGGGCAAAACGGCCTTGCCGACCACGCAGGGCGCCTCGATCCAGCGAACCGAGCAGAGCTATTCGCTCATGATGCACATGTCACAAGCGCTCGGCGTTAATTGCACCTTCTGCCACAATAGCCGCTCATTTTTGGATTGGTCCCAGAGCTCGCCGCAGCGCACCGCCGCCTGGAACGGCTTGCAGATGATACGGGCGCTGAACGCCGTCTATCTGGAAACGCTGAAACCTCTCTATCCGGCCAATCGGTTAGGGCCGCTCGGCGACAGCCCGAAGGCAAATTGCGGGACCTGTCATCAGGGCGTGAGCAAGCCGCTTTACGGTCAGAGCATGTTGCAGGACTTCCCCGAGCTCGGCGGCAAGGCCGCGCGCTGACCGTCGGCTTTCGCCCGGCCGACGGCCACATCGGCCGGGCGCTTTTTAGCCATTTTTGACAACGATGGTCGCGCACGTCTCAATACCGGCAGTTTGGAGCTTTGCTTTCGTTTCACTGGGCGCAAAGCAGGGGGGATGACGCCGTGTGCACAGTAGAAAGCGCGCTTCAAGATGATTGCGTCAGCGTCGTTCAACGGCGAGACGACGAAGGCGCCTATATGATCCGGATCGGGACGCTCGAGACCGTCGTCACCATTCGATTGCGCCGGACCTGGGGTTCGCGCACGGCCTATCGCCTGAGCCACGCAATTAAAACGCCGCGTCAGCCGAGCCCCTTTTGGAGCTGCGCGTCGGAGGCGGATACGCCAGGCGATGCATTGCGGAAAGCGATCAGCGGCTTCACGATGCATTATCGCAAGGCGGTGGGCGAAGGCTATGCGCCCGCCGAAGACTGGCTCGTTCCAGCCGGAAGCTAGGTGCGCGCCGTGATTGCGAGGAGCGCGGACGACTCTCCCGGCAGAGCGGCTAATGCATGCTTCGCTTCGCTTGCTAAGGGGGAGGCGCTTACCAGCGCGCCTCGAAGACGCAGGCTGCGGCGCCCGTCGCCGCGCATTCTGTTTCCGTGACGCTCAGTGAAGGCCCGAGCATTTCGCCGAACACACGCTCAAAGGTCGCGGCGAAATAGGCGCAGGCCGGCGCCTCTGTGCAAAGCCCCTTGCAGATCGGCGACCGGATGATGCGTAAGCGCAGATGCGGCGCGAACTCATAGGAGAATTTGCCGCTGCCTGAAAACGTCCAGGCATGGCGCGCAATCGCCGCGACGAGAATCCGCGCCGCAAGCGGACGCGGCAGGATTTTTAAAGCGCCTTGGACGAATGCGGGAATGCGGTTGGCGAGAAGATAATCGCCGGTGCGCCGTCCCGCCTCGCGTGAGACCTCGGCGGCGTTTGCTTCGCCAAGCCGGTCGACGACCGCCTGATGCAGCCGCGCGACTTCCTCTTCGGGAATCATATGCGTCGGCGGCGCGAAGAGATAGGGCGCAAGTCCCGCGTCTTCAAAAACCTCGCGGCGCAGCGGCGCGCCCCATGCGTCGGACAGCGCCGCCGCCATTTGCGTGATGGCGTTCGGTCCGATCAGACCGAGGCGCGCCGTCTCGCCTTCAGCGCGCGCGATGCTCATGCGGCGTCGCCGATTCGCGCATAATGGCCGGCTCGAACGGCGCGTCGTCCACCTGCTCGACGAGCTGTTCCTTGCCGCCGCCGCAGGCCATGGCCTGCGCCGCCTCATGCATCGTGCTGGCGGGGCGCTTATGCGTGACCTGCCACTCGACGTCCTCGTCGGCGGCGCGCCGGCGCGTCGCGTCGAAGTTGAACTTCACCTTGGAGCGCGACTGCGGTCCCCAATAGTCGACTTTGCCGAGGTCATAGAATTTTCGCTCAAAGCCAGCCTTGAGGAAGGCCTTGAGACAGCCGAGGAGATAGCGTCGTCGCTGTCCGCTGCCCGCCCATGGATAGGAGAACAGCGCCTTCTTCATGTAGAAGCGACGATAATTGTTCATCACCCGATCGAGCAGTTCGCCGCGGTCCATCGCCTGCGGTTTGATGATCGGCGTGACGAAATTGTATTTTTCATAATCGAAGATTTCGACCTTGTCCCCAAGTTCCTTGAAGAGATCGGAGAAGGGCCAGGGCGTGTACATCGACCAGTTGGCGAGGTCCGGCTTCCAGTCCCGCGCCATCTGATAGGTTTCTTCCAGCGTCTCCGCCGTCTCGTTTTCGAGGCCGACGATGAATTGCGCCTCGACGACGATGCCGGCGCTGCGCAGCAGCTCGATCGCCTTCTTATTCTGCGCGACGGTCGTCTCCTTGTTGAAGAGATCGAGCTTTAGTTGCGCCGCCGCCTCGGTGCCGAGCGAAACATGGATCAATCCGGCTTTGCGGTAGAACGGCAGGAGCGCTTCATCGCGCAGAATGTCGGTGACGCGGGTGTTGATGCCCCAGAGAATATTGAGCTTGCGGTCGATCAACTCCTGACAGAAGGCGACGAATTTCTTCTTGTTAATCGTCGGCTCCTCGTCGGCGAGGATGAAGAAGCCGACGCCGTGATCGCGCATCAGCGTCTCGATCTCATCGACGACTTTCTTCGGGTCGCGAATGCGGTAATCCCGCCAGAACTTCCACTGGCTGCAGAAGCTGCAGGTAAAGGGACAGCCACGCGCCATATTGGGAATGGCGACCTTCACGCCGAGCGGGATGTAACTGTATTTGTCCCAATTCAGCAGGCTCCAGTCGGCGACGATGGAATCGATGTCCTTCACCGTCGGCGCCGCGGCGGTCGCGACCGCCTTGCCGTCCTGTGCATATGCGATGCCCTTGATGGCGTCGCGTCGCGCGGGCCAGCCGCCTTCGTCGATCGTGCGCACAAGATCGACGATGATTTCCTCACCTTCGCCGCGCACGATCGCGTCGATCCACGGCGCCTCGGCGAGCACCTGACCGTACATGAAGGTCGCATGGACGCCGCCGAGCACGGCGATGGCTCCGGGCGAGGCCTCCTTGGCGATCTGCAGCACGCGCTCCGCCTTGTAGATCGACGGCGTGATCGAGGTGACGCCGACGATATCGGGCGCATAGTCGGCGATCTCTCTGCGCAAATCCTCTTCGCCGATGTCGAAGGTCATCGCGTCGATGAATTTGATGTCGGCGTAGCCGGCCTTCTTGAGTGCGCCAGAAAGATAGGCCACCCAGGCCGGCGGCCAATTGCCGGCGATCTCGGCGCCGCCGGAATGATAATTCGGATGAATGAAAAGGATGCGCATGCTTTCCCTTTCCGACGTTTGTCAATTGCGCTGATCGTAAATCATACTTGACGTTTTGCAACGGGGATTGACATTTCAGGGCGCCATGAACGCGCGACGGATCGCCTCACGGCGTGACGGTGGCCGGTTCTTCGCAGAGACGGCGCTGCGCGGCGTCCCAGAGGTCAAAAATCAATCTCGCGTGCAGGTCGGGGGCTTCCTCATGCGCCAAATGGCCGAGGTCCCTAATCTCCTGGACGCGCGAAGTGGGCAGGCGCGCGGCGATGTTGCGCGCGCTCTGCGGCCGCACGGTGCGGTCATCGGCGGCGACGATCAGCACAAGCGGCGTGGCGAGGCGCGGCAGGTCGCGATTGAGCGCATGCAGATCCCAATGCGCCATCATGGCGAGCGCGCCTTCGACATGCGCCGGATTGCGCATCAGTCTGGCGTAGAGATCGACGCCGCGCGCGTCGAGCGTCGAGCCGGTGCCGGCGAGAAGTCGCGCCACTGCGGCGCGGTCTGCCGACCAGGCGAAATAGCGCGGCGCGAAAGGGTTGAGGAACAGCGCCTTGGCGAGCGACGGCAGCACGTGGCTGGCGACGCCGCCGAAGGGCGTGAACGCGCCGTTGAGCGCAACGATCAGTTGCGGCGCGATCGCCTTGTCGAGTTCGAGGCGCGCCAGCACGGCGGCGCCGGCGGAGTGGCCGACGACGATCTCCGGCGCGGCGCCGAGCGCGCGCAGCAAGGTTCCGAGCGCTTTCGCCATGCCAGGCAGCGATTGCGTATGCGCGCCCGGCGACGTCGAGAAGCCGTGGCCGGGAAGATCGGGGGCGATGACGCGAAAACGTGACGCAAGCAGCGGCGCGAGGTCGCGATAGGAGTGCGCCGATGCGCCTGCCCCATGCAAGAGAAGCAGCGGCGGACCCTCGCCCATGAGCTGCACGTGCCACAAGACGCCGCCGGCTTCGAGCATGCGGCTGGCATGCCGGTTCGGCCAATCGGCGCCGTCCCGCTCAAGATCAAGGCGAACGACGGGCGCGAAGAGATACGGGAGAATCACGGCGCGGGCGCGGCTGCGCGCACCGCCTGCGATAGAGCCGCCGCGTCGGCGAAGGGCATTTTGAGATAGCGGCCGTTCATCGCCTCGGCGATTTTGCGCGTCGGGGCGTCTGCGCGCGCCGCGGCTGCAGGCGAAGAGTCGATGGCGAGCGCCGCAAGACCCGGCGCGCGTAAACGCCGCGCCGCATCGAGCGCGTCGTCGAGCGCTTTGGCGCGATCGGGCGCGCCCTTGCGGTCGATATTGCCGCGCCCGTCGGTCAGCAAAATCAGAAGCGGCGTCTGGCCCTTGCGTTTGACGCTTTCCGCCAAAGCGCCCGCGGCGTCGAGCCCGTGCGCCAGCGGCGTGCCGCCGCCCCCCGGCAGCGCCGCGAGCAGCCGCTTGGCGCGCGCCAGCGATCGCGTCGGCGGCAGCAGGATTTCCGCGCTCTTGCCGCGGAAGGCGACGAGGGCGACGCTATCGCGCCGCACATAGCAATCGGCCAGCAGCAGTTCGATCGCGCCCTTCACCTCGCCGAGGCGCTGCATGGCGGAGGAGCCCGAGGCGTCCACGACGAAGATGGCGGTGGTTTCGCGACGCTCGCGGAAACGCGTGACGCGAAAATCGTCGGCGCGCACGCGCACGGCGAGCCCCGAGTCGTCAGCCGCATGCGCGCGCCGCAGCGGCTGCCAGGGCGCGGCGGCCCGCAAGGTTTCGATGATGGAAAGGCGCCCCTCGCGCAGCGCGCCGCGCCTTGCGCCTATCGGCCGGCCGCGCCGAGCGGAGACGAGAGCGGCGCCAGACTTTCCGCCGCGCGCAGAGGGCGCGCGCGTTCGTGCGTCGGTTGCGAGCCGCGCCAAGACATCAGCCGGAATGGCGGCGCGCGCGGCGGCGACGATGAGATCGTCGGGCGCCGGCGCCTCGCGCGGCTGCGCATTGTCATTCTTGGGGTCGGCGTCGTTTTTCGCTGAGCCGGGCTCGTCACCCGTCTCTTCGGGAGGGACGTCGCTCTCTTCGATCGGCGGCGCGCATGTCGCGCGCGGCGCCAGCGCCACGCAGGCGGCGACCGCGAGGTCTTCGTCGTCGACGACATCCGCGCAGCGGAGGGCGCAAGACGCGCGGGCGACGCGCAGCGCCAGCAGCGGCGCACGCAAGGAGTCGATGCCGAGCCGCGCGGCGGCGGCGACGAGCGCGTCGATCGCCTTGGCAGGCGCGACGACCAGCGGGAGTCGCGCGCGCGCCGCCGCCACCTGCGCGGCGCTGCTTGCGCAACGCTCTTTGACGGCGCGATGGCTCACCTCTGCGAGGTCGAGATGGAAAGCGAGGCGGTCGAGCAGCGCCGCTGGCGGCCGCTCGTCATGGTCATGCCCTTCATCGAGGGCGACGACCCCGATGCGGGCGTTCTGGCGCGCGGAAACTCCGTCGCGCGCGAGTTCGATCTCGCCACAGTCGAGCGCCGCCGCGATACGCGCCGCCGTCGCGCCGCCAAGGCGCTCCGCCATGGTCAGCACGAGGACTCCGCCGTCCGCTTGCGCGAGCAGGCCGGTTTCGGCGACGGGCCGCCCTGCGCGCAGCGTCGCCGCGAGATCCAGTCCGCCGAGCAAGCGATCGTCGGAGACGGAGAGCGGGGCGCGGCGCATCGGCGCGTCGCTCGGGAGGTAGTCGCGCAGCAGCGCGATCCAGGCGTCCCGCGCCGGCCCCGGCGGGGCTCTCAGCGAGACGCCGGAACCCAAAGGGTCAACCGCAAACAGCGCGGCGGCGTGGCTCGCGCGCGCCCAGGCGGCGGCCTCACCGTCGCCGCTCATGCGCCGAAAATCTCCTCGATGCCGCGCGCGACGCGCGTCGCCGAGCCGATATCATCGAGCGGATTGCGCCGCAGCCGGTGGCCGAGCGCGAAAGGCGCGACGCGCCGCAGCTGCGCGTCGCCGACGCGCTCCACGCCCTCAAAACTCGCGAGTGCGCGGGCGGCGCGCAACAGCGTCAGTTCCCCGCGCAGGCCATCGGCTCCGAGCGCGACGCATAGCATTGCGGCCTTCTCCAGCGCTTCGTCCGGCGCCTGGACGGCGCCGAGGCGTTCGCGCCCCGTCGCAATCCTGCGTCGCAGCTTGTGCTCTTCGACCGACCAGGCCTTGGCGAAGCGCGCCGGATCGCGCTCGAATGCGTCGCGCCGGCGCACGACTTCTATCCGAACCGGGATGTCGGTCGGCGTCTTCACGTCCACGGCGAGGCCGAACCGGTCGAGGAGCTGCGGACGCAGCTCGCCCTCTTCGGGGTTGCCGCTGCCGATCAGCACGAAGCGCGCCGGATGACGCACGCTCAATCCCTCGCGTTCGACGACATTTTCGCCGGACGCGGCGACGTCGAGCAAGAGGTCGACGAGATGATCCTCGAGAAGATTGGCTTCGTCGATGTAGAGAAAGCCACGGTTCGCCTTGGCGAGCAGGCCGGGCTCGAACGACTTCTGGCCTTGCGTCAGCGCCCGTTCGAGATCGAGCGCGCCGACGACGCGATCCTCCGTGGCGCCGAGAGGCAGATCGACGACCGGCGCGGCGCGCAGCGTCGTTTTGAGCCCGCCCTGCGCGGCGCGTTTTTTACAGCCGTCGCAAAGCGCGGCGGTCGCCGCCGGATCGCAATTATAGGCGCAGCCGACGACCGAACGCATGGGCGGCAGCAGGCGGGCCAGATC
>Ga0208242_100336_pt1 | contig 39232 bp, 44 predicted proteins | sample SubbioAug_CSW13A_FD_184825 | JGI IMG/M metagenome (GOLD analysis project Ga0208242, IMG submission 184825) | Serpentinite rock and fluid subsurface biosphere microbial communities from McLaughlin Reserve, California, USA - CR12Aug_CSW13A (SPAdes) | ecosystem: Environmental > Terrestrial > Deep...
CCATTTTTGTTTGAACCATTTTTTTGCTCGTCCAGTCCGGCAGTTAAAACTACCGCTTTGACGAAGCGTTTTTACATCTTTCGATGTTACTTCGCATGGCGTTCCTGTTCAGTTTTCAAAGAGCGGTTTCAAAAATTTGGCCGCCTTACGACGACTTTCTTATATTAGCACACTTGATGTGGCTTGTCAAATAGATTTTAAAGTTATTTTAAACCACTTGTGCCATATTTATCGTGCTGTTGACCAGCGATATTAACTATACCATCACGGCGGAAGAAAAACAAACTCTGTTACCTGAGCCTATCACCGCTGGAATCTTTTTAAACGGTCTTATATTCAGTAAAACTCTCTTTTCTAAGTATTTCACGTTCAACGACAGGTATACATTATTTAATCACGTAAACGCATTGTGGGAAAAAGAATTACGTCACGGATAGAAGGTGAATCTGTCAACATCATCACAAGCCTGTCGATTCCAATCCCAAGTCCGCCTGTGGGTGGCATGCCGTATTCAAGGGCAGTAACAAAGTCTTCATCTAACAATTGAGCCTCGTCATCGCCGGCAGCACGTTTTGCCATCTGGTGTTCAAAACGTTTCCGCTGCTCAAGCGGGTCGGTGAGCTCGGTAAAAGCGTTGGCAATTTCACTGCAGGCAATAAACACTTCAAAACGATATGTCATGTCAGGGTCATCACTTTTCTGCTTGGCCAGGGGAGAGACTTCTATGGGATAGTCCATTATAAAGGTAGGCTGGTGGAGATGTTCTTCCACCATTTCTTCAAATATTTCATTCATAATTTCACCACGGACTGCAGTGGGCTTAACTTCAAGCCCTTTTTGCCGTGCTGTGAGCCTTGCCTCTTCATCACTGTTTATATGTAAAAAGTCTATACCGGCAAATTTCCGTATGGCATCCACCATTGTTAGCCGGGGCCAGGGTGGCGACAGGTCCAGTTCGCCGCCCTGATAAGCAATTTTATGAGAACCGAGGACTGTATGTGCCACATAGGCAATCATCTCTTCAGTTAATGTCATCATGTCTTCGTAGTCAGTCTGGGCCTGGTAGACTTCCACTGACGTAAATTCAGGGTTATGCCTGGTTGAAATTCCTTCATTGCGGAAGATGCGCCCCAGTTCATAGACCTTGTCCATTCCGCCCACAATTAGCCTTTTTAAGTGCAGTTCAGTGGCTATTCGCAGGTAAAGGTCCATATCCAGAGTGTTATGATGGGTAATGAAGGGACGGGCAGAGGCGCCGCCGGGAATCACATGCATCATTGGTGTTTCAACCTCGAGAAATCCGCGCTCGTTTAGAAAATTACGGATTGCCTGTACTATTTTGCTGCGCGTAATAAAAACATTTTTCACTTCCTGGCTTGTAATCAGGTCTAAGTAGCGCTGGCGGTAGCGCATATCAACGTTAGTCAAACCATGCCACTTTTCAGGCAAGGGCCGCAGAGACTTAGCCAGCAGTGTAAATTCTTTAACCGCAACAGTAACTTCACCGCGCCGTGTACGAAAAACTTCTCCTGTAATTCCAATTATGTCTCCAATGTCAAGCAGCTCAAAGACCTGATAAGGAGACTCTCCCAGGTCGTCGAGACGCGCGTAAATCTGGATTTGGCCGCTTTCATCCTGCAGGTTGGCAAAGGAAGCTTTGCCATGGGCACGGATGGTCATCAGTCGTCCTGAGAGGGAGACGGATTGGCCTGACAATGCGTCGAAGCGGCCGATAACATCGGCCGCATAGTGTGTCACTGCGTACTTTCTGCCATAGGGCTCAAAGCCCAGCTCAATCAGTTTGTCCAGCTTCTGCCGCCTGATGAGTTCCTGTTCACTATACAACTCAGTCACAAGTTTCACCACCAAAACTTAAAGAATTTTTACAAGTTGATACTTTAGCACACCCGCAGGCACCGTGACTTCAACCACATCTCCGATTTTTTTATTTAAAATCGCTTTGCCCACAGGCGACTCATTAGAAATCTTATTTTCGCCCGGGTTGGCTTCTGCTGAACCTACGATGGTGTAGTGGAAATCCTCGTTAAATTCCAAATCCTTAATCAGTACAGTGGAGCCGATTCCCACAGTATCTGGAGTAATCTCAGCATCGTCAATTAAGCGGACATTGCGCAGCATTTTTTCAAGTGTAATTATTCTCCCCTCAATAAAAGCCTGCTCGTTTTTGGCGTCCTCATACTCCGAGTTCTCTGAGATATCCCCGAAAGATATCGCGGTTTTGATCCGGGAGGCTACCTCACGGCGCTTTACTGATTTTAAGAACTCAAGTTCTTTCTCCAGCTTCTCAAGGCCCCCCTGGGTTAAAATCACTTCTTTGCTCGCCATTGCCTTCGCTCCTTTAGAAACGCATTTTAAAAACTGTACTCTCAAGTATATTCTAAAAATCAGGGAAGTTTACAATATCTATTTGAAAAAGTAAATGATGAATATAGGCACAGTAAGACGAGAACGAATCGCCGGACGGCGATTCAAGGACAGCTTACACTTTTCTTGCTCTTTTGAATGTGCACTTACCTTTTCCCTATTATGGCTAGTCCGGCGTCTTTTATAACCGATGGTTACTTGCAATTTTTTCTAATCCATTATAAATCACGACAGTAACTTTGTCAAACAACAAACTGCAAATGCTGCAAATGCATATTTACAACATTAGAATGCAAATGCAGCCTGTAAAAAGGTGTTTTTCCTTATCTTAAAATGCGGGCTGTCTTCGTCCGGCCTTTTTGCGAACGGCAGCAATCTGTTCGGGTGTGATGACACGTTCAAAACTGCGGAGCCCCGTAAGCTTAAAACCGTGCTTTGCGGCCAACCTTGAAATTTCATCAATTTGTGCCACAGACAGTTCACGGCCCAGGCTAAAAGAGTCAAATCTTTTTTCCAGCGAAAGAATCATTGTCTCGGCCATGCAGGGATAGGAAATACTGTCAGGAAAACCAAAATTAAAGCCAAAGTTTACATTGCCGGGGACTTCCAACACACCGCCTTCAATAATGAGGGCATCATCGCGCAATTGTGAGGCACGGCGGGAGATATCCCGCGGCCTTAGCACATCACAGACAACGGCGCCCGGCTTTAAATCAGCCACATCAATCACTGCTTCTGCCGAGCCTGTAATAGCAATAATAATGTCGGCACGGCTGACACAGTTCCTTACATCCGATGAAACCTTTACAGCCAGCCCGCTGTCTTTAAGAATTCTGGCCGCCAGGCGGTCCAGCTTCTTTTTATCACGGGCCAAAAGGGTCATAAACCTTATATCCCTGGCCATAACACGGGCACACACACTGCCGATTGAGCCGGTTGCGCCAACAATTAACACCTCTGCACGGTTGAGGTCTGTATTCATCAGCCTGGCTGCCATTTTTGCTCCCTCAAGCGCAGTGGCAACAGTGAAGCTGTTGCCTGTAGTTACAGCGATACCAAGATTCTCAGCCACAGTAATGCCGGCATCGCCTATAATTGAGGTCATGGCGCCAAGACCAACAATTTTTGCGCCCAGCTTCTCTGCCAGTCTTCCGGCACGTATAATTTTACTAATAACTATCTCCTGCGGCAGATTGACCATCTGGCCTGACGTGAGGGGGCACCCGATAAAATAGCCGGATGTTTCTCCATACGTCGAAGCGACACCTGTGATATCAGAAATTTTATGCGGCGGCAGGGCGCGCAGAATTTTTTCTACCAGTTGAGGCGGCCACCTGTGCATAAATCTTAGTTTCCGGAAGACGTCTTCTGGCTCGATGGGGTGTATTATAAAAGCAAAGTCTCCCATTATTACCTCCCTGTCAGTTTAACGTGGCAATACGAGGTTTAAATTCAAGTTCTATCAGCAGGTCCGAGTATTCCTGCGGCGAAAGTTCTTGTTTTTTCCCGGAAACAGCCACCAGAAGAGCTTCCATCACATTGGTGCCAAATGAACGGCCTCTCAGTTCGGGAGTGGTGGTAATCAGGGTTTTTACGCCTATCTCGCGCAGCAGGTTTACATCATCAGCTGTAGTAGTGTTGGTGATTATTATTTTTCCCTTCATATCCTTAGGCATGTAGCGCCTGATAAAATGGAAGTCTCCTGCCACAATGTCAGCATCAGCAAATAGTTTTGGATACTTTGGCTTGTTCTCTTCCTGCTTTTTTCCTGTAGGATAAAGCATGGAAAATGGCAGCTGACAGACAATTGGCGCCAGCACCCTGGCCGCTATCTCAAGCGCTTTCAGTGAGCGCAGGGGTAAAGGAATGCCAATGACAAATATCAGGTCTCCACAGGTCAGGGCGCAATCTGCTTCGACAAGCGCCCCTGCCATGCCAAAACGGTCAACTCCCGACATCATCAGCACACGCGGCCTATTTGCCAATATATCTGTGTTTTTCTTTAAATAACGTATTACAGAACGCTCCAGAGTATTTTTTAATCCCGACCCGTCCACAATAGGGGTTTGTTGTGCGGCCCTGACCACATTTTTTGCCTCACGCAGGGTGTATCTGCGGTTTCCCGCATAAACATAAAGGTCCATACCCCCCAGGCCAAAAGCGTCTACTTTACCGTCCAATTCCGAAATCATGCCAACCATTTTTCTAAGGTCGCCATCTGTGCCGATACGCTCCACGCTGTACTGCATACCCGCTATTTCAAACTCCACTGCGTGGTTGCGTTTGGAAGAACCGAGACTGATGCTGACTATACGCTTCAAAACTCTCCCTCTCTTTCCTGTCATTACTCCCCGTGCCACCCTACACTATATTAACTAAAACCTTTTCAACCTCTTGCGGGTCCACATAAATATCGCCTGTTACAGGCGTAGGAGCAATCTCCCTGGTCAGCACCTGGTTGTCTAGAAGTACGCCCGCCAGGTTATTCCATTTTGAAGAACAAAAAACAAGTACTGTATCACACTGGCGGAAACCCTCTATTACCGACATCATCTGGTTAAAAAACTCCATACCGCTTTTTTGTTCCACAAGCTGCCAGCGCTCCTGGTTTGAAAGTATCAGGCGTTGTTCAATCCCGTTGCGGTCCGCCATGGCATGGAGCTCATCCTTATTGGCTACGGGAAAGGAAATAAAACCTATGCGGCCTCCGCGACGGATGCTGCCTATATTTTCAAGCCGCGAAATAAATGTACGGTCCAGTTTTAACTTAGTTGCCACCTCCTGCTGTGAAAGCCCATCACTCCTCATTTTAGTGATGAGCTTAACCGTCTCAAATATTTTTTCCAGGCTCACCAGTTTTTCACCAATCCGTACATAATCCATTTGTTTACCCCGTATCTTAAAATTGTGCACAAAGCTGTACACACTAATTTTACCATTTGTTTCATAGCTCCGCAATACTGCAGCAGCTCAGGTAATTAAAGATTTTAAAACGTGCTCCATCTCCATTGAAGTTTTAGCCTGCATAACCTTGTCCCTGATTCTGGCTGCTCCCCTTATGCCCCTGAGGTACCAGGCAACATGCTTTCTCATCTCCCTTATTCCTGTATACTCCCCCTTGTCGGCAACCGTCATCTCCAGGTGACGCAGCGCAAGCGCTACACGCCCGTAAATGTCCGCCTCCGGCAGCAGTTCTTTTGTCTGCAGGAAATGCACTGTCTCTCTTATCAGCCAAAGATTACCCAGCACGCCACGGGCAAGCATGATGGCATCACAACCTGTCTCATCAATCATACGTGCCGCATCATTGGGTTGGCGTATATCACCGTTTCCGATTACAGGTATAGTTAAATTGTCTTTTACCCTTTTGATGATCTCCCAATCGGCGCTCCCGCTGTACCCCTGTGCCCTGGTCCTGCCGTGAACTGTGACAGCGGCAGCGCCCGCTTCCTGTACAGCCAGTGCCACTTCAAGGGCGTTAACTGCGGATTCATCCCATCCTTTGCGCATTTTTACAGTAATCGGTATACTGACAGCATCGCAGACTGCACGGGCTATCCTGAATGCCTGCTCCGGATCACGCATCAGGGCACAACCCTCGCCTTTACTCACAACCTTTTTCACCGGGCAGCCCATATTAATATCGATTAGGTCAGGAGCAAACACCGCTACCATCTCCGCTCCCCGGGCCATGGTCTGCGGGTCGCTGCCAAAAAGCTGGATGCCAAAAGGTCGCTCTTTGTCCCCAAAGCATGCAAGTTTGAGTGCATGCTCCGGAGCGCAGATTGCACCCTTTGCACTGATCATTTCCGAATACACCAAGGCTGCACCCATTTCTTTTGCCAACTGCCGAAATGAGCTGTCGGTAACACCGGCCATTGGCGCCAGTATGACACGGTTTTTTAAAAAAATACTTCCTATTTTCATATTTTTTTCCTCTCACATTTGAACAATTATTACTGAGAGTAATTTTGCAACCTTCATCCACTTTTTCTACTATATTATTATAGCCTTTACTTGCAATAAAACAAGCAAAGGCGCGCTAATTCGGTTCCCTCAACGCGCGCTTTCAGTGCCGGTCTCCGCTGTAGCTTTGCAAGTTGCAAAGCGTGATAATTTCCTACCGGTACAAAAAAACACCCGTTAAGACGAGTGTTCCTGTATTGATTCAGGCAGGACAAACAATTCTTCCAAGGGGACCGCAAGAACCTTGGCAATTTTTTTTATCAATTCCAACCGCGGATACTTACTTCCTCTTTCAATACTGGAGAGCAGAGTAACTGAAACGTCAATTTTTTCAGCTAATTCCTGCTGTGTAAGCCTTTTAAGCCTCCTCAGGGCACGAAGGCGGCGGCCCAATAACTCAGACATTCTAACACCCCCAATTAGACCCATTTTTATGCATATTCGACACAGAACTAATATTTCCTGCCAGTTAACACAAATTTAGACATTCATGATTTTTTCTGCCTGTCCGCTGACCGGCAGGATTTACAGAAAATTTAATTGAATACTTTATTATGCACACTTTTCTTCACACTGAAATAATAGGGAGGTTTCAAAATGAGTACAGGCTGGCATCCAAAAAACATTTATCTGTACCTTGTTTCTTTTGTAACACTGATGATGATTATTTTTGGATTGGTTGCTTTTCTTAATAACCTGACACGCCTTGTCGTTCCCACTGAATATTTACATTACCCGACACTAATGGAAATAGAGCAGGAATTTATTGTTTCTAAACAGGAAGTTCCCCCCGTGGCAGAGCTGGAAAGAATAAGGGACAACAGAATATCCCTGGACAAAGCACGGGGCCGGGCCTACCGCATGCGTGACTTGATAGGGACACTGGCAGTATGGCTGATACCAATACCGTTTTATCTCTACCACTGGCGCAAAATCAAACAGGACTTATTTGCAGCAGGGGAGGAGAAAATATGAGAATTAAGTGGGGCATTCACAATATCTATTTTTATCTTGTCTGCTTTGTCACACTGATTATGATTATCTTCGGCATCACCCAGCTTTTCAGGGCCGGCATAGAACTCCTTGTTCCGGTGCCGGGGATGTCTCCCAGAAACGCATATCCAATCAGGAGTCCATATCCGATGGAGCCGGGACAGCAATGGCAAAACTCACAGCTCCCTGCGTCAATAATTGAGAGTGAGCTGCAGCAGCAAGAGGAGTTTAATCAAAGCAGACAGCAGGCATATAATGTGCACAACGCCATACAGCAGCTGTTTCGCGGCCTTTCCTTTTTCCTGGTTGCCTTTCCCGTCTATCTTTACCACTGGCGTAAAATCCCGCTGCTGGAAAAGGAATGACTACGATTTTGAGTATAACAGTATAGTGTAGATACAATCAGCATATCCCCTGGCAGTTACCGCATCCAGCAATTTTTTCTTTAACTTTGAGTATTATAGCGAACCATACAGAAAGCGGCCCGCAAAACGCGGGCCGCTTTCTGTATGTCTTAAGTGATATGTATTTTTAGATTTTAACTGCTGTTCCATAGACATAAATTTCTGCCATGCCGGTGGAGATTGTACTGGAAGAAAAGCGGATGCCCACAACTGCGTTGGCCCCGAGTTTTTCTGCTTCAGCAATCATGTCGTCAAAAGCAGAATCTCTCACTTCACTCATCAGTTCAGCATACTCAGAAACATCGCCGCCAATCAGTTTTTTCACAAAAGCTGAAATATCCTTACCCAGATGCACAGCTTTTACCTTGTTGCCGCGTACTATCCCCAGCACCTCATAATCAACCTTTAAATCCGTAGTAGTAAGTAACATTACTTTTCCTCCTTCTCAGACTTCTTTTCTTTCAAAGATATAAATCCCTGCCCCCAGCAGGGCAATCACCATCAGGCCCATGACAACCAGTGGCCGGAGAGGAAAAACACCTCCGAGAAAATACTGGGCAGCGTACATGTGGTTAAACAATGACAGGGGCCTTGTCTGCCTGAAAATCCCAAACACGGACATTATGATGACAACCAAGACAGTCAGCCCCCCTGCTTTCACCGGCTCATCGATGATTGTGGAGAAAAACATCGTCAGTGCAAGGAGTACAAGAAAACCAGCGGTGGTGATAATTGTGGCAACTGTTAAGCGGCCCGCTTCAAGCGAATGGGGCGTAAACTGTACAGTTATTATCATGGCTAGCGTGGAAACTGCCACGGACAGTATAATTATGAGCGCGCCGGCAAGTGCCTTGCTAAAAAAGACGGTGCGACGGCTGATGGGCCTCGTTAAAAGGAAACTGGCAGTCTGACTGTTAATCTCTCCCGCTATCAGGTTCATGCCAACGAGGATGGTAATTATTGTGCCGATTTGAGTAAGATTCTTGGCGTTCCACTGGCTCCAGGTATAGATAGAAAAGTTATTAAAAATATTGACAGGCATCAAGCTTTGGTATTTATCCAGCTGCTCCCCGGGAATCATACCGACAATATCTTTCATAATATCATACACAAGAGGGAGCATTACAGCCATGGCCACAAGTATGCCCGTACAAAAATTCCTGGCGGTTAATGGTATCAAGGCCTGAAGTGGGCTCATCAAGTATCAGTAATTCGGGGGCCGGCACCAGGGCCAGCACCAGAGCCAACTGAGTCCTCATGCCTTTGGAAAGGTTTTTAATTTTTTCATTTGATGGGAGCTTGAAGAAAGTCAAATATTTCTCAATTAGCTGCGTATCCCAGCGCCTGTAAAACGGGCGGCAGAAGGCAAGTATCTCATTCACAGTCATGTACCCGTACATCTGCTGAATTTCTGCCACATACCCGATTTGCCCGCGTACAGTAACTGCGTCTTTTAAAATATCATGACCCAGTACACGAACACTTCCGCTGTCAGGACGAAGCAGCCCCAGCATGATTTTGATAGTTGTGGTTTTTCCCGCTCCATTTGGGCCAAGAAAACCAAAAATACTGCCGGCGGGCACACTTAGCGATACATTGCCTACCGCTAATTTAGCGCCGAATGTTTTAGTCAACCCTTTTAGTTCAATTGCCATCTTCATCACTGTCACCCCTTAAAAGCCTTTCTTTCCAAGTTGCCAGCTTTTGTTTGAAGCTGTCGTATAAAGTGTCTGCATCAACTGAAAGCTGGTAGGCCTCCACCATCAGGTTCTCCAGCGCCCTTTCCAGGGCAGCTTCCTGTTCTGTACCATAGCCTGCCTTTCGTCTGGCAAGAAAAGTGCCTAGCCCCCTGGCTGTCTCGATAACACCTTCCCGCTCCAACTCCTGGTATACTTTAGCTACCGTGTTGGGGTTTACTGTCAGCCGCAGCGCCAACTCACGCACTGAGGGTAGCTGCTCCCCCTGGCGCAGAAGGCCGCTTGCCGCTGCTTTTTTAATCTGCTCTTTAAGCTGAACATAAATCGGCACGCCGCTGTGCGGATCAACATGGTACCACATAGTCCACCCCTGTCTCAATGTACTATATCACTAATACACCTTGAGTATAGCAAGACAGTTTCCCGGCGTCAAGTACTTGTCATTGTTAGATTAATAATTGTAACAAAGAAAAAACCCCCGGCGGGGGTTTAAAACCTTCTTTTTTGTATTCTATCCTGTCCTGCGCAGCGTTTCCCATTTACCGCAGCGCCCTCCCCAGCGAGCCAGGATTTTTCCGTCTACATGGATATTTACTATTTCACAAAGGTTGGGGCAGCCCTGGCATTCAAAACTGCTGGCCTGGTACTCCATCTCTGACACTGCAAAGCCCCTGAAAGATGTCTCGTGCTTTTCTCTGACGGCTGATTTTGAAAGCATGGCGGCGCCAATGGCTCCCATGACGCTAAAGTATTCAGGAACAATTACTTCCAGTCCCAGAGCCTTCTCAAAAGCAGCTTTTATGCCCACGTTGGCAGCAACGCCGCCCTGAAATACCACCGGGCTTTGAATGTCTTTCCCTTTGCCAACATTGTTCAGGTAGTTTCTCACCAAAGCATCGCACAAGCCGAAAATTATATCCGGCATGGTATGGCCCATCTGCTGCTTATGAATCATGTCTGATTCTGCAAACACAGAACAGCGCCCCGCTATACGGACAGGTGTCTTGCTCTGCAGTGCAAGCGCGCCGAACTCTTCAATGGGAATATTCAGCCGGGCCGCCTGGTGATCAAGAAAAGAGCCCGTCCCCGCGGCACAGACAGTATTCATAGCAAAGTCCACAACGATCCCGTCGCGCAGCAAAATAATTTTGGAGTCCTGCCCTCCCACCTCAAGCACTGTCTGGACATCCGGCACCAGGTGGGAAGCAGCCACAGCATGTGCTGTTATCTCATTTTTAACTGTGTCTGCACCAACTATAACCCCGGTCAGAGTCCTGGCGCTGCCTGTGGCCCCCACGCCGCAAATTTCCACATCCATGCCCCTCAGGGCTTCTTCTGCCTGCCTCATTCCATCCTGTACCGCTTTTATCGGCTGCCCGCGTGTGCGAAGGTAAAGGCTGTTTATAACTTGTCCCTGCTGATCGATAACCACCAGGTTGGTACTTACTGAACCCACATCGATACCAAGGTATGCTTGCACTCAACTCGCCTCCTGCTGTCTGCGCCTTTCCTGCAGCAAATCAACAAATGCCTCCAGCCTTGTTTCAATGCCCGTCCTGCCTGTCTGCTCATCGAGGAATACAGTCATCACAGGAATACCTTTGTCCAAACTGATAGCAGGCATAATGCTCTTAGCCACAATTTCCGGGATACAGGTGAAAGGAGCCAGCTGTATCACACCGTTAAAACCGTGCTCCGCATAGCGCACAGTTTCCCCGGCGCTGTTTTGCCCATGCCCGCCGATAAGCTGATTAATATAAGGCATCGCTGCCTGGCGCACATCCTTCTCCCTGTTAACCAGTGTGTTGTCCCTGGTCCAGTTGGTGAGAAAGATGGAACGATGGACAAGTACCCCCATTTCACCAAGAATCTTTTCGATGTCATGATTGGCTGAAGGCTCCAATACCACATATATTTCCCCAATTAACCCTATTTTAAGCGGATTTCTGGTAGGATCCACTGAAACTTTTTTCATACCGGCCAAAGCTTCGTCGCTGGCCTCCATGACCTGAGCTAAAGTCTGAGCCTGCTCTATATAAGAAAGCCCTTTTTCATATGCGATAGTCATCTCACGGGGCACAAATGCCAGCGGCCTCAGTTGATGCAGTTTATCCTCAATCTCGTCCATGGCTTTAAGCTTTTGCCAGGCGATTTTAAAAACCCGACAAAAATGCCGCCATGAGCTTTGCGGCCTTATCAAGCTGTTAAGTTTATTATAAAAGTCCAGCGGCCCCTTAAGCGGAGGCTCAAGGACAATCATCCGTATGGGAAACCCCATATCATGTAGTATTCTCTTGTGCAGTTCTCCATAGTAACCTGCGCGGCAGGGGCCGTAGCCCCCTGAAGTAGCAATGGTATCGGCCCCTGCTTCCACAGCCTCCAGGTAAGTTCCAAGCAAAATCTTAAAAGGCAGGCAGGCAAATTCCGGTGAATACTGCACCCCGAGGGAGAGAGTTTTTTTAGTGGGAACAGGCGGATATATTACTTCATGGCCAAGCCCTGACAGGAAAAAGCTGATAGCTATATGAGAGTTCCCCATATAAGGGAAAGTAATTTTCACAGCAATCCCCTCTTTCTCCTGAGCAGATCGACAAAAGCCTCCAGCCTTGTATCAACACCTGCTTCACCGGTATGCTCGTCAATTGTCACCGTCATGAAGGGAATCTTTCTTTGATTTTTTGCTTCCAGTTCAATGAGCTTGTTTGTCATAGCATCCGGGCCGCAGCCAAATGCTGTCACATGAATAATACCGTCAACATTCATGTCCAAAAGATAATAAAGGCCGGCCCAAACCACTCTGTTGCTGTAATGCCAGAACAGGTTTTTGGGCAATGTTTTCCCCATACGCTGCATATCACTGGCAGCAACCATTTCCGGAGTGACCACTTCCACATCCCTGTGGCGCAGTTTATCCAAGATTTTTACACTAACATAATCGTCGTAAAGCGTATAAGGATACCCGAGAACGGCCAATTTGATTCCGCCACACCGCTTTTCCTGCGGCAACTGCCGATCTCCGTCAAGAATCTCAAAAGCATCTGCAGGCGTACACCCCTGCAGCAGAAGCCTTCTGTAATTTACAAAACTACCCCTGGCCTGCCAGATAGCCTGGCCAATTTTAAGCCGATTATCAGAGAAACGCTGTCCAATACGAAACAGGAAGTTGTATAATTCATGCTTCCCCTTTCTCATGTCAAAGCGGAGGTCAATGAGCTCCGGCAAGCCTGAGACGGAATAACGGACCATATCCGGCAATCCAAGAAATTTGGGGCAGAGAGTTACCTTATTGTCCAAAGACACCATGCGCGGTATAAACATTATGTCAACGCTATCTTTTAGTGCCGCCACATGTCCGTGAAACAACTTAATCGGTACGCACGCGTCATTGACTGTATCCTTAACTCCCTCGTCCATTAGTGCCTTGTTGGATACCGGGGAGACGACCACATCCGCTCCCAGACATTCAAAAAATGTTTTCCACAGTGGATAGTATGTAAAAAATGACAGCGTTCTGGGTATGCCGACTCGCACGGCAATCACCTCTTTCCCCTGTTCCGGGCAAAGCCGATTCCCATTAATTCTCTATTCGCCTATTAAATAAATATTCCTGCCAAAATATTAAATAGCCGGGTCAGTACTAAGCAAATTATTTACCAAAAAAGCTATGCGCCCTTTTCACGAAAAATAAATCCCCCGCTCTTGCGCGGAGGATAATGGTCATTTCTATTATTTTTTTGAGGTTACATATCCCTGGGCCATGTACAGAATCCTGCAGAATCCTCTGCCATCTTTCGGTCTACGCGACGGCTGGCGTCTTGGGAAACAATTATCCTTACAATCCAGGAGATACCGAGAAAGGCCATTAAAAATACAAGATAAGCTACTATATTCACCTATACACACCCCTTTCATGATGTTCTTATAATAACAATCCCTTATACCTATAGCTGTATTAGTTTAAGTATATTTCAACTCAAATTAATTGTCAATATATTCAGATAAGTTAATTTTGTCACTACCTGCCAGCATGATCCATCCATTTAATTTGGACCGACACTACAGAATTAATGCACAGCCAAACAATGAACCGGAAATATAAGAAAATGATAAAAACGCTTTAAACATCGACACATCCCGCTATTTACCTTCGGCATCCTGCCGCACCACACCAAGTGGGTAAAGCTCTTTCAAAACCTTAAATATATTGTTATCGACGAGGTGCATCAGTACCGTGGCGTCTTCGGCAGCCACCTGGCCAATGTTCTGCGCCGCCTCAAGCGAATATGCCGCTTTTACGGCTCCGCCCCGGTGTTTATCCTCTGCTCAGCGACTATCGGCAACCCCGGCGAACTGGCCCGCGCCCTGATTGAAGAGCCTTTGGTGGAAATCACGGAAAACGGGGCGCCGCGGGCGGAGAAGCATTTTATATTTTACAACCCGCCGGTTATCAACAAAGAGCTGGGACTGCGCCGCAGTTCCCTGCTGGAAGCACGCAAGCTGACGGTGGAACTGGTCAGCCATGGTGTGCAGACCATTGTCTTTGCACGAAGCCGGCTGGCCGTGGAAATTATTCTTACCTACCTGCGGCAGAGCTTCAAAAATAAGCCCGGCGAAGACAGCGGGATTAAAGGCTACCGCGGCGGCTACCTGCCCCGGGAACGCCGCGCTATCGAAACGGGGCTGCGCAAGGGAGCGGTTAAAACGGTTGTCAGTACCAATGCCCTGGAATTGGGAATAGACATTGGACAGCTCGAAGCCTGTGTAATCACCGGCTACCCCGGCAGTATCGCCGCTACCTGGCAGCAGGCCGGCCGCTCAGGGCGGCGTAGCGGCACATCGCTGGCGGTGATGGTTGCCAGCAGCGATCCGTTAAACCAATATATCACCGACAATCCCGATTATTTTTTTAGCAGTTCACCAGAAAAAGCGGCGAGTTGGGCGACCCCGCCCTGCGCCACCGCCTGGCCCGCCTGAAACGCAAATTATAAGCCGCTCCTAAGGGTAGCTTTCTTTACAGCAAGTTAAATAAACGTACTCCCTGTGTTATGCTAAAGCAAACAAGTATTGCAATAATTGTGGGAATAACAGCAGCTAATACAGTCCACTTCAAACTGCCCGTCTCTTTGTGTATCGTCAGAAGTGTTGTGCCACAGGGAAAGTGCAATAAAGAAAACAACATGAAATTTAGTGCTGTTAACAACGTCCAGTTTTGTGATAACAAAAGCTCACGAAAAGCAAGCAGGCTGTCAAATTCAAGCATGGAGCCTGCGGATAGATAGCCCATAATCATAATCGGCACCACAATCTCATTCGCCGGCAGACCCAGGATGAATGCCAGAATGATTATTCCATCCAGGCCGATAGCACGGCCAAAGGGTTCTAACCAGCCAGCGACATGGCCGATGATAGACAAATCTCCAATATAGATGTTGGCAAAGATCCAGGTAAGGGCACCCGCAGGCGCTGCCACCGCAACCGCCCGCGCCAAGACAAATGCTGTGCGGTCAAACAGGGAGCGAACAATGACCGGGATAATCTGGGGTTTGCGGTACGGAGGCAATTCCAGTGTAAATGATGATGGTTCCCCTTTTAAAAGTGTTTTCGACAACAGCCACGAAACTGCCAGCGTTACACTAATGCCGACTAAGATCATAGCAACAACCATAGCAGATGCAGCTAGGGTACCATATGCAGAGAAAACTCCTCCGGCAACAAAAATTATTGAAATTGCAATTAGAGCCGGGAAACGGCCATTACACGGAACAAAGTTGTTGGTTAAGATAGCAATTAACCTTTCCCTTGGCGAGTCGATAATACGTGCGGCGATGACACCGGCAGCGTTACAGCCAAAACCCATGGACATGGTTAAAGCCTGCTTACCATGTGCCCCTACCCGTTTAAATGCATGGTCGAGATTAAAGGCTACCCGGGGAAGATAGCCGAGATCCTCCAGTAAGGTAAATATGGGAAAGAAAATGGCCATAGGAGGCAGCATTACTGACACAACCCAAGCCAAGCCGCGATACGTGCCCAGAACGACCACTCCGTGCAGCCAGCCCGGCGCTCCCGCTCCAATAAATAGTGAGCTTAACCAATCCTCAATACCAAAGAGCAAGTTGGCCAACATCTCAGACGGTACATTAGCACCACTTATCGTTACCCAGAAAACTGCGCCAAGAAGAGCCAGCATCAACGGGTATCCGAAAAAACGTGACGTTATTATATTATCGATTTTTCGATCCCAATCGGTTCTTTCATTTGAGCAGGTTACTACAGTGGCTGCCAGTTTTTCGGCTTCGCCATAAATATGTGAGACAATCTGATCCCGTACGCCTTCACCTTGCGTGCGGCCATATTCTGCTGCTTTTTTAACAATCTGGTTGAGTCCTCCATACTCCACAGGCTGAGTCAAGACGCGAAGTCCTCCTTAATCAGCTTTTTCTCCAAAAACTTACTGATACCATCAATTACAGTATAGTCACCGTCAATGAGACGAAGCGCAATCCAACGCCTGTTTATCTGAGGCGGCAGCAGAGGCTCCAGCTCACCCGCCAACTCCAGTATTGCTGCCTCCAGCTTAGCATCGTATACCAGGCGCCTGGGGTTTAGTTCAATTGTGCCGGCGGCAACCAAGTTAATTGTATCTTTAAGCAGTGTTAAGCCTTCTCCGTTTCTTGCGGCAGTGGGAATTACGGGCACTCCCAGCTTGTTTGCCAAAGCCGGCACATCTATACTGATTTTTTTCCGCCTGGCTTCATCCATTAAATTTAAACAAACAATTGACCTTGAGGTGATCTCCAGAACTTGTAAGACTAAATTCAGGTTGCGTTCCAGGCAGGTTGCATCTACAACGACCACCGTAGCATCCGGTTCAGCAAAGCAAATGAAGTCCCTGGCAACCTGCTCCTCAGGGGAATTAGCGAGTAAGGAATAGGTGCCCGGGAGATCCACCAAAGTGATTTGCTTTTGACCGTGCTTATAGTTTCCCAGTGCCTGGACGACCGTTTTACCCGGCCAATTTCCGGTATGCTGTTTTAAGCCTGTCAGTGCGTTAAAGACCGTACTTTTACCCGTATTGGGATTACCGGCCAGTGCAATGACATAGTCACCCTTTACATTGCAACTAAGATAATCTTCCCGCAGAGCACCTTTTCCTGATGACTGATATGTCAGGCCCATGCTTAAACCTCCGCATCTTCTTTAGAGGGGATTAACAAAAATTTTACTGCTTTCTTCAGAACGTAAAGCTATTACTGCTCCCCTGATGATATAAGCTGTGGGGTCGCCCGCCGGGCTGCGGCGAACAGATTCAACTATTGTTCCCGGTACTAATCCCAGATCCAGCATTCGCCTTCTCCCCATCCCTTCAGCTGCCAGGGATGAAACTACCCCACGCTGCCCCACACATAACGAAGCGAGAGTATCCCTGCAATACTTTGTCTCCATAATGTAATCCCCCTTTAAATTAACTTCCTATCCTTTCCTGTATTACACTAATAAACTTTCACTTAGGAAACCTTTTGATAGTAGACTATGCTACAGCATAATAATTGGTGAAACTATTTTTACAAAAAAACCCCGACGATTATTTTCGTCGGGGTTCACTGTTCTATGTTATGTCGAAATTCCCAGGCCCGGAGCTGGTCAAGGCCGTCTTCCTTTTCACTGGTTTGGCCATGCTGCAGAGCATGAAAGGATTGTAAAGCCTGAGGATTTGACTCAAAATATGTGATGAGGTTATTTATCAGCTGCATGGTTTTCGGAGTAATATAGTGTTCTATCCCCTCAACCTGTTCATCAATCCCGGTCTGTGCATTCAGAAGGCATAAAAACTTTTTTAAGGTTGAATCCCGCCACACCAGGAAGCTGCCATATTTTTCACCCATCGGGGTCAAAGCAATGTTTCTGTATTTTTCGTATTTGATAAATCCTGCCTCGTCAAGCTTTTGGATCATCTTTGTAATACTTGATGCCTGAAATTGTAAAGCCTCTGACAGGTCAACAGCACGGATATATCCTTTTTCTTTGACCAATCTATAAATCATCTCCAGGTAGTCTTCCATGCTTTCCGTAAGCAAGACGATTCCCCCCAAATATCAGTTAGCGCAACCTTACAATTTTAGTCTATGCTAACTAATGGTGCGTAATGACACTTTTTGTTCAGCCGCCCGGCAACGCACATGAGGCCCAAAAACCCTTATACTGTCGCAGCTATTGCAATTATGCCCCTGTTATGTTACAATAAAATTCGCGTCGGGGCGTAGCGCAGTTTGGTAGCGCGCTTGGTTCGGGACCAAGAGGTCGCAGGTTCAAATCCTGTCGCTCCGACCATGAATGAACGTAGAAACCACGGGAGTTATTTTAACTTCCCGTGGTTTTTTATGTTTCCTATTATATTTCTATTGTGTGCGTATAGTGTGCGAAGCATAAATAGCCTCGTGCTTTAACCTTCTTCAGGCCAAGTCAATATCATTAGGTCCATAATATGTAAGGTTAACGTTACTGGAAGATCCGACACGTGCAAGCAAAAGGCCTGTCCAGTTTTGATTTATTGGCGGATCTATATAAATAGCACTTAAAAATTACGCTTATAGTTGAACGCACAGCCGTTACACGACTTCATCTTTGTTTTCATTAACATAACTGAAAAAGCTTCTGACATTAGACCTTATTTCAGCAACTGTTCCAAATCGGCCGTTATATAACAAAAACGAAATTTACTTGATTATCTGCTTCTTTATTAAACGATATCGCCATTTCATTTAATAACGCTCTTGTTTATTCAACCATTAGTGCTTTTTGTTTAACAAAGCTTTACTTAAATACGTCTATATAATCCCTTAATGCAAAAATTCGGTTTCTTTTGTTTCCGGTTAATTCAGTGAGAATACGATCCTCACACAATACCTTGACTACATTGTTTACAGCTTGAACTGTTAAGCCTGTAGAATCACTTAAAACACTAACTGTAGCAACTGGTTGACCGTACATGGCTGTAATAACTCGTTGCAAACTGTCGGTTGATGTCTTCTTGGAAATCAAATAATTTGAGTATGTTTCAACCTGCTTTACAGCATTCTTGAATTTAATCTTTGCAGATTGGGCAGTATCTATGGATGCTCGTAGAAAAAATTTAATCCATCCCAACATATCATTCTTGACTCTAACATTCTGTAAACAATCGTAATACTCCGTGCGATTCCTTTCAAAGAAATTACTAATATAGAAGCACGGCTTCTCTAATTCTTTTTTTGATAGCAAATAAAGCGGTATTATCAGTCTTCCTATACGCCCGTTCCCATCTAAAAACGGATGTATTGTTTCAAATTGATAGTGTATCATCGCTACTCTGATAACATTCAAACCATTACTTTAGTTTTCCCAATATTGCTCAAAACTTAGTGGGAGTTTTTGTGTGCCTCCAGTGTGCCAACTGCGCCAGAATCATAAAAATTCAGAGAAACTTACAGTAATAACCATATCACGTAAAGCCTTATTTATCAAGGCTTAGAGACACTTATACCACCTGCTTAAAACTCCCCCAAAAACGGCCTGGACTGTTTCGGGACCAAGAGGCCGCAGGTTCAAATCCTGTCGCTCCGACCATAACATATTAATAAGCACTGAGGCTTCTGACGCAGACAAACGCTCAGAAGCCTCTTTTTATTATCTAAATATACTGCAATTGTACTGCAACTACAGATTCGATATTCATTGAGCAATAAACTGAGCGACTCCCGAACGGAAGGTTAGAATAGGAGCCGAGACAATTAGTCCCGTGCTTCTGCTTCACAAAAGCCGCCAACAAATCACCAATCTTGAATCATCGGTACACATTCAAAATCACTACGCCAAATGTTACCAGGGCAGTCCCTAACACTAAACGTAAGCTTATCCTGTCTGCCTTTTTTAGAAATATCCATGATAAAATAACTACTAATACCGGCTGGATGTTCCTTATCGCAACAGCCTGCCACACCGGCATCAAAGTAAAGGAAATTAAAAGAGAATAAGCACCTACAAAGGAAACAATACCTGCACCTGAATAACAATAAAGGCTTTTTCGACTAATGCGTTTAAGATGCTTAAAATTTCGCGATTTTACTAAACAAACCATTGTTATAATTATAAATGGCGTAGCTTGAAAAACTAAATAAGCTGTATTCGGAGTAGCGCCCAGATTAAGTGCCGCCGCTCTGCCAATTTGAGAAAAAGAAACACAGAGTCCAGCCAGTAATGCAATTATACCTCCTGCTAGTTTTGTTTTTTCAAAACACATAACAGTGCCTTCATGACCGTGATAACCAACAACTATTATTCCACCTACAATTGTTAATACAGAGAATATTCCAGTTAAATCAGGTATTTCGCCAAGAAGTACAACTGCAAACAAAGTAGTAAAAAGCGGATTTGCGCCTCCCCACAGAGCTGAAGCATGAGATGCTCCAATCTGAGCTATGGCAGTAGTAAAAAGAAGAGCGCCAATTAAGGGGCCTAATATCCCGGCTAATATAAGCAATAACACTTCTATTAATGAAAGATACTTAAACTCTTGTATGATATTAAAACCCAAAAAAGTTGCGATACAAACCGCAACCAGAAAACTGATCAGGGCTGTAAGCGAAATAACTAAACGTATATCCCATACACTTCCAGGATATTCCTCTATTAATCCTTTACGAATTAAAATATTATCGACCGTGAAGCTAACAGCAGCTAACAATGCAAAAAATCCACCCATTATGAAAAGATACACCAACTTTCAAATATAAAAAAAGATGTCCGGGCTGCGGCATAAACAATTTGTTCTTCCAAGTGATAGCCCACACTAACACACTCTTGGGCATACTGTTTTATAATTCGTGCTTTTATCCCATCCACCCGCCTAAGAGTACAAATTCCAGAGCCTTTTTTTATTAGTCTTAGCACTGCACTTATGCTGCAATTAATCAGCGTTGCAGTGTTTCAAAGAGGATTTAGTTAATATGGGTAGAATTAGCAAATATTATTATGTTGTCGGCTATTCAGCTGCTTTCACTCTCCCATAGAGTTAACTGAGCATTAAAATGCCGGCAGAGCTCTTTATAAGGATTGGGTTATTACATCTTAGGGGGTAGGGTAAAATGGACCATATTACCGCAGATTACTCTGTTGCAGGGGATCAAAATGTTACTTACAAGAAGGCAGGCTTTCGTCGCCTCTTTACAAATCCGGATGTGAATGAAGCAAGAAATCACTTTAAGAAAAAAAACCGCAAGATGACAGGCAAAATCTGTACTGCCAGTGAAGCAGTTAAACATTTAATTCAGGACGGAGATTACCTGGCGGTGGGAGGCTTTAGCTCCTGCCGGAAACCGGTGGCAGTTTTACACGAGATTATGCGGCAAAAGAAGCGGAATTTAGGTTATTCGGGACATACAACAACTCATGATTTGCAGCTGCTAATTGCAGGCAAATGTGTCAACCGTGTGGATGTGGCATACGTTGTTGCCATGGAAGCACGGGGCCTTTCCAGAATAGTGCGTAAAGCCTTTGAGCAGGGCGAAGTGGAAGCAACCGAGTGGTCCAACGGTGCAATGGCCTGGCGATTTAAGGCAGCTGCCATGGGAGTGCCTTTTGTCCCGGCACGCAGCCTGATGGGCACAGATACATTAAAGTTTAGTGCCGCAGTGGAGATGCCCTGTCCCTTTACGGGGGATAAACTTGTGGCGCTGCCTGCGCTTTACCCCGATGTTGGTATCATCCACGTCCATCGCAGTGATATTTACGGTAACTGCCAGGTCGATGGCCTTACCATGTTTGATCATGACCTCTCCAGGGCTGCCAAAAAATTAATTGTTACTGCAGAAGAGATTATCAGCACAGACGAAATACGCCGTATACCACACAGTACTTTTATTCCATACTATCTGGTTGACGCTGTAATTGAAGCTCCGTTTGGTGCGTATCCTACAAACATGCCTTACCTGTACTTCAGTGACGAGCTTCACTTTAGCGAATGGATAGCATCTGAAAAAGATGAAATAAAGCTCGCATCCTTCCTGCAAAAAAACATTTACGGCCTAAAGGATCACTGGGAGTACCTGGAACAAAATGGTGGGGTTAAAAGACTCTGCGAACTTAAAGACAGAGAGAACATGACTGGCCTTCTCACCAATACAGGCAGTCAGTTTTTTGATGAATAATTTATATAGTTCAGTAACGTTAAGGGAGGAAAATTTTTTTATGAAATATAGCAAGATAGAATTGATGATATGCCAGCTTGCCCGCCTGCTGGAAGATGGCAGCACCATAGTAGTAGGGACGGGAATGCCCTGTGCCGCTGCGATGTTGGCCCAGAAGACCTTTGCGCCCAACATAATGCTGTTTTTTGAAGCGGGCGGTATAGGTCCGCTGCTGCAGGAGATGCCTATCTCTGTTGGCAATTCACGCACCGCTTACAGGGGGATAATGACGGGCAGCCTGTCAGAAATCATGGAGACCTGCCAACGGGGCTTGATAGATTATGCTCTCCTGGGTGGCGGCCAGATTGATATGTATGGCAACATCAATACCACCTATATCGGTGATAACCATGACATGCCGAAAGTTCGCCTCCCCGGGAGCGGAGGCGCAAATGACCTGGCATCATCCAGCTGGCGGTTTATAGTAGTGATGAGGCACGAGCGGAAGCGGTTCTTGAAAAAACTGGACTTCCTCACCACCCCCGGGTACCTGTCCGGGCCGGGAGCACGGGAAGAAGCCGGTTTGGCACCGGGTGGGGGACCGTATAAGGTTATAACCAACCTGGCAGTTATGGGGTTTCACCCGGAGAGTAAGCTCATGCAGGTTGAATCTGTGCATCCCGGTGTTACCAAAGAGGATATACTGGCAGAAACCGGCTTTGAACTGCTCTGGTCTCCTTTGCTCAAGGAGAGCTCACCCCCAACAGACCAAGAGCTTAACATTCTGCGCAATGAAGTTGACCCATACCGGTACGTTGTCGGCCGCTCCTTCTAGATGCTGAACTGTTTTAATTCAATGAGATTAAAAGAAACACCTAAGACTAAAAAGCAATCCCTGCCTCAAATGTTGAGGCAGGGATTTTTGTGTGCTACAAAAGATGTTATTTTATGCCTTCCACAATTCTCTTTAAAACAGCAAATCTTTCTTCCGGGATGTGAAGGGGAACAACGCAACCGGGCCCCAGGATCAATTTGTTGTCTCCTGCCTGTTTAACGGCCTCTCTTACGTGTTCTTCCAGATCTTTTTCACTTCCGTTTGCCAAAACGCCGAATTCATCTATCCCTCCGACTAATATCTTATCCGTTTTTTTGCGTCCGACAGCTAAATCGACAGACACTTTCCGGTCATGCCAGTTAATGGCTTGGACAGGATAATCTTTCAGTTCATCGAACATAGGCTCTTCGCCGTGGAGGTGGAGAATGTTAAACCAGGTCTTGCCCTGGACCGCCTCTAAGATGGGCAGATCGAAACGGCGGCCAAATGTGTTGTACTCATCTACAGTCAGCCTGTCAGTGGTGCCAAGCTGGGTAGCAAAAAATATACCGTCAATTTCTGTTTGCAAGAGTTCTTTTACAAACTCAATGGTAGTTTCAGTTATTACCTGCAACGCACGGTTAAGTCCTTGGGAGTCTCCTTTAATGTGGTCAAACATAACGTCGCCACTCATTTTAATCGCAGTAGTCAGGGGGCTAAAGACTGTGCCGACAACGGGAACCTTTCCTTTAAATCTCTTCACAACCTCCCTGGTAATCCCGATTTCCCTGGCTAATGCGCCTTCATTAACGGATAAATGGTTAAGGCTTTCCCAGCCCAATTCGTCCTTTATATGAAAGTCTGCAACAACGCCGACGTCGTTTTCAGTTTCCGGCCATTTGATGACTGAACCCCAGTCTTCTATGGAAAAAAGACCGTTATAACAGAGTTTTATAAAATCCCACTCGTAGGTATCCTGAAAACTAATGGTTCTTTCAATAAACTTTAAGGGCATCCTGTCGGTAATAGGAAAATGCTTCCACAGGCTGATGCATGGCCTGTCAATGTCCTTACCGTTTAATATAGCTTCAATTCTTTCAAAAGGTTTCATAATTCTCCTCCTCCGGTTTTATTAATCTTAACGTCTAAAGAAACTGGGGCATAAACAGCCTAGGCAGGAACATAAAGAGGCCGGGCATTAAAATACCGGCGACAATAATAACCAGTGTGAGCAATATGAGAGGTAAAGTGGCCATAAAAACCCGGGGAGCAGGTACCTCTGCAATTTGGGAAGCGATTAAGAGACAAATGCCGTAAGGGGGAGTCACCATCCCCAAAGACAGAGTCAAAACGACGATAATCCCCAGGTGCACAGGTGCTATTCCTGCAGCGTTCCCCAGCCCCTGGACTATAGGCAGGAAAATAATAATGGCTGTAATGGGGCTTAAAAAAGTCCCGATTATGAGGAGAAAAGCCACAATCAGCAAAGAAATGCCAAAGGGGGACTGTGTGATGCCGCTGATAAAGCTTAGTACCATGGCCGGGGCATTGAGGTAGGCTATCAGCCAACCCATGACGCCGGCGCTGCCCACAGCCAGCATTGGCAATGAGTAACCAATCACAGCCTCGGAAAGTAGTCTGGGCATGTCTTTTAATTTAATTGAACGGTAGAAAATGCCCATTAATATTAAGCCATAAACTACTGACACAGCGGCGGCTTCGGTGGCGGTAAAAACTCCGCCGGTTATGCCGCCAAGAATGATAATGGGCAGGATCAAGGGCGGGATAGCTCTGATAAAAGCCACGCCCATCTCGCGCAAGGATTTTCTGGCCGTGGGTAGGTAGCCTTTCTTTTTGGCGAAATAGTAAGTGTAGCCCATCTGGGAAAGCCCTATTAAGACCCCAGGGACAAATCCTGCCAGAAAAAGTGCGCCGATAGAAACCTGGCCCACTGAACCGTAGATAACCATCATTATACTGGGAGGTATGATGACGCCTAAAGTAGATGAAGCAGCAGTGACGGCGGCGGAATAAGGGACATCGTAGTTGGCCTTTTTCATAGCCGGCAGGAGCATGGCGCCGATACCGGCAGTGTCGGCGGCAGCAGAACCGGAAAGTCCGGCGAAAAGCATGCTCACCATCACATTTATATGGCCAAGTCCTCCGCGGATATGGCCCACCAGGGCATCGGAAAGTTTAACGAGCCTGTCGGTTACACCTCCATCATTCATCAACTGCCCAAGAAGAAGGAAGAATGGTACTGCCAGGAGGGTAAACGAGTTGACTGAACTGTACATATGGTTAATAACGCTGATAAAGGAGAGACCCAGGTAATGAATTGTTACCATGGATGAGAGGGCTAAGGCAAAAGCTACAGGGATTTTTAAGATAATCATGACAAAAAAGCTACCCATCAATAGCACGAGCGGGTTCATTGACCTTCCCCCCCATCAGTAAAGTACGTGCTTTTCTAAGCGTTTGAAACAGGTTCTCCAGGGCAAAAAGAAACATCGCCATGCCTGATACCGGGATGGAAGCAAAATAGTAGGCTTGCCGGACTGCGATAGAAGTGGAAAACCTGGACAGCCCCATTCTTGTGTAAGTCCAGCCGCTGGTTATCATGATATAAATAACGGCAAAAATAGCCAAGTCAGCCAAGATATCAAGGGCTAGATTGAATTTTACAAACCGAGCTGGAATAATCTCCACCACATAATGCCTCCTGCGGCGCACAGCCACGGCCGACCCCAGAAAAAGTGACCAGACAAAGGAGAAAACTGCAACTTCATGCGACCACAGCATAGGAATGTGCAGGTAGTTCCTAACCACGACCTGAGTAAAAACAACTATGATAAAAATAATTAAAAATAAGACACCTGCAGTAAGGTAGAGCTTCTCCACGCTATCGTTGAGGAGTTTGAAATATTTCAAATGCGAACCTCCTTTTTAAAGCAGGGAGGGGTCTCCCCCTCCCTATAGAGGAAGATTTATCTTACTTCCCTGATCATTTTCAGAATATCCGCAGCATTCATATCTTTGGCCAGTTCATCATGGAGTGGAAGGACTTTTTCAATAAAGGATGCCTTATTTACTTCGTTAACCTTAAGTCCATATTTTGAAATCATCTCGTCCAAAAGTACGTCTCCGGCCTCCCAACCTTTTTGGGTGCCCAGAATACCAGCTTCTTCGGCAACTTCTCTGATGATTGCCCTGTAGTTTTCAGGAAGATCATTATAAGTCTTCTGGCTCATGGTAAAGTGGGAAAGCATATAGAGATGTTCTGTTTTGCTGAGATAAGGCGATACTTCATACAGCTTGCTGCCATAATAGCCGCTGATTGTGCTCTCAAAAGCGTTTACTACGCCTGTCTGTATGGCTGAGTAAATCTCATTCCAGGGCAGCGAGGTGGGCAGGGCGCCAAAGGCTGACCAGATTTTGCCTTCGATGGGGGAACCGGGCAGCCTCATTTTAACACCGCTTAAATCAGCGGGTGTCACGATAGGCCGCAAATTGCTGGAAGCGTTTCTGACGCCACCACCGGTGAGGGATAAAAGCACCAGATCTAACTTCTTCTCATCATGGAGCTGGGCGTAACGCTTGAAAACAGGGCTGTTATTGGCGATAGCTTTCTCAAAATGGTCTGTGTTTTCAAAAAGGTAAGAAAGCCCGAAAACCTGGTATTCCGGTATAAAAGAAGCTGCATTCTGGGCCCCGCCGACAACAAAGTCTAAGGTACCGATACGCATTTCATCAATGGTTGTCTGGTCATCTCCCAGGGTTCCACTGGGATATACTGTTACAGTTATCTTCCCATCTGTCTTTTTGCTTACTTCTGCAGCAAAATAATCTGCCATGTCTATCCAGGGATGAGGAGCGCTCACAACTGTGGCAAGACGCATGCTGTAGGTTTTCCCATCATCTACAGGCGGAGTGGCCGGCTTACTACCGCACCCGGCGAGGAGAGAGGCAGTCAAAGATACTACCATTAAAATGACCAATACTTTTTTTATTTTTTTCACTTTAAAACCCCCTTCGTTATCCGTTATTAGTAATCTTCAAGCTTCCCACAAGATCACCGGCTCAACATTTTTACTCCAGGCCTCATCCTCTCATCTTATTTATGCACTGTGTCTCTCGAGTACTGATATAACAGCTCTATCAACCTGGGCCATACCCTCACGGCTTACCTTGCCAAGGTTGGATAAAGTCTCGCTAACACTTTCTTCCACTATGCCATTGCCCGGGGGGACCTCCAGGCCTTCCCTGGCTAAAAGTGCGCTGTACCAAGCTGTGGATGCACTGGTGCTTAGCTTTAAAGCACAGCCTACCTTGCCCCCGTCGCAGATCATCCCCGCTAAACTGGAAACCATATTTTTAATAGCTCCAGTAATAACATTCATTTCTCCGCCCAAAAGATAGGCCAGACCGGCGCTGGCGCCGGAACCGGCAGCAACACCGCAGCCGCAGACAGGAGATAAGCGGCCGGTATATTCTTTTACATAAATGGTTACCAGGTGGCTTATGGCCAGGGCTTGTGCCGTCTTCTCCCTTGAACATTTAAGTTCCTCCGCCGCCAGGGCGATTGGGATGATGGCTACAAGGCCGTGGTTTCCGCTGCCGGCGCTGCTCATCACAGCCATCTGTATTCCTGCCATCCTGGCGTCACAGGCAGCAGCGGTGAGGTAGGATATCCTGTTAGTTAAGTCATCCCCCAGGAGGCCGCGGTCCATAAGGCTTTTCCATCTGCTTCCTATCTTCATACCTCCTTGCATCCGTGTTCCGGCTTCTGCCATCTTTAAATTTAATTCAATACCTTGCAGCAGAAATTCCAGTGAAGATGCAGGCAGGCTCAAGACCTTTTCAATAAGCCCTTCCAGCGGATACCTGGTCAGTAAAGCTTTCTGCGTCCCAACTTCTTCATCCAGTTTACTGAAGATAACTTTCTGTCCTTTTTTAAGAAGAACTAAGTTAGTATGGAAACCCGATATGACCGCCCTGCCGCTCCCTGTACTTGTCTTGACTTCAATATCTATATAGACACTGGGCAGGTCGTAGCCTATTTCCACTGACAGCGGAATTTCGCCAAGGAGAGTCGTGGCAATGCTTACATCATCATCAGTCAGGGTGGAAAAAATAGTTAAGTCTAATGTCGGCTCCTTTATTACCACTCCCAGGGCCACCGCCAGGTTTACACCTGTGCTTAGAGTGCCGGGGATTCCAACCGCTTTTGCATTTTTATAAATATTACTGCTGGCCAACATTTTAATTTTTTCAACTTTCCCGGGAGAAAGCTTGTAGGCGTGTGCAGCAGTCAGGGCTATTGCTGACGGTTCGGTACATCCAATGGCAAGTACAATTTCTTTTTTTATAAAAGCTAAAATTTCTTCTGCTGTCATATCCAGGTCCCCCTTATCCTTTCCGATCTCTCTAAAAAAGATAAAGCAAGAACTGTGCCAGTTTCTTATTGAGCCTCAAAACCGTTGATTTGCGGGCTTTCCTTATTTTTCTTTGTAAATCGGACTTTAAAAAAAGCTTCTTATTATCTCAAATCTGACACGTAATATCTCACTATTGAGATAGCTTGCGATAAAGTGTGGCTCTGCTCATCTTTAACACGTCTGCAGCCTTCTTTTTCCCTTCGTCATCCCATCCGTATTTGTCCAGGCACTCTTTGATTGCCCTGCGCTCATACTCCGCAACTCTTTCCCTCAGCGATTTATCACCCTCCCCGCCTTCACAGGAACGGAAGCGGTCTTTAATATCGTCAAACTCCATATAGTCACCTTCTGCAAAGCTTGTTCCGTACTCAACTATATTCTCCAACTCTCTCACGTTGCCGGGCCAGGAGTAACGAAGAAAAAAATCTATGGCATCCGGCGTGAAGCCCAGTATCTTTTTTTGGAATCTTGTGTTATATATTTTTAAAAAGAACTCTATAAAAACGGGGATATCTTCCTTCCTTTCCCGCAGAGGAGGAAGTTTTAAAGGTATTACATTTAACCGGTAGTAGAGATCCTCCCTGAACATTTTTTTATCAATCAGGTCTTCTAAATTTTTATTGGTGGCAGCAATGATCCTCACATCAATATCTATCGCCCTGATGCCTCCAACCCTGGTAATTCTCCTTTCCTGCAAAACACGAAGCAGCTTCGCCTGCAGGAAGAGAGGCATATCACCTATTTCATCAAGAAAAAAAGTCCCCTTATGAGCAAGCTGTATCTTGCCGGGCTTTCCCTTCTTGTCAGCACCTGTAAAGGCGCCTGGTTCATACCCGAAAAGCTCACTCTCCAGCAGGGATTCGGGTATTGCGCTGCAGTTAATGCCGATAAACGGATACTCCGACCTGGAACCGGCATTGTGGATTGCCCGCGCAAAAAGCTCTTTTCCTGTACCGCTTTCCCCTGTTATTAAAACAGTTGAATCATGGCCTGCCACCTGGCAGGCCCTTTTTTTGGCCTTGGCAAAAGAACCGCTTGCGCCAATAAGATCGTCAAATGTAAAATCGTTGTGCTCTCTTACCCTGACAGCCGAACGCTGGATATCGTCTAAATCCGTAAATGTCCCTACAGCACCGACTATAGTATTGTTTTGCCGGATCAGCCTGATAGTGGAGAGAAGGCCTCTGCGGTAATGAGGTGTTTCAAAATATTCTTCCTTGTCTACAAACTCCTGCTTCTCTTCTAAAGCTCTGCTGAGAAGTGCTTTTGGCCAAATATTTTTCAAACTGACTCCGGGAAGGTTCCCTAATGGCTCTTTTAAACCAAGCAGTTGCCGCGCCTTGGCATTTATCTGTCCTATCCTGCCCTGGGAATCTAAGCACAGAACACCCTGGTGAACATTTTGAATAACTGCTGCCAATTCATCATTTTTGGCCGTTAGCTCTTCATACAAGACTGCTTCACCGAAGCGACTGGCTATAAGGGCGGCCATCTTATGAAGAAAATTAAGATACTGGTTTTTCTTTTCAGCCATGGCCTTTTTTTGGGACTGGTCAAAGGCAAAAATGCCGATAACCCCAATAGCTTCGCCCTGCCAGATAATGGGGGTGCAAATTTCATAGGTCTCAACACACCGCTCTTTTACCGAACAGTCCTGGCAGCCAGAATCAAATCCCGGGTTTTCAATGACTATTGTTTCTTTGGTTTTAAGGACCTTGGCAAAGGCCGAGTCTTGCGGGGCTTTTTTTTGAATCATCTCCAGATAAGGGCCGGTGCCTGCCACCCTGTGTAAATTATTATCGACAATGGTGACATTAGCCTCTAAGGTTGCTGCTATAGCCTCCGCTACTTGCTGAATGTCAGTGTTTAGTTTTTTAAGCATAAAGCATCCCCCCCTGCCACACAATCCCGGACAGCTACTACTATTATCTACCTATAAACAGATAGGATTGGTATGTATTTATTTTAATATATCCTTTAAAAGTAAAAGTGTCAATATCCTGCTAAAAGGCGAACCGTATCAATTATAAGATATATTGAGACTAATATATATTTCCACAATAACTTTGGCATTCCTGCCTGATGATGAAGAAACCAATATAGATTTATCACAATAATACAATTAATAAGAATAAGACTACAAAAGTTGGGCAAGTTAGCTAAAAAGAAACGGAGAGTTCTGCAATTTATGAACATCATGGAGAAACTGCAAAAATTAGCAGAAAACAGCAAGTCAACTACCGAAAAACAGAGTATGATTAATGTTAATGAAGTTTTTTTTATTTGGGATATTGTGGTAACAAAGTATGATATTATGGAATCCGTTAAGATCAGCGAAAATTTTATTAAAGATAAAGATTTAAAGTTCATTGCGGAACAATTAGTCAAGGGCCTTGAAACAGGAATTATTAATATGGAAAAAGTAATGATAGATTACGGTATACCCTTTCCGGAGAGGCCGCCTGTCGGCAGTAACGTTACTGCAGGGATAGAAGATTTCTCGGATAGATTTATCTATACCAGCTTATTTGAAGGAATTCAATCATTTTTCCCTATTCTGGGCAGCGGCTTTATGAACAGCACCAACCCCAAGGTTAGAAAAGCGATTAAAGACCACTTGCTTCTGACGATTGAATTGCAGGAGTTAATTGTTGACTACGGTAAGTTGAAAGGATTTATAAATGAACCGCCTATTTATAGAGAATAAATATACACGAATGGTAAACACCGAAACATGCAACATAAAGAGGGGTGACCACGTGAAGATACCTAAGCAAATTCAAAAATTAAAAGAACTTAACATGTCAACGAAAGATAAACAAGCAACTATGAATGTGAGTGAGGTATTTCATCTCTGGAATCATTTGGTACAGAGATATAATATAATTTACCTGACAAATATATTGAACTTGTTTGCCAAAGATGAAGATTTAAAGATTATTCTCGCTTTTGGCAAGAAAGTCCTGGAAAGCCATATTATGTTATTAGAAAAGGAAATGATGGCTTATGGAATACCTTTACCGGTTAGGCATCCCAAACAAGCTCAAACTACAGCAAGTTTGGAGCAAATAAGCGACCGTTTTATTTTTAGACGGGTACTGAGAGGAATTCAGGCATTTCTCCCAACCCATACCATGGCTTTCATGCACAGTACATCTCCAAAAATCCGAGAGCTGTTTATGTCATTTCTGGCAGAAGAAATGAAGCTGTACGATAAATTAATGGAGTACGGAAAAGTAAAAGGATATACCATTATGCCGCCTATCTACCGGCCATAAAAATTGTAAAAGCCCCTTCCCACACCCCGTGGCAAGGGGCTTTTACCGACCTGACAACACCATCCAAAAACCACATCAAACCGGCAACAGTGAATGTCGAAGTATACCACATCATATTTATTTCCCGGGAAATGTGCGGAATAGATGCTTGGTGAGCCGCCATAAACCTTCTTTTTATAGTAAAACTCATGCCTTTTTTGAGAAGGTTTTATTATTCGGAAGTAGAATTTTAAACATTATGTTGTAATCATCACAGGAAGAAAATCAAAACAAAATGAGGAAAATAAGATGGCCGCCAAAAACTCTTTGCATCGTGAGAGAGATACAATAGAAAAAATGATAAGATTATACTGCCGGAGTAAACATCATCCGGAACAGGCTTTGTGCCGGGAATGCCGGGATTTGTTTTCTTACGCTTCGGAACGTTTGGGGAAATGCAGGTTTGGCAGCAAAAAGCCGACTTGCGGGCAATGTACTGTACATTGCTACAAACCGGCAATGCGGGAAAAAGTGAGGATGGTAATGCGTTATGCAGGGCCGCGTATGATTTTTACTCACCCAGTGGATGCCATACGTCATCTTATACAAACAAGACGACCCCCTGCACAGTAAAGCGGTGAAGTGCAGGGGGTCAAACAAAAAATATTTCTACCCGACTAGTGGGTACCGTGGTCCCCCTCAACAACTATATCACTGAATTCATAGGTAAATTCAATCAGCCTTGGCGACATATAGATACCTGCGCCACACCTGAGAGCGAGTGCAATAGCGTCACTGGGCCTTGAGTCAATGGCGGTAATACTGTTGTTGTGTCGGATGTAAATCTCAGCAAAGTAAGTATTGTCCCTGATATCAGTTATAATAATCTTTTCCACTTCGCCCCCCAAATGGTTAATGGCCGATTTCAGCAGGTCGTGGGTTAGTGGCCGCGGCGGAACTTCCCCCTGCAGGGGAATGGCAATATTGTGCGCCTCCAGGGCGCCGATAACAATGGGCAGGATTTTCTTCTCTTCTCTATCACTGAGTAAAATGGTAAGCTCACCACTCTGACTAATGGTAACAGCCTTTACTTTCATCTCCAACATCTAATCAACTCCGTCCTTTTGGAGCTACATTAATCTATATTAGGCCTGTTAGATAAAAAACACAAAAATCCTGCAGAAGAAACTCTATTTTTTTAGAGTTTCTTCTACCTTTTGCTCTAATCGATGAAAACCTACTGTAACTTAATCAACTGCGCCTTTTCTTTTGTTTTGGTTAAAAACACTGTGATCTCTCCTTTGTTGGTTTCTTGATGTCATATGTGTTACTTTGCAGCGACAGTCCTGAACCTTAACAATACAAAGGCCATCATGCCTCCGATCACGGTAAGAACTCCCAGGGCTAAAATATTTGTGAGCGCATTGCTCTGGACCTGCGGAGCTATATTTAAAAGCGGCATAAACAGCCCCATGGTTGCAAAAGAAAAAGCATTAGTGGCCAGAATCCCCTTTAGCACTGCAAAATCATAGCCTGTAAGTTTAAGCACCAGCAGTATAATTACAGCTGAAGTTATACTCAAAGCGACAGTGCCCACCAATCCGATAACAACACCTAACGCTGTGTTTATCAAATCTGCTGCCAAAAATACATCGGCGGCAATTTCCCACGGTGGCGTCGTCTGCACGCCAAATAAGAGAAGAAGAAACACAATAACGTTCATGACAGCAGCGCCGATTAAACCTGCTACTGTAACCTGAACAACGGAATCTTTCATATATCTCACCTCACTTTCTTATTAGTATTATTTGTAATTTTCGCGATAACTATGTTAAAACAAGAAAAACGCTTCCTGCTTCTTTAACAGCAGTCACGTTTTTTTGTCCGCAAAATTTCCTTAAAAAAAACTCCCGGCTGGAGCTTCATTGAATATATTATATATCGTTGCAGAATGCGGCCAGGGCGTTGTTGAAAGCCCCCTGCTGCTCAAGCATCACCATATGGCCGGCCTCAGGTATCGTTACCAGTTTGGCGCCGGGTATGGCACCAGCCAGGTATTCTGAATATTTCAGCGGTGTCAACTGGTCCTCTGTGCCGCAGACAACCAGTGTCGGTGAGCTAATCTCACCAATCCTGCTTCTGATATCAAAGTGATTGCAGGCGGTGAAGTCGCTAAAATAAGTGCTGCATGGCGACAGGCCAAGCTGGATATGCCATTCTTTGATTTGCTCCAATTCTGTTAAAGGGCCGTATGCCGATCGAATCAGCATCTGCTCCATCATTTTTATGTTGTCTGCCTGACAGGTCTCCAGGACTATCCCGGCAACGCCAAGCTTTGCGCCTGTACTGACAAGAATAAGGCCGCCTACGAGGTCCGGCCGGGCTAACGCTGCTGTCATGGCAATGGCGCCACCCATGGAATGGCCCGCTAAAATAAATCTTTGCCCTGCTGCTTCAATAAAATTTAGCACCCAATCAGAATATTTTACTATACTGTCCATGGCTTCTTCCGGCGAGCGCCCGTGTCCCGGCAGATCGGGAGCAAGCAGCCGCCAGCCCGGCGGAGGTTCCACTGCCTTCCAGTAAAGTGAATTGCAGCCCGCCCCGTGGATAAGTAAAACTGTTTTCTCTCCCTCTCCTTTTTCGCGGTAAAAAGCCTGCTTATCCTGCACTAAAAGTTGCTTCATGCCTTCCCTCCTCTTGCTATTTATACATATTCAGGTCTTGCATGCTCACGCCATCCTGCCAGTCCGCCCTGACACCGCCCTGGCAAAAATATCGCAGAATTGCTGCTTCCTGCATCATTTTTTTTCTATGCTTCCATACAGTTCCAAAGCGGGACAGCCCTTTGCCAAATGCAATTGTCAGCAATTCATTCAGATCGTCAAAATCCATCGTCTGCCAGAAGTCCAGAATTTTTTGTTCCAGCGCAAGCCGGGTGCCCAGCACCTTTTTTAAACTCGCTTCATACAAATCAGGCCTGCCCTGGGCTAATGCCCTGGCCGCCAGTACTCCTGAAATACAGGCAGTGTCTACTCCGCCTCCATGCAGGGGTGAGGCGAGCCCTGCGGCATCCCCGACCAAGAGTGTCTTACCATGAACTGCTTTTTCTACCATGCTGACTGGGATGGGGCCGCCTGATTTCTTCAGAATCTTATAATCCTGGAGGCCCTCTTTTTGCAGTATGCGGATGAGTTCCCTATGAATACTGAGGTTAGTGCCGGGCTTTTTTGCAAACCAGCCTAAACCCACATTAGCCATATCCCTTGCTTTGGGAAAAATCCAGTAATATCCGTAATAGTCGGGCTCAGCAGCTGCTTTGATTTTACCGTATAAATGCGAAAAATCGCCTTCCAAAGTGTACTGGGCCGTATGTGCATGTTTTATTTGAGGCACCCCGCCTGTTTTTATGCTGAAAGCTGATACGCCGCTGGCATCGATTATCCAGTCATATTGCTCTTCCAGTTTTTTATACAATTGTGGCGTTACAGGGGTATTCTCATGTATGACACAACCCTGGGAAAGCACCTCCCGGGCCAACCCCTGCTGCCACTGTGCCCTGTCTATCATCCACATATTTAGTTTAGAGCAGTCAATATGGAATGTATCCTTTGCCGTGAAGATAGTCTCGGATACCTTGAAGCGTACACCGTGGGACGGAGGATTGAGCAGTTTAAGCATGTCAAAAAAACCTTCCGCACAGTGTATTTTTTCTCCAACGCAGTATTTCTCGTAAACTGTAACTGAAAGTCCCAGGCGAGATGCTTCCCGCGCCGCATAAAGTCCGGCCGGGCCCGCTCCGATTATTGCCAGCGAAGCATCCATCCTTTCGCCTCCCAAACTGTGCTGGAATAGAACCATTTTACCACTTTTCAGAGCATACTTCCAGCAGGCGCCGGCCTGATTGTTACAGAGCCTGCACCCGCTGTAAAATGTATATCAATAATTGCTTCTTTGTTTTCCAGCTGTCTGCTGGAATAGCTGCGGTCGCCATGGCCTACAATACCTGCATTCTCGCCGCTGACATTAACAAGGCCTCCGCTGACCTTCATCCGGATACCTGTATTATCGGGCACATAAACCACTACATTGCCGGCACCGCTTTCAATGTTGACTACCCCATCGTAGGAGCCAAGATATATGGTGAGGTCCCCCGCACCCATTTTAAGTTCAAGCATCGCCACGTGCAACCGGCGCATATCCAATACAGCACGTGTGGCACCGGTACGCAGTGAGATCTGTGCCGGAGTGTCAGGGCTCAGCCGCAGGTCCCAGCGTGAAAAACGGTTACGCCAGTTCCCTGGGAAATCAACATCGCTAACTGAGACCCTGGCTGTGCTGCCGAAAACATTCTGCCTGATATCAGGTGAAGCATAGGAAGCAAAGACTGCATTTAATAAATTATGCGACGCATTGTCAGCTGCGGGGAAGAATTCCCCTGAATGATGGACCAGGTCCAATTCCAGGACTTCCACCTGATCTTCTTTTGCCAGCTCAAAGCGGGTCTCGACCACAGGGCCCATGGGGCTGCGGATAAAAGTAAAAGAAAATGTATACAGAGCACCCGCCATCACCAATAGAATGAGGAGTGAAATCAGGCAGCCCAGGCTGCCTCCGCTCTTACCCGACAAAAGAAGGATGCCCCAGATTATCAGCAGCAGTGGCCAAACCGCCAAAACTCAACAGCTGTCCTGGCAGGCAAAACTCCAATGTTGACCAAAACCAAGATAACCCCCACTGCCAGCAGTGCCAGGCCAAAGACAAGACGCTCTGCTTTCATCAGCGTTTACCGCGTGCCCCGCTTATGATTAGCACAATACCCGCCCCCACCAGAATCAGAGGCCAGAGTTGCCGGACAATGTAGACGGGCAAAAAGCCCCGAAAGAGGAAGAAGACACCGATAATGACAATAATAAGCCCTGCCATCCTGCTGTCAATGCCGGCACTTTGCCCCGACTGCTGAGTATCCGTAATAACTTCGCTGTCCCCGAAAGGCTCCTCAGGCATAATCACCCAGGCAATTATGTATGCCAATATACCTGCACCGCCAAAAATTACGGCCACCACCCACAACAGGCGTACCAATGTTACATCAACATCAAAATAGCGTGCCAGCCCCATGCAGACGCCGCCAACTATTTTATTGTCCCGTGACCTGTATAGTTTTTTCATAATTTCCACCTCCACATACAAAATACGCTTTTCTTTTTAAACATCCTCTTTTGATTAAAAAAACTTCACATTAATTTCTTATGTCAAATAGATTGGTTTATACATATTTCACCGCGGCCTGGAAAAATTAAAAGCGGGAGGTGAATTAATGGAGACTAAGGACTTCCTGACAAGAGCCATGCTGAATGAGCAGGAACAAGTGCGCGATTACCAGCGCTTCGCGCTGGGGGAAGATAACGAAGAAGTAAAGAATGCTTTCCTTGAGTTTGCGGAAACAAGCGGCTTTACAGCCCGTAAAATTAAAGACCTGCTTGATAAACTTAATTAAAAGAAGCCCTCGGGCTTTTTTTATATCTAAGAATTATATCTATCCATCTGATTCAGCGAAAAAGGCGTCCCAAGCCCTTTTTCTTCAGTGTAATTACGCCTTGGGGGCACATCTCCTGGCAGCAGTAGCAGCGTATACAAGACTCATACTTAATATCCGCTTTATCCGGTACAACAATGGCACCTGCGGGGCACACCTCTGAGCAGATTGCACACCCTGTGCAGTCTTTGCTGTTGATATGGGGGCGTGCTGTCAACTGCTCCCGCAGTAATTTCTGCCAAAAAGGCGGCAGGTTTTTTGTTGTTGAAGCAGAACCGGACACAGTTTTAAAACCACTGACACGCACATCCTGCAGCGCTGTGCCGATTATCCTGATTTCTTTTAAGTCGCCGCAACCGATGCCGCGCTCATGGGCCAGCCTGGTGGTAAGCACAGAAAAAGGATCTATTCCCACCACACTGCATGCTACCGCATCTACGGCCACACCGTCCCTACCTGCAATCAGCACGCCAACCTGTCGCGGCGTCCCTGAACGGGGCCCGTTCCCCTCCATGGCCACAATACCGTCAACAACTGAAAGTACAGGGCTGATACTGGCATACAAATCAACCAGCATGCCGGCAAAAGCCTCTGTTTTTTCCATACGCAGATGCATTTGTGCCTTTATTCTTCCGGGAACACAGCCATAAAGATTTTTAACCGCCCCTGTATAACGCATCAGGGCATGTGTCTTTAACTTGGCTGCGCTAATTACGAAATCAGCTTCAATGACAGCAGAAGCAATGGGGAGACTATGGCACATAGCTCCGCTTTGCAAGGTGGTGACAACAGGATCGCCGAAGTCTGCGAGCTTTGCGCCCTCCTGCCGGCATACATCCAGGATCCCCGTCTGCAGAGCTGCCATTTTGGTCGTCCCCACTCCGGGGCTGTCGCCGACTTTTACACAGCATTCCGGCAGGTTCCGGATTAACGCCCGCACCACCTCCGGATGCGTACAGACAGCATTTTCCGGAGACGCGCCAACAAGCATATTGGGCTTTACAAGTACATTCCCGCCGGCCAGTTCGCGGGGAAGGCCCAGGCTCTGGAAGATATGCTCAACAGCGTCACAGAGTCTCTGCTGGTCATAAATGTCTATTTGAATTAAGAAAACATCGCTGTTCATGCTCTTCACGTCTTCTTTCGGCTTGCGCAACTACAATCACTACACAGCAGAAAACTTCCGGCGCTTTTTCTCCCTGGCAATTTCCTCATATGCCCCGGCCAATTTTTCAGCCATGGCGATGGCTGATATATTATTTGATTCCACAATGGCTTGCGCAGACATTGTCCTGCGCAGCGCTTCGTCATCCAGCAGCTGTATAACTCTGCTCACATATTCACTCATGGAGAGCGGTGTTAAAAACCCATCCACTCCGTCCTTAACCATCTCTGAAGCACCAAGCGCTTTAACTGCAACCGCAGGCAGCCCGGCAGCTTTTGCTTCTCCCAGGACTATACCCTGTGTTTCAGTTGTGGAAGCAAAAATGAAAATATCTGCGCCGGCATAACTGTCCACCACATTACTCCGTGACAGCGCCCCTGTAAAAATTACACTGCTGTCGATGCCATGCTTAACTGCTTCCTGCTGCAGCGCCTCTTTTTCCGAGCCCTCTCCCACAATCACCAGGCAGGTGTCTGGCTTATCAGCCCTGATATGTTTATATGCTTCCAGTAAAAAGCCGATATTTTTCTCTTTTCCCAACCTGCCCAAATGCAGCAGTATTTTAATATCTTTATTAATTCCATACCGCTCCCGGAGCCAGCGTGGATTCGCTGATTTAAACTCTACTATATCGATCCCTGTGGCAACTGCTTTTGACTGTGTCTGGATATTTTTCCCCACAATGTTTCTTATCACTTCTGTGGGCGTTATAACCAAATCACAGCGATTGCAGAAATTTTGCGAAAGGCGGAGTACCATCCTGCGGGAGATGCCGTGGGCAAAGGGAAGGTAATGGACATACTGGTCGTACATGGTGTGATAAGTAAACACAAGCGGCAGGCCATAACGCCTGGCATACCGTGCGCCAAGCAGTCCCAGTGAAAATGGAGAGTGGACATGTATAATGTCAAGCCCGATCCTTTTAATTGTCTGTCTCAGGTAAAGCGAGAAAGGCAAAGCGATTGTAAATTCCGGGTGGGTAGGTGTGGGAATGGAAACAAAGCGGAAAACATGAGTTTCTTTTTCATATTTGGGGTAACTCGGTGCAAAAATATATACTTCATGCCCCAGTTCAGTAAGCTTGGCTGAGGTTGTTTCAATCGAACGCACAACTCCGCTGGTGTAGGGCCTGTAGCTGTCGGTGAACATACCGATTTTCAAGAGCATCCCTCCCGGAATAATTAGTCTGCATTAATAACCTGAACATTAATAAAGAAAGCTATGCATTTGGTGTAAGGTTAATATGTTCGACACAGGTAAAATATTCCCCTGCTTTATAAAACAGATCACTAGAGTTGCATAAATTGAATTTTAATTTGTCAAGCATGGAAATAGGAAGATAATTTGAGATAATAGGTGTAATCAGGAGAATATCAAGCAAAATAGGCATAAAACCCTTGCATATATAGA
>Ga0208242_100337_pt1 | contig 39210 bp, 41 predicted proteins | sample SubbioAug_CSW13A_FD_184825 | JGI IMG/M metagenome (GOLD analysis project Ga0208242, IMG submission 184825) | Serpentinite rock and fluid subsurface biosphere microbial communities from McLaughlin Reserve, California, USA - CR12Aug_CSW13A (SPAdes) | ecosystem: Environmental > Terrestrial > Deep...
TCGTAAAATACTCAATTATCAAACACCGACTGAATCCATCTTATTCCACTTTAATCAAATTCAAGGTACAAACGGTTCCTTAGTGACTTCTTAATTCAAAGTGGACGACTTCTCATTGCAATTTACGAAAATATGAAAAAGAAAAAGGTTTAAAGGGTTTACTTAAAGGGTTTTTTAATGCGAAGAAGATTGTGTACAAGGCGGTGGATGATATTTCATTTACCATTAAAGAAGGTGAGATGGTGGGTTATATCGGCGCTAATGGAGCGGGTAAATCAACCACAATTAAAATGCTTACTGGGATTTTAACACCGACTCGGGGTGAGATTGTTGTGAATGGGATTGTGCCTTCAAAAGATCGTCAAGCGAATGCGAAGACGATTGGGGTGGTCTTTGGACAACGCACGCAATTATGGTGGGATTTACCACTTATTGAATCATTTAGTGTACTTAAAGAGATTTATCAAGTCTCTGATGAAGATTTTAAACAACGAATGGCGCTATTTAATGAAGTGCTAGGACTTGAGGAGTTCATTAAGTCTCCAGTTAGAACACTCTCTTTAGGTCAACGTATGAGAGCTGATATTGCGGCATCCTTACTTCATAATCCTAAAGTACTCTATCTTGATGAACCGACGATTGGACTTGATGTGAGTGCTAAACTGGCGATGCGTCAAGCCATTAAAAAGATGAATGAAACTTTTAATACCACACTGATTCTTACCACTCATGATATGGATGATATAGAGGATTTGTGTTCTCGCATTATGATTCTTGATCATGGCAAGATCATCTATGATGGGGATTTAAGTAAGATTAAAGAGAAATATGGCATTCTAAAAACATTAACTTTTTCACTCAATACTCCATTTGAAGATTTAGATTCCATCACGCGCGAGTTCTCACATGATCCAGATTTTAGTGTGGAATCATCTGACTTAAATCTAGTCATTAAATTTAATAAGCATCTTACTAAAGTGAGTGAAGTCACGTCGTGGGTCATGAATCACTTCCAAGTGAATGATATGAGTATGAGTGATACGGATATTGAAGAAATAGTCGCTTCGATTTATGAAGCTAAAGTGGTGAATGTGTGATTTTAAGACCTTATTTTGCATTCTTTAAAGCGTATTTTTTAGTGTACTTGGCGTATCGTGTCCAAGTGGTTTTATGGTTCTTCACTAATGCTTTAGAGATTGCCTTCGCCATGTTACTGTGGTTTGCGATTTATAGTTCGGCGAATGTGACTTCTTTATATGGATTTACCTTAGCCGATATGCTTTTATATCAACTTCTCATGACACTCACCTATTCATTAACCGATATGAATCCGATTGATATTCTGGTGGATGATTTCAATGATGGAAAGATTGCCATGTCTTTAATTAAACCTGTGAATTATGAACTTCAAGTGTTCTTTCAAAATCTAGGAGCTAATGCTTTTAGAAACATGGTGCTTTTACTTCCTATGATTTTAATTATCTTTGTTTCTGGGTTACTTAAAAGTTCGGGGGTAGAATTGACGTTGATATCCATTGTACTGTTTATCGCCAGTGTCATGATGGGTTTACTCATTAATTATTTCGTCAAGTTTATTTTCTCAAACCTAGTATTCTACACAGAAGCAAGTTTTGGTTTATGGCAACTTCAAGCGATAGTGATTTCTTTATTAGCTGGAGCAATTGTGCCACTTCATTTCTTCCCTGAATTCATTGCCAGTATCTTAAGAATGTTACCATTTGCCTATATTCAATATATTCCTGTCATGGCGTTGATGGGACGATTAACAAGTGTTGAACTGAATCAAGCCTTACTTATTCAAGGGATTTGGGTTGTGGTGTTAGCACTTCTAGCTCATTTAGTATGGAAACATTCGATTTCGCAAATGAAAGTGAATGGGGGTTAAGATGAAACGGTTTTTAAAGATATATTTCACCTTCACAACCCAATATATTAAACGACTTGTTCATTATCGCCTTGATTTTGCGATTGGGGTACTTTCCTTTGTGTTTGTCCAATTTTCAGGGATTTTACTTATTACCTTGGTTTTCCAACAAATCCCAGATCTCAATGGTTACACTTTTGAACAAATGGTCTTCTTCTATGGTTTCTTTCAGATTCCGCGTGGAATTGATCATTTGATTACTGATAACATTTGGCTTATTCCTAATAAAATTCGTAAAGGTGAACTTGATCGTCATTTGCTTAGACCGATTGATCCTTTGTTTCAAATTGTGGCGGAACGTTTCCAACATGAGGCTTTTGGAGAACTTATTATTGGAGGGATACTGATTGCGATCACCTTCCCTTCATTAGGAATCCAACCTTCACTATGGACGATTTTTATCATGTTTGCCTTGATTATCATTGGTTCACTGATCTATACCTCCATTAAATTACTCACTGCATCCATTTCATTTTGGACCATGAATTCTATGCAAGTGATGGTGACCGTCTATAATATTTCTGATTTTGCGAAATATCCAATTACGATATTCCCAACTTTAATTCAAACGATTATTACGTATATCGTGCCCTTTGCGTTTGTTTCGTTCTATCCTGCGAAGGTGTTATTAAACCAAGCCAATGGATTAAGTATCTTAGCTCAAAGTAGTATTGCCTTACTGATTATGGCCTCATGTGCACTATGGGTTTGGAATACAGGACTTAAGGGATATGAAAGTACCGGTCATTAAGGAGATGTTATGCCTACTCATTTGATTAACTCAATCAATTTATATTATGAACTTATTAATCCAGACAGCACTAAAGCAACATTAGTCTTCTTTAATGGAGTGATGGCGTCCGCATCATCTTGGAAAGATCAAGTGGATGTGTTTAAAAAACTTGGATACAAGATACTTATTCATGATTTAAGAGGTCAACTAAAATCAGATAAACCCCAAGGTCCCTATTCCTTTGTCCAACATGCTCATGATAGTGTCGAACTCATGAAGGCATGTGGCATTGATAAGGCTCATTTAATAGGAACATCGTATGGTGGTGAAGTGGCCTTAAGTATCGGCATTCATTTTAGTGAAGTAGTCCAAAGTATTAGTGTCATTAACTCAGTTAGTGAACTTGATCAAACACTCATTCGCTTTGTATCAAGTTGGAAAATGATGGCCCAAACCTATGATGGTGAATTATTCTTTAGAGGGATGCTTCCTGGAGTGTATCATCCAACATACTTAGAAAAGAATAAAGACTTACTTGACCTCCGAGCAAAGCAATTTGCTTCTATACCAAAAGATTACTTTGATGGCCAGATTGCTTTGTATGATACTTTTATGAGTGATCTTAATCTCACACCGTATCTTCATCGGATTCAAGTGCCTGTTTTAATCGTTGCGGGGGAAGATGATGTGCTTAAACCACGACGATTCTCAGATATAATGGCTAATGCGATGCCACATGCCCAGTATGCCTTAATTCCCCAGTGTGGTCATGTCACTATCTTTGAAAAACCTGAAGTGTTGGCTTCATTACTTTGTGGATTTATTCTAAATCAGATCAATTGATCTGATTTTTTGTTTATTGAAGTGGATAGTGATAAGATGATTATAATAAACCATTCTTTTTAGGGAGGAAACCATGGAAACCATTCATGAGGAGTTCTTGTTGAAGATTGAATCACTGTCTGGAAGATCTAAAGAAGACATCATAAAAATTGCCCAACCTTACTTATCACTCAAACATAGTGAACTTCGAACATTTCTCATGGAGACACTTCATCTATCCTATGGTTATGCGAATACTCTCACCTATGTCCTTCAAAGAAGTGATGGAGGTAGTCTATATGCCCATGAGGATATTGATGAAGTGGCCCAATCATTCTATGATGGAAAGAAGGCACATCTGTATCCGATTCATCAAAAAGTAATCGATTTAGTAAGAACATTTGAAACAGTTGAGATCCTTCCTAAGAAGGGATATCTTAGTCTTAAACATAAGAAGCAATTTGCATTAATTGGACCAAAAAGCAGTACCCGCATTGAACTTGGAATCAATCTTCACGAAGAACTTAAGCATCCCCGTCTAGTTGCTCAAGCTAAAGGCAGTATGTGTAAATACATCATCAACCTTACTTCAATCGAGGAAGTGGATGAACAACTTAGAGAATGGATTACCTTAGCTTACCAACAAGCCAAGTAAAGGAGGCATTATGAAACTTGGAGCATTTTCAATAAGCTTAGCTGTTAAGGATATATTAGTGTCTAAAGCTTTTTATGAAGCATTAGGTTTTGAAAGTATTGGAGGTGATGTGGCTGAGAAATGGTGTATCTTACGCAATGATCAGCATGTCATAGGTTTGTTTGAAGGCATGTTTGAAAAGAATATCCTAACGTTTAATCCTGGATGGAATCAAAGTACAGAAGAAGTGAATCCATTCACTGATGTACGTGAGATTCAAAAGATGCTTATTGAAAAAGGGATTACACCGATTCAAACTGTAGATCCTAACACTACGGGTCCTGGTTATTTCACACTACAAGATCCTGATGGAAACGATATTCTCTTTGATCAACATCGATAATGAAAACACCGAATGAGTTACATTCGGTGTTTTCTTTTAATGCGATGGTTTATTGAAATGAATCAATGATGTTGAGATAGGCTTGTACACCCGTTTCTAATACCGATTCGTCCAAATCAAACGTTGGTGAATGCAAGGAAGTGTTAGGATGTCCTAAACCTAAAAACATAAAGAGTGATGGCATCACTTGGGTATAGAACCCAAAGTCTTCCGCAAGCATGACTTCAGGAATTATCTCAAGTTGATCTTTAAATAATGAGACACAATGATTCACAAGTTGTGGATCATTGGTAACGACAGGATAGCCATCACGAATTTCACATGTAATCTTAACTTCATGCATCATTTCATACGATTGAATGAGTTGATTAATCTGTGATTTTAATGTGAGGTATCCCTCTTGAGTAAAAGCTCGTAAAGTTCCTTGCATATGAGCGGTATCCGCAACACTATTGCGCACTTCCCCAGCATTTAAAACACCTATGTGTAATACCTTAGATTCTAGTGGATTTGTGGACCTGGAGATAATACTTTGTAATGAAGTGAGTAGGGAACTTGCGATGAGTATCGCATCTTTTCCTAAATGAGGTGTTCCTGCATGGGCACTCACTCCAAACACCGTGATGTCAATCTCACCATTGGTCGCCATAAATCCATAGGGTTTAGTGCCTAACTTATGTTTCTCTAATGCTGGGAATACATGTAATCCAAAACATCCCTTCACTCGTGAGGTTTCAAAGGGAAGTTGTTCTAAGACAACTTTTGCGCCTCCAGGACTTTCTTCTGCTGGTTGAAATAAGAGGACAATGGTTTGTTTAAATGTTTTCCCTTTTAAAGCATGGGCTAGACCTAACATCATACTCATATGCGCATCATGTCCACAAGCATGCATATTGCCATTGGTGCTTACAAAATCATGGGTATTAAGTTCTTTAATGGGTAAAGCATCCATATCAGTGCGAAACATGAGGATGTCTGAAGTGTCTCCCGGGATTGTCACTAGCCACCCACTTTGGGCAATACTTAAAGGCTCATATCCCCATGATCTTAATGTTTTCACGATGAAAGAACTAGTTTGAGGTAAATCAAATCCTAGTTCAGGCATACGATGAAGTTCACGACGACATGTCTTTACATCAAAACTCATTGTCTTAAATCATCCAATATTTGAGTCTTTGACTCAGTTTTTTCATCTTTTTGTTTTATGATTTTCGCGGGTGCTCCAGCAACAACCACTCCTGGTGGCACATCCTCAGTCACAATAGCTCCAGCCGCAACCACACTACCTTCCCCAACACGGACTCCTTCAAGGACCACCGCATTGGCACCAATGAGGACATTGTCTTCAATAATGACTGGTGTTTTTGAAGGAGGTTCTAAGACTCCCGCAATGACTGCTCCTGCTCCAATATGACAGTTTTTACCTATGGTACCTCGCGCTCCGACAATAGCTCCCATATCGATCATTGTTTTATCACCAATGCTTGCGCCAATGTTGATGAGTGCTCCCATCATGATGACCACTTGTTCACCAATGTGGACATGATCACGAATGACTGCTCCTGGTTCAATACGGGCATTAAGATGCTGAATATTTAGAAGTGGAATGGCAGAATTACGACGATCGACTTCAAAAACCACATTCTTCATATCCACATCTAGACGTTTTAGATGGGCAAGAATGACATCACTTTCGCCAACGACTATCGCATAGCGATATCCTGGAAACATAATGCATCCTTCAAAATCAGACTCGACAAAGGCTCCTTTCACAAGGGCTTTGACTGGTGTTTTTTTAGTCGCGTTTTTTATATACGCCGCAATCTCATAGGGATCGGTAAGAAAGTCGTTCATAATTTCTCCTTGATTAAATCATTCATGGTATAACAACCATATTCTAAGTCTAACAAACTTTTCGCAATACTACACGCTCCATGCGCAAAAATATCTTTGCTTTGAGCACTATGGGTCAGTGTAATGATTTCACTACCAAAGGCTAAAGAAATGGTATGTTCTCCCACGACTTGACCTAGACGCAAAGAATGGACTCCAAAAGTGTGTGGATCTTTAGGTTTGTCAGATGCAGAGTCAGTCATCATCTTTTTACCAGTTGCTTCCGAAATAGTTTTGGCAAGTAGTTTTGCGGTGCCACTTGGAGCATCTTTTTTAAGTGAATGATGAATATCAATGACTTCTATCTCCACATCTTGATTTAAAAACTTTAGTGAAGTCTTTAAGAGTTCATTGAGTAAGGCAACTCCTAACGATAAGTTGGCACTGACAAAGACAACACATTGTTTTGAAGCTGCTGCGATAAGTTGTTCATGGGTGGAATTTAATCCAGTGGTTGCGATGACACAAGGAATATGATGTTGTGCTGCGTATTGTAAAGTGTGAGGAAGTTGTTCAGGCACTGAAAAGTCGATGATGACATCAATCTTCTCAGGGCATGCTTCGAGTGTTAAGTATTCATGGCTTGCTTGAGGTGTGAGTGTAATTCCGATAATTTTACTAATCCAAGATTGAGTTTGGGCGATCGCATAGACTCTTGAACCCATAACCCCAGATATTCCCACAATCGCTAAGGTACTCATATTTTTAATCCTAACCCATAAGATTTCAAGGTGTTCATGAGCGTTACATGACTTTCCACAGAAAGGGGGATGAGAGGAAGTCTTACTTGTGAACAATGATATCCACAGGCATGAAGGGCTGCTTTAATAGGCACTGGATTGGATTCAATAAATAAGTCATTGTGAAGTCGCTCAAGTGAAGTATTCAGTAAATCTGCTTCTTCATCATGGTGATTGAGTGCTAAATCACAGAGCCTTACAATGGTTTCTGGGATTAGATTGGCTGAGACTGAAATGACGCCATGGCCACCAAGTTTAATGACATCGACAATTTGATCATCATTACCACTAAACACTTTAAAGTCTGGTGGGACTAACTCACAGATTTGCTTAATTTGAGCTAAATCGCCACTGGCTTCTTTGACTCCTACAACATTCTTTATTTTTATCAGTTGTGGGTAAGTACTTGGTAGGATATTGACTCCAGTACGCGAAGGTACATTGTATAAAATGATGGGTAGATCGACTGCAGCAGCAATCGCCTCAACGTGGGCTACAATCCCATTTTGAGTAGGTTTGACATAGTATGGGGCAACGATGAGTAAACCATCCACGCCGACTTTTTTCGCAAATAAAGAGAACTCAATAGATTCTGAAGTATTGTTTGTGCCAGTGTTCGCAATGATAAGTATACGTTTGTTGGCAACGTTCACAGCGTGTTCCACAAGAGTGTGTTTCTCTTCAAGCGTCATCAACGCAGCTTCTCCAGTAGAGCCACACACAATAATGGCTTGCGTTTTAGCCTCAATTTGTCGCTCAATAAGCTCTGCAAACAATTCTAAGTTTAAACCTGTTTCAGTAAATGGGGTGATAATCGCAACGGCGGATCCATTAAACATTGAGAATTCTCCTTTCAATGAGAGTTTCTAAGATTTGTATCGCATTAAGGGCTGCCCCTTTGCGAATATTGTCAGCCATCACGAAGGCATGCAGACCATGGTCAACACTGACATCATGATGTAATCGAGTCACTAATGCAACATCTTGTCCACTGACTTCTCTAGGGGTAACCACCTTATCGGTGACCTTAACAAAAGGATGTTGGTTAAGACACGAGATGACTTGATCAAGTGGGCAAGGCTTGTCACACTCAAGCTGAATATGAACACTGTGGGCATTTTTCACAGGGACACGCACACATAGTGCTGAAACTTTTAAATGCGGTGTTTCTAAAATCTTTCGAGTTTCAAACATCATTTTCTTCTCTTCTTTTGAGTATCCATCGTCTTGAAGGACATCAATGAGTGGAATAACATTATGAGCGATGGGTTGAGAATAGAACTGATGTGGTTTTTCCAGTAAAGTTCTCTCTAAATCATCAAGACCTTGTTGGCCTGAACCTGACACGGCTTGATACGTTGTATAACTGACTCGTTTTAAACCAAATGGTTTTAATGCATTAAGGACTAACACTGATTGAATGGTTGAGCAATTTGGATTCGCAATAATCTTTCCTTGCATTGTGTCTAAAACATGCGCATTGACTTCGGGCACCACAAGTGGAACATGAGGATCCATTCGAAATGCTGAGGAGTTATCAATCACATAACACCCTTGAGCTTGAGCTAGTGGTGCATACTTGAGTGAGGCTTGACCCCCTGCTGAAAATAAAGCTACATCAAATCCTTCATCAAAACTATGTTCATTTAGCACTTTAACACTTAATGTGTCTTCCTTGTAAGGTAGTTGTACTCCTTCACTTTTTGAAGATGCAAAACAGGTAAGTGATGAGCTTGGAAATCCTTTTTCTTCAAGTATTTTAAGAAATGTTCTTCCCACCATCCCTGTTGCGCCAACAATCGCAATTTTCATATACTTTCTCCTTGTCCAATGATGGTAGCTGGTCCTTTTAAACTCCAGCCATGTTCTTGTTTACTGACTTCAAGGTGTCCCCCCAATACTTGAATGTTGAGTTTACTATGACATCCTTGAAGTTCATGAGCGGCAACTCCACTTGCGACACTACCAGTTCCACATGAGTAGGTCCAGCCCACTCCACGCTCATAAGTTCTCACCATAAGTTGATGTGAGTTCACAATCTTTACAAAGTTCACATTTATATGATGAGGGAAAAATTCGTGCGTACATAAAGCTTCGGCAAGTTCAGTACTAATGTGGTAAGGATCTTCTACAAACACCACACCATGAAGTGTTCCCACAAAACAAACATGCATTTGTTTTTCAAGAAGTGTGATAGGGTGTTTAAAATGTGTGGGTTTCTTGACATGAGGTGGCTTGACATCATCATGAAATGTATTAAATGTAAGTTGAATCTCTCCATCACTCATTAATTCTGATTCAATGATTCCTGCGAGCGTTTCAACTTTATAGTGAGTTCCTTGAAGAAGACCTTCATGAAGTGCAAAAGTGACAAATGCACGATAACCATTCCCACACATGGTAGCCACTGAGCCATCCGCATTGTGATAGTTCATCTTGATATCCGCAACCTCACTATGTGAAGGATAAAGGATTCCGTCCGCACCAAAGCCAAAACGACGATGACATAGTTTCTTTGCGACTTCACTTGGATTGAATGGTGGTTCTTTGAAAACTAAAAAATCATTTCCGGTTGCATGAATTTTTGTGAAGGAATATTTCATAAGTCAAATGCCTGGGCGATAACTTGAACCGCATGGTTTGTGTGTTCTTTACTCATGGTGTATGAAATTGAAATTTCAGAGGTGGTGATTAATTTGTAGGCAATCTCATGGTCTGCGAATAATTGAAACAACTTAGCTGCAACCCCAGATTGAGATCTCATCCCGCTACCAACGACCGATACTTTTGAAACATTCTTATCAAGTTGAATAATGACTTGAGGCTCATCATGAGTAAGATAGCGTAACACGGATTCTAGATTATCAAGATCATCAGCGCTCGCAGTGAACGCTAAGGTCACAAAGCCATCACTACCTTGTGTTTGCGAAATCATGTCAATGTTGATTCCTTCATTGGCTAAGGTCACGAATAAATTCGCGATAAGCGTCATTGACGCTGGGAGATGTTGGATATTGACGAGTACGATTTTTTCTAATACTGAGCAACCTGTGATTGGACGATGTTCCATCATGTCCTCCTTTACAATGAGCGTTCCTTCTGAATCTATATGAGCATGGGCAACTTTAACAATCACTCCATAATGCTGGGCAATATCAATGGAGCGAGGTTCCATCACCTTGGCTCCTAAAAATGCCATTTCTTTCATTTCTTCAACACTAATCATTTTTAACTGCTTTGCATTGGGCACTAGTCTAGGATCTACTCCATAGATGCCTGTGACATCGGTATAAATATCACATGGACAATCTAGTTTTGCGGCAAGCGCAATTGCTGTGGTATCACTTCCCCCTCGACCAAGGGTTGTGATATCCCCTGCGGCATTTTGTCCTTGAAACCCCGCAACCACGACGATATGTTGATCTTCAAGATACTTTAAAATATGTGACACATCAATATCATCAATACGGTTATTAGTATGGATACCACTGGTTTTGATTCCAGCTTGAAATCCTGTCAATCCAATCGCTTTAAATCCATGGTCTTGAAGCATCATACTTAGTAAAGAAATGGACACTTGTTCTCCTGTAGAAAGTAAAGCGTCTAGTTCGCGCTTACTTGGAGATTGACTGGCTTGCTTCGCTAGGCTAATCAGTTGATTGGTTGTTTTTCCCATGGCAGAGACGACGACCACAATTTGAGTACCTTGTAACGCTTCTTTCTCAATCTTAGTTGCGATCGCTTGCATTTTTTCAATGGTTTCAAGTGAAGATCCACCAAACTTCATCACTTTTCGATTCATACTAAGACATCCTGGGCAAGTAAATCATCGATGGTTTGGGCCTTGACGACGACTCTTGCATCGTGTTCACTTACAAATATAACGGCAGGTTTGAGTAATCGATTGTAGTTAGAAGCCATTGAGTAATGGTATGCACCTGTTGTGAATACCACAAGATGCTCTCCAACATGGGGTTGAGGAAGTGGGCATTCATGAATCAGAATATCTCCTGTTTCACATGCTTTCCCTGCGATTGCATAGGTTTGTTCGATGGCAGCCAATGGACGCTCAAGGATTTTTGCTTCATACTTAGCTTGGTATAACGCGGTTCTCATATGATCCGCCATACTCCCATCCACAAAGACGAATTTCTTGTTTGAATAGGTGGTTTTTGTAGCCCCGATGGAATAGATTGTCACTCCTGCTTGGGCAACTAAACTTCGACCTGGTTCAATACTCACATGAGGATAATCTAAGCCAAGTTCATCACAGGTGTCTTGAATATAATCGAGAATGTGTTTGAAGTGAACTTGAATATCAAATGGATCATCTTCGTGAGTATATCTCACTCCAAATCCACCCCCTAAATTTAGGTGGGTGACATTGATATTGTGGCTTACTTTTAACTGATGAATCATTTCAAGGAGTAATCGAGCTTCTTTTTGAAATGAGGTAGGATCAAATATTTGCGATCCAATATGGCAATGAATACCACAGAATTCTAGATGAGGATGAGAAGTAATGGCTTGTATTAACTCAACAGTATCTTGTCCATAAATTGACATCCCAAATTTTGAATCGTGTTTGGTGGTTGAAATGTATTCATGTGTATGAGCTTCCACTCCAGGATTGATGCGCACCATGACTTTTTGAGTTTGTGTAACTTTGTTTATGAGATTCTCATATTCGAATGGATTATCAATGACAATGTATCCCACGTGATGTTTTAATGCGACATCAAGTTCTAATGATGTTTTATTATTCCCATGAAAAAGAATTTTTTCAGATGGAAAGCCTGCTTTAATGACGGTCATAAGTTCACCTAATGATACCACATCAATATGAAGTCCTTCTTCATGAATGAGCTGTGCCATGGCTAGGGTTAGAAATGCTTTAGAAGCATAAAAGATGGTTGTTTGTATTTTTGAATGAATAAAAGATGCTTTAAATAAGCGAATTTGATGACGTATATACGTTTCATTCATCACATAAAGGGGTGTCCCATGTTTACTTACAAGTGATCTTAAATCAACTTGATTCATCATCATGGTGGAAGCGTGGTGTGTGGTCGGTTGCATAGTTCCTCCTAAAATAAAAAACCATAAGCAAAAGGCTCATGGCTATGACTAGCTTCCTTCTGCCCTCCCGCTAACAAAGCGCATTGACAAGATGTTGGGCACATCTTATCAACAGTCCCATGTTTGTTCAACATGAGCCCAGTAAATCAATAGATTTACTTCGGCGATGATCCCTCACAGGAATGCTAATGATGCATCGCGGCCTCTTTGTTAAGGTCTTGTTTTGTGATACGATATCACGCACAGTGTGTTTTGTCAATGTGTGTGAATATTCAAATCCATTAAATTTTTGAAATGCGAATCTTTACATCTAATCCTGGTTGAATCCGATGAGCTAATGCAAAGGATCCTTGATTAAGAGCAAGGCCTAATCGATTTAATGAATTGTTATAAAGAAGTGGACTTCCTACACTCACATCATTAAATCCACGACCAAATGACACGGCATCACTAAATAGGGTGCGATGTTGATGCGTGATAGTAACCATAAACTTTTGTTTTAGAGTTGGTTTAAAACTTAAAAATGCATCATAAGGGATACTACTCCAAATACTTCCATAGCGAACATCTAAGATTTCCACACATCCTTCTAGATACTCCTGCGTATGGATATGAGTGCCTATTGGAACAGTTTTTAAATCCGCAAGTGTTAAAACTTTCCCCACATCCTCTAGATTAACTTGTTTGCTTGCCAGTTTTGCACCTAAGGCCGCATATAAATCTCTTCCATCAAAGGTATAATTGTCAGATGAATGTTTGAGTCTATGTTTGATGATATCAATTTCGTGAACTGATTTTACGTGTAAATTTGCGGCGATGTGACTTGTGGTTCCATTATTGGGGGTCACTAGTAGTGTTCCATTCTCAAGTTCTAAAACTACACTATTACGATCTGTACCTACGCCTGGATCAACAATACTCACAAACACACTTTGTGCTGGCCAGTATTGAATCGATTGAAACAAACGATATGATGCTTCATGAACATTAAAAGGCTGTATATCATGAGTGTTATGAAAGATTTGAAGGTTTTGATCTATACTGAGTGCGACTCCCATCATCGCACTGACGGCTCCATCACTTAACCCAAAATCAGATTGAAGTATGAGTGGATGTTTCATAATTTTCTCCTTATGGATACTTTCCATTGTGGTCCGTAAGATACATTAAATTGTTTTATAAAACTTGCTTGATTGAGTGCAAAAGCAAGGTTATCAAGTTCATTATGATATGCCACACATGTGTTGGGTGAAACAAATCCAAACGTAGGTGCAAAGACACAATCAAATTGAATTTTATCTTGACGATGTTCAATAACAACACTTAACTCATCATTAACTTCAATATTAAGCTCCTTAAGCCACTTGAGTGGAATATTTGTCCATGCATTCCCGAAGTTTGGATCGACAATTTCAATGTTTCCATAAAGCACAAGGTCTATAATGTTTGGCTCTTCAAGTTCAAACAAAGTTGGGATATGGTTATCTCCTACTTCTTCAAAAGTGATTTGGCCTGAAGCAAGTTTTGCGCTCACATAGGCAAAAATATCTCGTCCATGAAAGACATTGGTGTGCTCAGGTGAACTTAAACGAAGGTGAGGATGAATTGCACGAACTTCACTTAGCCCTAATACTTTCTCAATATGTGTTAGTGTACCATTATCTGGAGTCACAATAATATGTCCTTGCTTTGTTTTCGCCACAACAGGTACACGATGAGTTCCCACTCCGGGATCAACCACCACCATATGCACTGTCTCACTTGGCCAAAAAGGTAATACTTGTTTTAAGCGATAACTTGCAGCATAAATGTCATAGGCTGGAATCTCATGAGTCAAGTCAATGATTTCTAGGTGTGAATCAATTGATTTGATAACTCCTTTACAAGCTCCAATAGCCCCTTCAGCATAAGTCCAATCACTCATCATTGTTATAATTTTTTTCATTTCCAGTATGCCCACATGTCTTGGGTTGGTGCTATGGTATTCATGTAGATGAGATAACCAAGTACAAAGAACACTACAAGCCATGTCATTCCTTTCATGAGTTTATCTGAAATTGTTGGAGGTTGTTCAACATAATATGCTCGTTTCTTTTGATGTCCAAATCCACGTAAATCTAGAGCATTCGCAACCACCTCAACACGATTAAATGATGTCAATAAGAATGGAATAAGCAGTGTAATATTACGTTTTAGTCTTTCCATTGGACTGATTTTTTTCGCATCAAGTTCTAATCCACGAGCCTGAAGTGAAATCTTCATATTTGTAAAGTCATTTGCTAGATCAGGAATAAATCTGAATGTAAGACTAATGATAGCAGCAATCTTGGGCGGCACTTTCATTGATGCTAATCCAGAAGCCAGTTGAGAGGGAGTAATAGAAAAAATAAATACCAAGGATATCATAAAACTTGTAAAGATTTTAAAGAAGCGAACACCAAGGTACCAAACACTTTCCTGAGTCAATACATAACCAAAGATTTGACCTATTGGAGTACGATCTCCTCCAAGGTAAAATGAGCCAACATCTGGATCTACAAGCCAAAATAAGAAAATATTCATAAGATTTAAAAACACAAAGAATATCATGGATGCTTTAACAATTTTCTTGTTCGGTTTTAATGACGATAGACCGATTACGCTAAGTAGGAATACAGGTGTTAGTATCCTCATATCAAAGGACATTAACACCATAATCAAAACAGCCACAAAAAGAGGAACTTTTGTGGAACCATTGAGTCGTCCTAAGAAGGTATGACTAGGTTTAAAATTGATAAGCATGGTGTTATTAGCCATGTTTAAACTCCTTAATAAAATGATACGCTAATGTAGCAGGATCATGCCCACTCTTAATCGCAAGTTCTAATAATGAGGTAGGACGTAGTGAAGCTTGCTTCATTAGTGAAGCATCTGATAATGCAATATAGGTTGGTCCATCATAAATGAGTTGACCTTTTGATAGTACTAGGGCACGATCTGTATATTCCATGGCTAAATGCATATCATGGGTAATGAAGATAAATGCAAGCTGAGTCAACTTATGAAGATGCTCTAAAAAGCTCATCATTTCAGTATAGTGGGCATAATCTTGACCTGCGGTGGGTTCATCAAGAATAAGAATGTCTGGAGATAATGCTAAGATGGCAGCGACCGTAAGTCGTTTCTTTTGTCCATAACTTAAAGCACTGACAGGCCAACGACGCATCGATTTCAAATCTGTCATGGTTAAAACTTCGATGAGTCTTTCTGAAATTAATGCTTCATCTTGAAGCCGTAATCTTAATGCGAATAAAATCTCTTCTTCAACGCTTTGTTTTGCGATCATCTGATTTGGATTTTGCATCACTAGTCCAATGTGTTGACCAATTTGCGCAATACTCATAGCGCTTGTGGGTTGATTTAACACACTCACTACCCCAGAGTAAGGAGAAACAATGCCGCTAAGTAACTTCGCGAGTGTGGATTTACCTGCCCCATTCTCACCCATGAGAGCGATTCTCTCTCCTTTATAGACTTTGAATGAAACATCTTGAATTAATGGACGCTCATCATATTGGAAATATACATGATCAAAACGACACACTTCAGTTCCTTGTGGCTGAGTTGATTCAAGTTTAAGTGCTGGTAAATCAAATGCAGGAATTTTCATGTTCTCAAGAGGAGTCCACGATTCATGTTGATTAAGTGACACATTAAATGTTTTTAAGGCTTGTAAATAAAGAGGTTCTCTTAGTCCATATCTTCCACATAAAGAAGATTTAAGAAGTTCATCTACTCCTCCATCAAAGACAATACGACCTTCATGCATAACAATGACACGATCAACAGCCTTCAGAATCACATCTTCAAATCGATGTTCAATGATAATCATGGTTTTTTGTTGTTGATGGAGTTCATCAATAAGATTAATAGCTTCAGCAGCAGAGACGGGATCTAAACTTGCTAAAGGTTCATCAAAAAGTAGACCCACCACATCATCATGCAAGACTCCCGCTAAGGCTACTTTTTGCTTTTGACCTCCAGAAAGTTGAAATGGCACTTGTGTTAAGAAATCACTCATATGAACTTTTGAAGTTGCTTCAATGACTTTCTCAATCATGAGCTCTCGAGGCATATTTTGATTTTCTAACACAAAAGCAACATCTTCTCCCACTGATAAAGACACAAACTGAGCATCACTATCTTGTAAAATAGAACCCAGTTTTTTGCCAATCTTAAAAAGTGAAAGCGATGTTGATGGTTGATTCATAATGAGGCATTCGCCTTGAATCTCACCTTTATATGAAAACGGAATAAGACCGTTCATACAATGCATGAGCGTACTTTTTCCTGATCCACTTTGACCTAAAATAAGCACTTTCTCATGTTCATAAATCGTAAGATTGATGTCATGTAACGTGGGCTCACTTTGAGAATCATAGCGGAAGGTAAAGTTGTTGAATTGAATGAACGGTCTTTGTGTCATAGTTTTACTCTTTTGTTAAATTTGTTGAAGAAGCATAGACTTTAGATAATGCGAATAATAATGGAAGTCCTCCAACCACAAGAACGACTGTGTTAGAGATACCAGCTGCCCAAGCTTGAGCTAAAGTAATAGTAAGTTCTCCACCATATAGTAATAATGTTACTACTGGAGTAACTAATCCAAAGGCAACAACGTTACCAACAAGACCTAGTGCTACAAAGATCACTGCATGGAGTAAGTTGAATTTTCCTTTAGTCACCACTGCACCATAAACTGGTAATAAGCCAATGAAGAATCCTAAGACTGCATTTCCTACACTCCAGTCAAACCAGTAACCCCATGCGCCAATAAAGTCCGCAACAACGTTACCAAGACCTGCTGCAACCGCTGCTGGTAGTGGACCAAATAGTGCTCCTACAACTACTGGGACTAAAAATGCGGTAGTGAGACGAGTATTAGTGAAAACTGTAATTCCACCAAATACCATTAAAACTCCGAATAATGCTGCACCTAGTGCAACGCCGACGATGGTCTTGGTATTCCATTCACCAAGAATAAGTTTTGCTGTTTTCATGACTTTCCTCCTTGAAAACGTAAAAGCCCTCTACCATAAGGACGAGGGCTTGTCGTGTTACCACCTTAATTTGTTTATGTTGCCATAAACCTTGTAAAGACCTTTTACTAGTCTCTATCGCTATAACGGGCGCACCGAAGTAAGTTACTTCGAAAGTTTCACCTACTCTGCTCATAAGCCATGTTCATGTTGATTGCTTCCTCTTTGCACCAATACCGAGTTCTCTTTAAGTTCAATCAGACACTACTCATCTTAATCTTTGCATTTATGTTGAAATTATAGTAATTTTTAACAATGTTGTCAAACAATATGTTTTGTAAAGATAAACTATTGTCGAAAAATATGGGATAAAGATAGAATTGCTTTTCAAATAATGTCCCTTAATGTATAATACATCTATTGAGGTAATCTTATGTGTGAACAAGTTCAAGAACTCTTAAAAACAAAAAAATACATCCTTCAAATGATAGGATTTTTTGCTTTCTTCATGGTGATTTATACCATGCTCGATGGTTTTAATATGTCTTACTCGCTCATGAGTCAAACCTATGGATCCGTTTTAGTCATCACCAATATCATGGTAAATATCATCATGGCTTCACTAACAGCATTACTGCTCAATTTAAGTACTGCGAATGCTGCACTTAAAGGTGGAAAGGAAACAAAAGGATCAAATCTTGGTTTTGCTTCGGTACTATTTGGAGTTCTAACGTATGGATGCACTCCTTGTGTGATTGCCTTCTTTGGATCAATTGGAATTGCTTTCTCGGTAGTAGCACTTCCTTTTGCAGGATTACCCTATAAATTTATCTCTTTATTCTTAATTATTATTGGTTTATGGTGGACACGTAAAGAAATTGAAACTGGTAGTTGCCCTATGCCATCCACAAAGTTGTGAGACTCACAACTTTTTTAATGTATTGTTTCATTGTGACTTGAATGTGAAATTTAAGAATTGTATAGAAGTTAAAAAAAGTTAGTGCTACAATTAAGATGTGATAAAAATCACGAAAAGGAAAACCTTAAAAAAGGAACTATGGAAAAGCGAAAAATTGTCATTGTTGGTGGAGTTGCTGGCGGAGCAACTGCAGCTGCAAAATTACGTCGATTAAGCGAAAAAGACGAAATAATTATTTTCGAAAAGGATGAGTATATCTCATTCGCAAATTGTGGGCTTCCCTACTACATTGGAGATGTGATTACCGATCGATCAAAGTTACTTGTTCAAACTGTTGAAGGCATGAGCAAGCGTTTTAATCTTGATATTCGTAACCTAAGTGAAGTCATTCGTATTGATAAAGAGAAAAAAGAAATCTTTGTAAGAAAAGTCAGTGGGGTTGAATACACTGAAAGCTATGATGTGCTTATTTTATCTCCTGGAGCTTCTCCAGTTGTTCCTCCTATCCAAGGACTTAAAGAATCTAATAATGTATTTATTCTAAGAAACATTCCTCATATGGATGCGATTGTGGAGTTCATTAAGATTAAACAACCTAAGAAAGCAACTGTAATCGGTGGTGGCTTTATTGGCGTAGAAATGGCTGAAAACCTCATAGAAAAAGGATTATCAGTGACCCTCATTGACATGGCCGATCAAGTTTTAGCTCCCGTAGATTATGAAATGGCTCAAATTGTCCATGAAGAACTTACTCGACATGGTGTTCGCTTAGTCTTGAAAGATGGTGTTCATTCTTTTGAAAATCAAGGTCGTATTGTAAAAACTCAGTCTGGTTTAGAAATTGAGTCTGACTTAATTATCTTAGCCATTGGAGTTACTTCTGAAATTAAGCTTGCTACGGAAGCAGGTTTAGAAATTGGTGAACTACGAGGGATTATAGTTGATTCTAAAATGAAAACAAGTGATCCACATATCTATGCACTAGGAGATGCCATTGAAGTTTCTTCGCGAATTAATGGTAAACAAACTAAAATTCCACTTGCTTGGCCAGCAAATCGTCAAGGTGTTGTGGTAGCCAATTCAATTCATGGTATTGAAGACGAGTATTTAGGATCTATGGGAACTGCAGTTGCCAAGGTATTTGATCTTACAGTTGCATCCACAGGTCTTAATGAAAAGCAGTGTAAGTCTCAAGGTATGGATGTAAAGGTAGTCCATGTGAATCGTAACAACCATGCTTCTTATTATCCAGGAGCAACTTCAATGATTCTAAAACTTGTCTTTGATGCTCAAAATGGTGTGATTTATGGCGCACAAGCCATTGGGCAAGAAGGTACAGAAAAGCGCATAGATGTGATTGCTACTGCGATGGCGGGAGGACTAAAAGTTAGTGATCTAGCGAACTTAGAACTCTCTTATGCACCACCATATTCTAGTGCTAAAGATCCAGTCAATATTCTTGGTTATGTGGGAACACATGTATTCAAACAAAGTTATAAAACCATTCAATGGAATGAAGTTGATTCACTTGTTAAACAAGGTACACTGCTTGTGGATGTACGTACTCCACTTGAATATGACTTAGGTCACATCCCTGGTTCTATTAATATTGAACTAGATGAGCTCCGCACACAAATGCATCGATTACCTTCTAAAGATGCTCCAATCATCATTACATGTCAGGTTGGACATCGTGGTTATCTTGCGATCAGAATTCTTCAAGAGAATGGATATCAACATGTCATCAATCTTGATGGTGGCTATCGATTATATGAAGTCGGTCATCATGATTTCAATAATCCATTAGGAATTACTGGTATGGCTGAAGCGCAGCATGTCGATGAACAAGTCATTACTAAACTTCCTGAAACTGATTTAGAAGTAATCCGCGTGGATGCATGTGGACTACAATGTCCTGGACCAATTCTTGAAACGTACAAAGCCATGGAAAAGATGGTGCCTAATCAATTACTAAGAGTTGAGGCAAGTGATTTTGGATTCTATTCTGATATCGTAAAGTGGGCTGAAAAAACAGGAAATACTGTCATGGATGTGAAGATTGAAGGTAAAAAGGTTCTCGCAACTCTTAAAAAAGGGCAATTAAAACCTAAAGCAAATCAAACATCAAATGAAAATGCAACCATTGTGTTATTCTCTGGAGAACTTGATAAAGCACTCGCAGCTATGGTCATTGCGAATGGTGCTGCTTCTATGGGTAAAAAAGTTAGTGTCTTCGCAACTTTCTGGGGACTTAACTTCTTAAGAAAAGAAGCTCATGTGAAAGTTGAAAAAACACTCATTGAAAAAATGTTTGGAATGATGATGCCAAAAGGCGCAAACAAACTACCTCTATCAAAAATGCAGATGGGTGGTTTAGGAAAAGCCATGATGGTCAATGTCATGAAACAAAAAAATGTAGATTCGCTTCCAAGTCTTATGGCTCAAGCTCAAGAACTTGGAGTTGACTTTATTGCATGTACTATGAGCATGGATGTCATGGGCATCAAGAAAGAAGAACTCATTGATGGAATATCATTTGGTGGTGTCGCAACATATCTTGCGGAAAGTGAAGATGCTGGATTAACACTATTTATTTAAACTGTAAGATTCTCTTACAGTTTTTTTATTACTATCATCATGGACAATTGATATTTAGTAGCTATCTATCTAATCAACAAGTTCAAGATGATCATTCAACAAGTATATAGGTAAAAAAATTGAATATTTTACACATATGAGATATACATAGGTAAATTTTATTGATATAATACCTATATGTCGGAGGTATATGCAATGATTCAAGAAAAATTACCTATTTTACCACCAAATGTAGATGTTGAAACGAAAGCGGTCCTTAAGCAACTATCAAATGCAAATCGAGCATTAGCTGAGTTAAAAGGTTATGCTGATACTATTCCAAATAAGCATATACTTATTAACGCTGTTACAATTAATGAAGCAAAAGATAGTTCAGCAATCGAAAACATCATTACAACCCATGATGAACTATTCAGAACTATGAGTTCCGATATCGTCACAAATCCTAATGCGAAGGAAGTCATCAATTATCGTTCAGCACTTTGGCATGGTTATCAACTAGTAAAAGATGCTAGAATTTTGACAACAAATATGATCATAGAAATTCACGCAATTGTTGAAAGAAATAATGCAGGAATTAGGAAACTACCCGGAACAGTACTTAGAAATGATTTCACTGGAGACACGGTATATACACCTCCAGTAGGTGAACTTTATATTAAAGAACTCCTAACTAATCTAGAGAAGTATATAAATAATGATACAGATGAAATTGATCCACTAATAAAACTAGCAATTATTCACTACCAATTTGAAGTCATTCACCCATTTTATGATGGTAACGGCAGAACAGGTAGAATCATTAATATCTTGTATTTAGTTCTTAAAGAATTATTAGATAGCCCAATATTGTATTTAAGTAGCTATATTATTAGAAATAAATCTGACTATTATCGACTTCTCCAAGAGGTAAGAAATATTGAAAATTGGGAAGAATGGATTATTTACATTCTCAAAGGTATTGAGCAAACATCAGAAGAGACGCTGAGTTTGGTTAAAAAAATAAATACCGAAGTAGAATTAATGAGATCTGAATTAAAAGAAAAACTTCCAAAAATTTATTCAAAGGAGTTAGTAGATTTACTTTTTTATGAATTCTACACAAAAACTGTTTATATTGAAAAGGGGTTGTCCGTTACAAGAAAAACTGCAGTAAGTTACTTGACTTCACTTGAAAATGAAGGATTCCTAATTTCTGAAAAAGTAGGTAAAGAGCGTATTTATCAAAATAAACGACTATACGATTTAGTTAAAAATTACTAAGACTTAATAAAAAATGATGTTTTTAAACAAACCTAGTAAATAATTCAGCACAATATCTTAACATCATAACTAAAAACGAGGTCAATCGTTGAAGACTCAACATGACCTCGTTTTATGTGTTCAAATTATTACAGTAAAATATCTACTTAAGAGAACTTATCAAAGAATACATTAGCATCTTGAATATCATGCTTTTTAAGTACTTTTGTACAAGCCGCAATCATTCCAGGGGATCCACATAAATAAGCTTCCGCATCACTCAAATCACCCACAAGACGATCCACCACATCCGTAATAAGCCCTACTTCACCAGTCCAATTCTCTTCAGGAGTTGGTTCTGATAAAGCTGGAATGTATGTGAAGTTTGGGAATTCTTCTTGAAGTTTCATAAACTCTTCGCTCATGTATAAGTCTTTAGTCGTCTTCGCACCAAAGAAATATTTAACTTTACGAGGCATGTTACGATCTTTTAATACTGAAAGAATAGAGCGAATTGGAGCTTTACCCGATCCCCCCGCAATGCAAATCATTTCTTTATCAGTATCTGATAGATAGAAATGTCCAAATGGACCCGTTAAAGATACTTTATCACCAACTTCTAAAGCTTTATGAACATACGTTGTTGCCTGCCCTTTAGGAACTTGGCGAATAATCATCTCAATGACTGTATTATCTTTTGGATTTGAAGCCATCGAGTATGCACGGGTAATCTCAATCCCTGGAACTTTAATTTGGGCATATTGTCCAGGTTTAAAGTCAATCGTTTGGCCATTTTGAAGTCTAAAGCGCACAAGTTTTGTGTCATACGTTAAATCTTCCATGTATTCCACAACCGTTTTATATTCCTTAGCGCTCAGTAACCCCGGGGGGATCTCTATTTTCATATCCCCTCTCACTTTAACTTGGCATGATAAACGAACACCAGATTCTTGTTCTTCTTTTGAAAGTAGTGGAATCTCAGTGGGCTTTAATTCATTATCGCCACCATCAATGAGTCTAAACTTACAAGCACCACATGTCGCTTTACCACCACATGCGCTTGGTAAATGAATACCTTCATTGGAAAGTGTGGTGAGTAATGTATCATCCCCCATTACTGGGATTTGTGTATCTTGGTTAATAGTGATCATCTTATCACCACCACCGCCTAATAACTTGTCAATCACGATGAGCACGAGGGTAATCACAAGTAAGACTCCCACGAGCACTAATGGTGTATATAGAAATTGCATGTCATTCACCTCTAGAAACGAAGTCCTGTGAACCCTAAGAAGGCCAAGGACAGAATACCAAGCACTAAGAAGACGATGCCTTTACCACCTAAACCACGTGGGACATCAGAATTCACAGCCATCTTTTCACGAACACCTGCCACTAAGATAATCGCAAGCATCCAACCTACAGAAGAAGCGAAAGAATAAACCGCGGTTTCCGCAAAAGTATAACTACGATTCACAAAGAATAAACTTACTGCTAAGACAACACAGTTTACAGTAATCAAAGGTAGATAAATTCCAAATGAGTTATATAACTTTGGTAAATACTTATCCACGAAGATTTCTAACACTTGAACTGTCGCCGCAATGGTAATAATGAAAACTAAAAGTGATAAATTAGTAGTCCCAGTTGCTTTAAGAAGCAAGTAGATAGGATAGTTAATAATCCCAGTGAGTGTAACCACGAATACAACGGCTAAACCCATCCCAGTTGCGTTTTTAACGTTTGTTGAAATCGCAATGAGAGGACACATCCCTAAAATAAAGGTTAAGGCGATATTATTATTTAGGATGGATGAAATAGCTAAATCAAGTAAGTTCATATTTCCCTCCCTTACGCTTCATAGTATCCGATAAGTTCACGGATACCCCATATAAATAATCCAATCACGAAGAATCCCCCTGGAGCTAATGCCATGACTGTCCAAGTTGGGAAGGAAGCTGGCATCACTTGAAAGTTAAGCCATGTTCCAAAAGCTAAAACCTCACGAATGGTAGAGACTAAAATTAGTACAAGCATGTATCCTAATCCACTGGCTAAGCCATCAATAAGTGAATAGCGCACTGGATTTTTAATTCCAAAGGCTTCTGCACGACCCATAACAATACAGTTCGTAATGATCAGTCCCACATAAGCTCCTAAAGCTTTTGAAATTTCAGGAAAGTATGCAGCTAGGAAAAGCTGAACCGCAATCGTATAGGTTGAAATGATGACCATGTAGGTAATCATACGAACTTTTGAAGGAATAAGTTTTCTAAATGCTGCAACTGTTGCCGAGGAGATCATGACGACAAAGGTCACCCCTAGCCCCATCGCAATCGCATTCTCAACTTTATTCGTCACGGCTAAAGAGGAACAAATCCCAAGAACAGCAACCGCAACAGGATTTTGTCGTGAAATCCCATCACGCATGATATTAAACCATTTAGTATATTTAACGCGAATCCATTTCATGTTAGTTTCCTACCTTTGCTAAAGCCGCTAAGCGCTCACTATAGGAGTCATTCAACATGCCTTCAAAGGCTTTTGAAGTTCGTGTCGCTCCTGTAATTGAATCCACTTCATTAGGTTTGTTTGGAGCACTATCAGGTTTATTAATTTCAATATTTGGACTGAACTTAATTCCCTTAAAAGTTGAAAGGTATGCTTCTGTGGCTACAATTCCTCCAAGACCTGGAGTTTCTTGTTGTTCTAAAACTCTAATATTCACGATAGTTTCTTTATCAGGAGCAAGTGTTACCACGCCTTCAATCGGTCCCCAAACTCCACCACCTACAAATTCAAATGAAATGTTTCCAGTTTCTTTTGCAACAAAGAACACAAATCCATCCACAGTGACTTCTTCAATTTCCTCACTAAATACAGTATTAATGTTTCCAGTGTTAAAACTAATATCATTTGCTCTTAATACGGTTGAGCGAAGTTCATTCGCAGCATTTGCGGCAATAAGTGGGGCTGTCCACCATTCCATACCGACAAACACTAAGGATGTTGCAATCCCCATTACTAAGACGAATTGAAGCATTTGAAGATAACGTTTGGTCATGCGCTTACCTCCTTAACATATTTCTTGTTCATTTTCATATTATCAAGCATCGGTGCGACCGCATTCATAATCAAAATCGCAAACATTGCGCCTTCTGGGAAAGCGGCAAAGTTTCGAATAATTACTGTGATGACTCCTAAACCAATACCATATAATATCTTCGCATTAGGATGATACGGGGATGTGATCGGATCTGCAGCCATAAAGAATGCCGCAAACATCAAGCCTCCCACAAGTAATGAAGTTAAAGGATCTTTAAATCGATCTAGACCTAAGAAAATACCTAAATAGTTCACAACAAATACAGTACCTAGATAAAATAATGGAACTCTCCAATCAATCGCTTTAAGAATGACGAGCACAAGCCCTAAGACAATAATTCCAAGTCGGAAGGTTTCGCCCACTGAACCTGCATGTTGACCCATTAATAGAGCCATCACAGTGAATGGATAAGGCGTTGCTCCAACATTCAGTTGAATTAAAGGAGTTGCTGTTGACACAATGTCATTAGTGATTGGATTCAACCAATTCGTCAACATTAAGTTAGGAAATGCAAAAGCTAAAAAGACCCATCCAACTGCTGCAGGATGGAAGATATTCTTTCCGGTTCCTCCAAAAATAGCTTTACCATAAAAAGTTCCAAACATAGAACCAATCATCACCATCCACCAAGTGGAGGTCGGTGGTAACACTAAAGCTAAAATCATTGGGTTCACAAACCATCCATAATCAAGTGGACGCTTTCTTCCTTTCGCAAACATGAATTCAATCACGAGTGCTGAAAGATAAGAGACAGCCACCATCACAAGCACATTCAAGCCAAAAACTGTGGTTGCATATAATGCTAACAACCCCAGGGCTGAAGTGGTGATGATCATGGTTTTTAAAGAGAAGGTCTCCTTTGGTAAGGATGTATGACTCAGTATCATAATTCACCGCTTTCTATTATTTTTATCGTGAGATACTCTCACTTTTTACCATTATATCATGTGACTTTTTGTGATGTTAGTATAATAATCTTTTCACAACTTCTTTGTGAAAGCGTTTAACATATTCACAACGGATGTGAAAAAACACAAAAAAACCTCAAATAATGAGGTTAAAATGACATCACGAAGTTGAGGAAACGCTGTAATTCTTGTGATTTTGGATGATCTAACTGCTCAATTGGACCACTCTCAATTACCTTTCCTTCTTCCATATAGACAAACACATCCGCCACATGACGTGCAAAGGCAATCTCATGAGTTACAATCACAAACTTACGATGTTGTTCTCTAAGTTTCAAAATCGCATGCAAAACTTCTTTGGTTAGTATTGGATCTAAGGCTGAGGTTGGTTCATCAAAGAATAAGATTTCAGGCGATGCTGCAAGTGAGCGAATGATTGATACACGTTGTGCTTGCCCACCTGAAAGTTGAGCTGGCTTCTTATGCATATGATCACTAAGTTCAAATTGTTCAAAAAGGGTTCTCGCAATCTGTTCAGCTTCTTTTCTATCTTTATTGTGGACCTTTTCTAATACTATTGTGACATTTGCTAAAGCACTTAAGTGTGGAAATAATCCATGATGTTGAAAGACAAAACCAATGTGTTTAAAGTAATCTTTCTCTTCACTTTTTACCACATCAATCCCATTAACCATGATTGACCCACTGGTTGGAGATTCAATCTTAGATAATAATCGTAGTAATGTACTCTTGCCTGCCCCTGATGGACCTAACAGTGCAATGGCACTTGCATTTTCAATATCAAGATTAATATTATCTAACACAACCTTGCCTTCATAAAAATGAGTTAATTCATGAACGTGAACTTTCATGTGCTAATCTTCCTTTCTACCCAACGAGATATGGCCATTAAAGGAATGGTCATTAACAAGTAAGTCACAAACATAAGAAAGTATCCTTCCACATACAATAATAAATTGGCTTGAATTCGATCAATGGTACCATAGAGTTCTCTTATTCCAATGACGGCTAAGAGCGAACTACCTTTAATGATGAATGAGAAATTACCAATAAGTGGAGGGAACATGATTCTTAATAATTGAGGAAGCAAAATATAGTAGAAACGTTGAAATGGAGTAAACCCTAATACTCTCATCGCTTGAAATTGTGTTGGATCGATGGCTTTCATCGCGCCTACTACCATCGTCTTCATGTAAGGAGCCATATATAAGGTAAAGGCAAAGATACCTACCCATAAGCGATCTCTAAGACCTAATGGAAACGCAATAAAATAATACACCGCAATCACAAATACAATCAGTGGAGATCCAAAGACAACTTCATCAAAGATGATTCCCATATAGCGCAAGACACCAAACTTTGATTCTGTAATCCAATATAGAATGAGTCCAGCTACAAAACTTAAAAACAAAGACACCAAGGATATGTATAACGTCAATAACCACGCATTCGCAATATCCGGTGCTGCAGGCCACAAGCGCGCAAGGTTAAAGTTATTTCTGCCTGGATATGATAAAGCGATATACAGAGCTAGAGCTCCGTATATCGCAAATGCTAGTAGAAAATCACGACTTTTCTTAATCATTAGTGAGAAGTAAATCTAATCCTGCAGTGAGTCCGAAATCATTAATAATAGTCGGGTTATATTTTGCGCGTAAGCGATTATTAACCCCACCTGACTCCATTTGGGCTATAAACGCATTGAGTTGATTGAGTAATTCGGTTTCACCTTTTCTTACTCCCATGCCAATGTTATTAACTGCTAGTGGTTCTAACAATAAAACCGTAGTATCTGGGAAAGCTTTCGCATTGGTTGCAGCCGCAAGTAAACTTAAGACTGTAGCTTGAGCTGCTCCAGTTGAAACTTCAGTCATTGCTAAGGCAACATTATCCGTTTCAATGACAGGTCCAGGATTTTTTGCTAATGAAGTTGGTAAACTTAAGAAAATAGTTCCTTTTTGTCCCGCAAAGACCACTTGATCATGATCTAACACTTCTTGAATGGTAGTATAGTTATTGGCTTCTAAGAAAGCTTTATTCACAATCGCGACTTGTGGGAAGTATACATAAGGATTAGAGAAATCAATCACTTCTTTACGAGCATCATTGATTGTCATGGATGCAATAATGACATCAATCTCTCCTAAATTTAACTCAGTAATAAGATTACCAAATGAAATATCGACAATTTCGACTTCTCGTCCAAGAAATAATCCTAATTCTTTCGCAATATCCACTGAAATTCCTGATGGAGTTCCATTGTTATCAACCGTTTCAAATGGAGGATAGCGTAGATCCATTCCTACTTTTAAAACTGGAAGTGGATCACTAGGACCACTTGGGGCACATGCACTCAGTGCAAGCATACTGATGATGGCGATTAAACCGATTAACTTTTTCATACTTTCTTCCTCCGTTGTAGAGATAGTATACTTAAGTACCTTAATAAATTTCAATTAAAGTGCTTGAATAACCAAACGATGTTTTTCATTGAGCTGATTTGACCATGTTGTGGGTACTTCACTGAGGTGTGAGAATACAAGACCTAGCATCATTGCACGCTCACTAATTGCCCCACCATACTTCACATTCATGACCATGGCGTCTTCATACGTTGATGCTCGATTAATAATTCTAAAGATTAAAGGTATAGATTGAGGAATAACACAAGCAATGCCAGAATGATGTTCAATAAAGAGGTCATCATCTTCTTCACTTAAAGCGTGCTGTAATTTGGTCTTAAAGGTCTGTGGAGCTAAATCAATAACTTGAGTAAGCAACTGTTTTTTATTCTCTGGATTGAGTTGATTTAAGAAGACATCAAACATATCAAATAAATGTCCATAATCCTGATCAGATGAGAATAATGTCGCAAGTTCCTTAGCTTTACTTGTCGGTAAACTTAATGCTTTACAGGCAATATAAGGCACAAAACCCACTAAATGATCATCCATCATTTCAAAAATAGGTTCCTTCTCAAAAGTCATAGCAATCTCATTCGCAATCAGTTTCTTCGCATAGGATTCAATGTATCCAACATAGTCTTGACCAGGCATGATATGTGAAAGTAATAGCGATTTGTACTCATCAACACTTAACTGAGGATTATGATGTAAGGCTTCACTTAGCCAAAGCAAGAATAATCCTTGAGTGGTGACATCACCAGCCTGCCCATAAGGATACCCATAAAATGAGCTCACAGCATCATCATAATGTCGCTTTTGTGGTGCTTTAAAGAATACATCTTCTTTTTCAATAAGGTCTTGAATATACTGGGGGTCATAAATCCAATGAAGCGCAAAACCATACGCATTCCCCACTAAACTAGCTTCTAATATTTTGTTCATACATGCCTCCTAAGTGTATTATACGCAATGACATCCAAATCAGTGCGTAAAATGCCTAACCAAGAAAACGTCTAAATGAAGCTGCTTGAATAATAAGTGCTTCTAAATCATGGTGTTGATGAGCATTCACTTTTTCAATAATGTAGTTGGTGACTTTAAGATGATGTTCATCAGTTTCATGATGAGAGAAGTACTTCGCAATAAAAGATTTAAGGGGTTCGCCGACACATGGTGAGGCAGGATTATAGTAACGTAATGCCGTTAAGATATCCTCATCAAAATTGACGATATGTTGTCGGATAAATGCTAAATCTTCCTCACTTAAGGATTCTAATCCAAAGAGTTCTGGAGGGCATCCAAGTGAATATAACGTTGCGGTAAACGTGATGACTCTTGGTAATGACTCCCCTTGCACTCGACGACTGTATCCAAATAAACCGATGTGTAATTTTCTAAGTCGTCGACTTGGAACATATTTTGATACTCGATTAATGAGTGGTGCATGTGCTAACACATTGGATTCATATGCAGAGCCATAACGTGAAATGAGTTCTAACACTCTATCTTTATCTAGGGGTTGAGGTTGTGATGAATGGCTATGATTTATCGTCTTTATCGCTTCTTTCACATCATTCACATCATGATCATATTTAAAAGCTGATTGGATCGTGAATGTATGTACACTAGGATATTCTTTGAGAACTTGATGAACTCGCTCTGGAGTCAAATGACCTCTAAATGGAGCACTTCCTACCCCAATAATCGGATACAAGCGAATCCCTGTTTCTTTTTGAAGTTCTGCCATATCAAGTAATGCCAATTTATTAAGTAAGATAGCACTAATCATGCCATAGTTCATCGCTGGGTCACTTCGTGCAAAGAACACTCTTTGATAGGGCACTTGTTCTCCTACAATCCCTTTTAGATATTCTTTTAGAATATCTTTTGCTTTCAACATATTATCTTTATCTTCAAATAGCGGGATAACATGAATCGTTTCAGGTTTAAATTCACCAATCCATTGTTTAAGAGTGGTTCCTTTCTCATCTAGGATTTGTTGTGCTTTCCCGCTTACAAATTGCTTATAGTAGCGATGAATGAGTAAACACTGTTTGGCACTTGAGGTCATTGGCAAAATCACTTCATGAATTGGAGCCACTGGTTTTCCATAAAATAATGCATTCGCATCAAAAGATCGTGGAATACTTTCTAAAGTTTCTAAAAGCACTTTAGCTTCAGCCGTTTCAACTTGAGGATTAGGAACACGCATAATGAGTCGCTTTTCTAATCCAAGTGGATGCTTTCTAAAATAGGTTTCATATTTACTTAGAAGTTTCTTCACAACATAGGTATCCACTTCTTTTCCTTCAACATCCCACATTTGTTCTTCAATGCCTAAATGGGAATACGCATAAAAAGCTTCTTGAATTTCATCTTCTCCCCCCATGATGGCACTTTGTGCAAAGAAAGGAGTATTCACATTATCAGGATGCTGAGTCGACATTGTTTTTGGTATTTTTTCCATATTAGAGTCCTTTAATTGCAGCATACGCTTTGACTTGAGGGATAACATCATGAGCAAGCATCAACATCACTTCCACAATCGTTTCAGTCGGCATACCTCCAAAATCAATTTGAAGAATTGTTCGATGATGATGATACGTATCAATTTGTGCCTTAAGTTTATTGACAATGTTTTGAGGATCACCAATCATTAATGCTTGTTTGGGATTCAATGCTTCTTGAAGCCATTCTTTAGGATATGGTGATTTTCTTAATGCTCTGAATCCTTGATCAAGATAAGGATGTATACGATCAATGGCTTCTTGATTAGTGGCTGCCACATGGCATAATCCCGCGATGGTCACTTTTAAATGTTGTGGTTCATGTCCATGAAGGTGAGCATGTTGACGATAAGCATCCACTGAAGTCTTAAAGCTTGTAATTGGACCACCCAACGTCGCAAGCATCATGTTCATGCCAAGTCGTCCTGCTTCAATTGCACTAGCAGGGGGTCCTCCTACGGCTCGATGTACCACTAACTTTGAGCGATACGGTCTAGGAAGAATTTCTTGGCGGTTGAGAGCAGGTCTAAATTCCCCACTCCAAGTGATGATAGGAGTTTGATTAAGTTTTAAAAACAGTTCTAGTTTTTCATCATAAATGCGATCATAATCATCAGGATTAATGCCAAATAAATCAAATGCTCCAAGTCTTGAAGCACGTCCTAAAACCACTTCAATACGGCCTTGAGATAAATGATCTAATGTAGCAAACTCTTCAAATAATCGAACTGGATCGACGGTTGATAATACACTTGAACTCGAAAATAGAGTGATTGATTTTGTTTTTGCGGCCATGGCCGCTAATACGATACTATGGGCTTGGGTTGTAAAGAATGCTTGATGACTTTCTCCCACTCCAAAACAATCAAAACCTAGTTCTTCAGCGAGAACTGCCATTTCGACGAGTTGATTTAAACGCTGTGTTGCTGAGGGTTTATATCCAGTTAATGGATCAGTAAAGTGATCACCGAGTGAATAAAGTCCAATTTCAAATGCCATAATGCACCTCACATTGTGTATAGCGTATCATAGTTTTATGAGTCTTGTCATGTACGCTCTATTCTAAAACACCAATTTAATAAAAAACCGTCTTAGTGAGACGGTTGTGAGGATACAACTTGATTACGACCAAGCTCTTTAGCTCGATACAAAGCAATATCAGCCTTCATGATTGCATCATCAAGTGTTTCATGTGGGGCGATTTGATGAGCACCTATGCTGACTGTAATGTTCTTAATTTTGGTGAAGATTGTTGATTCGACAATAAAGCGAATACGCTCTAAAACACACTCAGCAACATCAAGTTCTGTATCAGGAAGTAGAAGCACTAATTCATCACCACCATAACGAGCAATGACATCCGAATCACGAATACAATCGAGTATCACATTCGCAATTTCGCCAAGCACTTTATCTCCAACTCGATGTCCAAATTGGTCATTCGCATCTTTGAAATTATCAATATCAATCATTGCAAGAGACACAGGACTATGTTCACGTCGTTGTCGAGCCAATAGTTTTCGTGAGAAATCAATGAATGTTCCACGGTTGTAAATGCCAGTTAAAGAATCTGTCATAGCATACTTGTTAATAGCTTCTTCTTTCTTCATGACTAGATAGAAAATCGAAATCATCAGCATGGTAATCCCAGTCACAATTAATACAAGTTGAGAACGCTCTTGGGCAAATATTGAGATTCGATCATCTAACCTCACAATCCCGATATAACCGACATGAATTCCCGCAATATTTCGTAGTTCATCAAAGTGGATTAAGTAGTTCTTACCTAAATAATTCAAATACACATCGAAAGATGTCTTACCAAGAAGATCTCCATTGATCTTTTCAATTAATGCTTCATTAAACGAACTATCATTAATTAAATTAAGACTCTTTGGTGTGGAGTTAATAATATTAAGATTTTCCTTTTCAATCACATACTTATCAGAGAGTAGACTTGTCATATGATAAAGATATAAATCCTCTACTCGAACTGAACTTAATGAATCCACATCCAAGATCATTCCAATGTCAACTTGATCCATGGATTTATAAAGCTCTTTAATGACACTCGTTGCGGATACTGAAAGTTCAACACTCCCCACATATTGTGTATCATGAAAGATTGGATACACATATCGATATCCACTTAAAAAACGACCTTCCTCAAATCCAATGACTGGGCGATGCTCAGTCATTACAATATCAACTGATTCTCGAATATCCACAAGAGAGTCACCATAGACATCAGGATTGTGAAAGCGTAAAAAACTTACGCCATTATCAAGATGAAAATGTATTTGACTAAAATTATATGCATTCGCAGTGATGTACAATGGTAATAGTTTATTGTAAAGTTCATCTCTTAACTCATCTAGATTTTCACTTGGACCCATTGAAGCCAAATACATGATTTCAGATATTTCTGATTTACTAATTTCACTATAAAATATGAAACCAGCAAAGCTTTCATACGTGTTAGTGATATCAATGATTGACTGATTAAACTGGCGACCATGATTCAGTAGATGATTCTGCACTCTCGCCTGATATGAATCATTAACTACAAAAAGAGCAGCCACATAGACTACAAAAATAAGTGCAAAGTATACCCTAGAAAGTCCTTTTGTTTGGTATGGTCTCATACATTCCTTCCCCACCCCGGCACTGGTATGATTATGATTGATTATTGTGGACATCAAAATATTGACAAAAAAATAATTTATCTATCCAAATTATAGATAAAAGAATCAGATAATTCAACGCAATTATGTATCATTTTATCAATCTAAACAAATATCTCGTTTTTCATTTAACTAAATCGATTAACCACGTAAATATTGTCCCACTCACAGATAAGAATATTATTAAAGAAAATAAAAATGAGCAAAATTTGCTCATTAACTTAGACACTATAGATCAACCAAATCGTAATATATCCAATAAGCACCGCCACAAGAGTGATCGGAACTCCAATTTTCATGAATGTGGTGGCTTTCACGTGTTCATTATTTTGTCTTAAAATTCCTAATGCTGTGACATTTGCGGAAGCACCTAATGGTGATAGATTCCCACCTAATGTTGCCCCCATGAGTAATCCAAAATAAAACAGATTAGGATCGACAGCCATTTGAGAAGCAATTAAACTGACCACAGGAAGCATACTTGCAACATATGGAATATTATCAATAAAGGCCGAGAATATGACCGAACTCCACACGAGAAGACTATACATCAAGAATATATTGTTAGATCCAATCGATAAGAACCATTGGCTTAAGGCATATATCACTCCTGTCGCATTAAGCCCTCCAATCATAATAAATAGTCCTGTTAGAAGTGCTAATGTAAAGTAATCAATATTAATGATGTGTTGTTTAAAATTAGTCCATGATTTCTGTTTAAAACTCATGATGATATTCCCAATCACAAACAAACCTAACACAATTGCTCCACTTGAATAAGATGGTGAATTCTCAATAAACGAGTTAATCATTAAAAGCACAAGCATGAGACCAAGTAATACTGATGGTATATAACTCTTTATGGTGGTCGTTTCACTTGAATGAGTGGCTTGCGTATATGACTTTAATAATTGAATCAATAATAACGCTGCTCCAAGAGTTCCAAATTGAATAATCCAAAACATCCCAATCTCTCCATTAACGAAGAAGAAATCAAAAAATGATAACTTTGCGAATTCTCCAAGTAGAATCGATGTGGTATCACCGACAAGGGTTGCTGCTCCTTGTAAGTTTGAAAATATGGCTATGGAGATCATACCCACCACTGGTGAGATATTGACTTTCTTTGAAAAAGAAAGAACGAGTGGGGCAATCATGAGAACAGTGGCCACATTATCCACAAAAGCTGAAATAAGTCCCGCAAATACACTTAAAGCCACAATGGTCCAACGCACATTCGGCATTTTTTCTATAAGTACATCCGCAAGATAAGCAGGCATATTAGATTCAATGAGTAAAGACACTAACCCCATCGTCCCCGCCAACATCATAAGGGCGTTCCATTGGATAGAACCGATGACTTGGTTTAAAGGAATGAGTCCTAGAACAATAAATACTAAGGCAAAACTTAAGGATGTGATGGCTCGTTTATGAGGGAATAGGAAAAGAATGATGTAATTTATGATAAATAGAATGATAGCTAAGATTGCGCTCATAAGCCTCCTGTGGGGTAAAATAAAAGACTCTTCACCCATAAGTGTAAAAGTCTTGCGTGTCTTTCGATCAATGGACCGGGCTTATGCCGTGTTGACGATCCCATTGCCAGGATTTAACCTAGTGCTACTCCCTAATACGAGATGATTATAGAGTGAAACCATTTCTCTGTCAACACAAATCATTACCAAGCATTTTTTACTTTCTCCGCAAAGCCAAATAGCTTTTCAATATGAAGTATTTGTCCATCATCAAGAATCACTGAACCACTAAAATAACCAAAAACTTGGTGTTGATTTGAATACAATAATCCGAAGTTTGTAAGTGAGTTGCGATCAAGTACAGGAGTGAAATCCATATTAAATCGTCCATCATCACTTGTGAACGTCCAAGGTTGAAGATAGTCTTCTTGATTATGCTTCATAGGAATGTTAAAGATAACCTGTGATAGTTTATGAGCCTTTCCTTGATAAATCACCATATTCTCACTTGCTTTTGAGGTATCTCCAAATCCATATCCAATATTAAACCCAATACTATGATTTTGATGAAGTCCCGAAGCACTTCCCCAATACCATGTGTTCTTATAAGTCCAAACTCCTCTTCCCCAATCTAGAACACCAAATGAATTTGTAGGTTGAAATCGAATGACATTATGACCTAGTGATAATGAACCTTCGACTCTGAAACAATTAATCTTTTGATTATAGTAAAAGTATTTTGGAGTACTAAATGGAGTTGCAATGGCCATACTTTCCTGTGGTTCACTAGAAACTATAAGTCTTCCTACTAAATCTTTCTTATCTTTAAATTGATTGATTCTTAAATCAATAAGACGTTGTCCATCTTTATGAATGATTTCAATTTGATAGTCTTTATAAACATATCTTAAATCACCATAATGTGGCGATGATGGTAGTCTTTTATTACCAAGTGTGAACCATTGCATGAATTCTTTTGTGGTATAGGTTCTGTTTTTAAAGTCAAACACCGTAATAGCATCTAATCCCATATAACTATTGTCTGCAATGGTTAATGCCAGCCCATATTCATCATTGCCTAGGAAATAATAATCCCATTCTTTTATTCTTAAAAATGAAGCCTTAATCATAGAGCGATCATAACTTAGTGAATGATGAGTATCATAACCTGCTTCAATAAGGTGACCTTCTGAATCAAGTAGTGGATGTGATGAGTTAATTTTGTGTTGCATAATGTGTCCTTATTTTTTAATCAATATTTAATATATTCATTTCTAATCTTTAGATTCTCATTGTCTTAAGTTTAACTTTAGTTTCTTGCGGTATACGATATGATTCAATCATCTTTTGAATTGCTTTATTATGGGTCCAAGGATCTACTGATTTTTCCTCTAATATACGAAACGCTTGATCAGGATACTTAACCATAACTTCACATAGTGCCCATGCTTTCCCCATTTTAGCATAATATCCAGGATGATGAAGTTGAGTCATCAATTCAATCGCTTCTTCAACACTTTCATCTCTTAACAAATGCGATAAAGCAACTACACAAATCATTCTTTCAATATACTCATCATTAGAATCCATATATGTCTTCAATAAATCTAATACTTTAAACGGATATTTCCTGGTGATTATTAGTCTTTGACACAATGAATCAATGACACTCCACTCTTTCGCAACTTTTAAAAGTTCCTTGAAGTAATGAATAGCTTGATCAATATCTTTTAAAGAACCTATAACATAGGTTTGTAATATCTCTAGTTCATAAATTGAAAAGTTATTGGACTCAAGAAACTCAATTGGATTTGATCTAATAATAATCTTAGATACTTCCTTTAGCTTAGGATAACTAATTCCATAAGTTGGTTTTCTTGGAGGTTGATAAATTAATTTCGAAGGATGAGGAATAACATGTTGTTGGAGATAGTTTAAAACTTCATCTTGTGTCATAGGTGATCCTCTTTTATACCATCATTGTATCATGGTATGAGATACTGAATGATATTGCTTGGAAAAAATGAGTATACGATGAAGGTAATCTTTATTCTAATAAAAGAAGCAACACTTGTTAGTGCTATAATTAAACTAATTAATCATCCACTAGGAGGTTCATCATGAACATTAATGATTTCCGTTTTGATGGAAGCAAGCCATTTAAGGTTAATGAATTTAATACTAAACAAGAAGGGAACTTCAAAAAACGATCAGAAGCTGAAGATTTGCGTGATAATCATATTAATGACCTTCAAGGTCTTCAAGAAAAGCTTTATGCAGAAGGGAAAGAAGGAGTATTAATCATTTTTCAAGCCATGGATGCCGCCGGGAAAGATGGTTCAGTTAAATATGTTATGAGTGGTGTTAATCCTGCAGGGGTCTCAGTTCATAATTTTAAGGTTCCTTCTAGTGAGGAACTTGCGCATGATTATTTATGGCGAGCAATGAAAGTTGCTCCACAACGTGGAATGATAACTATTTTTAATCGCTCATATTATGAGGATGTTCTTGTGGTGAAGGTACATAATTTACATAAGAAAACATCACTTCCTGAGCGAGTTCTTACAGACGATATTTTTAATGATCGTTATGAACAAATCAAAAATTATGAAAAGCATCTTCATGAGAATGGGTTCAGAATTATTAAGATATTCCTTAATATCTCTAAACAGGAACAAAAAAAGCAATTTCTACAACGCATTGATGATCCAAGTAAGAATTGGAAGTTTAGTGATGGTGATATAGTGGAGCGTGGTTACTGGGATAAATACATGCATGCTTATGAAGATGCGATTAATGCGACTGCAACTAAAGATTGTCCATGGTATGTTGTGCCTTCCGATAAAAAATGGTTCGCTAGAGCACTTATTGCAGAGATAGTGGTGAGTACATTAGAATCTATTAATCCTCAGTATCCTGAGGTAAGCGAAGAAAGAAAATTAAAGCTTAAAGAATTTAGGGACATATTGATGAGTGAGGAATAATCTCACTTCTATACTTATTACAACTAATAGAGAGAAAAGACAACCATAGTTTGGTTGTCTTTACTTAGATTCTTCAGATTTTTTCTTTTTCTTTCCTAAAGTTTTTCCAATTTTTGAAGAAATGCTTTTCTTTGCATTTGCTGTGTTTTCGCTTATTCCCTTCGCAACATTGGAAGTCACTTTATTTATTTTACCAAGCATTTCTTTCTTATTCTTTTCTTTTTCACTTAGTATTAATCGACTCTGTGTAATGATTTCATCATTAACGTAGTAGACTAGAATTCGAGCTCCTGTTTTTAGCTTTGAACCAACTCTTGATCCATTTGGATATGTTAATCTTGTAACTTGTCCATCTTCTTTTTTCACAAAATGGATATTAGGTTGTTCAATTTTCTCATATATTCTTAACCCTAAACTTTCAAGTTCAGTTCTTGCTTCATAGATGTTCAGTCCAATCACCTTAGGTGCTTTGAACTCATAGATGACACTACTTAACATTTTCTTGCTTTTCTCAATAACCTCATTGGTTAGATAGTATACTTTTATGGTTGTTCCAGGTTTAACTTTGGTACCAAATCGAGGTTCAGCTAACACAACCTCAAATTCACTTCCTTCAACGTAAGATATGTTGGGTCTAGCAATCGCAACCGTTGGAACTAGTTTAAGTTCATCTTTTAAAACACGTAATGCTTCTTCAAGCAAAACATCCTTTAAATCAGGAACTTTAATTAAAGATTTTTGTTGTTCATAAATATCATTCCCAAGTTTCATCCCAATTTCAATAGCTTCTGGCATCATTATCTCAGCAGCTTTCTTAAATAGTTTACTCTTTACTCCCATAGAATCTCCCTTTTAAGAATGTGATTTCTTAGTTTGTAATTCAATCATATCATCATTTACATTATTACATAGAATATGTTTAATTTTCTCTATATTGATAAACAAGAAATAGTAACCAAAGATTATTAGATAGAGTCCGTATAATTGTGTAAAAGTAAAAAGGCCATAGAAGTCTGCTATTATGTTAGTAACGACACCACATAAGGACAAATTCTATGACCCAAATCAATCTTAATTTAAATATGGAACAGATT
>Ga0208242_100339_pt1 | contig 39068 bp, 33 predicted proteins | sample SubbioAug_CSW13A_FD_184825 | JGI IMG/M metagenome (GOLD analysis project Ga0208242, IMG submission 184825) | Serpentinite rock and fluid subsurface biosphere microbial communities from McLaughlin Reserve, California, USA - CR12Aug_CSW13A (SPAdes) | ecosystem: Environmental > Terrestrial > Deep...
CGCCGCGCCGCGGCCACCGGCTACCGCCCGCCGCTGACCAAGCCCGACAAGCGCGCCCGCCGCCTGATCCAGGCCCTGGGCGACCTCGACGCGCTCTGACTCAGTCGTCTTCGCCGGCCGCGTACACCGGCAGTTCGGGCGCGCGCTGGAAGGCGAAGATCAGGTGGGTCTCGATGTGCGCCACTTCCTCGCGGCTGGTGAGCGCCGAGAGCGCGAAGTCGCGCAGGTGGTCGCTGTCGCGCACGCCCACGTGCACCAGGAAATCGTCGGCGCCGGCCACGTGGTACAGGCACAGCACTTCCGGCAGCGCCACCAGGTGCTGGTGCATGGCCTCGACCTGGGTGCGCGAGTGCCGGGCGAGGCGCACCGCCACCATCGCCTGCAGGCCGATGCCGACCGCCGCGGGGGCGATCTCGGCGTGGTAGCCCAGCAGCACCCCGGCCTCGCGCAGTCGCCGCACCCGCTCGAGGGCGGTGGAGGGCGCCACGCCCACGCGCTCGGCCAGGTCCTTGTTGGGAATCCGTGCATTCTTCCGCAGAAGGCGCAGGATGGCGAAGTCCGTTCGGTCGAGGTGCATGACTGGCCCCCTTTGGAGAAATAGTGTTCGGCCGGGCCGAATCGTAGCCCAGGTCGGGCGATAGTGCGGCTTTCCAGCCCCGGGGAGGCCACCATGAACCGCATCGACACCCTGGCCGTGCATGCCGGCCGCGAGGACTTCGCCGCCCTGGGCGTGCACGCGCCGCCGATCGACCTGTCCACCACCTACCCGGTGGCCGACCTGGGCGTGGGCACCGAGAGCTTCGACGCCCTGGTGGGCGGCGCCGCCTGCGCCGCCAACCCGATCTACGCCCGCCTGCACAACCCGACCGTGGGCCGGGTCGAGTCGGCCCTGGCCGCGCTCGAGGGCACCGAGGCCTGCGTGGCCTACGGCTCGGGCATGGCCGCGCTGACCGCGGTGCTGATGGACGCGCGCAGCCGCGGCGGCCACGTGCTGGTGGTGCGCCCGCTCTACGGCACCTCCGACCACCTGCTGGCCTCGGGCCTGTGCGGCCTGGAGGCCGAGTTCGTGGACGCGAATGAAATCGCCGCGCGCCTGCGCGCCGACACCGCGCTGGTGATCATCGAAACGCCGGCCAACCCCACGCTCGACCTGGTCGACATCCGCGCCGTCGTGGCCGCGGCCGGCGAGGTGCCGGTGCTGGTGGACTCGACCTTCGCCACGCCGGTGCTGCAGCGTCCGGCGGCGCTGGGCGCGGCCTACGTGATGCACAGCGCCACCAAGTTCCTGGGCGGCCACGGCGACGTGATCGCCGGCATCGTCTGCTGCAGCGAGGCGCGCGCGCGACCGCTGCGCACGGTGCGCGCGGCCACCGGCGCGCTGCTGCACCCGCTGGGAGCCTACCTGCTGCATCGCGGCCTGCCGACGCTGGCGCTGCGGGTGGAGCGCGCGCAGGCCAATGCCATCGAGCTCGCCAACCGCCTCGCCGCGCATCCGGCCGTGGCGCGCGTGCACTTCCCGGGCCTGGGCACCGTGCGCAACGCGCACCTGCTGGGCAGCCAGATGGCCGGCCCCGGCAGCCTGATGGCCATCGACCTGCGCGGCGGCTACGCGGCCGCGGCGGCGGTGATGGCGAAGGTGAAATTGATGACGCCGGCGGTAAGCCTGGGCTCGGTGGACACGCTGATCCAGCACCCGGCCGGGCTGACCCACCGCGTGGTGGACCCGCAGGCGCGCCTGGCCAGCGGCATCGGTCCGGGCCTGCTGCGGCTGTCGGTGGGCATCGAGGGCGTCGAGGACCTGTGGGCCGACCTGGCCCAGGCGCTCGAGGGCGTCGCGTTCAGCGCCGCGGCCTGAGCCGGCGGCGCAAGGCGATCAGGGGCGGAAGACCTCGCCGCCCTTGACCACGACCTCCACGCGCTTGAGCACGGTGACGTCCTCGAGCGGGTTGCCGCGCACGGCGATCAGGTCGGCGTGCTTGCCGGCCTCGAGGCTGCCCACCTGGTCGCCCAGGCCCAGCAGGTCGGCGGCGTTGCGGGTGGCGGCGACGATGGCCTGGGCCGGCGTCATGCCGTGCGCCACCATCAGTTCGAACTCGTCGGCATTGCGGCCGTGCAGGCTGACGCCGGCGTCGGTGCCGAAGGCGATCTTCACGCCGGCCGGCACGGCCTGCTCGAGCGCCTTGCCGGTGATGTCGATGCGCCAGAGGATCTTCTCGAGCACCTCGCCCTGGTAGGCCTGCGGGTTGGCGGCCAGGCGCTCGCGGTAGCCGTTCACCGTCGACAGCGTCGGCACGTAGTAGGCGCCCGAGCGGCGGAACAGCTCCAGGCCCTCGCGGTCGAGCAGGGTGCCGTGCTCGATCGAGTCCACGCCCAGGCGCAGCGCCAGGTTGATGCCGTCGGCGCCGTGCGCGTGCACCGCCACCTTCTTGCCGTACATGCGCGAGGTCTCGACCACGGCGCGGGCCTCGTCCTCGAACATCTGCGCGCCCAGGCCGGCGCCGATGCGGCTGTTCACGCCGCCGGTGATCAGCAGCTTGATCACGTCGGCGCCCTGCGCCACCTGCGAGCGCACGGCGCGACGGCAGGCATCGACGCCGTCGCAGACGTTGTTGCCCGAATCGAGCGACTCGTGCAGGTCGGTGCGGAAGCCCAGGCGCGGGTCGCCGTGGCCGGCGGTGGCCGAGATCGAGGTGTTGGCGGTGAGGATGCGCGGGCCGGGCAGCTTGCCGGCGTTGACCGCGTCGCGCAGGGCGCGGATCTCGCCGTCGCCGTCTCCGAGGTTGCGCACCGTGGTGAAGCCGGCCAGCAGGGTCTTGCGGGCGTTGGTGGCGGCCTCGAGCGCGTTGTCGGCCGGGCTGCGCTGTACCTGCGCCAGCTGGCCGGCCAGGCCGCCCAGGTCGTTGGTCAGGTGCACGTGGCTGTCGATCAGGCCCGGCAGCACGAAGTGCTGGCGCAGGTCGAGCACTTCGGTGCCGGCCGGCGCGCCGAAGGCCTCGGGGCCGACGTGGCCGTCGCGCACGTCCTGCACCTTGCCGTCGCGCAGCAGCAGCGTGGCCGCGCCGCGCGGCGCCTGGCCGGGGCGGTCGAGCAGCTGGCCGGCCTGCACCACCAGCACGCCAGCCTGGGCGTCGAGGGCGGCGGCCAGCAGCGGCAGGGCGAGGATCAGGCGGCGCAGGGACATTCGATGACTCCGTGGATGGTCGGTGCAGAAGGGCAAAGCTAGCAGAACCACGGCGCGCGCCGGTGAGGACGGCGTCGCGGTTCAGCGCAGCTGCTTGAGGCGGTACAGCGCTTCCAGCGCCTGCCTCGGCGTGAGTTCGTCGGGCGCCAGCGCCTCGAGCGCCTCGAGCGCGGCGGAAGGTGCCGGCGCGAACAGGCTCGGCTGCTGCGGCTGCTCGAGCGCGGCCGGGCTCATGCGCGCCACCGCCTGCGGCGCACCGCGCTGCTCGAGCTCGGCCAGCGTGCGCCTCGCCTGGTCCACCACGGTTCGCGGCAGGCCGGCCAGCGCCGCCACCTGCAGGCCGAAGCTGCGGTTGGCCGGGCCGTCCTTGACCGCATGCATGAACACCAGCTTCTCGCCGTGCTCGATCGCGTCCAGGTGCACGTTGGCGATGCCGCTGCCGGGCTCGGCCAGCGCGGTGAGCTCGAAGTAGTGGGTGGCGAACAGCGTGTAGGCGCGGTTGTGGGCGGCAAGGTGGCGCGCGCAGGCCTCGGCCAGGGCCAGGCCGTCGTAGGTGGAGGTGCCGCGGCCGATCTCGTCCATCAGCACCAGCGAATGGGCGGTGGCGTGGTGGAGGATGTAGCTGGTCTCGGCCATCTCCACCATGAAGGTGGACTGGCCGCGCGCCAGGTCGTCGCCGGCGCCGATGCGGGTGAGCACGCGGTCGATCGGGCCGATCACCGCGCGCGCCGCCGGCACGAAGCTGCCGATGTGCGCCAGGATCACGATCAGCGCGTTCTGGCGCATGTAGGTGCTCTTGCCGCCCATGTTCGGGCCGGTGATCACCAGCATGCGGCGGTCCTCGCCCAGCACGAGGTCGTTGGGCTCGAAGGGTTCGTCGCGCACCGCTTCCACCACCGGGTGGCGGCCGCGCTCGATGTGCAGGCCCGGCGCGTCGGTCAGCTCCGGGCGCGACCAGTCCAGGGCCTGGGCGCGCTCGGCGAAGGCGGCCAGCACGTCGAGCTCGCTCAGCGCCGCGGCGCAGCGCTTGAGCGGCTCGAGCCGGTCGTTGAGCGATTCGAGCAGCCCTTCGTACAGCGCCTTTTCGCGGCTGAGCGAGCGCTCGCGCGCGCTGAGCACCTTGTCCTCGAAGGCCTTGAGCTCCTCGGTGATGTAGCGCTCGGCGCCGGTGAGCGTCTGCCGGCGCGTGTAATGCGTGGGCGCGCGCTCGGACTGGCCCTTGCTGATCTCGATGAAGTAGCCATGCACCCGGTTGTAGCCGACCTTGAGCGTGGCGATGCCGGTGGCGGCGCGTTCGCGGGCCTCGAGGTCGACCAGGAACTGGTCGGCGTTGGTGGACAGCGTGCGCAGCTCGTCGAGCTCGGCGTCGAAGCCCTCGGCGATGACGCCGCCGTCGCGCATCAGCACCGGCGGCTGCGGCACCACCGCGCGGGCCAGCAGGGCGGCTGCATCGTCGTGCTCGCCGAGCTCGGTGGCCAGCGCGGACAGGCGCGGCGAGTCCAGCGGCGCCAGCAGCGCGCGCAGCGCCGGCAGCAGGGCCAGGCCATCGCGCAGCGTGCTCAGGTCGCGCGGCCGCGCCGAGCGCAGGGCCACGCGCGAAAGAATGCGCTCGAGGTCGCCCAGGCCGCGGAACGTCTCGCGCAGCGGCTCGTGCGCGCCCGATTCGATGAAGGTGGCCACGGCGTGGTGGCGCTGGCCCAGCACGGCGCGGTCGCGCAGCGGGCGGTTGAGCCAGCGGCGCAGGAGGCGGCCGCCCATCGGGCTGACGCTCGAGTCGAGCACGCCCAGCAGGGTGTGTTCGGTGCGGCCGTCGGTGCGGCTGTCGAGCTCGAGGTGGCGGCGGGTGGCGGCGTTGAGCGCGATGCCGTCGCCGGCCGATTCGAAGGCAATCGCGCTCAGGTGCGGCAACTGCTGCTTCTGCGTCTCCTCGACGTAGGCCAGCAGCGCGCCGGCGGCCGCGGTGGGCAGCGGTTTGTCTTCCAGCCCGAAGGCGCTCAGGTCGTGCAGCTTGAAAAAGCGCAGCAGCTGGCGCCGGCAGGCCTCGGCCTCGAAGCCCCAGGGCGGACGGCGGCGCAGGCCGGGCTGGCCGGCGAGGAAGGCCGGCCAGCCGTCCTCGTCGGGCAGCAGCAGTTCGGCCGGCTCGAGCCGCGCCAGTTCGGCGGCGAGCTGGTCTTCGTCGGCCACCTCGGACACCAGGAAACGGCCGCCGGCGAGGTCGGCCCAGGCCAGGCCGAAGCCCGTGCGGCCGCGGGCGACCGCCATGAGCAGGGTGTCGCGGCGCTCCTGCAGCAGGGCCTCGTCGGTGACGGTGCCGGGCGTGACGATGCGCACCACCTTGCGCTCGACCAGGCCCTTGGCCAGGGCCGGGTCGCCGATCTGCTCGCAGATCGCCACCGATTCGCCCAGCGCCACGAGGCGCGCCAGGTAGCCCTCCATCGCGTGCACCGGCACGCCGGCCATCGGGATGGGCTGGCCGGCCGAGGCGCCGCGCTGGGTCAGGGTGATGTCGAGCAGGCGCGCGGCCTTGCGCGCGTCGTCGTAGAACAGCTCGTAGAAATCGCCCATCCGGAAGAACAGCAGGATGTCCGGGTGCTCCGCCTTGGCGGCGAAGAACTGCTTCATCAGCGGGGTGTGCGCGGGGGCGTTCGAATCAGGCGTGGACATGAAGGCGGGCAGTCAGGGGGTGGACGGTGCGCTGGCGCGCCGTCGGGGCTGCTGCATTGTGCCGCATGCGATGGGGGTCCGCCCCGGGAGCGAACAGAACGCGAGGCTGGCCGCGTCGGCCAGCCTCGCGCGGCGGGTCAACTGGTGGCGTCGGCCTCCGCGGGTTGCTCGACACTGAACTTCACCGGCACGCGTACCCAGCCCTCGACCTTCTCGCCGTGCGCGCCGTTCCGGCCGGCGTTGAAGCGCCAGTTCCAGGCCGCATCGACGGCCGCCTGGTCGAACAGGCCATCGGTGGACGACTGGTGCACCTTGATCTCCTTCGGCACGCCGTCCACGCCGACCAGCACGTCCAGGACCACCAGGCCGCCCAGGCCCTTGGCGACCGCTCCCGCGGGATACTTCGGCGGATCGAGCACGTCGTCGTCCGTCAACACCTGCAAATGCTTGGGGTTGGCGTTTTCCACAGGCGCGGCGGGCTGTGCCGCCCATGCGGCGAGACTCGTTGCGGCGACCAGCGAGAAGACCAGCGCCGAGGCGGCGCCGCGACGACGGGGGCCGGGGAGGGTTTGCTTGAGCATGCGGAGTCTCTCCTTCAGGGGGTGGCAGGATTGCCAGTGGCAGCCCAGGGGAAGGCCGAAGCCGGCCAGTTGGGTCTTGAGCATTGCGTCGCCGTAGTTGCGCCGCGCGTTCGGGAAGCGGGCCACGACCGCCGCGTCGCAGGCCAGTTCCTGGTCGAACCGGAACCGCGTGGCGGCGGCATGCACCAGCGGGTGGAACCAGAACAGGCAGCGAAGCAGGGACGCCAGCGCCTGCGCGGGGATGTCGCCGCGTTCGATGTGCAGCTGCTCGTGGGCGATTACCAGCCGCTGTTCCTCGGGGGTATAGCGCGAGGTGAAGTCGGCAGGCAGCACGATGCGCGGACGCCACAGGCCGCTGACCACGGGCGTCGCCCAGTCCGAGGAGTCGTGCGGGTGTCCCGGGCGGCGCTGCACGCTTCGCTGGAACCGGACCTGCCTAACCGCCATCAGCAGGGCCAGCGACAGCGCGCCCAGCAGCCACAGCGCGAGCAGGGCAGGCGCCGTCGAGGCGGTGGCCTGCGCCGAGGTGGGCAGCGCAGCAAACAGACCCGCCGCCTCGCCGCCGACGGCGGCCAGCCCTTCGACGCGGCGGGCCGGCAGCAGCACCGCCGCTACGGCGAGTGGCACGACCACCCAGAGCGAACAGGACGCCCGGGCGCCCACCCATCGGCGCAGGGGCATTCGCAGCGCCAGCACCACGACCAGCGCGAACGTGATCGCCAGCGTGGCCTGCAGGAGTTCCAACAGCGCGTCACTTGCCATCGTCGAGGTCCTCCAGCAGGCGCTTCACCTCGGCGAGGTCCTTGCGCGAGAGCTTGTGGGTCTCGGTGAAGTGGGCGATCAGCGGCGCCAGCCGGCCGTCGAACACGCGCTCGACCAGGCTGCTGCTCTGGCCCCGGACCCAGGCCTCGCGGGTGAGTACCGGTGAGTAGCTGAAGCGCCGGCCGGACTTGGCCACCGCAACCGCGCCTTTCTTCACCAGGCGGCCCAGCAGGGTCTTGATCGTGGAGGCCTGCCAGTCCTGCTCGCGCGACAGCTCGGCGATCACTTCCTCCGAGCTGCGCGGGCTGCCGCGCCAGAGAACCTCCATGACGATGCTTTCTGCTTCGCTGATCTGCATGGCTTTGTCTACGTGTGTAATCCTTTCTCCAGATTACAGATGTAGACGAAGCTGTCAAGCCGGGGCCCGATGCCATCGGTAGCCACCTCCGGCGGCTCCGACTAGGCTAGGCCCATGGACTCCAAACCGCTGCCCGAAGACGACCTGCTGCATGACCTCGCCAAACAGGTGGGCGCCGCCCTCCAGGCCCGGCACCTGATGCTGGCCACGGCGGAAAGCTGTACCGGCGGCTGGATCGCCAAGATGATCACCGACATCCCGGGCTGTTCGGCCTGGTTCGACTGCGGCATGGCGGCCTACAGCTACGAGGCCAAGCAGGCGCTGCTGGGCGTGCGGCCCGAAACCCTGATCGAACACGGCGCGGTCAGCCGCGAAACCGTGGTGGAAATGGTGTCCGGCGCGCTGGTCACCTCGGGTGCCAGCATCGCGGTGGCCGTGACCGGCATCGCCGGTCCCACGGGAGGCAGCGCCGGGAAGCCCGTGGGGACCGTTTGGCTGGGCTGGAAGCGGCGCGGCGGCTACCCCAAGGCCGAATTGTTCCACTTCGACGGCGACCGCGAGGCGGTGCGCCGCCAGACCGTGGAGGCCGCCCTGCGTGGCCTGCTGGAGTTGGCGCGCTAGGCGGGTGCGAAAAACCGCTTGACAGGGCGGGGAGTTCCGTTAGTAGTATTGCTACTAATGGACATCACCGACACCCAGCGCGCCATCCTCGCCTTCATCGCCGAGCGCATCGAGGCCGATGGCGCGTCGCCGTCCCAGGTCGAGATCGCCCACGCCTTCGGCTTCAAGGGCGTGCGCGCGGCCCAATACCACCTCGAGGCCCTGGAAGCCGCCGGCGCCATCCGCCGCGTGGCCGGCCAGGCCCGGGGCATCCGACTGGTGCAGTCCCCGGCCGCCGACCTCGTCCCGGCGGCCGGGGACGACCTCCTGCGCCTGCCCATCCTTGGCCGCGTGGCCGCGGGCCTGCCCATCGGCGCTGACGCCGGCCACGACGGCATGGTGCTGCTCGACCGCGTGTTCTTCTCGCCGGCGCCCGACTACCTGCTGCGGGTCAAGGGCGACTCGATGCGCGACGAGGGCATCCTCGACGGCGACCTGATCGGCGTGCACCGCACCGCCGAGGCGCGCAGCGGCCAGATCGTGGTCGCGCGGGTGGACGAGGAGATCACCGTCAAGCTGCTCAAGACCGGCAAGGACGGCATCCGCCTGCTGCCGCGCAACCCCGACTACGCGCCCATCGTGGTCCGCCCCGACCAGGACTTCGCCATCGAGGGCCTGTACTGCGGCCTGGTGAGGCCCAACCGGTGAGCCGAAGGCTGACCCTTCGCCCGGAATTCGCGTCTTCCGGCGCAATCTCGGTCCATGAGACTTTGGTCTCCTAGAGTGGCCGCCAACCCCAAACGAACCCCGAGGAACCCGACGATGGACGAGAACAAGAAGCGCGCCCTCACCGCCGCCCTGAGCCAGATCGAAAAGCAGTTCGGCAAGGGCGCGGTCATGCGCATGGGCGACAAGTCCACCGAGGCGGCCGAAGTCATCGGCACCGGCTCGCTGATGCTCGACATCGCGCTGGGCATCGGCGGCCTGCCCAAGGGCCGCGTCATCGAGATCTACGGCCCGGAGTCCTCGGGCAAGACCACGCTCACCCTGCAGGCCATCGCCGAGTGCCAGAAGGCCGGCGGCACCGCCGCCTTCATCGACGCCGAGCACGCGCTCGACCCCACCTACGCGGTCAAGCTGGGCGTGAACATCGACGACCTGCTGGTCAGCCAGCCCGACACCGGCGAGCAGGCGCTCGAGATCGCCGACATGCTGGTGCGTTCGAACTCGGTGGACATGGTCGTGGTCGACTCGGTCGCCGCGCTCACCCCGCGCGCCGAGATCGAGGGCGAGATGGGCGACCAGCTGCCGGGCCTGCAGGCGCGCCTGATGAGCCAGGCCCTGCGCAAGCTCACCGGCAACATCAAGCGCAGCAACTGCATGGTCATCTTCATCAACCAGCTGCGCATGAAGATCGGCATCATGATGCCGGGCCAGAGCCCCGAGACCACCACCGGCGGCAACGCGCTGAAGTTCTACGCGTCGGTGCGCCTGGACATCCGCCGCATCGGCTCGGTCAAGAAGGGCGACGAGATCATCGGCAACCAGACCAAGATCAAGGTGGTCAAGAACAAGATGGCCCCGCCGTTCAAGGTCATCGTCACCGAGATCCTCTACGGCCAGGGCATCAGCCGCGAGGGCGAGCTGATCGACATGGGCGCGGACGCCAAGCTCATCGAGAAGTCCGGTGCCTGGTACAGCTACAACGGCGAGCGCATCGGCCAGGGCAAGGAGAACGCCCGCCAGTGGCTCAAGGACAACCCGGCCGTGGCCAAGGACCTCGAGTCCAAGCTGCGCGACAAGTTCGTGCCGGGCCTGGTGATCGGCGACGAGAACGCCGAAGCCGTCGAGGGCTGAGGCCGGCATGGCCGGTGCGCGCCGCGAGGGCGCCGATGCCTACCAGCGGGCCCTGGGCCTGCTGGTGCGGCGCGAGCACTCGCGGCGCGACCTCGCCCGCAAGCTGGCCCAGCGCGGGGTCGAGCCGGCCGAGGCCGCCGCCGCGGTCGAGCGGCTGGCGGGGCAGGGCTACCAGGACGACCAGCGTTTCGCTGAAAGTTTCGCCCGCGATCGCACCAGCGCCGGCTATGGCCCGGTGCGCATCCGGGTCGAGCTGGCCGGGCACGGCCTGTCCGAGGACGCCATCGCCGGTGCGCTGGCGGCCTGCGAGGCCGACTGGGCCGCCCTGGCCCGGCGCCAGGTCGAGCGCCGCTGGCGCCCCGCTGAGTTGGCCGATCCGGCGCGCCGGCGCAAGGCCGTCGAGTTCCTGCTGCGCCGGGGCTTCGACCAGGGCGATGCCTGGTCGGCCGTCCGGGCATCGCCCGACGAAGACGGCGACCTCTAGGCCGCCATCGCCGCCGAAATCCACGCGGGCCCGGCCCGCGGGCTGGTAATCTTGAAGGTCTGGCCACACCGTCTCCGGTGTGGTCCTCCGCCTCACTGCCAGCCAGCCATGACCAAGACCAGCCATCAGATCCGCCGGGACTTCCTCGAGTTCTTCCAGTCCAAGGGCCACGAAATCGTGCCCTCCAGCCCGCTCGTGCCGGGCAACGACCCGACCCTGCTGTTCACCAACGCCGGCATGGTGCAGTTCAAGGACGTGTTCCTGGGCGCCGACAAGCGCAGCTACAAGCGCGCGGTCAGCTCGCAGCGCTGCGTGCGCGCCGGCGGCAAGCACAACGACCTCGACCAGGTCGGCTACACCGCCCGCCACCACACCTTCTTCGAGATGCTGGGCAACTTCAGCTTCGGCGACTACTTCAAGCGCGACGCGATTGCCTACGCCTGGGAGCTGCTGACCAAGGTCTGGGGCCTCCCGGCCGACAAGCTCCTGGTCACGGTCTACCACACCGACGACGAAGCCTTCGACATCTGGAACAAGGACATCGGCCTGCCGCCCGAGCGCATCATCCGCATCGGCGACAACAAGGGCGCGCCCTACGCCAGCGACAACTTCTGGCAGATGGCCGACACCGGCCCCTGCGGCCCCTGCAGCGAGATCTTCTACGACCACGGCCCGTCCATCCCCGGTGGCCCCCCGGGCAGCCCGGACGAGGACGGCGACCGGTTCATCGAGATCTGGAACAACGTCTTCATGCAGTACGACCGCCAGCCCGACGGCACCCTGGTGCCGCTGCCGGCGCCCTGCGTGGACACCGGCATGGGCCTCGAGCGCATCGCCGCCGTGCTGCAGCACGTGCACAGCAACTACGAGATCGACCTGTTCCAGCACCTGATCAAGGCCGCGGCCGCGCTCACCGGCACCAGCGACCTGGAGCACAAGTCGCTGCGCGTGATCGCCGACCACATCCGCGCCTGCAGCTTCCTGGTCGTCGATGGCGTGCTGCCGTCGAACGAAGGCCGCGGCTACGTCCTGCGCCGCATCATCCGCCGCGCCATCCGCCACTTCTGGAAGCTCGACGGCCTGAGCGCCGACGGCAAGTTCTGGCGCATGGTGCAGCCGCTGGTCGAGGCGATGGGCGAGGCCTATCCGGAGCTGGCCGCCAAGCAGAAGCTGGTCGAGCAGGCGCTCAAGGCCGAGGAGGCCGCGTTCGCGCAGACGCTCGACGCCGGCATGGCCCGCCTGCACGACTACCTGGCGGCGTCCGGCAACCGCATCAGGGGCGAGCAGCTGTTCGCGCTGCATGACACCTACGGCTGCCCGCCGGACCTGATCGCCGACCTGCTGCGCGAGAACGCCGACAAGGGCTGGGCCCTGGCCGACGGCGCCCTGGCCGAGTACGAGTCGCTGATGGACCAGCAGCGCGAGCGCGCCCGCGCCGCCAGCAAGTTCGCCGGTGCCACCGCGCTGCCGGCCGACCTGGTGGCCACGCTCAAGCCCACCGAGTTCCTGGGCTACGAGGCGCTCGAGGCCGACGGCTGCCGCGTCGTGGCCCTGGTGCGCGACGGCAAGCTCGTGCAGCAGCTGGCCGCGGGCGAGGAGGGCATCGTGCTGCTCGACCACACGCCCTTCTACGCCGAGTCCGGCGGCCAGGTGGGCGACACCGGCGCGCTGCTCGACCCGCGCGGCGACCACTTCCAGGTGCACGACACCCTCAAGCTCAACGGCGCCTTCCACGCCCACGTCGGCCGCCTCGACCGCGGCTCGGTGAAGGTGGGCGACAAGCTCTCGGCGCGCGTCGACGGCGAGCGCCGCCAGGCCGTGGTGCTCAACCATTCGGCCACCCACCTGCTGCACGCGGCGCTGCGCAAGGTGCTGGGCGAGCACGTCACCCAGAAGGGTTCGCTGGTGGCGCCCGACCGCCTGCGCTTCGACTTCTCGCACTTCCAGGCCATCACCGGCGAGGAGCTCGAGCGCATCGAGGCGATGGTCAACGCCGAGATCCGCCGCAATGCCGAGGCCGAGATCCACCACATGGGCATGCAGGAGGCGCTGGATTTCGGCGCGATGGCCCTGTTCGGCGAGAAGTACGGCGAGCGCGTGCGCGTGCTGCGCATGGGCGAGTTCTCCACCGAGCTGTGCGGCGGCACCCACGTGCACGCCACCGGCGACATCGGCCTGTTCAAGATCACCAGCGAGGGCGGCGTGGCCGCCGGCGTGCGCCGCATCGAGGCCGTCACCGGCGCCGGTGCGCTGGCCTACGTGGCCGAGGAAGAAAAACGCCTGGCGCAGGCCGCCAGCCTGCTCGGCGGCAACCCGCGCGACGTGCTCGACAAGCTCGCGCAGCTGCTTGACCGGCAGAAGAAGCTCGAGCGCGAGCTCGAGTCGCTCAAGGCCAGGGCCGCCGCCGGCGCCACCGCCGACCTGGCCGCCGCGGCGCCCGAGGTGGGTGGCGTGAAGGTCGTGGCCGCGCGCCTGGAAGGCCTGGACGCCAAGGCCCTGCGCGACGCCGTCGACCAGCTCAAGTCGCGCCTGCCAGAGGCCGTGATCCTGCTGGCCTCGGCCAGCGAGGGCAAGGCCTCGCTGGTGGCCGGCGTGCAGGGTGGGGCGCTGGGCCGGGTGAAGGCCGGCGAGCTGCTCTCGCACGTGGCCGCCCGCATCGGCGGCAAGGGCGGTGGCCGTCCGGACATGGCCCAGGGCGGCGGCAGCGACGGCCCCGAGCTGGTCGCCGCGCTGGCCGAGGTGAAGGATTGGGTGGCCCAGCGCCTCGGCGGCTGATCGCGCCGCCGGCACCGCGTTGCACCGGTGCCGGCCGCGAACTACCATCCGGGGCAGGCCGCGCATCCTGCGCGGACGGGGAACCACGGGGCGCCGCCCCGCGGGCCGGTGCAGGGACGTATCGGGAGGAGTGGGGATGCTGATTCTGACGCGAAGGGTGGGAGAGACCCTGATGATCGGTGACTCGGTCACCGTCACGGTGCTGGGCGTCAAGGGCAACCAGGTGCGCATCGGCATCACCGCGCCCAAGGATGTCGCCGTGCACCGCGAGGAAATCTTCCAGCGCATCCAGAAGGACGACGCACCGGGCGCCGGTGGCGGGCCGGACGATGCGGGTTTACCCAAGCCCGGCTGAGGGCGTATCCTATGCGGCCGGTCGCGCCCCCAAAGGCACGGCCGGAAGCCGTTTTCCGGAGTGATGCCCGAGAGGCCGAAGGGGCTCCCCTGCTAAGGGAGTATAGGGTCAAAAGCTCTATCGAGGGTTCGAATCCCTCTCACTCCGCCAGTTCCGAATCGCCGCCTGCAAGCGGCGATTTTTCTTCCCGGCCTGCGCCGCGGACGAGGGGAACTGGCGAAGGATGCAGCGAGGAAGTTTGTCGAAAGTATTGACGGCTTCCCGCATGTGTCCCATAATTTCGCTTCTGCGCGCCCGTAGCTCAGTTGGATAGAGCACCAGGCTACGAACTTGGTGGTCGGGAGTTCGAATCTCTCCGGGCGCGCCACTAATGCAAACAGGGTGCTTCGGCACCCTTTTTGTTCGGAGGGCGGGGTTGGCCGGCGCGTTGCGCCACCTTCCCCGCCAGCCGTAAAGTGAGACTCCTGCGGCGTGCTTGCAAAGGCGTCGGGCTTCACCGCCGGGGTATAGCTCAGCCTGGTAGAGCGCCAGCTTTGGGAGCTGGATGTCGTGGGTTCGAATCCCTCTGCCCCGACCAGGCCGTTGTCCCCGGACCTGCGACCCGCATGGATGCGGCGCGGGCCGGCCGGTATCATCCCGGCAGGCGCCCGTAGCTCAACCGGATAGAGCACCGGCCTTCTAAGCCGGCGGTTGCAGGTTCGATTCCTGCCGGGCGCGCCAGGCGGGGTTGGCGGCAGGGGCAGGGTGGTTTTACATTGGTGGATGTAGCTCAGTCGGTTAGAGCATCGGATTGTGATTCCGAGGGTCGCGGGTTCGAGTCCCGTCTTCCACCCCAGTTCCAGGCACGGCATAATGTCGCGTCGCAGCCGCTTCGGCGGGAAGATTACGGGCCGTTAGCTCAGTTGGTAGAGCAGTTGACTCTTAATCAATAGGTCGTAGGTTCGAATCCTACACGGCCCACCATCTTCCCGAAGAATCGATCCCGCGCGGCGTTGCGAAAGTGGCGGAACTGGTAGACGCGCTGGATTTAGGTTCCAGTGGGGCAACCCGTGAGAGTTCGACTCTCTCCTTTCGCACCATCCGGCAACGGAGGCGCGGGGACGAGCCGGAGCTCCGCGGGTTTTTTCATTTTCGCGCCCAGACAAAGGCGCGGTCGCAGGAGTGAACATGCAAGTCTCGCTTGAGAACACCGCCAACCTGGAACGTCGCCTCACCGTCAGCCTGCCGGCCGACCGCCTCGAGGGCGTCGTGGGCAACCGCCTGCGCGAGCTGGCGCGCACCGCCAACATCAAGGGCTTCCGCAAGGGCAAGGTCCCCACCAAGGTGATCGAGCAGCGCTTCGGCGCCCAGGTCCGCAACGAGGCCTTCGGCGAGCTGGTTCGCGAAAGCCTCGGCGAGGCCATCCGCCAGCAGGACCTGAAGCTGGCCGGCAACCCGGACATCCAGGCCGAGCCCCAGGGCGACGGCGGCGAGATCCGCTACACCGCCACCTTCGAGATCGTGCCCGACTTCGGCACCATCGACCCGGCCAAGCTGGAGATCGAGCGCGTCAGCGCCTCGATCGAGGAGTCCGACATCGACGCGATGATCGAGACCCTGCGCCAGCAGCGCCGCCAGTGGGAAGACGTCGAGCGCGCCGCCGAGCCGGGCGACATGGCCCAGGTCGAGACCTTCGCCGAGACCGCCAGCGCGCGCGTGCCGGCCGAGGGCGCCGAGCGTGGCGCCACCGTGATCGGTTCGAACGTGATGTTCCCGGCGCTCGAGTCCCGCCTGGCCGGCATGAAGGCCGGCGACGAGGCCCAGGTCGAGGTCACCTTCCCGGACAACTGGCGCGTCGCCGAGCTGGCCGGCCAGCCGGCCAAGGTCACCCTGAAGGTCACCCGCGTCGCCGCCGCCAAGCTGCCCGAGGTGGACGAAGCCTTCATCAAGAGCTTCGGCATCAAGTCCGGCAAGCTCGAGGTGTTCCGCAAGGAAGTGCGCTCGAACCTCGAGCGCGAGCTCAAGGGCAACCTGATGCAGCGCCTGCGCGCCGAAGTGGCCAGCAAGCTCGTGGCCGCCTACAAGGACGTCGAGCTGCCGCCGCGCCTGATCGACGCCGAGGCCCGCTCCATGGCCGCCAACGCCACCCAGCAGGCGCGCCAGCAGGGCCAGGCCAACCTCGGCTTCGAGGCCGCCCAGTTCATGGACGCCGCCCGCAACCGCGTCGCCGCCGCCCTGCTGGTGGGCGAGGTCGCGCGCCAGAACGAGCTGCGCCTGGACAACAAGCGCCTGACCGAGACCCTGCAGCTGATCGCCTCGACCTACGAGGACCCGGCGCAGGTGGTCGAGCTCTACCGCAGCGACGCCAACCTGATGGCCGGCCTGCGCAACCGCGTGATGGAAGAGCAGGTGATCGACTGGATCGCCGAGCGCGCGCAGTCGACCGCGAAGACGATGAGCTTCGCCGAACTGATGCGTCCGGCCGCCTGAGCGGCCACCACGTAAGGAGACGGGAATGGATCCGATCAAGGCTTTGAACCTGGTGCCGATGGTGGTCGAGCAGACCAGCCGTGGCGAGCGCGCCTACGACATCTATTCGCGCCTGCTCAAGGAACGCGTCATCTTCCTCGTCGGCCCGATCGACGACTACATGGCCAACGTGATCGTCGCCCAGCTGCTGTTCCTCGAGGCCGAGAACCCCGAGAAGGACATCAGCCTGTACATCAACTCGCCGGGCGGCGTGGTCACCTCGGGCATGGCGATCTACGACACCATGCAGTTCATCAAGCCCGACGTGAGCACCATCTGCGTCGGCCAGGCGGCCTCGATGGGCTCGCTGCTGCTGGCCGCCGGCGCCGCCGGCAAGCGCTACATCCTGCCCAGCGCCCGCGTGATGATCCACCAGCCGCTGGGCGGCTTCCAGGGCCAGGCCAGCGACATCGAGATCCACACCCGCGAGATCCTGACCCTGCGCGACCGCCTCAACGCCGTGCTGGCCAAGCACACCGGCCAGCCGATCGAGCGCATCGCCAAGGACACCGACCGCGACAACTTCATGGACGCCGAGGCCGCCAAGGCCTACGGCATGGTCGACGCGGTGCTCGACCGCCGTCCCGACGACACCGTCCAGGCCGGCTGACCGGCCCCTCCGAAGCCGTCTTCACGGCCCGTCCCGGCCCCGAAAGGGCCGGGACGTGGCCTTTTGGCGGCCTGTGATATTCTCGACCCCGACCCATTCCACCAGGGCAGCAACAGCATGACCGAAGACCGCCAGGGCCGCTCCGGCGACAGCAGCAAGATCCTCTACTGCTCATTTTGCGGCAAGAGCCAGCACGAGGTCCGCAAGCTGATCGCTGGCCCCAGCGTGTTCATCTGCGATGAATGCGTCGAGCTGTGCAACGACATCATCCGCGAGGAGCTCGAGGAGAAGGCGCACGCCGCCCGCAGCCACCTGCCCAAGCCGCGCGAGATCCTCGAGGTGCTCGACCAGTACGTCATCGGCCAGCGGCGCGCGAAGAAGACGCTGTCGGTCGCGGTGTACAACCACTACAAGCGCATCGAGAGCCGGATCAAGAACGACGACATCGAACTGTCGAAGTCCAACATCCTGCTGATCGGCCCGACCGGTTCGGGCAAGACGCTGCTGGCCGAGACGCTGGCGCGCCTGCTCAACGTGCCCTTCACGATCGCCGACGCCACCACGCTCACCGAGGCGGGCTACGTCGGCGAGGACGTCGAGAACATCATCCAGAAGCTGCTGCAAAAGTGCGACTACGACGTCGAGAAGGCGCAGCAGGGCATCGTCTACATCGACGAGATCGACAAGATCTCGCGCAAGTCCGAGAACCCGTCCATCACGCGCGACGTGTCGGGCGAGGGCGTGCAGCAGGCGCTGCTCAAGCTCATCGAGGGCACCGTGGCCTCGGTGCCGCCGCAGGGCGGCCGCAAGCACCCGCAGCAGGAGTTCCTGCAGGTCGACACCAAGAACATCCTGTTCATCGTCGGCGGCGCCTTCGCCGGCCTGGACAAGGTGATCCAGGCGCGCAGCACCGAGGCCGGCGGCATCGGCTTCGGCGCCAAGGTCAAGAGTTCCGAGCGCAAGGCCGACATCGGCAAGCTGCTGTCGGAGGTCGAGCCCGAGGACCTGATCAAGTTCGGCCTGATCCCCGAGTTCGTCGGCCGCCTGCCGGTGGTCGCCACGCTCGAGGAACTCGACGAGGCGGCGCTGGTGAAGATCCTCACCGAGCCCAAGAACGCCATCACCAAGCAGTTCAAGCGCCTGTTCGAGATGGAGGGCGTGGAGCTCGAGGTGCGCCCGGACGCGCTGATGGCCATTGCCCGCCGCGCCCTCAAGCGCAAGACCGGCGCCCGTGGCCTTCGCACCATCATGGAGTCGGTGCTGCTCGACACCATGTATGAGCTGCCGTCGCTGGAGAACGTCAGCAAGGTCGTCGTCGACGAGTCGGTGATCAACCACCAGACCGAGCCCTACCTGATCTACAGCTCGGGCGCGCAGCCCGCGCCCAAGGCCGCTTCGGGCGACTGAACGGCCACCCGCAAGTCCTTGAATGAAGGGCCGGTTTTCCCGGCCCTTCGCTTTTGGCGGGCCGACGCTTGCAAGCGGGCCGCGCGGCCCCCATAACCTGAGCCTGAGCGGGGCCCCGCCCCCAGGAGCCGACCATGCAAGACACCGCCCCCACCGCCCGCCTCGACCTTCCCGTGCTGCCCCTGCGCGACGTGGTCGTCTACCCGCACATGGTCATCCCGCTGTTCGTCGGCCGCGACCGCTCGATCAAGGCGCTCGACCTGGCCATGGCCGCCGACAAGCAGATCCTGCTGGTGGCCCAGAAGAGCCCCGACACCGACGACCCGGGCGCCGACGACCTCTACCGCACCGGCACCCTGGCCCAGGTGCTGCAGCTGCTCAAGCTGCCCGACGGCACCATCAAGGTGCTGGTCGAGGGCAGCGCGCGCGTGGCCATCGACGGCTTCGGCGAGCGCGAGGGTGCGCTCACCGCCTCCGGCGCCGTGGTCGACACCGTCTTCGAGCGCGACGAGCGCGAGCTGGAAGTCACCCTGCGCTCGCTGATGAGCCTGTTCGAGCAGTACGTCAAGACCAACCGCAAGCTCCCGCCGGAGCTTCTGACCACGCTTTCGGGCATCGACGACCCCAGCCGCCTGGCCGACACCATCGCCGCGCACCTGGGCGCGCGCCTGTCCGACAAGCAGCAGCTGCTCGAGACCCTCGAGGTCGGCCAGCGCCTGGAGATGCTGATCGGCCTGGTGGACGGCGAGATCGACGTGCAGCAGATCGAGAAGCGCATCCGCGGCCGCGTCAAGTCGCAGATGGAGAAGAGCCAGCGCGAGTACTACCTCAACGAGCAGATGAAGGCGATCCAGAAGGAGCTGGGCGAGCTCGACGAGGCGCCCAACGAACTCGAGGAGCTGACCCGCAAGGTCGCCGCCGCCGGCATGCCCAAGGCGGTGGAGGCCAAGGCGCGCACCGAGCTCAACAAGCTGCGGCAGATGTCGCCCATGTCGGCCGAGGCCACCGTGGTGCGCAACTACATCGACTGGCTGGTCGGCGTGCCCTGGAAGAAGCGAAGCAAGGTGCGCAAGGACCTCAAGACCGCGCAGGACGTGCTCGACGCCGACCACTACGGTCTGGAGAAGGTCAAGGAACGCATCCTCGAGTACCTGGCGGTGCAGTCGCGGGTGAAGCAGATGCGCGGCCCGATCCTGTGCCTGGTCGGCCCGCCGGGCGTGGGCAAGACCTCGCTCGGCCAGTCCATCGCCAAGGCCACCAACCGCAAGTTCGTGCGCATGTCGCTCGGCGGCGTGCGCGACGAGGCCGAGATCCGCGGCCACCGCCGCACCTACATCGGCTCGATGCCGGGCCGCATCGTGCAGAACCTCAACAAGGTCGGCTCGAAGAACCCGCTGTTCGTGCTCGACGAGATCGACAAGATGAGCATGGACTTCCGCGGCGATCCGTCCTCGGCCCTGCTCGAGGTGCTCGACCCGGAGCAGAACAGCGCCTTCAACGACCACTACCTCGAGGTCGACCTCGACCTGAGCGAGGTGATGTTCGTCGCCACCGCCAACTCGCTCAACATCCCGGGCCCGCTGCTCGACCGCATGGAGGTCATCCGCATCCCGGGCTACACCGAGGAGGAGAAGCTCGGCATCGCCCAGCGCTACCTGGTGCCCAAGCAGCTCAAGGCCAACGGCCTCAAGCCGGCGGAGCTGAAGATCGGCGAGGCGGCGGTGCGCGACATCGTGCGCTACTACACGCGCGAATCCGGCGTGCGCAACCTCGAGCGCGAGATCTCCAAGATCTGCCGCAAGGTGGTCAAGGAAATCGCGCTCGCCGGTCCGCGCAAGCAGGGCAAGCCGGCGGCGATTTCGGTCACGCCCAAGAACCTCGACAAGTACCTGGGCGTGCAGCGCTATGACTTCGGGCGCGCCGAGCAGGAAAGCGAGGTGGGCCTGGTCACCGGCTTGGCCTGGACCGAGGTCGGCGGCGACCTGCTGCAGATCGAGGCCACGCTGCTGCCCGGCAAGGGCCAGCTCATCCTCACCGGCCAGCTCGGCGACGTGATGCAGGAGTCGGTGAAGGCCGCCTACAGCGTCGTGCGCTCGCGCAGCGAACGCCTGGGCCTGGACGCCGAGTTCCACCAGAAGTTCGACACCCACGTGCACGTGCCCGAGGGCGCCACGCCCAAGGACGGGCCGAGCGCGGGCATCGCGATGGTGACGGCGCTGGTGTCGGTGCTTTCGGGCGTGCCCGTGCGCGCCGACGTGGCCATGACCGGCGAGATCACCCTGCGCGGCCGCGTGCTGCCAATCGGCGGGCTGAAGGAAAAGCTGCTGGCGGCCCTGCGCGGCGGCATCCGCACGGTGCTGATCCCCGAGGAGAACCGCAAGGACCTGGCCGACATCCCGAAGAACGTCACCCAGGGCCTGGAGATCATCCCGGTCAAGTGGATCGACGAGGTGCTCGACGTCGCGCTGGTGCGTGCGCTGGCCCCGGGCAGCGCGCCCGAGCCCACGCCGGGCACCGCCGAGGGGCAGGGCGACAAGGACGGCAAGGGCGCCACCCTGCGGCACTGAGCAATTGCACGAAAAACGGCTGGAAACCGCGAAAATATTGGGTTCCAGCCGTTGCGCGTGCCATGGGCCGCTGGTATAAATCCCCCATCCGCCGCGCGGCCCGAGGGCCGGTCGGTGGCGGTACAGGTGGATCGGGGCGCCCCAGGCCGAGGCCGGGCACCCTCGATTATCAAACACGCGGGTCCTACTCGCTCAGGGAGTCAATAATGAACAAAGCCGAATTCATTGGTGCCGTCGCCGACGCCGCCGAGCTGTCCAAGGCCGACGCCGGCCGCGCCGTCGATGCGATGATCGAAGCGATCACCAAGGCCCTCAAGAAGGGCGACACCGTGACGCTGGTGGGCTTCGGCACCTTCTCGGTCCGCAAGCGCGCCGCCCGCCAGGGCCGCAATCCGCAGACCGGCGACACCATCAAGATCAAGGCTTCGAAAAATCCTGCGTTCAAGGCTGGCAAAGCCCTGAAGGATGCTGTAAACTGAGCGTCTTCCTTGGGAAGGGTGCTTAGCTCAGCGGTAGAGCGTCGCCCTTACAAGGCGAGGGTCGGGGGTTCGAAACCCTCAGCACCCACCAGGTAAGTGATACGCGGAGTGGTAGTTCAGTCGGTTAGAATGCTGGCCTGTCACGCCGGAGGTCGCGGGTTCGAGTCCCGTCCACTCCGCCATATCCCCAAGGGCGCCCCAAAAGGGCGCCCTTGTTTTTTCCAAGGCCCCGGAAGGCCCGGGGCTCCCACCGGACGGCATAGCGCACATGCTCCAGAGAATCCGAGACAAGTCCTCAGGCTGGATGGCATTCACCATCCTCGGTCTGGTCATCATCACGATGGCGTTCTTCGGCATCGAGTCCTATTTCGCGCCCAAGATCGAAACCTATTCGGCCAAGGTCGAGGGGCCGGCCAAGTACTGGATCTGGGGCAAGCCCTCGCGGGAAGTCAGCCAGGATGAGTTCCGCCGCCGCTTCGAGGCCCAGCGCATGCAGCAGCGCGCCAGCCAGGGCGAGGCCTTCGACGCGGTTGCGTTCGAGTCGATCCACAACAAGCGCCGCGTGCTCGACGAGATGATCGACGAGCAGGTGCTGTCGCTGGTGGCCGAGCGCGAGGGCATCACCATCGGCGAGGCCGAGGTCGCCGCCGAGCTCAAGCAGATGCCCGAATTCCAGGTCAACGGCGCCTACAGCGCCGACCAGTACCGCCTGGGACTGGCCGCCCGCGGCGTGACCCACGCCCAGTTCATGGCCAGCGTCCGCGCCGACATGGCGCGCCGCCTGCTGCCCTCGCAGGTGGCGTCCACCGGCCTGGCCACCGACGCCGAGCTCGGCGAGTTCCTGCGCCTTTCGCGCCAGGTGCGCGACATCGCCCTGATCGACCTGCCCACGCCCTCGGCCCCCGAGGCGCCGGACCAGGCCGCGCTGGAGACCTGGTACGAGGCCAATGCCGCCCGCTACCGCAGCCCCGAGCAGGTCGCCATCGAGTACGTGGAGATCGACGCCAACAGCCTCGACATCCCCACCGTCGTCGACGAGCAGACCCTGCGCGCGCGCTACGACGAGCAGCGCGGTCGCTACGTCACCGAGCCGGTGCGCACCGCCGCGCACATCCTGGTGGCCGCGCCGGCCGACGCCGATGCCGCCGCCGACCAGGCCGCGCGCGCGCGCGCCCAGGCCCTGGCCGAGCAGGCCCGTGCGCCGGGCGCCGACTTCGCCGCCCTGGCCCGCGAGAACTCCGAGGACCTCGGCTCCAAGGCCGACGGCGGCCTGCTGGGCCCGATCGAGCCGGGCCTGTTCGAGGGTCCGTTCCAGGATGCCCTGTTCGCGCTCGACCAGCCCGGCCAGGTCACCGACCCGGTGCGTACGCCCGACGGCTGGCACGTGATCCAGCTGGTGGACATCACCGCCGGCAGCTCGCGCAGCTTCGAGGAGGTGCGCGCCGAGATCGAGGCCGAGTACCTGGCCACCGAGCGCGACCGTCGCTTCAGCGACCTGGGCAACGCCCTGGTCGAGCGCATCTATCGCGATCCGACCTCGCTGGCCCCGGCCGCCGAGGCCACGGGCCTGGAGGTCAAGCGCAGCGCCCTGTTCGAGCGCGGCCGCGGTGACGGCATCGCCGCCATCCCGGAAGTGCGCGCCGCGGCCTTCGCCGACAACCAGCGCATCGAGCGCCAGGTCAGCGACGCCATCGAGATCGGCCCCGGCCAGATCGTCGTGCTGCACGTGGTCGAGGTGGTGCCCGAGGCGCAGATCCCGTTCGAGCAGGTGGCCGAGCGCGTGCGCGCCGACCTGGTCGCCGACACCCTGTCCAAGGCCTCCGAGGCCCAGGCCCAGGCCCTGCTCGAGCGCGCCCGCGCCGGCGAGTCGCTGGACACCCTGGCCGGCGAAGTCGGCCGCACCGTGGCCGAGCTGCCGGGCATCACCCGCCAGTCGCCGCTGCCGCCGGCCCTGATCAGCGAGGCCTTCCGCCTGCCGCCGCCCGTCGAGGGCGAGCAGAGCGTCGGCGTCGTGCGCCTGGGCCCGGATCGCCACGCGCTGCTGAAGGTGACCGCGGTGACCGAGGGCAGCCTCGAGGGCCTGGACGAGGACACCCGCAAGGCGCTGCTGGGCCAGGTGGCCCAGGCCCGCGCCCTGGTCGAGGCCGAGGGCTACCTGCGCGCCCTGCGCCGCGAGTTCACCGTCACGGTGGCCGAAGACCGGCTCTGAGCCCGGCCAGCGCGCCCCGCAAAAGAGAAGGCCCGGACGCAAGTCCGGGCCTTTTTCTTTCCAGCAGTTTCCCGTGGACTCAGACGCCTTCGATGCCGGTCATGCCCAGGATGTTGTAGCCGGCGTCGACGTAGGTGATCTCGCCGGTGACGCCCGCGGCCAGGTCCGAGCACAGGAAGGCGGCGACGTTGCCGACATCCTCGATCGTGACGCTGCGGCGCAGCGGCGCGTACTGCTCGACGTGGCCGAGCATCTTGCGGAAGTTGGCGATGCCCGCCGCGGCCAGGGTCTTGATGGGCCCGGCCGAGATGGCGTTCACGCGGGTGCCCTCGGGGCCGAGGTTGAGCGCCAGGTAGCGCACGTTGGCCTCGAGGCTGGCCTTGGCCACGCCCATCACGTTGTAGTTCACCAGCGCGCGCTCGGCGCCCAGGTAGCTCAGCGTGAGGATGCTGCCGTGGCGGCCCTTCATCATCGGGCGCGCGGCCTTGGCCAGGGCGGCCAGGCTGTAGCTGGAGATGTCGTGGGCGATGCGGAAGTTCTCGCGGGTCAGGCCCTGCAGGTATTCGCCTTCGATCGCCTCGCGCGGGGCGTAGCCCACCGAGTGCACCAGCACGTCCAGGCCGTCCCACCGCTTGCCCAGCTCGGCGAACACGCTGTCGATCTGCGCGTCATCGGCCACGTCCAGCGGCAGCACGATGTCCGAGCCGCATTCGCGGGCGGCTTCCTCGACGCGCGATTTGAGCTTGTCGTTCTGGTAGGTGAAGGCCAGTTCCGCGCCCTCGCGATGCATGGCCTCGGCGATGCCGGTGGCGATGGAGCGCTGGCTGGCGATACCCACGATCAGGGCACGCTTGCCCGTCAAAAGTCCCATGTTTTCCTCCTGGTGCCACCGCGTCGGCGGTGGGAACGCCCTAGTTTCGCCCGCGAGCGGCCATACCGCCAAGCATGGAGCCGGCTCAGGGGTCGATGCGCAGTTCCTGGCCCGGGCGCAGCACCGAGCGGCCGTCGAGCCCGTTGAGCCGGAACAGCTCGCGCAGCGCCACGTCGTAGCGTCGCGCGATGGCCGAGAGGGTGTCGCCACGGCGCACCACGTGGCGCCGGCCTTGCGCGTCCCGGGTGGTGGCTTCGCCGTCGACCGTGGGCGCGTCGCCGGTCCCGGTGTCCACGCCGGCACCATCGATGCGGCCGGCCGCGAGCAGGGTCGCCGGGGTGCCCGGCACCAGCACCTCGCGCGGCACGTCGGCGGGGATGCGGCCCTGGCGGTAGGCGGGGTTGAGCCGGCGCAGGGTCGAGGCGTCGGTGCGCAGCGCGATCGCCGCCTGGTCGAGGGTGTTCGCACCCGGCGGCAGTTCGACGCGTACCAGCGGCACGAAGCGCGCCTCCAGCGGCAGCTGCAGCCCGGCCGCTTCGGACTTGCTCACCAGGCACGAGAGCGCGCGCAGCTTGGCGATGTATTCGTAGGTGACGTGCGGCAGGCCCGCCGGCTGGCGGCGCTCGCCGGAGGTGCGCCGGTGCTCGGCGGCCTTGAACGCGCGCTCGATGCGGTGCTCGCCGGCGTTGTAGGCCATGGCCATGGCGCGCCAGTCGCCGTCGAAGCGTTCCGACAGCGCCGCCAGGTAGTCGAGCGCGGCGTCGGTGGACGCCACCGGCGACAGCCGCCCGTCGTAACCGGGCACCACGCGCACGCCGTGGTTGCGCGCCGTGCTGGCGATCATCTGCCACATGCCGGCCGGGCCGCCGGGACCCAGCGCTTCCGGCCGGTACCAGCTCTCGACGATGGGGACGAACACCATCTCGCCGGGCAGGTCGCGGCGCTCGACTTCGGCGGCCACGTAGGCCATCAACGGCAGGATCTGCTCGACGTGGCGTGCGAACGAGGCCGGGTGGCCGGCATAGCGCTTGCGCCAGCGGCGGTTGGCCTCGCCGTTGATGCATGCGGGTTGGCTCAGGCGGGCATTGATGAAGGCAAAGAGCTCGGCGCCGGTGTCGATCGGGTCGGGTGCCGCCTCGGCCTCGGCCGGCGCCGGCGCCTCGACCGGCGCGGTCCGCGGTACGGCGGCCGAGGGCGCCGGCGGCGCCGGGGGCGGCGGCGCCTGCTCCGGCTCCGGGCGCACGGGCACCTGGCAGGCCACGAGCAGCAGCAGGGTCGGCCACAGGGCCAGGCGCAGGGTCCTCATCCGGTGAATCCATCCTTCCAGGCGCGCAGGGCGGCGAAGGCTTCGACGCGGTCGCGGGGCTCGCCGCCCAGCCGCCGCGCGAGCGTGGCGCGCACGCCCGGCGCGTCCACCCGCAGGAACGGATTGCAGGCCAGTTCGCTGGCCAGGGTCGTGGGCAGGCTGGGTTCGCCGCGGGCGCGCTGCGCATCGACCTCGTCCAGGCGGGCGTCGCGCGCCGGGTTGTCGGGCTCGGCGACGCGCGCGAAGCGGCCGTTGGACTGGGTGTATTCGTGCGTGCAGCAGACCACGGTGTCGCCGGGCAGGGCGGCGAGCCGGTCGAGCGAGGCCAGCATCTGCGCCGGCGTGCCCTCGAACAGGCGCCCGCAGCCGAGGCTGAAGAGGGTGTCGCCGCAAAACAGCAGGCCGCCACCGTGGTAGGCCAGGTGGCTGCGGGTGTGGCCCGGCACCGCCATCACGTCGAAGCCCAGGCCCAGCGCCGGCACCTCGACCCGGTCGCCCTCGCCGACGCGGGTGGCCGAGGCCGGGATGCGCGGGTCGTCCGGGCCGAAGCAGGGCACCGGGAAGCGCGCCTGCAGCGCATCGACGCCGCCGATGTGGTCGGGGTGGTGGTGGGTGATCAGCACCGCCACGGGGCGCAGGCCGCGCGCGGCGGCCTCGAGCACGGGCGCCGCGTCGCCCGGGTCCACCACGACGCAGGCACCGTCGCTGCCGGCCAGGAGCCAGATGTAGTTGTCCTGGAAGGCGGGCAGCGCGATCGTGCGAAGCAAACGGGGTGACCTGGATGGCGCCGATGGCGCAGAATCGCGACCATGCCCGCGGCCCAAGCCCCCCGTCAACCCGAGCGCCCCGCCGAAGCCTGGCTGTGCCGCGAGGGTTCGCTGGACCTGCTGCGCGAGATCCAGCGCCAGGCCATCCCCGAACTCACCCGCGTGTTTGGTCACAGCGGCCTGTACCTGCGGCCCTGCCCGGCGCTGCCCGAGACCCTGTCGGGCAACATGCTGGCCCAGGTGCTCAGCCTGCACCGCGCCGGAGGCCGCCTGGCCGGCCCGCTGGCCTGCGAGGACGCGGCCCTGCCGGTGGCCAGCGGCAGCCTGTCGCTGGCCTACGCCCTGTGCGTGCTCGAGACCTCGCCGCGCCCCGAGGCCCTGGTGGGCGAGCTGGCGCGCGTGCTCAAGCCGGGCGGGGTGGCGCTGCTGCTCACGCTCAATCCCTGGGGCCTGGCGCGCCTGCGCTGGTCGTTCCGGGGCCTCGAGCCGGTCGACCCGGCGGTGCTGGCGCAGTGGCTGGCCGGCCGCGGCCTGGAAATCGAGCGCCAGCGCTGGCTGGGCCCGATATGGTCGCCGCCGCGCGCCACCGACCTGCAGGAGGCCCGCGCCGGTGGCCTGCTGGCCGGCCTGCGCGCCGGCCACCTGGTGGTGGCCCGCCGCCGCGAGGCCGGCCTGACGCCGCTGCGCGCCGGCAAGCCCGCCATGGCCCTGACGCCGGGGATGAGCGCCGGATGACGCCCGCGCGCAAGAAAGTCGAGATCCATACCGACGGCGCCTGCCTGGGCAATCCCGGGCCGGGCGGCTGGGCGGCGCTGCTGCGCCACGGCGGCCACGAGCGCGAGCTCGCCGGTGGCGAGGCGGCGACCACCAACAACCGCATGGAGTTGATGGCGGCGATCATGGCGCTCGAGGCGCTCAAGTCGCCCTGCGACGTCGACCTGTCCACCGACTCGCAGTACGTGCAGAAGGGCATCGGCGAATGGCTGCCGGGCTGGATCCGCCGCGGCTGGAAGACCGCCGGCGGCCAGCCGGTGAAGAACCAGGACCTGTGGATGCGCCTGCACGCCGCCGCCAAGCCGCATACCGTGCGCTGGCATTGGGTCAAGGGCCACGCCGGCCATGCCGAGAACGAGCGCGTGGACCAGCTGGCCCGCGCCGAAGCCGAGAAACTGAGAGGGTGATGCCGCGCATGCGCCAGGTCGTGCTTGATACCGAAACCACCGGTCTGTCCTGGGAAAAGGGCAACCGCATCGTCGAGGTGGGCTGCATCGAGCTGCTCGAGCGGCGGCCCACGGGCCGGCACTTCCACCGCTACTTCAACCCCGGCCGCGAAATGGAGGCCGGTGCGCAGGAAGTGACCGGCCTGACGCTCGATTTCCTGCGCGACAAGCCGCGTTTCGAAACCGCGATCGACGAGTTCCTGGACTTCATCCGCGATGCCGAGCTGGTGATCCACAACGCCAGCTTCGACGTCGGCTTCCTCGACTACGAGCTCTCGCTGGCCGGCGCGCACTACGGCCGCATCACCGACCACGCCAGCGTGCTCGACACCCTGGCCATGGCGCGCGAGCGCTACCCGGGCCAGCGCAACTCGCTCGACGCGCTCTGCCGACGCCTGGGCGTGGACAACGCCCACCGCAAGCTGCACGGCGCGCTGCTCGACGCCGAGCTGCTGGCCGAGGTCTACCTGGGCATGACCTCGGGCCAGGCCGACCTGGGCCTGGTGGCCCGGCTCGAGCCCGAAGCCGCGAGCGGCCCGTCCGCGGGCCTGGCCGGCGCGTCGGCGTCGGCGCCGCTGCGCGTGCTGCGCGCCAGCGAGGCCGAACTCGCCGCGCACGAGGCGCGCCTTCGCAAGATCGCCGGCAAGGCCGGCCGGGTCCTGTGGCCGCTGGCGGAAGCCGCCGACAGCTGAGCCGGCTTGGTGGATAATCGCCCCGAGCCCCCGCCGCCGAGGTCGCCTTGAACGCCACCGTCCTGCTCACCTCGGTCGACATCCAGATCCCCGGTTACCGCATCCTGCGGCCGATCGGCGAGGGCGGCATGGCCTCGGTGTTCCTGGCCGTGCAGGAGTCGCTGGACCGCGAAGTGGCGCTGAAGGTGATGGCGCCGGCGCTGGCGGCCAACCCCGAGTTCGCGCATCGCTTCCTGACGGAAGGCAAGATCACCGCGCGCCTGCAGCACCCGAACCTGGTCACCGTCCACGACATCGGCCACCACGGCAATGTCTACTACCTTGCCGCCGAATACATTCCCGGCGGCACGCTCAAGGAGCGCATCGCCGAGGGCGGGCTGGGCGTGGGGCAGATCCTCGACATCGCCGGCGACATTGCCAGCGGCCTGGACTTCGCCCACCAGAAAGGCTTCGTCCACCGCGACGTGAAGCCGGGCAACATCCTCTTCCGCAACGACGGCCGCGTGGTGCTGGCCGACTTCGGCATCGCCAAGGCCATGGATGGCAGCAACAGCTCCACCGTCGCCGGCACCTCGATCGGCACGCCCGACTACATGAGCCCCGAGCAGGCGCGCGGCGAGCCGGTGGACGGCCGCGCCGACCTCTACAGCCTCGGCGCGGTGCTCTATGAAATGCTCGCCGGCGCGCCGCCCTACCAGGCCGCCGACGCCTTCACCGTGGCGCTGATGCACGTCACCCACCCGGTGCCGGAAGTGCCGGAACAATTCGCCTGGCTGCAGCCGCTGGTCAGCGGCCTGATGGCCAAGGATCCGGCGCAGCGCTTCAACACCGGTGCCGCCTTCGTCGAGGCCATGCACGCGCTGGTGGCGTCGGCGCCCCAGGGCGCGGTGGCGCAGGAAACCAGTGCGCGCCGCGGCGGCCAGCGCCTGTCGGGCGGCGGCGCGACCCAGCAGCGCACCCGCATCAGCGCGCGCGACGAGAAGCAGCGGCCGGCCTGGCTGCTGCCGGCGGCCGGACTGGGCGGGGTGTTCGCCCTGGCGCTGGTGGGGTGGTGGGCGCTGACGCCGGAGCCTTCGGTGCCCGCCGGGGCCGACGCGGCGAACTCCGCCGCGACCACGCAGCCCGCGGCCGGCGAGACCCGCACGGGGCCGCTGCCGGCGGGCTTCGAACTGCCGCAGCCGGTGGGCGTGCCTTCCAACGAGGAGCTCGAGCGCCTGCTCAACGCCGGCGATGCACTGCTCGAGTTCGGCACCACGCCCGGCGACAACATCGGCCGCAAGCTCGATTTCCCCGAGGACGACAGCGCCCTGGGTTATTACCGCCAGGCGCTGGGGCTCGACCCGGACAACGCCCGCGCCACCGCCGGCATCGCCGGCATCGTTGCCTTCTACCGCCGTTATTCCTGGCAGGCCTGCGACCGCGGCCTGTGGACGCAGTGCCGGTTCTTCGCCGGCAAGGGCCTGGCCATCGACGAGGCCGACCCCTACCTGCGCCAGCTGCAGGACGCCGCGCTCGAAGGCGAGGGCGGCGGCCAGCCGGCGCTGCCGGCGCCGCCGGCGGGTTAGGGTCGCACGGGCCGGCGCGCCTCAGCGCCGGCGCAGCAGCACCACGGTGACGTTGTCCGAGCCGCCGCCGTCGAGCGCCGACGAGACCAGGTGGTCCACGCATTCCTGCGCCGACAGGTCGCTGCGGGCGAGCAGGGTGGCGATGGTGGCGTCGTTGACCTCCTCGGTCAGGCCGTCGCTGCACAGCAGCAGCTGCTGGCCCGGGCGCAGCTCGCCGGCCAGGGTCTCGACCTTGAGGTTGTCCGGGTCGGTCACGCCCAGGGCCTGGGTGACCACGTTGCGGTGCGGGTGCACGCGCGCCTGCTCGGCGGTGATGGCGCCCTGGTCGATCAGCTCCTGCACGTAGCTGTGGTCGGCCGAGAGCTGGCGCAACTGGCCGTTCCAGAGATACGCGCGGCTGTCGCCCACCCAGGCCAGCTCGAAGCGGTGGTCCTGCACGCGCAGCGCCACCATCGTCGTGCCCATGGGCAGGCTTTCCGAACGCTGGCGGCTGTGCCGGATGATGTCCTCGTCGGCGCGGCGGATGGCGTCGACCAGCGGGCGCCCGGCTTTCACTTCGCGCACCACGGCGTCGCGCGCCAGCGCGCTGGCGACCTCGCCGAATTCGTGCCCGCCCATGCCGTCGGCCACCAGCCACAGGCCCAGCTCGGCGTCGCCGTAGTAGGTGTCCTCGTTGAGCTCGCGCCGCAGGCCGACGTGGCTCAGGTGGCCGAATTCGATCATCAGAACTCCATCCGCAGGCCCAGGGCCAGGTTGTACTGCGAGGTGCGGTCCCGGCCCATCAGCCGCTCGTAGTAGAAGAAGCCCGAGCGGCCCCTGGTGAGCACCATAGACATGCCGAGGCCCAGGCGGAAGTAGTCGGTGTCGAGCGCGTCGCCGGAAAGCACCATGGGCGTGGCCGTGGGGTCGTGCAGGAAGCGGGCCTCGAGCGCCTGCGGGTCGTCCCGGAACTCATGCTCCCACTCCAGCTGCAGGTGCGGCATCAGCACGCCCCAGCTGGCACTGTGGGTGTAGGTGAGCTTGCCGCCCAGCACGCTGGCCATCGACTCGAGCTCGCGGGCGCGCACCTGCAGGCCCAGGCCGCTGCCGGGGCCGGCGCCGAGCGTCTCGGTGATCTCGTCGAAGTCCAGGCGGGTGAACAGCAGGCGGCCGTAGGGCCCGAAGCCCCAGGCGTCGCGGTTGAAGTCGCGGCCGAAGGTGGCCGCCACCGAAAGCAGGTCGCCCTTCGAGTCGGACGTGGCCTGCTGGTCGATGCTGGTGGTGCCGCCGCCGGGCAGGGGCAGGGTGTACTGGATGCGGCGCAGCATCTCGTAGTCGTTGCGGCCCCAGGTGAGCACGCCGTCCACGTACCAGCTGTCGGGCTTGTACCAGGTGGTGTAGGCCGACACGCTCCAGCCGCGCGTCTCCAGGCCGCCGCGGTCGCCGGGCAGGGTGGTGTCCTGGCGGGTCATGCCCAGCGAGCCGCCGAACACCCAGCGGTCGGACCAGCGGTAGTCCACGCCGGCGGTGATGCCTTCGATGTCGAGGTCGTAGGCCGGGTCGACGCTGCCCGCCTCGGCCTCGGCACGGCCGATGGTGCCGGCGGCGAAGAAGCCCCAGCGGCTGAAATCGGCGCCGACCTCGGCCGGGTTGCCGCCCTCGGACATCGCGCCGGCCAGCAGGCCCAGCGACAGCGGTCCCTGCGCCGTGTTGACCGCCAGGCCACCAAAGGAGGTGCCGCCACCGCCGCCGGCGCGCAGCGCGGCGATGCGGGTCTTGAGGTTCTGGAACTGCGCCTGCGCGGCGGCCATGCCGGCGTTGCCCTGGGCCAGGGCGACGTCGAGGATCAGCTGGTCGAGCGCCACGCCGACCGAGGCCGGGTCGAGGCCGGCGGCGACCACCAGTTCCTGGCAGCGCGCAAGCAGGTCGAGCTGCTGGGGCGTGGGGGTGGCCAGCTGCGCCAGCGCCGGGCAGGCCTCGTCGATCGCCCGCGCCACTTCCAGCTGCGCCAGGTCCAGGCCGGTGATGCTGGCGAGCGCGCCATTGATGGCGAAGGTGGCCGGGGCCGCGGCCAGGGGCGAACTGGCGGTCACGTCCACCGGGCCGGCGGCGGCGAGGGTGACGGTATTGCTGGCTTCGCCGGCGGCCGTGGTCACCGACGTGGCGCTGGCGAGGCTGCCGGCCGACGTGGCCCAGTTCACGGTGGCGCCGGCGATCGGCGCGCCGTTGGCGTCGCGCAGCACCACCACCAGCGGCTCGGACGTGACGTTGGCCAGCAGGGTCTGGGCGTCGCCTGAAACGATGTCGAGCGTGCCCAGCGGGCCGACCGCGAGGTTGAAGGTGACCGTCACCGCCGGCGCATCCTGGCGCGAGGCGCTAACCGTGATCGGGCCCGGCGTGAGCCCGGCGGTGAGCGTGGCGACCGACTGGCCATTGGCGTCGGTGGCGCCGCCCGGCACCAGGGTGGCGTCGCCGGTGAGCACCCAGTTGATGCCCACGCCGGCGGCCGGCGCGCCGCTGTCGTCGGCCACCACCACCAGCGGCAGCGCGTAGGCATTGCCCGGCAGGGCCGACTGGCCGTCGCCGCTGGCGATCGTCAGGCCCGGCACCGCGTTCACGGTGATGGCGAAGGTTTGCTGGGACACGGCGCAGAAGGTGCAGCCGCTGTTGGCGAACACGGTGTAGACGCCGGGCACCGTGGCGCTGAAGCTGGCATCGCTCTGGCCACCCGCGATCGCGCCGCTGGTGGTGAGGCTGGCGTCGCCGCCGGGCGGCTGGCCAGTGATCGACCAGGTGATGTTGGTGCCGTCGGGCGCCGGCAGGCTGGGGCTGCCGTAGGCCACGGTGTTCACCAGCGGGCTGCCGGCGTTGGTGCTCACCGCCAGCGGCGTGACCGCGGTGAGCGACACCGGCTCGACGTCCACGGTAAAGGGCACGGGCGGCACTCCCGCGCAGCCCTCGAGCACGAAGGCGACGGGGCACTGCAGGCTGGCGAGGAAGCTGTAGCTGCCGGCGGTGGGGATGTTCTGGGTGAACGTTGCGATGCCGCCGACGGGCGCGACGATGGTCGGCGTCGAGGGCACCGTGGTGTTCTGGAAGCTGCTCGACAGGCCGCCGGGCGAGCCGTTGAACTGCAGGCTGGTGGCCAGGCTGAAGTTGCTGATCTGGTTGGTCACCACGTTTGGCGCAGAGGCCGCGTCGTAGATGAACTCGTTGTTGGTGGCGAAGGCGAACACCACGGTGTTGCCGGCGCAGCCGCCGCTGACGCAGGTGGCGGTGATGGTGCCGCTGCCGCCGGGGTTCGGGCCGAGCGTCAGGGTGAAGTCGTAGGGCGTGTCGAGCGTGAGCGTGGGGTTGGTGGGTGCCTGGATCACGGCACCGCCGGTGGTTTCGCCCGGGTCGATCGCCAGCACCACGTCCACCGTCGCCGCGCAGGCAGTCTGCGCCTCGATGGTGAAGGTGAGGTTGGTGCCCGGCAGCCCGATCTGCGAGACCTCGCCGATCGAGACGAAATCGCAAGTCTGCGCCCTTGCCGCATCGCTCCACGCGAGCGCGAGCAGGGCGAAGCACAGGGCGGTGGCGACACGCCATGCGCGCTGGAGAAGTGAATCAACCGTCCGTCGGCCCAACGCGACGCTGCCCGAAGAGTCCATCGCTTTTCCCCTGTTTTGCGGCTATAACGGCGGCTCGAGTATAGCGGCTGGCGCGCCGCTGCAAGTGCCTCGGCGCGGGCCGCATTGCTTCCCACGGAGCCATGCCGATGAGCCTGCCAGTCGCCTGTCCTGTCCGGTCCCGCCTTGCCGTTTTGGCATCCGGTTTCCTCCTTGCCGCGCTCGTCGGCTGGCCGGCCGCGCCGGCGCAGGCGGCGGTGCGCAACGCCGAGGACCTGATGATCGTCGACTGCCTGCTGCCCGGGCAGATCCGCAAGCTCGGCCGCCAGGCCACCTACCTCAGCGCGCGCCGGCCGGTGCGCACCACGCAGGCCGACTGCGAGATCCGCGGCGGCGAGTACGTGGCCTACGACCGCGCCAACTACCAGACCGCGCTGAAGGTGTGGCTCGAGGGCGCGATGTCGGGCAGCGCCGAGGCGCAGAACAACGTCGGCGAAATCTACGCCAAGGGCCTGGGCACCGCGCCCGACTACGGCATGGCCTTCCAGTGGTTCCGCAAGGCCGCCGACCAGGGTTATGGCCGCGCCAAGATCAACCTCGGCTACCTCTACGAGCAGGGCCTGGGCGTGGAGCGCGACCAGGCCGCGGCGCTCAACCTCTACCGCGAGGCCTCGGGCATCGAGGACGAGTTGATGTACGCCTCGGTGGTGCAGGTGGAAATCCGCGCCCGCGACGAGAAGATCACCGGCCTCCAGACGCAGGTGGCGGAGGGCGAGGCCGAATCGGCCGCGCTGCGCGAGCAGGTGCGCAAGCTGCAGGCCGAACTCGGCCAGCGCCGCGCCGAACTGCAGAAGGCGCGCGGCGAACTGGCCGACACCCAGCGCCGCCTCGCCGAGGCGCGCCAGCAGCAGGACGACGACCTCACCCGGCTGCTGGAGAACCAGCTGCTGGCGCAGCAGGAGCAGATCAACGCCCAGCAGACCCAGCTGGCCTCGCTCGAGCGCCAGGCCGGCGCCGGCGGCGCGTTGCTGGCCGGTTCGCCGCGGCTGGAGATCCTCGACCCGGTGTTCGTCGCCACCCGCGGCCGCAATACCGCCGTGTATCGCGGTGGCCCCGGCACGCGCAAGATCGTCGGCCGGGTGAATGCGCCGCAGCTGGTGCGCGAAGTCACGGTCAACGGGCAGCCGGCGCCGCTGGGCGCCAACGGCGCCTTCAGCGCGGAGGTCGAAGTGCCCGCGGGCGGCGCCCAGGTGCAGGTGGCGGCCGTGGACACCGGCGGCACCCGCGCCCAGATCGAGTTCACCCTGCTGCCGCAGGCCGGCGCGGGCAGTGCCACCGCTTCGGCCGCACCGGCGCCGCAGCCGGCCGGCGGCCTGCCGCGCGGCGTCAAGCTCGGCCGCTACCACGCGGTGGTTTTCGGCAACAACAGCTACCGCGACGGCGGCTACCCCACGCTCAAGAGCGCCGCCAACGACGCCAACGCCGTGGCCGAGCTGCTGCGCTCGCACTATGGCTACGAAACCACGGTGGTGCTCAACGGCAACCGGCTGGAGATGCTCAGCGCGCTCAACGACATGCGCGAGAAGCTCAAGCCCGAGGACAACCTGCTGATCTACTACGCCGGCCACGGCGAGATCGGCGCCGACGGCCAGGGCTACTGGGTGCCCACCGACGGCGCCAGCGGCAACCCGAAGTCCTGGATTTCCAACGCGGCCATCAGCGACGTGCTCAACACCATCGCCGCCCGGCACGTGCTGGTGGTGGCCGACTCGTGCTACTCGGGCACCATGACCCGCGCCTCGGTGCCCACCTTCACCGCCGCCACCATGCCGCCGGAGAAGTGGGCGCAGTGGGTCAAGGCCATGGCCGACGGCCGCAGCCGCACCGCGCTGACCTCGGGCGGGGTGATGCCGGTGCCCGATGCCGGCAGTGGCCAGCACAGCTACTTCGCCCGGGCCTTCCTGAACGTGCTGCGCGACAACAACCGCCTGCTCGAGGGCCAGCGCCTGTTCCAGGAGGTGGCCACCAGCCTGGCCCTTGGCTCGATGGATTCGCCCCTGGCGCAGATGCCCGAGTACGCCCCGATCCGCTATGCCGGCCACGAGAGCGGCGAGTTCTTCTTCCTGCCCAAGGGGGCCGGTGCCTCGACCGGCCCCTGAGGCTGGCGGCGCGGCCCGACCGCCCCTATAATGGCGGGCCCGGCACCGTCTGCCACGGTGCCGGGTTCCGGAGAGGTGGCAGAGCGGTTGAATGTACCTGACTCGAAATCAGGCAGGCGTTTATAGCGCCTCGAGGGTTCGAATCCCTCCCTCTCCGCCAGATTCAAAGCAAGAAGGGGCCTGCCAGGGCCCCTTTTTCTTTGCCCCGCGCCCGGCGGCGTAAACTGTGGCCACTACGACGGAGAGCCAACCATGTCCGAGATCCAGGTGCCCGTGTCCTTCGGCGAGCTGCTCGACAAGATCGCCATCCTGCAGATCAAGTCCGAGCGCATGACCGACGCCGCCAAGCTGGCCAACGTGCGCGCCGAGCTGTCCGCGCTCGAGCGCACCTGGATGGGGCACCCGGCCGCCGGCAAGGACATCGCCCGCCTGCGCGCCGAGCTCAAGGCCGTCAACGAGCGACTGTGGGTGATCGAGGACGACATCCGCCTCAAGGAAAAGGCCCAGGCCTTCGACGAGGAGTTCATCCGCCTCGCCCGCTCGGTGTACTTCGAGAACGACGAGCGCGCGCGCATCAAGAAGGACATCAACCTCGCGCTGGGCTCGGCCTACGTCGAGGAAAAGTCGTACCAGGACTACCGCGCCGGCACCACGCCCTGAGTCACAGCCCGCGCTCGGTGCGCAGGGCCTCGAAACGCTCGACCACCTCGTGCACCTGCACGAGGTCCATCACCCCCGGGAATTCCACGCGCTTGCCCCAGGGCAGGGCGCTGGCCGGCTTGCCCAGGAACTGACGCGCCGCCGCGTCGTAGTGGTTCACCGTCCAGCGCCGGTCCGAATAGGGCCCCGAGCGCTCGGCGTCGGTGCAGGCGTGCAGGCCCAGCACCGGCGTACCCATCGCGTTGGCCATGTGTACCGGGCCCGAATCAGGCGTGAGCACGGCGCTGGCGCGGCCGAGCAGGGCCAGCAGCTGCTTGAGCGTGTCCTGGCCGACCAGGTCGAGCGCGGGCGCCTTCATCGCCGCCAGGATGGCATCGGCGGTGTCGCGCTCGAGCGCGCTGCGGCCACCGCACAGCAGCACCCGCCAGCCGCGCGAGGCGGCGTGGTCAGCGACGGCGGCGTAGCGCTCGGGCCGCCAGTTGCGCAGCGGGTGGCTCGAGCAGGGCGAGACGAGCAGGGTGGGTTGTTCGCCCGGCAGTTTCTCCGCCGCCCAGGCGTGGGCGGCGGCCGGCACCGGCAGACGCCACTCAACCGGTCCGGGCGTGACGCCGAGCGGCTGCAGGAACTGCCGGAAGGCGTCCTGCACGTGGTGGCCGCCGGCCGGGATGCGTTCGTTGATGAACAGCCCGTGGCCTTCCTTGCTTCGGCCGCGGTCGAAGCCGATGCGGCGGTCGGCGCGGATGGCGGTGGAGGCCAGGCCCGCGCGCAGCGCCAGCTGCAGGTTGAGCAGCACGTCGAAGCGGCGCCCCGCCAGCGCCTGGCGCAGTGCACGCCAGCCGGCGAAACCGGCCTTCTTGTCGAAGACCACGAATTCCGCGCCCTCCAGCCCCTCGAGCAACTTGGCTTCGCCCTTGCCGATCACCCAGGTGATGGGCAGGCCGGGCCAGGCCAGCTGCAGGTCGCGCACCAGCGCCACCGCGTGCACGGCGTCGCCCAGCGCCGACAGGCGCAGCAGGCAGAGCGAACGCGGCGCGGGCTTCACGGGCATTGGTTAGACTGACGGGATGGGAACAAGGCCGGCCATTGCCGCGATCGAAAAGACTTTCCGCGACGCCGGGGGCGAAGGGGCGATTGTGTTCGACCCCGCGCGGCTGCCGCAAGCCACGCCCGACTGGCTCGAGCGCGCGCACTGGGGTGATTCGGCGCAGCCGGTGGCCGAAGGCGGGCGCGGCGCCGCCTGGTTCGTCAGCGGCGAGTTCGGCCAGGCCGTGCTGCGCCACTACCGCCGCGGCGGCATGGCCCGCCACCTGAGCACCGAGCGCTACCTCTGGCTGGGCCCGGAGCGCGTGCGCAGCCTGCGCGAGTTCCGCCTGATGGCCGAACTGCACGCCGCCGGACTGCGCGTGCCGGCGCCGCTGATGGCCGGCTACCGCCGCCAGGGCCTGGGCTACCGCGCCGCCATCCTGGTCGAGCGCATCCCGGCCGCCCGGCCGCTGCACGACTGGCTGGGCGAGCCCGGCGCGCGCGCCTGGGAAGCGGCCGGCCTGAGCATCGCCCGCCTGCACCACGCCGGCGTCGACCACGCCGACCTCAATGCCCACAACGTGCTGCTCGACGCCGAGGGCTGGGCCTGGCTGATCGACTTCGACCGCGGCCGCCGCCGTCCGCCCGCCGCCGCCTGGCGCGAGGCCAACCTGGCGCGGCTCGCGCGCTCGCTGGCCAAGCTGGCCGGCCGCGGCGCCGACGACGCCTGGAAGGGCGGCTATGCGCGCCTGCGACAGGCCTACGACGACGCCTACCGTCACGCCGAAGACCACGGAGGGGTGCGGCCATGAGCTGGAGCCTTCATTTCCTCGGCGTCGGCAATTCCTCCTCGGCCGTCGAGCTCGGCTCCGCCTCGGCCGTGCTCGAGCAGGGGGGCGAGCCGCGCCTGATGATCGACTGCGGCCACGAGGCGCTCACCGCCTACGCCGCGCACTACGGCGGCATGCCCGAGGCGGTGTTCGTCACCCACGTGCACATGGACCACGTGGCCGGGCTCGAGCGCCTGTTCTTCGCCACCTATTTCGACCCGGCGCGGCGCGGGCGCGTGCGCCTGTACGTGCCGGTGGGCGTGCTGCCGCACCTGCAGGCGCGGCTGGCCGACTACCCCGGCGTGGTGGCCGAGGGCGACGCGAACTGGTGGGACGCCTTCCAGCTGGTGCCGGTGAGCCGCGGTTTCTGGCACCGCGGCCAGTGGTTCGACGTCTTCCCCGTGCGCCACCACCTGCCCGACACCGCCTTCGGCCTGCGCCTGCCGGGCAGCCTGGTGTGGACGGGCGACACGCGCCCGATCCCGGAGATGCTGGCCAAGTTCGCCGGCGCCGGCGAAATCGTCGCGCACGACTGCGCGCTGCACGGCAACCCCTCGCACAGCGGCCTGGACGACCTCGAACGCGAATACCCGGCGGGCCTGCTGGCGCGCTGCGTGCTCTACCACTACGCCTCGCTGGCCGATGCCGAAGCCATGCGCGCGCGCGGCCATCGCGTGGCCGCGCCGGGCGAACGCCTGGCCCTGGCCGAGCCGCTGCCGCCGCCGGGACTGGGTGGCACGCCGCAATGAACGCGCTGGCCGCCGAGGCGCTGGCGCCGCTCGACCGCCTGGGTCGCCCGCTGCGCGACCTGCGCGTGTCGCTGGTGGAAACCTGCAACTTCCGCTGCCCCTACTGCATGCCCGAAGGCGCGACGCCCGCCAACGAGGTGCTCGACCGCGCCTCGCGCCTGGACTTCGACGAAATCGAGACCGCCGTGCGCGGCTTCGCCCGCCTGGGCGTGAGCAAGCTGCGCCTGACCGGCGGCGAG